>Ga0209144_1000154_pt1 | contig 14355 bp, 14 predicted proteins | sample WorMettrBAHAMAS1_FD_187392 | JGI IMG/M metagenome (GOLD analysis project Ga0209144, IMG submission 187392) | Marine gutless worms symbiont microbial communities from Max Planck institute for Marine Microbiology, Germany - Inanidrilus... | ecosystem: Host-associated > Annelida > Digestive system...
GGCACAACGAAAACCCCAAGCCCTACAGATGGACGAAATCAGCCGACGAAATCCTCGCCGCCGTAAAACGCTTCTGCCAGAAAACAGAGAAAACTTTATGCGTCGAACTTTAGATTCGGATGACTAGGGCATTGTCGCGGCAAAGCTGCATGACGTTGGCCCGAGTGATGCCGGGCAGACAGTAGTCGCCGGTCGAGGTCCAGACGGCACCGTCGCGGACGATGAAGAAGTGCGTCGAGTTGCATGTGGCGACGAAGCCATGGGGTCGAGCATCAGGGCCTCGTCGGCACCGGCCTTGGCCGCCTGGATACAGGCCGTGATGCAATTCAGTTTGGAATAGCTGTTGATCTTCGGGTCCTGAACGTCCGGATAGCCGCGGCGCACATGAACGGTGAACAGCTTGATGCCGCGCTCGATGGTTGCGGGCAGCGGTTCCTTGTGTTCGGCGATGATGACGACGGTCGGGTCACCGATGGTGAAGCGGGGATCCTGATAGGGAGTCGATTTCATGCCGCGGGTGATCATCAGGCGCACATGAACGCCCGATTCCATGCCGTTGGCTTCCGTGGTTTTGAGAACTTGATCCCTGAGTTCCGCCGGCGACAATCCGATGTCCATATCGAGGGCCTTGGCGCCCTCGTAGAGGCGTTTGGCATGTTGGTTCCAGAAGGCGAGGCGGCCGTTGTGCAGCCGAATTCCCTCCCAGACACCGTCACCCAATACGAAGCCCGAGTCGAACACGGACACCGTTGCCTGGTCGCGCTTGACGAGGTTCCCGTTGACCGAAACGAGAATGTCCCGATTGCGTGGATCGTCGTCGAATTCGTGCGTGCCTGTGGCCATCCACCCCTCCCTGAGCCGTTCGCTGAAAGTATCGTGTTGATGGCGCGCCGCCAAGGTTGACAGGCGGTACGGGTCCACTACATTTCAGCCGTTTCGAACCGAACATGAAAGTACGAACCATGGTTGCCATCACGCTTCCCGACGGAAGTCAGCGGCAGTTCGACGGCCCCGTAACGGGCGCCGAGATCGCCGCCGATATCGGTCCCGGCCTGGCCAAGGCCGCGCTCGCCATCCGCCTCGACGGAGAGGTCAAGGACCTGGCGACCCGTATCAACACCGACGCGGAAGTCGCCATCATCACCGACAAGGACGACGCGGCCCTGGACTTGATCCGCCACGACGCCGCCCACGTGTTGGCCGAGGCCGTGCAGGAACTGTTCCCGGGCACCCAGGTGACCATCGGGCCGTCCATCGAAAACGGCTTTTTCTACGACTTTGGGCGTGATGAACCGTTCACGCCGGACGACTTCGAGAAAATCGAGGCCAAGATGCGCGAGATCGTCGATCGCGACGATGCCTTCGTTCGCGAGGTCTGGGACCGCGACGAAGCGATACGCACCTTCGAGGAGATGGGTGAGGCCTACAAAGCCGAACTGATCCGCGATCTGCCGGAAGACGAGGAGATCGGGGTCTACCGGCAGGGCAAGTGGTTCGACCTCTGCCGCGGTCCGCACCTGCCGTCGACCGGCCGTGTCGGCAAGTCCTTCAAGCTGATGAAGGTGGCCGGTGCCTATTGGCGCGGTGATTCGTCGAAAGCCATGTTGCAACGGATCTACGGCACCGCCTGGCGCAACGATAAGGAATTGAAGGCCCACCTCCATATGCTGGAGGAGGCGGAAAGGCGCGACCACCGGCGCCTCGGCCGCGAGATGGGTCTCTTTCATCAACAAGAGCAGGCGGCCGGTTCCGTCTTTTGGCATCCCAAGGGATGGACACTCTATCGGACCGTCCAGAACTACATGCGCACGCGCCTCGATGCGGCCGGCTACGTCGAGGTCAATACGCCGCAACTGGTCGACCGGGCGTTGTGGGAGGATTCCGGGCATTGGGAGAAGTTCCGCGAGAACATGTTCATCGCCGAGGTCGACGAAGGCCGAGGCGGCGGCGAAACCCATGCGGCCGAGGACCAGGTTCTGCACAACGCACCGCCGAAGCTGCTGGCGCTGAAGCCCATGAACTGCCCGTGCCACGTGCAGATATTCAAGCAGGGAACGACCAGCTACCGCAACCTGCCGATCCGCATGGCTGAGTTCGGCTCGTGCCACCGTTACGAACCATCCGGCGCCCTTCACGGCCTGATGCGGGTCCGCGCCTTCGTCCAGGACGATGCCCACATCTTCTGCCGCGAGGACCAGATCGAAAGCGAGACCAAGATTTTCATCGACCTGCTCTCGACAATCTACCGCGACTTCGGCTTCGAGGACTTCGTCGTCAAGTTTTCGGACCGACCCGAAGTGCGGGCCGGCTCGGACGACGTCTGGGATCGGGCCGAGGCGGCGATCCGCGACGCTACGCTGGCAGCCGGGGTCGAACTGAAATTGAACCCCGGCGAAGGGGCCTTCTACGGTCCGAAGCTGGAGTTCGTCCTACGCGACGCCATCGGGCGCGACTGGCAGTGCGGCACCCATCAGGTCGATTTCGTGCTTCCCGAGCGTCTCGATGCCTCTTACATCGGCGAGGACGGCAATAAACACCGGCCGGTGATGCTGCACCGGGCGATCCTCGGTTCGTTTGAACGCTTCATCGGGATCCTTATCGAGAACTATGCTGGACGCTTTCCGTTCTGGCTGTCACCGCTGCAGGTGGTCGTCGCCACCATCACCAACGAGGCCGACGACTATGCACGCGAGGTCCTGGCGGCGGCGACGGCGTCGGGCCTCAAATGTGAGCTCGATCTCCGGAACGAGAAGATCAACTACAAGGTCCGTGAACACAGCCATGGCAAGGTTCCGGTCATCCTGGTGGTCGGCGCGCGCGAGGCTGAAGACCGCACGGTCGCCATGCGCCGGCTCGGCGGTAAGGCTCAGGAAATCCTTGCGCTTGATCAGGCAGTCGCTACACTTAAAGAGGAAGCGGTCAGTCCTGCCGAAAAATAAGACCGTACGCGGCAGTACTAACGGCTTTTTTGCACGTTTGGCCAAGTTTTCCGGAACTTTCGTGCATCATGCATGAACGAAGAAGAGGAGATTTTTAGATAGTTCGACGTCCGATTCAGCAGCCGCCGACCCGAGAGGGCCCGCGGGTGAACGACCAAATCGACGCGGATTCAGTCCGTGTCATCGATGCCGACGGCGAAAACGTCGGCGTAATCTCCGTACAAGAAGGCATAGACATCGCGTTCGACGCCGGGCTCGACCTGGTCGAGGTGTCGCCGCATGCCAGTCCGCCTGTCTGCAAGGTCCTGGACTACGGAAAATACAAATACCAAGCGCAGAAAAAGGCCAACGAGGCCCGCAAGAAGCAAAAGGTCATAGAGGTCAAGGAAATCAAGATGCGGCCGGGCATCGACGAGCATGACTATCAGGTCAAGATGCGTAGCGTCCGCAAGTTTCTCGAGCACGGCGACAAAGTCAAAATGACGATTCGCTTCCGGGGCCGTGAGATGGCTCATCAGGATCTCGGTATGAAAGTCCTTGATCGGGTGCGCGAAGACGTTGATGAGCTCGCCAAAGTCGAGCAGTTTCCAAAAACCGAAGGCCGCATGATGACCATGGTGATCGCGCCCCGCTAATCAGGGGCGGGTCCGGTCGAACGGCGGGTGCGGGCAGGAAGACGGCGCGGGAATCCGCGCCGTTTTACATCGTCGCCGTGAAAGGGATTGGTGATGTCAGTATTGAAACTGGGAATTCCGAAAGGCAGCCTCGAAGGCGCCACCATCGAGTTGTTCGACCATGCGGGCTGGACGATCACGCCCAGGTCCCGCAATTATTTTCCACGCATCGATGATGATGAAATCGAATGCGCCCTGGTACGTTCCCAGGAAATGGGTCCATACGTGGCCGGTGGTACCCTCGACGCCGGTCTTTGCGGCATCGACTGGGTCATGGAGACGAAGACGGAAGGCGACCTCGAGGTGATCTCCGACCTGGTCTACTCCAAGGCCTCCGACCAATACGCCCGCTGGGTTCTCGTCGTCGACCGCGACTCGCCGATCCAGTCCGTCGAGGACCTGGAAGGCAAGACCATCGCCACCGAACTGACAGGTTTTACCGAACGTTATCTGGAGGAACGCGGCATCAAGGCGAACGTCGAGTTTTCCTGGGGGCGACGGAGGCCAAGGTCGTCGAAGGCCTGGCTGATGCCGCCGTCGAGATCACCGAGACCGGCTCGACGATCCGCGCTCACGGGTTTCGAATCGTTTGCGATCTCCTGAAGACCCACACCGTGTTTATCGCTTCTAAGGCGGCGCTTGCCGACCCCTGGAAACGCCAGAAAATCGATCAGATCGCCGTACTTCTGAACGCCGCATTGACGGCCCGGCAAAAAGGGCTGCTCAAGCTCAACGTCGCCGAGGCCGACTTGGACGCCGTCGTTGCCCTGTTGCCGAGTCTGCATGCGCCGACCGTCAACCGACTCAGCGACGCGGGTTGGTTCGCCGTCGAAACGGTCGTCGATCATCGCGAGGTGAGGGATTTGATTCCGCGCCTGAAAAAGGCCGGCGCCGAAGGCATCATCGAGCTCGATTTGAAGAAGATCACGTAACGCCGATACTGATAGGTCCGGGACGGCCTAGTCCCCTGACGGCGAAAAAAACGCGTAGGCGGACATGATGTGGGCAATGGTCCCCGGATCATCGGCGCCACCGAGAGGAAGGTGAACGGCCTCGTGATCCACGTACTCCTTCCCTTCGACGGCCCAGATCTTTCCGCGCACCCAAGTCGGCCCGTTCCGATCGATGGCGCTGCGGTATCCGATGGCGGCGACATCGAACTTTTGGCCGTAGACCTCCCGCATCGACCAGCCGGTGGCCTCGAAACCAAAATTCTCGGTGAGCCCGGTTCCCCAGAACCGGTTGCGTAAATCCCGGCCGCCGTCGACAACGTCTTTGACCGTCACATAAGGCGCGGCCGCATAAATCTCCATAAGTGACAGGTCACGCCAATGCGGAAAGGCGCGGGAACCCTTTTTCGACGTCCAGTATTCATAGACGCTGCGATTGTGATCAGATTCAAGAACGGACGAATCGACGAGCGGCTGGATCGAGTCTCGAATCCAGCGTTCGGCGGCCTTGTCGGCGCCGTTGACCTCTCCTCTTTCTGCGTTCGGTTCGATTGCCGGGGCGCTCACTCAATCGCTGACCGGTCAATTTTAGTGCCGTCGTCCTTTCGATTCCACAGGTTCCCGAATAGACCCCTGGCTGAACCTTAAATGTCCTCCGGTATCATCTTGATGGCGCCGCAGGGGCATTCGGCGGCGCACATTCCGCAACCCTTGCAGTAGTCGTATTTGAATTCGAACCGTTTACCCGGACCGAGTTTGGTGATCGCATTGTCCGGGCAAATGCCGTAGCAGTTGTCACATTCGAAGCAATTGCCGCAACTGAGGCAGCGCCGGGCCTCGAAAAGCGCATTCTCCTCGGTCAGGCCCTTGATCACTTCCTCGAAGCCGGTTTGCCGGCGGACCAGTTCGAGTTGCATCTGCTGCGTCTGTGGTGCGTCGTCGTAGTACCAAGGGTTGAGCATATCGTACTCGGCGACTTCGGGCCTGGGCGGCTTCACGTAGATTTCGCCGCGCAGCCAGGCGTCAATGTTGCGGGCCGCCTTCTTGCCGTGGCCCACAGCAACGGTGACGGTGCGTTCGGAAAGCACCATATCGCCGCCGGCAAACAGGCCGTCGCGGCCCGTCATCATCCGCTCGTCAACGATGACCGTCCCGTCGCGTTCCGTGTCAACGCCCGGTACGTGTTCGAGAAATGAAGTGTCGACGTCTTGGCCCAACGCCAAGACCAGTGTGTCGGCTTCGAGGGTTTCGAACTCACCGGTCGGTTGCGGCCGGCCGTCATCGTCGATGGCCATCTTCTCAACCGTGAACGTCGTCTCGTCGATTTGCTTGATGGTCCTCAACCAATGGATCATCACCCCTTCGACTTCGGCCTCGTCCGCCTCGAATTCATGAGCCGGCATTTCCTTTCGCGACCGTCGGTAAACGATCATGGCCTCGTCGGCACCCAACCGCTTGGCCGTGCGCGCGGCGTCCATGGCCGTGTTGCCGCCGCCGTAGACGATGACCCGGCGGCCCAGTTGCGGCGGTTCTTCTTCGGTTTCCATTTGGCGCAGCATGGTGGCGGCGTCGAGGATCTTGCCGGCGGCGTTGGCGGGGATCTCGACCCGCTTGCCGAGGTGTGCGCCGACGGCGACGAAGATCGCGTCGAAACCCTCCTTTACGAACGCCGCATCGATGTCCTCGACCTTGGTGTTCAGTTCGAGCGTTACACCCATGTCGACGATGCGCTGGATCTCGTAGTCGAGCACGTCGCGCGGCAGGCGGTATTTCGGAATGCCGAAGCGCATCATGCCGCCGGCCATGGGGCCGGCCTCGCGAATGGTTACCGTGTGGCCCATGCGTGTGAATTGGTAAGCCGCCGACAAACCGCTTGGTCCGGCGCCGACGACGAGCACTTTTTTGCCCGTGGGTTCGGCTTCAAACTCGGGCATCCACTTTTCTTCCCAGGCTTTGCGCCCGAGGAACCGCTCGATAGCATGGATGTCGACCGCCTCGTCGAGGGCGGCCCGGTTGCAAGCCGTCTGGCAGGGATGGTAGCAGACCCGGCCCATGACGCCTGGAAGCGGGTTGTCCTCCATCAGTTTCTGCCAAGCGGCGTGGTAATTGCCTTCCTCGGCGTGAAACAGCCAGCGTTGAATGTTCTCGCCGGCCGGGCAGGCATTATTGCACGGCGGCAGACGGTCGAGGTAAATCGGTTTCAGGGTGCGCCACGAGCCGGTCTCGTTGGACAGGCTTGTGCCCGGGTCAAGGGTGATGGCGAAGGGAAGCTGTTTCATTGATCCACTCCGTCGAACATCAGGTTGTAGCGTTTGATGTTGTGGTCGGCCATTCGCTGCAGGCTGTCGATGCGCTCCTGATCGCCACCCTTGAACAGGTGGGCGAAACGTTTCTGGAGTTTGAGGTATTCGGTTACCGGAACCCGGCGGCGAATCTTGTAGGAATCGGTAACCACGCCTTGCTCGGCCTCGAACAGCGGGAAAATGCCCGACTCGATGGCCATGCGCGCGACCTTGATGGTCGCGTCCGAAGCCGATCCCCAGCCCAAGGGACAGGGCACCATGATATGGATATAGCGCGATCCCTCGATGCTCATCGCCTTGTCGATCTTGGCCTCCAGGTCGTGCAGTTTGGCGACCGATGCGGTGGCGACGTAGGGGATGTTGTGGGCCATGGCGATCTGCGGCAGGAACTTGCCGGTGCCGAAGATATTGCCGGGCGCGTCGCCGATGGCCGGCGTCGTCGCCGTTCTCGCCGTCGGTGGTGTGGCCGACGACCGCTGCACGCCGGTGTTCATGTAAGCCTCGTTGTCGTAGCAGATATAGAGCACGTCATCGTTGCGTTCCCACATGCCCGATAGGCAGCCGAAACCGATGTCCGTGGTCCCGCCGTCACCGCCCTGGGCGACGACCTTGATGCCCTTGTTCTTGACCCGGTAGGCCGCGGCGACGCCGGTCGCCACCGCCGGCGCGTTGCCGAACAGCGAATGCAGCCAAGGGATCTGCCAAGAGGTTTCGGGATAGGGTGTGGTGAAGACCTCCAGGCAACCGGTGGCGTTGACGGCGACCAGCTTGCCACCGGCCGCCATCATGGCCGCGTCCAGCGCGTAGCGCGCGCCCAGCGCCTCGCCGCAGCCCTGGCAGGCCCGGTGTCCGGACGTGATGGCGTTCGAACGGTCCATGGAAGCCTGGACACTGCGGTCGTCCGCGTCCATCAGGCGGTTGCCGACGGTGTGGGTGCCGGTCTGGTAGAATTTGACCTTCTGGATTGCCGGTTGTTCGCTCATCTTTCCATCCCCCTATTGAGCCACCATGCCCGGATTGAGCGCCCGCAGGATATTCTCGGCGATGGGGCCGGAATGGCGCGTCTCCTTGGCCTTGGTGAGCTGTTCGTTGACCGCCTTCCAGTTGAGGTCAAGGAAGGTGATGTCATCGAGTTCGTCGTTCAGCGCCCGGCTGAGGATGTCGATCAAAGACTTCCGCGTGATCGGCCTTCCGCCGAGGCCGGCGATCACCGTGTAGACCGGCAGCGTTTGGCCGCGCAGTGACATACGGACATTGGAGGCGACGACGCCGCCCAAGCCGGGAGCCAAGCTTTTCTCCAAGCAGACGATCCGTTTCGCTGAACCCAGTACGTCGCGCAGCGCTTCCAGGGGGAACGGGCGGAACGACGTGATGCCGACGGATCCGATGGACGAGCCGGCCGCGCGCATGGCGTCGACCACTTCCTTGACGGTCCCATTGACCGATCCGAGGGCGACGACGACGGTCTCCGCGTCATCGATCTTATACGGATTGACGAGGCCGCCGGTCGAACGGCCAAAGACATCCGCGAATTCCTTCTGGACCTCCGGTATGGCGACCAACGCTTCCTGTTGTTTGTGATGGGCCAGATAGCGCACTTCGGAGAACGCCTCGGGACCGACCATGGCACCGATGGAGTAGGGTTCGGCGGGGTCGAGAACCTGCACCGGGTCGAAAAGCGGCAGGAACTCGTCGACCTGGGCTTGTTCCGGGATATCGATGCGCTCATAGGCATGGGTCAGGATGAAGCCGTCCATGCAGACCATGACGGGCAGGCTCAAGGCCTCGGCCAGACGGAACGCCTGGATGTGCAGGTCGACCGCCTCCTGGTTGGTCTCGGCGAACAACTGGATCCAGCCGGCGTCGCGCATGGACATAGAGTCGGTATGGTCGTTCCAGATGTTGATCGGCGCGCCGATGGCCCGGTTGCCGATGGTCATGACGATGGGTAGACCGAGACCCGCAGCGTTGTAGACCGCTTCCGCCATATAAAGCAGGCCCTGGGACGCCGTCGCCGTATAGGCTCGGGCACCGGCCGCCGAGGCGCCAATGGCGACGCTGAGTGCGGCGAATTCGCTCTCGACGTTGATGAATTCACAGTTCTCCAGCTTGCCGGCTTTGACCAGGGCACCGACCCCCTCGACGATGTGGGTCTGCGGCGTGATCGGATAGGCGCAGACGACCTCCGGTCGGCACAGGCCGACGGCTTCGGCAACGGCAACCGATCCTTCCGTTTGTTTCAGCATCTCTCTTGTTTCCTCTCCACCGCTTCGCCCTGGGGCTCGCGGTACCTAAGGTTTGGTTCAAGCGGCCTTGGCGACCGCGTAGGCCTCCCGGGCAGCAGCGACATTCGCCTCGCCGATGTCTCCCGGGAACTTCTCCAGGATCGCGGCCTCGACCGATTCCATCTGCAATTGCCCGGTGATCGCCGCAAAACCGCCGAGCAAGGCGGCATTGGGGACCGGCCGTTTGACGTGCTTGATGGCCAGTTCCGTGGCGCTGACATCGCGCACGTTGTGGGCCGGAAAATCCGCGACGAAACTCTCGATGCCGAGTTCGGTGAAGCTCTTTGTCGAGTTGATCAGGATATAGCCGTTCTTTTTGAGGCCGCCGAAAACATCGACCGAATGCAGCAAGGTCACGTCCTGGATGATCAGGGCGTCCGGCTCCTGGATCGGCTCGCGAAGCCGGATCTCCTCGTCGTCCATGCGGCAGAACGAGATGACCGGCGCCCCCATGCGTTCCGAGCCGAAACTCGGGAAAGCCTGGGCGTGCTTGCCTTCGCGGAAGGCGGCGATGGACAGCATCTCGGCGGCCGTGACCACACCCTGTCCGCCCCGCCCGTGTATGCGGATCTGAAACATCAATCTCCCCCACGGGCTCAAACGGGTTGAGCCGACCTATTCGTAATGGATTGGTAACCCCGAACGGCGGCATCCTATCCAAAGCCCCTTGGCGGGTCTTTGATCTGGGTCATTTTTTTGGGGGCGTGCAGCGATTTCCCATTTGTTTGATCAAATGCTGCACTCGTTCCCTATCCCGACCTCCATCCCCCTTGCCATCCCCCCCGCCCGGCGTTATAACCCGCGCTTCCGAGCGGTCCGGCGGGGCATGCCCAGCCGCTCAGTTGTTGACCTCGGCCCCGACTTCGGTCGGCGCCAATTGGAGAAGGAAAACGAAATGCCCAAGCTGAAGACCAAATCCAGCGCCAAGAAACGGTTCCGCTTGACGGCTTCCGGCAAGGTGCGCAGCGGTGTCGCCTTCAAGCGCCACAACCTGCGCAAGCGCACCCAGAAAATGAAGCGCAAGGCGCGCGGCACGGTGATCCTTTCGGATCAGGACGCGCGTATCGTCAAGTCCTACATGCCCTACGCCTGACGGCTCAAGGCTCATCAGATCGACATAAGGGAACCGGACCCATGGCACGAGTAAAACGGGGCGTAACCACCCACGCCCGACACAAAAAAGTCATCAAAAAGGCACGCGGCTATCAGGGCCGTTCGAAGAACACCTTCCGCGCCGCCATCGAGCGCGTCGAGAAGGCGGGACAATACGCCTACCGCGACCGTCGCACCCGCAAACGCGCCTTCCGCAGCTTGTGGATCCAGCGCATCAATGCCGGTGCACGCCTGCACGGCCTCAACTATTCGCAGTTCATGAACGGATTGAGCAAGGCCGGCATCGAGCTCGACCGCAAGATCCTGTCCGACCTCGCCGTGCGCGAGCCGGACGCGTTTAAGGCATTGGTGGAACAGGCCCAGGCCGCTCTCGCCAAGTCTTAAGCCTTTCAAGCTTAGGAATTCCGATTAGGGACGGGAGCCGGCCACGCCGGAAGGCTCCCGTTCGTCGTTTATGTAAAGAGTGTGTCGGAACAATGGATAATCTGGAAGACCTGCGAACGGAACTGATGGACGCCGTCGGCAATGCCGTCGACTTAGCCTCCCTCGAGGACGCCCGCGTCGCGGCGCTTGGCAAGAAGGGCCGCATCACGGCGATGATGAAGGGCTTGGGCGGCCTCGATGCCGAAGAGCGCAAGGCCATGGGCCAGGCGTTGAACACGCTGAAAGGCGAGGTCGCCGACGCCATCGAGGCCCGAAAGGGAGCGCTGACCGACACCGAATTGGAAGCCAAATTGGCGGAAGAGCGGGTCGACATCACTTTGCCGGCACGGCCCGAGACCGGTGGGCGGGTCCACCCGATCAGCCAGACCATGGACGAGGTCGTCGCCATTCTCGGCGCCATGGGAATGGCGGTCGCCGAAGGGCCGGATATCGAGGACGACTGGCACAATTTCACGGCGCTCAACATCCCGCCCGACCATCCGGCCCGCCAGGAGCATGACACCTTCTATTTCGCCGGTGACCATGCGGAACGCCGCGTGCTGCGCACCCACACCAGCCCCGTGCAGATCCGCACGATGACCGACTCGGAACCACCGTTCCGCATCATCGCGCCGGGGCGCACCTATCGCTGCGACTACGACGCCACCCATTCGCCCATGTTCCACCAGGTCGAGGGCCTATGGGTCGACGAGGCGACCCATATGGGTCACCTGAAAGGATGCCTGATCGAATTCTGCCGGGCCTTTTTCGGTGTCGACGACCTGCCGGTGCGTTTCCGGCCGAGCTATTTCCCGTTCACCGAACCCTCCGCTGAGGTCGACATCGGTTGTACCCGCGAGGGCGGTCAGTTCCGCATCGGCCACGGCGACGACTGGCTGGAGATCCTCGGCTGCGGCATGGTCAATCCGAAGGTCTTGGACAATTGTGGGATCGACTCCAACCGCTATCAGGGCTTCGCCTTCGGCATGGGGGTCGAGCGCCTGGCCATGCTCAAATATGGCATTCCCGATCTCCGTACCTTCTATGAGTCGGACCTGCGCTGGCTCAGGCATTACGGGTTCAGCGCCTTGGACGTGCCGTCGGTCACCGGAGGGCTCAACCGATGAAGTTTACGCTGAGCTGGCTCAAGGAGCACCTGGAAACGCAAGCCGCCCTCGACGAGATCGTCGACAAGCTGACCATGGTCGGCCTCGAGGTCGAGAAAGTCACCGACCGCGCGAAAGGGCTCGAAACTTTCGTCGTTGGTCACGTCATCGAGGCCAAGCAACACCCGAACGCCGACCGACTCCGGGTGTGCACGGTCGACAACGGTAAGGAAACGGTGGAACTGGTTTGCGGCGCGCCCAATGCCCGGACCGGCATGAAAGGCGTGTTCGCACCCTCGGGATCCTATATTCCGGGCACCGACCTGACCCTGAAGCCGACGGAGATCCGGGGCGTGCTGTCGAACGGCATGTTGCTGTCGGAACGCGAGATGGGGATCAGCGACGAGCATGAGGGCATCGTCGAACTTTCGGACGATGCCAAGATCGGCACGCCCGCCGTCGCCGTCATGGGCCTCGACGATCCGATCATCGAGATCGCCACCACGCCCAACCGCGGCGACTGCCTCGGCGTGCGCGGCATCGCCCGCGACCTGGCCGCCGCCGGCATCGGCTCCCTGAAGCCGCTGGCCAACGGCGCCGTGCCCGGCACCTTCGAAAGTCCGATCAAGGTGCATCTCGATTTCGACGACGATACCCTCAGCGCGTGCCCGTATTTCGTCGGACGATATGTGCGCGGCGTGCAGAACGGCGAAAGCCCTGGGTGGCTGAAGGACAAACTTCTGGCCATCGGCCTCAGGCCGATCTCGGCTCTCGTCGACATCACCAACTTGATCACCATGGACCACGGTCGGCCACTGCACGTTTTCGACGCGGCTAAGGTCACCGGCGATATTCGCCCAAGGCTCGGCCGCAAGGGCGAGACGTTGCTGGCCCTCGACGGCAAGGAATATGAGATCGACGAGGAGATGTGCGTCATCGCCGACGAGGGGAAGGCCGAGGCCCTGGGCGGTATCATGGGCGGCGAGGAGACCGGCTGCACGGCGACGACGACGGATGTCTTCATCGAGGCCGCCTATTTCGACGCCGTGCGCACCGCATCCACGGGCCGCAAGCTCAACCTGATGTCGGACGCCCGCTATCGTTTCGAGCGCGGCGTCGACCCGGCCTTTCTGGTCGACGGCATGGAGATCGCGACACAGCTGGTCCTCGACCTCTGCGGCGGCGAGCCCTCCAAGCTGGTCATTGCCGGCGCGGAACCGGAATGGAAACGCACCATCGACCTGGACCCGTCCCGGATTCGAACCTTGGGCGGTATCGACATCCCAGCGGACGAGATCACTCGCATTCTCATGGTCCTCGGATTCGGCGTCGAAAACGTCGCGGGAACCTTCAAGGTCTCGGTGCCGTCGTGGCGCGGCGACATCGTCGGGCCGGCCTGCCTTGTCGAAGAGGTGGTCCGGATCTACGGTTACGACCGTATCGAGCCGGTGCCGGTGAAGCCGGACGGCGCTCTTCCGGCGGTGGCGCTTGGTGCCGAGCAACGCCGCCATTCCCAGGCCCGCCGTGTCCTGGCGGCGCGCGACATGGTCGAGGCCGTCACCTATTCGTTCCTAGCCGAGGCCGACGCGCTCTTGTTCGGTGGCGGCCAACACCAGATCAAGCTGGTCAATCCGATCAGTGCCGACCTCGACGTCATGCGCCCGTCGATCCTGCCGAACCTGATCAACGCCGCCAAACGCAATGCGGCGCGCGGCACCGAGGACGCGGCGGTCTTCGAGGTGGGGCCGCAATACGCCGGGGACAATCCGCAAGACGAGGCCATCGTTGCCGCCGGCGTGCGTTCCGGAAACGTCGGCCAGCGCCATTGGTCGCATGGTCTCCGCCCGGCCGATGTCTTCGACGCGAAGGCCGATGCCCTGGCGGTCCTCGAGGATCTCGGCGCCCCCGTCGACAAGCTGCAGGCAGCACCGGAAGCACCAGCCTGGTATCATCCGGGGCGCTCAGGCGTGTTGCGGCTGGGCCCGAAAAACGTGCTCGCCTTCTTCGGGGAATTGCACCCGGGCGTCCTGCGCAGGCTCGATGCCAAAGGGCCGGTCGCCGCCTTCGAGGTGTTTGTCGACGCCCTGCCGAAACCGAAGGCCAAGAAGGACGCCTCCAAGGCGCATCTGGACCTTCCTCAGTTCCATACGGTCGAACGGGACTTCGCCTTTGTCGTCGATGCGGACACGCAGGCCGATCAAATCGTCGCGGCAGCCCGCGGGACCGACAAGACATTGATCACGGATATCCAAGTATTCGATGTGTTCGCCGGCGGGCAGCTGGGAGACGGCAAGAAGTCCGTTGCCGTCAATGTCGTCCTGCAGCCCCTCGAGCGGACCATGACCGATGCCGAGATCGACGAAATTGCCGCGCGTATCGTGGCCAATGTGGAGAAACGAACCGGCGGCACGCTCAGGGCGTGAGTCCGCATCGGATGGGGAGAAATGGAATGGACGGCTCCCGGGACTGGAAGCTGGCGGCGGAGGGTTGAGGTGGACCCTCACGGGCCGACGGCATCAAAGTGCCCAGGTGGAAGAGTGAACTCTTCACAGGCAAACCGGA
>Ga0209144_1000157_pt1 | contig 14125 bp, 16 predicted proteins | sample WorMettrBAHAMAS1_FD_187392 | JGI IMG/M metagenome (GOLD analysis project Ga0209144, IMG submission 187392) | Marine gutless worms symbiont microbial communities from Max Planck institute for Marine Microbiology, Germany - Inanidrilus... | ecosystem: Host-associated > Annelida > Digestive system...
AGGGTAAAGCAACCTCAAGAGGAGAACCGCAAAGATGACTGCGGACCTTCAAGACCAAGCGTACGTTAACGAAGCGGTGCTGTACATGGCGCTGGAGCTAAGCGATGCGAAGTGGCGGTTGGCCTTCGGGGAGGGAACGCGGCAGCGCCACTTGGATGGCCCGTGCCCAACCTGTGTTTCGGGATCGGACAGCGCGCCTAACCCAACCGACACTTAACGCGAGCATGGATAACCCATTACTCAAATTGAACGGGCTTCCGCCCTTTTCCCACATCCGTCCCGAGCAGGTAGAGCCTGCCGTCGATTCCCTGCTCGCCGCATGCCGGGCGCGGATCGAAGAGCTGACGCAACGCGCGAACCCGCCCACCTGGGAGAACTTCGTCGAGCCCCTGGAAGAGGCCAATGACCGACTCGACCGGGCCTGGTCGCCGGTCAGTCACCTCAACGCGGTCATGAACAACGACGCGCTACGGGCCGCCTATAACGCCTGTCTGCCCAAGCTCAGCGAGTACGCTACCGGGGTCGGCCAGAACCGGGCCCTGTTCGAGGGTTTTCAAGCAATCGCCGAGCGGGGGCACCTGAACCCCTCCCAACAAAAGCTGTTAGAAAACGCCCTGCGGGATTTTCGCCTCGCCGGGGTCGGTCTGGTGCCGAACCGGCAGGCGCGCTACAAGGAGATCAGTCGGGAGCTCGCCGCGCTCACCAGCAGATACGAAGAGAACCTGCTCGATGCCGTCAACGCCTGGAGCAAGCGGATCACGGACCGGTCCGCCCTCGCCGGGTTGCCCGCTTCTGCACTGGCCCTGGCGCAGCAGACGGCCGCTGACCGGGGTGAGGAGGGCTGGGTCCTGACCCTGGATTTACCCTCTTACCTCCCGGTCATGACCTACGCGGACGATCGCGGGCTCCGCCGTGAAGTCTACCAGGCCTATTACACCCGGGCCTCGGACCAGGACCCCCACGCCGGCGAGTGGGACAATACCGAGATCATGGACCGCATCCTCGCGCTGCGTCATGAGCAGGCGACACTACTGGACTTCGGAAATTACGCCCAACGCTCACTGGCCACCAAGATGGCTCGCTCCACTGAAGAGGTCATGGGATTTCTGAACGACCTTGCGGAACGGTCCGTGACCCAGGCCCGCCGGGAGCTGGAAGAGCTGGCGCAGTTCGCACAAGAACGATACGGGTGCCGGGGGCTCCAGCCTTGGGACCTCGCCTATTATGCGGAGAAGCTACGCCAGGACCGGCACGCGATCGCCACGGAAGAGCTGCGTCCCTATTTCCCGCTTCCACGAGTACTCGCAGGCATGTTCACGGTGGTGGAGCGGTTGTTCGGCATCCGCGTACGGGAGGTGGAAAACTCAGAAACTTGGCACCCGGACGTGCGCTTCTTTGAGATCCGGGACCACGACGGCGCGCTGCGGGGTCAGTTCTATCTTGACCCCTTCGCCCGCCGCAAGAAGCGCGGGGGGGCTTGGATGGACGTGTGCACAAACCGCTTCCGCACCAGCCACTGCAACCGGATCCCCGTTGCCTATCTGGTATGTAACTTCACCCCGCCGGTGGGGGGGCGGCCATCCCTGCTTACCCACGAGGAGGTCCAGACCCTGTTTCACGAGTTCGGTCACGGCCTGCACCACCTGTTGACCGGGGTCGATTATCCGGCGGTGGCGGGCATCAACGGTGTACCTTGGGACGCGGTGGAGCTACCCAGTCAGTTTCTGGAAAACTGGTGCTGGGAACCCGAGTCCCTGAGTGTGATCTCGGGTCACGTGGATACCGGGGAACCGATTCCCGAGGTCCTGTATCGGCGCCTGCGGGCGGCAAAGAACTTCCAGTCCGCCATGCAGCTGGTGCGCCAACTCGAATTTGCCATCTTCGACTTCCGCCTGCACCTGGAGTACGACCCACGGCGGGGAGGGCGCATCTACGAGCTTCTCGATCAGGTGCGCGATCAGGTAGCGATGATAAAGCCGCCCGCCTTCAACCGCTTTGCCCACGGCTTTTCCCATATCTTCTCCGGGGGCTATGAGGCGGGGTATTACAGCTACAAATGGGCAGAGGTACTGTCCGCGGACGCCTTCTCCCTGTTTGAAGAACGCGGCCTGTTCGACCGGGATACGGGACTCGCCTTCCGCCAGACCATACTGGAACAAGGCGGGTCCCGCGATGCCATGGACCTCTACGTGGACTTCCGGGGGCGCGAGCCGACCATCGATGCCCTGTTACGGCACTCGGGTATCGTGGCTTAAGAAACGGAGGGAAGTTCGCCATTACAATTCACCGTATCGGCGTCTGCTCTGCTTAAGGATCAAGCCATGCCCCTGAGCCAACGCGCCCGAAGCCTCGGGGTCACCACCCCCCTCGGCGAAGATGCTCTGCTGCTGCGCGCCATGCGCGGTAAGGAGCGCCTGAGCACTCTCTTCAAGTATAAGCTCGACCTCATCAGCGAGTCCCGCCAACCGGTCCGGCCCGAAGACCTGCTCGGCCAACCGGTTACGGTACGGCTCAACATCCCTGACCACCGCACCCCCTACTTCAACGGCGTCGTCAGCCGTTGGTAGTGGTGATTTTTGAAGTGATAGAGTAGATGGATTCATCGGTAATCATTCCGATCGCCACCGTTTTTCTCGTTACCTGATTCTAGATTTTAGCCCTCTCTTCCGGAAGAATACGCTTGGTCTGAACGATTGCGTTCATTGATAAAACGAACCGAAGAGTTTTCAATTATGATTATCGAGATTAAAGTATACAGCTGTCGCAAATGTCAGAGCGAAGAGCTCGTTAAAAATGGCACAAATGCGTCCGGTAGCTCGCAATATCACCGTAAAGCCTGTGGTGCCTATGGCGTACTTGAGCGCACAGAACGCGCGACGGAAGAAAAGAAAGAACTCATTATAAACGTTTATCAGGAAAGATCCAGTATGCGCGGGATTGAACAGACGTTTTGGGTCTCGTGCCGAACATTGAGCGCCTGGTTAAAAGAACAGGCGAATGACTTCCCACCCCTTGAAGAGACGCTACAACCTGTTGAGTGCAAAAATATTCCTGCGCTGGAGGTGGATGAGTTGCGGTCCTTTGTCTTTCGTAGCAAAGACAAAGTGTGGGTCTGGATTGCCATGAATAGAGAGACCCGAGAAATCGTCGCCTCTGCCTGCGGCGATCGCACCGGAAATACCTGTCGGATACTCTGGGATCGCGCACCATCTGCTTATAAAGAAGCCATCGTTTTCAGTGATTATTGGAGCGCGTATCAGGCCGTCATTCCGAGCGAGCAACAGCGCCCTGTGGGTAAAGAAACGGGGGAAACTGCTCATAGTAGCAAGAACAATTGTACTGCAAACCGTCGCTAAGGAACAGGTGGCGGTCGGCATCGATGCTGCCAACACCGACGGCCTGATTTCGGTCGAGGAAGTCGAGGCTGAGGCCATCGCCTAGCGTGCGGAGATGCGACGGAAGCTCGCGCAGGCTAATCAGGGCACCGTGGCGCTGTCGAATCTGTGAAGCTGGTTTGGACCTGCTCGGGAAACGTAGAGAAACCACGAATTCACACGAATCTACACGAGTGTCCATTCGTGTTTATTTGTGGTTCAAATCTGCAATGGCGTTCACGTAGCCAGGCAATGGCTGCCGGTACGAGAGTAAGTGCATAACAAAACGTCAACATGCCCTCGCAAATAATCGAAGCGGCGAAAGGTGGTACTGATATGAAATTTGGAAAGTGGTTGGAAAACTGGGACATGACCGGGCTGAAGATCAAAACCCCGTTCTTAGATATGAAATGGAAACCACAAGACGAAGACAAAGCCGCCGCGTGGGAGCTGTACGTAGAATTGTTGATCCGTATCACAACCCAACCACTTGCCCAGGAGCACGGCGACGAAAAGACTGCCCTTGATAGTGTTCATTCTTTGTTCCCGATAACGTGGGAAGTAATCAAAATAACGGGCGGCACTGCATCGAATTTACCAAAATCGCTGTTGTAGTCCTGAACTAGCGCATACGACCATTTACGGCGAAGTGGCACAAGCTGTCATTGGAAGGTACTTTCAACGATGAAGCCCGACGTCAGACCTTTCGAAGTGAATTGCAAGCCCTGCAAGCTGTTTTGAGGGCTTATACCAGGATGCTTGCTGATATGGCTGGCGTTGAAGATCTGACCGAACTGGAAGACCAATAGATCGATTGAGCCGTAAAGGCACAAAGAGTAGTCGGGTAGGATGTGGTGAGTGAAACAAACCGCATTTCTTTCATAGAGGAGGGAAAACATGGGAGTGTTCAGCGTACAAGTAAAACTAAAAAACTGGCAAAACCGATTTCTTTCGGATGATAAAAAAGGAGAGGATGTAATATGTGACGCATTGGTGGATTCCGGGGCGGCAGAGCTGCCCCTTCCGATAGAGATGATAAGCCGACTCAAACTGGAAGAGCTGGATAAGGTACGGGTTTACACCGCGGATGGAGGAGAGCACGAATACCGAATATTCGGAATCGTCGAAGTCGAAGTTGCAGGCCGTACCTGCCATGTCCGTGCAATTGAGCTTCCTCATGGTGCCGAGCCACTGCTCGGTGCGGTTCCTCTCGAAGAGATGGATTGGGCATTCCCCATTGCAAAAAAGCTACTTCCGAACCCACGCTCTCCCGAAAAACTACTTTTGCCATTGTGCTGATCCGACATACCGATGTGCTACCATATATTAAAGCTGTAACACAAAAACACAAAGGGGCCACCCCTATGAATGAAACAACTTTCACTTTCCAGGTCGATGAGGCCCTGAAAAAGGAGTTCACTACGGCCGCGAAATTCCGTGACCGTACCGGCACCCAGCTCCTGCGTGATTTCATGCGCGACTTCGTGCGGCAGGAGCAGGAAGCCGCCGGGCATGATGTCTGGTTCCGGCGCCAGGTGGCGGTCGGCATCGATGCCGCCAACGCCGGCAGCCTGATTTCGGCCGAGGAAGTCGAAGCCGAGGCCATCGCTTAGCGTGCGGAGATGCGACGGAAGCTTGCGCAAGCCAATCAGGGAACCGTGGCGCTGTCGAATCTGTGAAGCTGGTTTGGACCTGCTCGGAAAGCGCAGAGGAACTACGAATTCACACGAATCTACACGAATATCGATTCGTGTCCATTCGTGTTTATTCGTGGTTCAAATCCGCAATGGCGTTCACGCAGCCGGACAATGGCTGCTGGTACATAGAGTGAGTGCATAACAAAATGTCAACATGTTTGTGCGGCAGCAGCGGATTAAAATGGTCCTCTCCAGGTTAAGCGACCTCAGATTTGAACCCAGAGGAATACAATGAACACAAAGACCAATCCCGGTAACTTTTTCGAGGACTTCCGCGTCGGGATGGAGATTATCCATGCGACGCCGCGCACTATCACGGAGGGAGATGTCGCCCTCTACACGGCACTTTACGGCTCCCGCTTCGCGGTCCAGTCCTCCGGCACCTTCGCCGCGGCCATCGGGCTGCCGCGTGCGCCGGTGGATGACATGCTGTTGTTCCATCTGGTGTTCGGGAAGACGGTGCCGGATATCTCGCTCAACGCCGTCGCCAACCTCGGCTATGCCTCCGGACGCTTCCACGCCTTGGCCTATCCGGGCGACACCATCCACACTGTCTCCGAGGTGATCGGTCTCAAAGAAAACTCGAACGGCAAGACCGGGACCGTTTATGTGCGCTCCGTGGGCACCAAGCAAGGGGGCGAGACGGTGCTCGAATATGTCCGTTGGGTTATGGTGCGTAAAAAAGACCTCGGTGCCCCGACCCCCGACCCGGTCGTGCCCGAACTGCCGCAAACGGTCCCCGTTGCCGATCTGGTCGTGCCGGAGGGGCTAGATCTCTCCGGTTACGACGCTGATCTGGCCGGAAGTACCTATTTTTGGGACGACTATGAGGAAGGCGAGAAGATCGACCATGTGGACGCCATGACGGTGGAAGAGAGCGACCACATGACCGCCACCCGGCTTTACCAGAACACTGCCAAGGTGCACTTCAATCAACACACCGAAAAGGATGGCCGCTTCGGCAAGCGTATCGTCTACGGTGGCCACGTCATCAGCTTGGCACGTTCCTTTTCCTTTAACGGCTTGGCCAATGCCTTCAAGATCGTTGCTATCAACGGTGGGCGCCACACAGCCCCCATCTTTGCCGACGATACAGTCTATGCTTGGTCTCAAGTCCTGAGCAAGGACAAGCTGCCGGACCGCACCGATCTGGGCGCGCTGCGCCTGCTCCTGGTCGCCGTGAAGGACCAGGACTGCGCCGCATTTCCATACAAGGACGAGGAAGGAAAATATGACCCGGCGGTGGTGCTGGACTTCGACTGCACGGTCCTGATGCCGCGAAAACGCTAGCCAGGGCGGGCACATGGGGGAGAGAAAACTACGAATCAGTGCGAATAAGATCCCTCCCCTCGGTTTGGGACAATGGTTCCGCGAGGATTCGCGTGATCCGTAGTTTTTTCCCCCTCGGAGGGTGTCGCAAAAGTAGCGCAGGCGTCCTCGCCGGCATCGAAAAATGCAGGCGGGGATACCTGCGCTATTGCCCCACGGATGGGCTTTTGCGACACCCTCCACCGGGAGAGGGATAGTTATTCCCTACAGCAAGGGAGTCGCTGGAAGTATGGGCACGATCAGCAAGGCGACGATGTTGATGATCTTGATCAGCGGATTGACCGCCGGGCCGGCCGTGTCCTTGTAGGGATCGCCGACGGTGTCGCCGGTGACCGCGGCCTTGTGGGCTTCGGAGCCCTTGCCGCCCAGGTTGCCGTCCTCGATGTACTTCTTGGCATTGTCCCAAGCACCACCGCCGGTGGTCATGGAGATGGCGACGAAGAGCCCTGTGACGATGGTGCCGATGAGCAGGCCGCCTAGGGCCTCCTTACCGAGCAGCAACCCGACGACCACGGGTACCAGCACGGGCAGCAGGGACGGGATGATCATTTCCTTGATGGCGTCCCTGGTAAGCATATCCACGGCCCTGGAGTAATCTGGCTTCTCGGTATGCTGCATGATGCCCGGCATCTCGCGGAACTGACGGCGCACCTCGTTGACGATACCCCCCGCGGCGCGGCCGACTGCTTCCATGGCCATGGCCCCGAACAGGAAGGGCACCAAGCCGCCGATGAACAGCCCGATGATAATCATGTGATTCTCGAGGCTGAAATTGAGCTGAATCTCACCCAGGGCATGGGTGTAGTCGGCGAACAGCACCAGGGCGGCCAGCCCGGCGGAGCCGATGGCGTAGCCTTTGGTGACGGCCTTGGTGGTATTGCCGACGGCATCCAGGGGATCGGTAATGCCGCGGATCTTCTCGTCCAGCTCGGCCATCTCGGCGATACCGCCAGCGTTGTCCGTAATGGGACCGAAGGCGTCCAGCGCAACGATGATGCCAGTCATGGAGAGCATGGAGGTGGCGGCGACGGCGATGCCGTAGAGACCCGCCAACTCATAGGCGCCCCAGATGGCGGCACACACGGCCAGCACGGGGGCAGCGGTGGATTTCATGGCTATACCCAGGCCGGCGATGATGTTAGTGGCGTGCCCGGTCTGAGAGGCCTCGGCGATATGCTTCACCGGGCTGAACTCGGTGCCTGTGTAGTACTCGGTAATGAATACCATCAGGCCGGTCAGGACCAGACCGATCACGGCCGCGCCGTAGAGGCTCCAGTTAGTGTACTCGGCGCTGTCTCCCGCCGGATTGATCCACAGGGTCACGGGGATGAAGAGTATCAGGGCAATGATACCGGCAACCGCTAGGCCCTTATAGAGGGCCGTCATAATCTTGGTATCGCCTTCCTTCGCTTTGACGAAGAAGGTGCCGATGACGGAGGCGATGATAGATACGCCGCCCAGGACTAGCGGATAGAGCACGGCGTCCGCGCTTCCCAGCAATAGGGAGCCCAGCAGCATGGTGGCGACTACCGTGACCGCATAGGTCTCGAACAGATCGGCGGCCATGCCTGCGCAGTCGCCTACGTTGTCGCCCACGTTGTCGGCGATGACCGCCGGGTTGCGGGGGTCGTCTTCGGGGATACCGGCCTCGACCTTACCCACCAGGTCCGCGCCCACGTCGGCGCCCTTGGTGAAGATGCCGCCCCCGAGTCGGGCAAAAATGGAGATCAGGGAGCCGCCGAAGCCCAGACCGACGAGCGCGTGCAGGATGCTCTTCTCTTCGACGCCCATAGCGCTGAGGATCACGTAATAACCGGCAACACCCAGCAGGCCTAGTCCCACCACCAGCAGGCCGGTGATGGCACCGCCGCGGAAGGCCACCTGCAGGGCGGCATCCAGGCCGGTGTTCGCGGCCTGTGCCGTGCGCACATTGGCCCGTACCGAGATGTTCATCCCGATGTAACCGGCGGCACCGGAGAGAACGGCGCCGACCACGAAGCCGATGGCCGTATAGACGTCCAGAACGAAGAACAGAATGACGGCCAGGATAACGCCGACGATACCGATGGTGGTGTATTGACGATTGAGATAGGCCTTGGCGCCTTCCTGGACGGCGGTAGCGATTTTGCGCATGCGGTCGTTGCCGTCCGGCAGGGCCAGAATCCACTTGACGGACCAGATGCCGTATCCCAAGGCGACGGCGCCGCATAGGAGGGCAAAGATGGAACCTTCTGACATTTGGATTGACTCCTCTTAGGGTTTATCGAATGTAGACAAGGATGCAAGGGGGTCGAGGCCCCCCTTGTTTCCAACGTCCGCTTTAGAGCTCGAACGCCTTCAGCTTTTTGGGCACCGGTGCGTTCTTCAAGGTGACGTATTTGGGTATCCCCTTCTCATAGGGCGGATAATCCTCTCCCTGGATCAGCGGATACAGGTACTCGCGGCACTTGTCGGTGATACCGTAGCCGTCCTCGGTGATGAAGTCTTTGGGCATGAACTTCTCCACGTTGGCTACCTCCGACAGGGGCACCTTGCCGACCTCCCACACATAGGGATCCGACGACTTTCGCACCACTGTGGGCATGATGGAATTGTCGCCCTGCAGGGCAAACTCCACCCCTGCCTTACCCAGAGCATAGGCCTGCTCCACGTCGGACTTGGCAGACAGATGGCGCGCCGCCCGCTGCAGGTAATCGGCCACCGCCCAGTGGAACTTGTAGCCCGTAGCGTCCTTGATCATGTTGGCGACCACCGGTGCCGCCCCCCCGAGCTGGGCGTGACCGAAGGCGTCGCGGGTACCCTGCTCGGCCAGAAATTTCCCATCCGGCCAGTGGCAGCCCTCGGACACGCAAACGGTGCAGTAGCCGAATTTTTCGACCTTGGCCTTGACCGCTGTCAGGAACTTCTCCTGTTCGAACTCCACCTCCGGGAACAGGGTCAGGACCGGAATCCCCTTGTCTGCCACCAGGGCGCCGGCTGCGGCAATCCAGCCGGCATGACGGCCCATGACCTCGATGACGAAGATTTTAGTGGAGGTGGCACACATGGAGCGCACATCGAAGGAGGCCTCCAGGGTGGAGGTGGCGATGTACTTGGCAACAGAGCCGAAGCCCGGACAGTTGTCTGTGATGGGCAGGTCATTGTCCACCGTCTTGGGCACGTGGACCGCCTGGACCGGGTAGCCCATGGCGTCGGAGAGTTGGGAGACCTTGTAGCAGGTGTCCGCGGAGTCGCCGCCGCCGTTGTAGAAGAAGTAGCCGATGTCGTGGGCCTTGAAGACTTCGATCAGGCGCTCATACTCCCGCTTGTTTGCCTCCAGGCTCTTGAGCTTGTAGCGGCAGGAACCCAGGCCGCCGGAAGGTGTGTGGCGGAGGGCTGCGATGTTCTCGGTGGACTCCTGGCCGGTGTCGATCAGATCCTCGGTCAGCGCGCCGATGATGCCGTTGCGTCCGGCATAGACCTTGGCGATTTTGTCCGAATGCTTGCGGGCGGTCTCGATTACCCCGCAGGCGGAGGCGTTGATTACGGCGGTGACTCCACCGGACTGGGCGTAGAAGGCGTTTTTCGCGGTCATGGTTCCCCCTTTGTTGGTCTCAAGTATGGGTTGTTCTCGATCATTGCCCTCCTTGCGGGCATTGAATCGATTTGGATTCGATCAGGCGTTTTGAATATCCCATCGGCATTTCGGCACTGCTGTACTCGTCGACGTGTCGAGGCGCGCCGATCACGGGCGTTCAGCTTCGCTTAGATGCGATATCCCCACGCTCCCCGGTGGCATGATCGGCCTGGGCCTGCAGCAGGGAGACGACACACTCGGACAGATCGTCATATTCCTTCACTCCAGTGCCGTACTGCTGGTATCCCCGGTAGAAAAACTGACAGCGGTAGCTGCGGTCGCTCGTCTTGAAGACGACAAAGTTACAGCCTTGGCTATCGTGCCAGAAGACCACCGGACAACTGGTCAGCTCGCGGTCCGACGGCTGCAGCCGAATCTCGGCGTCGGCTAGTCGGAGCTCCGGTTCACGACCATAACGCTCCCTGAGCGTGGTCTCGAGAATCCAACGTTCAGTATCTGAGATATCAGGGATCTCGGCCATGGGTAATCAACTCAACAGGACACGGCTCGCAGCCTTTCCCAGAACACGACCTCCGAGGCTCGCTGCAAGAGTACGGGACCGGATCAAAACTCGAGTGCTGTAGGATTAGGAGGCTTAGACACCTAATCCGACACTGCAAAGTTTAAAAGTTTACCATGGATTTATTACGGTATCCGGCACTAGGGTCTGTTGACATTTAATATATCTGCGGGCGCGGGGAACAGGAACCACGAATAGACACGAATTCACACGAATGAAAATTCGTGTCTATTCGTGTCTATTCGTAGTTCCATTGCGTTTGAAATCAGTCGCTCAGCTTTATATGTCAACACGCCCTAGTAATCAAGTATCAAGCGCACGTGGCTTTCTCCGTGCGTGTACCGCGTTCACTTCTTCCTGGATCTCATCCATCGTCATGGGTTGCAAATCGGCAGCTGCCAGCTTGTCTGCGGCCTCGAACAGGCCGTCGACGGCCCGCCGGCGCAGGGTCTCGCGCAACAGCGCCTCAATGACGCTCGGGGCAAACAACCCGGCGTCTTTTGCTTCCTGAGCCAGACTATTCGGTAGATCGATCGTCAGTGTGGTCATAATTGGTCCTCGAATCTCCGAATCTAAGGGCATCTGGAAAATTCAGAAGCTGTCTGGTTAAAATGGATCGTAGCGAAAATGGTCCAAAATGAGGGCCTTTTTTCGCGCTTTCGAGGCGAATAAGCAGGCCTGTTTAACGAGAAAGAGCGGGAAAAGGGACCATTTCGGGACACTTGTAGCCGATGCCATTTTTAGCCGGACAACTTCTCAAGGTGCCCTTCATCGCCTCGATCAACCTGATATCCGGCCTGCGCCTCCAAGAGTTTTTCGGCGACATCGTGGGCGATCTCCAGGGTCTCAGTGAGGGTGCGTCCTTGGGCGACCGGACCGGGAATATCGTCAGAGGTGGCAGGATAGACCCCTTCGGGCAACTTCTCGATATGTAGGTTGGCGATCCGTTCCATACAAGTCTCCGATTTCATCATGTTCAGCAAGGACGATTATCCGGCGCCCCTAGACGAGCGAGCGGCGGCAGGTCGTCTCCTGCACCCAAGGCATGACGCATGAACAGGTGTTTGACCGGCGCGAGCCGGTCGACTGCCGACAGAGCCGCGCTGCGCAGGGTGGCCAGCGGCGGCACAGCGTTGCTGAACATGCGCTTGAACCCGTCCATGGCGGTCATCATGAGCAGGTTATCGCCGCGGCGCGCACGCTCGTAGCGCCGCAGCGCCCACAGCCCACCGATGTCTCGGCCCTTGTCCCGGGCCTCGTCGAGGGCCGCCGCGAGGGCCGCTGCGTCCAGGAACCCCAGATTAACACCCTGGCCCGCCAGTGGGTGCAGGGCATGGGCGGCGTCCCCGATCAGGGCCAAGCGCGGCTTCACATAGTGCTCGGCGTGCTGCAGCCGTAATCCGAACCCGGCGCGCGGTCCGATGTCGCCGATTGGCCCCAGGCGGTCGTCGCTGGCCTTTTGGAGCTGGGAGCGGAAGCCCGTCTCGTTGAGCTCCAGGAGCTCCTGGGCCCTGAACTCGGCGACCGACCACACGATAGAGCAACGATCACCGAGCAGGGGCAGAAAGGCGAGGGGACCCGTCGGCAGGAAGCGTTGCCAGGCGGTCTCCCGATGTCCCTCCCGGACCTGCACGTTCGCCACGATGGCCTGTTGATCGTAGAGCCACCCCCGGCTTGCGATGCCAGCGCGGCCACGCACCCGCGAGTCGTGTCCGTCCGCCCCCACCACCAGGCGCGCGCTGAGCCGCCGTCCGTCTTTCAGGTTGAGGAGGGCCGGATCAGTCATCAGCTCGATCTCCTCTACGCCAGAAGGACACAGCAAGGTGACCGCCGCCGCCTCCAGGCGCTCCCAGAGGGCCAGTCGGGTCACCCGATTCTCGACGATGTGCCCCAAGTCGGGCTCACCGAGCTCGGTACTCTCGAAGTGTATACTGCCGCCGCCGACACCATCCCAGACGTACATCTCCCGATATGGACTCACCCCCAGCTGGATGATCCGCTCCCACACCCCGAGCCGTTCTAGGATCCGCTGACTGGCGCGGTTGAGGGCCGATACACGTAGGTCTGTCTCCCCCGGCGGCCAGGCGCGTTGGGGCTCACGGGCTTCCACCAGGGCGATCCGCCAGCCCTTGCCGAGACAGGCACAGGCCAGAGCGGTCCCCACCATACCGCCGCCGACCACCAGGATGTCGAATCGGAGGTCCCGTTCAGTCATGCCCATTCTCCAACGGCAGGCCACGTGCGAGCCGGAGCCGACTCCCCCCCGCAAGGCCCATGAAGCGCCGCGCGACGAAGCGGCGCAGCCCAGGGGACAGCTCCAGGCCCAGCAGGCCCAGATCACGGGCCCAGCGCACCGGCAGCCAGGGGTTGACGAAGATCCGGGCCAGGGCGTCGGTGGCCGCGACCACTGTACTCTGATCCCGACCGCGCAGATCACGGTAAGCGCCCAGCACCCGCTCGTCTCCGGAATCACCACCCGTGCGTGCGGCCTCGGCCAATACTTCGGCGAGCGCCGCCACATCCCGCAATCCCAGGTTGAAACCCTGGCCGGCTACCGGGTGCAGGGTGTGGGCTGCATTGCCGATGAGCACCAATCTCCGGCGCGCCGGCTCGCGGGCGAGCACCAATTTGAGGGGATAAGTCAGCCTCCGCCCAGGGCGGGTGAAGCGCCCCAGCCGATACCCGAAACGATCCTGCAATCCGGCCAGAAACTCCCGCTCGGGGCGATCCAACCACCCGGCCGCTTCTCCTTCACGCAGGGTCCACACCACGGAGTATCGGCCTTCGGTCATGGGCAGCAGGGCCAGGGGACCGGTCTCGGTGAAACGCTCGAAGGCCACACCAGGTCGGGGCCGGGTGGGCGTCACCGTCGTAATCAGGGCCTCGTGGCCGTATCCGTACTCCCACACGGCTAGGCCCAGACCTTTGCGGACGGAGGAATCGCCACCGTCGGCGGCCACCAGCAAGCGCGTTTCCAGCAGCCTCGAATCGTCGCCGACGGCCACCTCCAGAGCAACACGATCCGGCCGCACCTGAGCCCCGAGCAGCCGCGCCGGACACAACATCTCTACCCCGGCCAGGCCGCCCTGGATAGCGAGACCGAGCCGGTGCGCCGGGGCCACATAGCCTAGGGCCGTCACCCCTTCCTCCCGATGATCCAGGCGGGTAAAACCGAACCGACCCCGGTCGGAGACATGAATCTGCCGGATCGGCTCCGCCCCCGCCGCGATCGCCTCCCACAGGCCGATGCCCTCGAAGATACGGCGGCCGCCCCAGGACAGAGCGATGACCCGCTCATCATAGCTCGGCTGGGCCTCCGACCGTGGCGGCACGGCCTCCACCACGCACAACCGCAGGCTGGTCGGGGCCAGGGCGCAGGCCAAGCTACCTCCGACCAGTCCACCGCCGATGATGACCAAGTCGTAGTTGTTCAATTTTCAGTCGGTCAACAAACCCGACCCTCTCTCAGTGCAGAACCTCTTCGAGACGGTTGGCGGTGAGAACCCACTCGCACCACTCCAGTAGCGTCTGCTCGCTGGCCTGTTCGATACGTCGCTGTGTCTCGTCGGGTAAGGCGCCGAATTTCAAG
>Ga0209144_1000158_pt1 | contig 14021 bp, 2 predicted proteins | sample WorMettrBAHAMAS1_FD_187392 | JGI IMG/M metagenome (GOLD analysis project Ga0209144, IMG submission 187392) | Marine gutless worms symbiont microbial communities from Max Planck institute for Marine Microbiology, Germany - Inanidrilus... | ecosystem: Host-associated > Annelida > Digestive system >...
TGCAAATCGATGCATTGTCAGGCTCTACGTCCACATTCTCATTGGCATGTACAACACTCTGTCCTCTAGTTTTATCTGTCGAACACGTCTTCGCTTCACGCCACAATCCTCTGTCATTTACATCAGACAGACGACGAGCTTTGCTTGATACGCAACGTCCAGACTGGTTGTCTGTGAAAGAAGAAGCGCGCTTCCTAGCAATACGTTCACTTCGTCTGCTACCATTACTGTCTCTGCTGCAAACTGAATCAGCATCATTCACCGTTCTATCTTTGCTATTTGTCGCAACTCGATCGACACAAATGCTGCTTGTTTCTGCAAATATAACAGATTCCTCAGTATTCTCATCTGTAACGACAGCCTGTAACTGTCTTATGTCTTTTTGTGGTGTCGTGACTTTGGGCGTCTGTTTCGCAACATGACATCGTCTTTTGTGCATCTGAAGAGACTGTGCATTTTTGCCAACGTAAGTACATTTCTCGAAGTTGCACACGTAGTTAACATTTTCGGTATGATGATTCAGTATGTGCAACTGAAGATCATGAAGAGTTTTGCTGACGTGGTTACACTGTAGATGGTCACACGCATATATGTCATGTGATTTGCCGACAACTGCATTTCTAGGCGACGAATGTTTCACACTATGACCTTTGATTTTGTGCATTCTAAGAGCCTGCGCACTCTTGCCAACGTAGGTACAGTTTTCATAGTCACACACATATGGATCATTTTTACACTTGTCATCAGCTACATTACTGGAAATACCAGTTGCACTGCACGCCACTACTGGTCTGTTCAGAATCTGAACACCTGAATATTCCTGAGGAAATTCAAACACATACTGAAATGAATAATTGCGCTGAAGACTTTGCCAAGCATCAACTGACGTATTGAAGTTACGACGATTAACGCCAAGTGTATGCGCACCAACTGGAATAGTGGGAGCTTGTTCACCAGTTCCACGAAGCACGTCAAAGTGATCTGGTAGGTTCAAAAGACAAATGTAACCCTTCCTACCATCCTCGTTGAACACAAACCATGACTTGCTCACAGTGGAGTACGTGAAGATTGTGATGTCGTACAGTAATGACACAGCTGTAATGTGGCCTTCATCTCCAAAAAAATGAGAGTCCACTGAACGACCTGCCACTACTTGTGGAATAGCGTATCGCATATACGATGCATAGTCGTCAACAGTCGCTGATGAGTCACCATAGCTTCCAAAATTCGTCCGGAGTCTGAACAGGTCAGGCACGTTCTGAAACACGGCGAGACAGTCTTCAATTATGCCTTCGAACTGCATGTCACTTCCGGTCAGACAGTACGACAAGCCGTGATACAAACAGAATCCAGATCCTGGCATTTTAACGACTCTGTACTCAACACCGAAACAGTCTGTAAGTGTGTCGAAAGTGCGACTCAAAGCTCGATCCATAATGTATGTTTTAAGGTTATCCAAAATGTCGTTCGAGTGCAGATCAGATATGTACGTATTGCAGTGTATTCAAGTGTGTATGAAATATGTTGAAGAGTACTAACTTTTCAGTGAATATAGTGAAATGATCTAAGTGTGTGAGTGTACGTCTGTGTACAACTATAATGTGTACGTATTGAAATCTTTTCAAATATGTAGTCAAATAATGTAAAATATACGTAGGCAAACTTTGTTCAAATAATCGACGTTCTGAGATTCCACGTTTGTACACTCGTTCTGTAAATACTTGTCAGTTACTGTGCGTATCTCCAAAATATTCGTGTCTGACAATCTCTCCAAGTATGTACGTTCAAATAATACACGTTATACGTGCGTATAGCCACGCACCAGGCACAGTTTGATACGTGTGTATAGCCACACACCAGGCAACTCCTTATACGTGCGTCTAGCCACGCACCAGGCAACTCCAATACGAGCGTATAGCCACGCCCAGGCACAGTTTGATACGTGTGTGTAGCCACACACCTATCAAACCTTCATACAAGCGTATAGCCACGCCCCAGGCACAGTCTGATACGTGTGTATTGCCACACACGTATCAAACCTTCATACGTGCGTATAGCCTCGCACTAGGCACAGGTTGTGACGTCGCCTTCTTGGCAATTTTACTCCACCTGCAATTAACACAAAGCAATATTTACAACACGCAACAAACTTAAATGTAACGTTGAGTAAGTTCGCGGGCAGATCAGATACGTACATATTGTAACGATGCACGCAACATTCTCAGCTTGTCAAATATGCTGCTTTTGTGGCCACATGAGATACGTATGTGTTCAACTTTTGTCAATCATTTACCGTAATATGTCAAACAGTACTGCGTTACTTGACTACAGCAACCGAAGGAGTCACTGTTAGTTGACTTCACAGTACTGCAATGCTACATTCAAACAAGAGATCGAAGTAATTCGATAAAATGCCGCATCGTCGTCCCAAAGATCCATGCCCCTCGTTAAGACAGACCGACACACAGACCGACCACGGAAAAGTCAGTAGCAATACGCCCCATCGTAATGCTAACGCATATATGATACGGCGTAATAAAGGCCTGATCTTTGCAAATTTATACCCTAAAGGCACTTTAACAGCGCTCGATAGATAGCCGCATCACGAACGATCGCCGCGGTCCTACAGTAGGTCCTAAGTGCCAACCATAATTTGCAGTCAACTTCCACTCGCATCGATAACCTAGCCTACGTCCGTAAAATCACTGTTTGTTAGCTCTCATTTACTTATTCATTACAGTGTATTTTATTATTTAACTCTACGCTGTATGTGATGTATGCACTTATGACGTAATGTCCGCGAACAAATAACTAATATACAAATACGGCACAAAGGACAAAACCAGAAAAAATGCAACGAGATAGTCACTAAAGGCATGATCTTCGCAAATTTATATCCCACAACGACTTTAATAGCGTCCGGTAGATCGCCGCATTACGGACGATTGGCGGGGTCCTCCGTAACTGCGAACCGTAAGTTACTGTCAACGTACACTCGCGTCGTCATTATTTACTAGCACGATGTTGTTGACTAACATGTTTTGGGCCACACCGCTGCACTGCCGTAAGTGTACGCAGTAATTTGATGAAAGGTTGCGTTGCCTCCGCAAAACTGAAGTAAACCGGAAGTAGTTTTCTTGAAATAGCCCTCGTCGCTCTGATTCACACGAAACAATTCCCGTTCTTCTACGACCAACCGTTACGGAAATATCGCGATTTATCGATTTCTCCAAGATGGCGGCCGTCCGCCATCTTGGATTTGCTGGACGTCTGTTCGGACCACCCACGAACAGTAGTCGTCGGTCTTAACCGCTGTACAAAGTTTGGTTGCAATCGGTGCAGTAGTTTCGATAATATGGCGGCTTTAATATTGCACCCGTTTGGCCTGAAAACGCCTATTCACGCCCCAAAAACCGGACTTTGGGGGACTTCTGACCCCCTAAATGGGCAATAATCTTACGTTCACGTGCATGCGCCACATCCTCGCTGGGAAACACGTAACAGAAGTTGTGCATCGTTCACGGTTCGGTGATACATGTCGCTGAACACACGGGAGCATGCAATCCCAATGCTTTTCAATGAGGGAGGAAATCCCCCAAAATTGCCCCTTACCATGCGTGGATCCGGACCCCCCATGTAATACATGGTTACTTGGGCCCACCGCACCCGACAAGCCAAACGCCATCTCGATCGAACCAGCCGTCTCGTCACGGCTCACGCTCCATTATCTCTATACTTTACTATGGGGCGGCCCCTTCCCCACCCCAAAATTGCCCCTTCCCATGGGGATATCCAGACCTTCATCTAATACATGGTGACTGACACTCACCCCACCCCGATGCCAAACGGCATCTCGATCAGTCCAGCCGTTTTTGCAGGATACCTAAAAACCTATACCTATTCCAGACAGACACACAGACAGACAGACAGACAGACAGACACACTGACCACGGAAATGTTAGTAGCAATACGCCCCATCGTAATGCTAACGCATGTACGATGCGGCGTAATAATAGCTGTGTGCCAACAGCAATATGTTAACTTGACTACAGAAAACAACCACAGCTCTGACAGTCACCGTCAGTGAGTTAGTTTGAACTACAGTTAGTAGTGTGCAATGGTGCACATACAGTAACACCCTTTGTTGCAAGCTAGACATGTCATATTCATACTGAAACTAAAACGTGGTCTACGTTGTAAAAAGCAGTGCAAGATGCAGCAGCCTAATAATGCAATGCATCATCAAGGTCTGGAGAGTGCTGTATGCTCCTCTCAGATGAACGATTGTCCTCCATTTTGAGGTATCTAGATGGCTTATTCTACTATGTTATTAAGGTCTAATTTAATTTAATAATTACCAGCATTTTCATTTTGCCTAATTTTCCAGACCAATGAAAATTCCCTGTATTTTTCCAGTTTTCCCGGACCTGTAGGTACCCTGAATAAAGTACTTTGCTATCGTATGAATTTGAGAAGGTCAGAGACATAACCTATTTAGAGCTAGATGCAGTCAAATAACTGAGTAAGTTTGGAATCCATATCATACTGTATGATTGCAAAGTATTATTGTACTTCCACTGAAGTGGTCAACTCGATAACAAACACTAACACACCGCACACTACCGTTTGGCTTTGCGATGACGATGTGCAATATTTGATCAATGAGTAATTACTCCACTGAAATATTTTGTAGATGAACTAAAATCTTTCAGTCAAACAACGTAATGTTTGTTTAGTTGGCTACTCTGTCGTGTATGAGTAAACAAGAGGTCTAAAGTAATCTGACAAGAAGCCACATAGTCACCGCAAAGCCAAACGGTGAGTGTAGCTTACTTCCACACAGTTATTACAGTCAGAAACTTGTGTTTTGTGTTTGGCAAATAGGAAGTCGTATACACTCTATCAAATCGTGACATTTGCGATGACCTTGAGTGACCCTTTAATATACTAAACCACCCCATTTTCTACATTCTGCATCGTGTACGTTGAATGTCATTTTTACCGTGCGATGCTATGCTAGTGTGGTATTTGCTACGGCCCTGTGTCTGTGTGTCTGCCTGTCCATCAATCATGGGAGTTCTACTAAAACGGCTCAGTGTTATCGGCAGGCTGGGACTTTCTGTGATTACACCAAATTGGAAGATCTCTAACGTCACCCGATAGGAGATATGAAAGAGCATTCAAAAGGCTGAAAATAGAGTGGTTTGAGCGGTTAGCTGTCACGTAAGGTCACTGGCAATGCCACCATTCAATAAAGTGCATACAACTTCGTCGTATTTGTTTTTAGTGAAAACCATGCATCTATCTTGTTACATTAGACGGCACCCCCTAGTATTCCCCAGAAGTTACATCCCGTAATGCAGGACTTAGGCATGGGACAGACAGAGAGACAGTCAGATACACAGATACACACACACACGCACAGACAGCCACAGCCAAGGTACATTTGGCTTGGCTATGTTTTATGCAAAATGTAATTAAGTAAACATTTTTAACCAAGCGGTCGGTGGTGTGGCGGACGAAGGCGAAGGCAAGACGAAGGCGAGCAACACGTAGCGACGTCACTTGATTAACCACGTCCGGTCGAAGTGACACAGTCAATCTATGTCAGCGTGGCGCAACAGAGGTCGGAGCAGCAGGTGCATGCAAGTAACTGCAGCAGCAGCAGGGAACCACGACACAGCAGAGACGTCGAAATAGCTGCAGCACAATGACGAGGATGTTAGGAGTACGCAGTCAATCTACCACGTGAACTGGCGCGGTCGCTCAACCCACTGCAGAGTGCACAAACAATGTTACACAGTACATTAGTGAAAACAGTGGGCCTATTCAGAGAAAAAATTGTGAAAATTTCAAAAACATAAAAACCTAAACTTTTCCAGATTTTAGGTTTTTTAAAAAACCTAAAAAACCTAAAACCTAAAAAACCTACTTTTGCCAGCCCTGCCACACACTAGGTTTTAGGCTGCATACAGGGTTCCCACTCTTTTGGATGAAAAAAATTCCAGGAGTTTTCCAGCCCAATTTTAGAATTTTGCAGGTGCTTTTGGTCATAGTTCGCAACCGAACATCAATCAGATTCGGTCCACAATAGTCACCAAATAGCTACCAAACATAATTGAATGCAATCAGTATCAGTGTATGGTAGAGAAAGTTATGTAAAATTTAGGAAATAAAATAGTTACTCAACATTTGTTGATGTTCACCATTCATTCCTTTGTAACACGATAACAACACAGCCATTAAAATGTCAAAACTAGCGTAAATCGACTTATCATGCCAAAAATTCCAGGTCTGACATAAAATGTCAGGAGTTTTCCAGGTAAGTGGGAACCCTTTGCATATTGTCTATAATCTGAAAAGATAAATGTCACCGACTAGGCTTTAAAGATCTGGGCAATTACGTAACCAAAATAACCAGCTATCAGTGATAGTAACATCACGGGACAGCCGGCCAAGCAGGCCACACCAACACGTGCCAAGTATAGATCCTTCAATAGCATTCGCAAGGTGGCTCATCTGAACTCCATCTAATGCATATAGTCAGGGAGCAAGTGTAATGCCGTGGGACTTCGGTGGTGAAAGCAAACCACCACTTTTGTTGGATCACAGGGACCCCAAGGAACAATAAAACGCATGTTGCCAGTTATGAAAATTGCTCAGCCATTTTTGGCCGAACGTTAAGAGAAATCTCGCTGTGGGAATACAAGTATGTCAAAATAAACATAGCTAGAGTTCTTATGACCTATATTTTACAACTAAACATATGCTAGAAATGCTCGTTAGGTGTACTGGACTTGTTCTACTTATGCAACAATATACAATGTACTATGCATAGGGCCTATAACAAAAAAAGTAATTTATTAACCTGCTATCGGGCACAATAGACTGTTTTATACAGTATACACTGTGTCTCAAAACGCCCATCTTTTTCATATGACTACTTTCTACTAATGTTGACCAATTTTTACAATATTTGGCACACAGTATACTGAGTTAATGCGTAACATAGCCGTTATTTATTAACTCACCTTACCTACGTACTGTTTATACACTACCTGATGAAGCATTTGGTGTAGCTCGAAAGGTCTGACGGGCAAAGTTACACGTGGATGCACAAAAAACTGATGCCCTATCTTTGTCATGATGCACAAGCCTGATGCACAAGCCTCATGTTCATCGATCCTGGCACTAAGACTGATGGCCGTTATTATAGCGACGTTGTACTGAAACAGCAGATGCTGCCATCCATTCGTTCCATTGCTTGTGACGCTCACGTATTCCAGCAAGACCAGCGCGTCAGACGGTCGAACTCCTTCAGCGTGACAAAACACCGAAATTCATTGCTCCAGACTTATGGCCTCCAAATAGTCCTGATCTTAACCCCGTATAGACTATCGAATATCAGCTGTTATGCAGGATTGTGTTTATCAGACGCTAGTTCAAGACGTGACCGATCTAAAGCAGCACTTGACTGACACATGGAATGGACTATCGCAGAGTATCGATGATGATGTCGACGGATGGCGGAAGAGACTTAGGGCCTGCGTGAAGGAAAAGGAAGACATTTCGAACATTTGCTGTAATTATTGAACTTGAACACGCTTGGTTGTGCAGTTAAACTTATCATTATGCACTTGACTTATTTCCCAAGCTAGTGTAGCAACAGTAAGTAGGTAAGGTGGGTAAGTAAATAACGGTTATGTTGCACATTAACTGAAGCAAGAAGCATGTGGCAAGAGGGCCGCGTTGCTGGGCCTGCTAGCCACAGCACGCTAAGCCTGCACGCCTCTCCCACCCGACGCGCCTGCAGTTCTAAGAATTCACCAAGCAGCAACATCGCAGCGGCGCAATGGGAATTCCAATTGTAAAAAGTCCCCATTGGTTACAATTGGGTGCCCCATATTTTTCCCCCAAAATTACCCCTTCTCGTCGACCAATCCCCAAACCCCACTACCTGCCTGATCCATGGACCCGTCCAACCTACCGTCCCAAACGGCATCCGGATCCGATCAGCGGTTTTTCCACAATGCAGTGGACAGACACACAGACCGACAGATGGTTACCGGGAAAGTTTGACGACTATAGGCCATTATCGCTGTACAGACAGCAATGCGGCCTAAAAAGGTGGGTTTTTGGTTAAACTGTGTACATATATGTGACATTTTGACAGGCCTGTAGGCTGCTTTCCTTGAGAAAACAAGTAGTCTGTTTTATAAAGAAAATCAATATGTTCCAAGAAACCTTCAAAATTATGAGCAGTTAGACCTAAACAGATTATACCTGCGGCAGTTAAACAGTGTCACTAAGACACTGAAGCCTTGTTGGGACGCACAGACAAAACGTGCACGCTACACGAACGTCTGCCGTGCTGTCCTACTCATCATCTTCGTCCTCATCTGCCTCCTCATCATTTTCCAGAGTTACATTCTCACATGGCTGTTCTGCACCCGAACAGCTGCAAAGTTCTGTGCAGTTGAGCCCTGCTCGCCGACAGGAACACACCTCGGACTGACATCGTATTTTGCAGCCACATTTGACACGGTCTAGCAGTGCTTGTGGTGCAGGCAGCTGTCATAACTGGCGTCCAGCCATCTCCATCCAGTTTCCAACTGTAATCTTCTGGAGACGGAATCTCTGGAAACAAAACTTTGTCATTGTTCCACACAATGACCTGGTGAGCCTAAAGGTTGCACAGAATGGCTTGTCACAGTGCAGCTGGAGTGGGTGGTTCCGCTTGCTTTTTCTTAAACAGCCACCACCTCAGTTTGTCTAACTTTGTGGAGCAGAGACGTATGATGTTTGCACATTTCCCTCTGCTTGTCCATACCTGGAGCTGGCACTTCTTCATCAGAGCCCATAGACTGACTTTGTTTGTCTATATGCGACTGGAGAATTCCTCAAACAGCTGGCTGCCAATTGTTGATTGCTGACAGACGTCATAAGTGACTTTCTCTGACATCACTGCCTTCGTGACCAAGTGTGTAGCTGTTCGCTGTCATCTGTGAATGAGTTTGTAAAACCAACCAGGCTGCAGCTTAGAGCAGTGATGCTTCGCTGTTGTCTTTGCCCTGTCGAATCAGAGAGTGTATGGTGACTCGATCTGACATTAGAGGTACAACCAGCCATCTGGTCAGCTTCCCCAGCAAGGCACGCAGGTTCTGAAGCAATTGGGAGAATTTAGTACGAGCACTTGTATTCAAAGTGATTCCAGTCACTGGCAATCAGGCCCCCGGAGACCTTCATGGAGTGGTTAATGTCCCAGTGCATGGTCAGCTTATAGGTAACATATAAGTCGTAGTTTAGATACACAGATTCAATCTTACAACTTTACTGTTACAAGATCTTATATGGTTTTGGAAGTTGGATCAACTAATCTAGTGTTCCTGCTGAAGTAATAAGTTCACAGAATAACACAAATTGATTGTTAACCTCACAGTCAAGTAACAGTCAGTGAGCATATCTAATAATTTGCGTGAAATCGGGCGATGGTTTTTTTCTGATTAATTACTCTGAACACAGCAAAATCTCAGACTGGCAACATGCATTTTATCATTGCTTGGGTCTCCTTAACATATCCAGATGGGTGGTTTGCTTTCACCACCAAAGTCCCACGGGACTTCTTTCAGTTGCAAATGCTCCCCGACTAATAGTTCCCTGAACCAACACACAGTAACAGAAAACTAACAGGAAACAGGGCTGGGTTTTTGCTATGGCAAAAACTATTTTTGATTGCCATTTTTTGCAAAACTTGCCAGGATGAAATGCAGGAAAGCAGTTATATAACTGCAACTTATTGTGCAGTTACACATCACATAATCTGTTTCCTCTTGTCTAACTGACACACACACACACAAACGTTTAACAGCCTTTTTTCCAGGACTACCTGGGTAGGCCGGTAGCAGAAGGATAAACCATTCTGGATTTTCTGAAGCAGAGATGATGGGGTGGCAGTGGCATCAGCCGGACCATATGCAAGTCATTTGCACTTCGCTCCAGACAGATAACCATGCCAGCACCTCATCACTCATCTTGTCTAACTGAACATATGAATAATGCATATGATGGGCCAACGTCATTTTAAGTCACATCACAGCACACAGAATAAGATGCAGCCTATTGCTACACATGTCGCATAGTCTGTGTGTCGACCTGTCTGTTGGACACTACCATGAGCCCGCCTAAACTGGGTAAACCGATTGGGGTACAATTTGGGGTGACGACTCAGTGAGTCCAAAAATCATGAATCAGACAGGGGGCCGGATCCCCGAAGATGAGGCAATTTCGCTGTTTTTGTACCCTAACTTCTAAGCCAATTTGCTCTGAATGTGCTGGCTATAAAAATCTGACTTTAAATCCTGTACAAAGCTTATTGTGCACTGAAATGTGTGTGTGAATGTTGCCATTGCTGCACACTTGTTGTTTTTACTATGAAGTGTATGCCAATCAGACCTGCGTTACGGACTCTACGTTGTGGACTCTACAAAATGGACCTTCTGGCTATCATTACAGACAGAGTCAACCTTATTGCACAAAAACATACCAGACCATAAATACAATGAACATGTTCTTTGTCAATGTGACTAAAACATTCTGTTAGTGTAAAGTAAATTAATGTATTTTGCCCACCTAACCGAATGTAACGGTCACACTACAGTACAAACTAGATCGGCCTTAGCCGACCCAGTAGCCAAAATAGCCGGTCTAGCTAAAAATCTGGCCCGGCCTGGAGAAACCCGGCCCAACAGCCTAAATAGCAACTGGGCTACTATACACATGGACTGTCTGTATCTTTGTTTGGGTATGCTGTGTGGGTATATAAGTGTTCGGGTATGGGGACTTGGCAGTGTGTAGCAAATGGGTGACTGATCCATTAATGTATGAGGGTCTCTGTGAAGAATTTTGATAAAAGGTTGCATCGTCGCCAAAAAATACGCGCCGGAATCAAGATCATGGCAAAGCAGTCAACGACGGACGGACATGGTCACATGGAAAGATGGACGTGACCACGACTGTCCATCCCTCCTTGACTGTTTCGCCACGATCTTGACTCCGGCGCAGAATTTTTTGTCAACGCTGCAACCTTTTATTGAAATTCTTCAATCTCTTGTTTACACATTTCATGCCTCTGTACACATTACACACAATAAATGATTTTTACCGTGCAGTATATGCTATGGCTTTGTGTCTGTATGTCTGTTTGGTTATTCTACTAAAATGGCTAAATGTAGCATGATGCAAACAATGCTGCTCGATAGCCCAGGGACTCTGATGAGAAAGATCGTTGTGCAATTTGAACAGGGTTACCCCCTATACAGGTGGAAATGGAGGTGGGGTAGGTAAAGTTGGCGTCAAATTTCGAAAAATAACTCACTATATGTGGAATATGGTACAAGACAGACGCATAGTTTCTGTTAAAAACAAATAGGAAGTTGTATGCACTCTGCATAGGCGACATTGCCAATGACCTTGGGTGACCATAACTACCCTAAACCACCCCATTTTCTACATTTTGCATCACATTTCATATCTCCATAACAGGGAAGATAGGGACCTCAAATCTGGTGAGCACTGGGCACGTTAATCGCAAATCGTCCATGAAAGGGGCGTGGTCAAGGTCAAGTAACCAATTTTAGGATTTTACACCCCATGAAATACTTTTGTAACGGCTAAAGCTAAAGACTTCAAATTTTGTGCAGGGGATGGCCACATAAAGTACTAACCGTCAGATGACCAACTGTCCCCTAAATGGGCATGGTCAAGGCCATGTGACACATTCTAGAATTTCACACCCCATGAAATATCTCTGGAACGGCTGAAAGTAGAGTTGTCAAATTTTATGTGATTGCAGGCTATATCAAGTGTTAGCCTTTGCACAACTGACCATCCTGAAAGGGGGGTTTCCGGGTCACATGATCCATTTTTAGAATTTTACACCCCATTAAATTTCTCTGGAATGGCTGAAGCTAGAATCGTCAAATTTTCTGCATGGTTTGGCCTGAAAAGCAATAGGCTTGTGATGACAAACTTTCCCCGCAAGTAGGCGTGGTCAAGGTCATGTGACGTCTTAAATTATTGGCAACTAGTGTTAATATCTTGAAAAAGGTACAAGATAGACATATACTTACAATGGAAGACTAATAAGAAATCATATATGGCCTCTGAGATGGCACCAACACCAGTGACCTTGAATGACCTTGAAGGTTAATTACAGGTTGTAGGCCTTTTGAAATGCAATCTGTCAAACATTTCTGCAGCATTTTGCATGATTTCAACTAACAGCGTGCTCGTGAGGTCCCTCTGCCTGAGCTTAGTATCGTGTGAAATACACCTTTTTTAGTTTGTATCCAATTTTGCACATCACAACACAAAGATGGCTGCTAAGGCTGGTACCTGTTCTCAGAAAAAAACACTTCATAAGCACCCTACACTATTGCCCCCTGGTGAATAGATGTAAATTTCACACTAAAACATATTATATAGTGGAAAACATGCTGTTAGATGTCAACAGCAACACCACAGTGTAGAGTCCGTAACACACTTGTAGAGTCCGTAACGAAAATTGATGTGGCTGCAGAAAATAATGTAGAAACAAAAGCCAGTAAATTACATGTCCAAACTAAGGCCCATGGACTAGAATCAGAGGAATACAATATTCAACAATATAAACAACGACAAGTACAACAACACGTTGAAGGTCATAACTCAAGGAAGCTCAAGGTCGTATATGAAGGTCAAGGTCATACATCCAAGTCAAGGTCATAGCTCAAGGTCAAGGTAATAGTTAAAGGTCAAGGTCATACGTCAATTTATTTATGGCGTGGCATGACAGCGGCAGCCGCGGCTCGGCCTCTTGCAGCAGCAAGTGCCAGCAACTGTCCGGCCCATGGGCCATAGTGTATAGATACTCCGGCCGTCGGCAGTGGTCCAGCCTGCAAGCATTCTTTTATCTGACTCACTGCCTAGCCATCCGTGTTGCTGATGTCCACCTTGTTCATTATTTTACTGTGTCGCATTTCTACTGAAAAACCACTTGCTTACTTACTTAAATAGTACCGTAAAAGTACCTTGACCTCGGCAGTACTAGTACCGTGAAATTTTGGTACCGCGGTATACCGTGCTGCCACGGCCATGTTTCGAATGACGGAGGTAAACAATATTTCGAGACGAGTATTAGGTAGGCCTGCTAATTTTTGTATGACGCGAAACGAATCTGGGGGTAAGGAAATGTAATCTGCAATGTACGTCGACTAAGGATTACGATGACCGCAGTGGCTACGCTTCCGTCAAGATAAATATTCTTTGTCAAAATAAATATTCTATGTCTAATGCTGTTGCTTATTCAGTAAATGACGCCTCTGAAATGCCATTCAAAAAATTACCCCACCCAAACCCCGTATTTTCTTCCACGTTCCCGATAGTGTGTCTGCTATATAATACTAATAGGCCATGGGCCAGAGCAGATATTGGTACCACCTAAGGTGGCAAAACATTTTCGGTGCAATTTTGTTCGTAGGTGCCACATGAGTATAAAAAGTATGATAACCTTTCCATCTGAGTAGCTTAAGTACGTTTTATGACACCTCATATATTTGGTACTTTATCGATACGCCGATTGTCAATTTCAGTGGCAGAGAGCCTATGAAACTTTTGTAAATTGACATAAATGTTTTGTTAATAACTTCAGATAAGAATATTTTAACAAAACACCATTTTCTCGTCATATTTTCAGCAGCACTTTGGTGTTTATGCATGTTATACAGCTTTGGAGGTCTTTTGAGGTATGTAGGAATCCGCTGGGTTTCAGTGTCTAAGATATATTTGTACAATGCCTCAGATTCGGCCTTGGCTGACCGTTACCATTTTGATTCTATTAAAAGCTGGATTGATCCACTCAGCCCAACAAAAATTAATTGATGATCTTGTGCACAGGGATCCTTGCTTCACTAGAAATAGCTCAGGATCTACTCTTTAAAGCTTACAATGTAGGAGAAGAAGCATATCAGAACTTCAAAAAGGAC
>Ga0209144_1000159_pt1 | contig 13959 bp, 13 predicted proteins | sample WorMettrBAHAMAS1_FD_187392 | JGI IMG/M metagenome (GOLD analysis project Ga0209144, IMG submission 187392) | Marine gutless worms symbiont microbial communities from Max Planck institute for Marine Microbiology, Germany - Inanidrilus... | ecosystem: Host-associated > Annelida > Digestive system...
AGCCGCCCGTCGCCGCCGGTCCGTCCGGGGTCCGTCTTCTTGCCACGGCAATGGGGCTCCATCAGCGCCCACTGACGGTCCGTGATCATAAAACGCTCTTCCAACATTCAAGCCTCCTCCAAAAGGAGGCTTGAACCACATCTCAGCTCATAAGGGAATCCTGAATCTCAACAGACCCTAGCGCAGGGTCGTTCGAAATCTGCCCGCTGGATCGGCCGCGACGCTTCACGCGAGTTGGCGGGTGAAGCGGTGCGTCGAAAACTCGGCCTCGGACCCTGATCCCTACCGCCCCTCGCGCCACCACGCCCCGGCGAGACCGCCGACGACCAGGGCGAGGACCACCAGCGCCGGGATCAGCGGCACCTCCGCGACGCCGGTGACCAGCGTCACCTCGTTGCGCCTCAGCCCGAGCCAGCCACGGCCGGTGGTGTCGCGGCCCGGCCGGACGTGGCGGAACTCCGGCAGGCCGTCGGTGAGCCAGACAACCCCACCGCCGGTGGACTCGGCGACGTTTGCCAGCGCCTCGGCGGTTGCCCGAAGGTCGGCATGCTCGAGCGGGTTGACCGTTCCCGAGGCCGCCAATGCGGTGCGTTCTCCGTCATCGACCCGGTAGAGACCAGCGGTCTCGGCGTCGATCTCCGCCCTGGCGACCCCGTCCGCCCCGGGTTCGAGAACGATCGTCTCCTCGCTGCCGTCCGGTCGGATGACGCGTGCCTCGACGGAGTCCGCCGACAGGCTTCGGCGTTCGACCAGCAGACGGCCGTCCTCCACGCGAGCCGTGATCGCCTCTTCCTCGAGTTCGGGTTCCTTCATCAGCCAGTGTGCGAGACGGCGCATCAATTCCGCATGGGGACCGCCGCCATCGTATCCCCGCGCCCACAACCAGATCTGGTCGCTCATCACCTGGGCGATGCGGCCGTCGCCGACCCGGTCGACGATCAGCAACGGCTTGCCCGCATACCCCCTCATCAGCGCCGAACCGCTGCGCAGGTCGGCCTCGATAGTCCGGTACCACTGGCCCCAGGTCGGCGGACCTGCCTCGCCGGCGCCCGAAACGGCCTCTCCGGGAAGCGCGGAGGTCACGGGGTGGCGCTGGCCCGTCTCGGTGATCCCGGCCCGGAAGGCTCCCTCGAGCACCCGCCCGGTGGGAACGCCGGGCATCACCTCGCCCAGCGGCGTGAGGAACAGGCTGCGCGCACCGGCAAACTCGGGACCCGTGGCCAGCAGGATGGCGCCACCATCCCGCAGATAGTCGCCGATGCCCCGCAGGTAGAGGAACGGAAGAACGTCGCGGACGATATAGCGGTCGAAGACAATGAGGTCGAACTCGTGCAGCTTTTCCTGGAACAGCTCCTGCACAGGAAAGACGATCAGCGACAGCTCCCGCAGCGGCGTCATGTCGTCCTTTTCAGGCGGCCGCAAAATGGTGAAATGAACGAGGTCGACCGAGGGATCGGACTTCAACAGATTGCGCCACGCACGTTCGCCGGCGTGCGGCTGGCCCGAAACCAGGAGGACGCGCAGACGGTCGCGCACTCCGTTGATGGTCACCACGGCCCGATTGTTGGCGGTCGACAGGTCACCCGGGGCCGGCTCCACCTCCAGTTCGACGACCGTCGGTCCGCCGTGGTCTAGGACCAGCGTGTGCGTATGGGTCCGGCCGATTGCGGCTTCGAGTTCGTCCACGGGTGTGCCGTCGATCCGAACACGGACCGCCGCCGACTCGCCTCCCGACGCGTCGTCGATGCGGAAGGCGATGCTGACCTCCTTCCCGACGAGGCCATAGGCGGGGGCCTGCTCGACCCGCAGCCTGCGGTCGCGCTCTCCCGGGGCGCCGGTAAGAAGCACGTGGATCGGCGCGTCCAGGGCGACCGAACCATCGGTTGGCGCATCGTGGATCTGACCGTCGGTGATCAGCACCGAAGCGGCGAGCCGCGATGACGGCTCATCGGTGAGGGCCGATTCCAGCGCCGCGAACAGGCGCGTGCCTTCGACCCGGCCTTCGTCGGAGACGCGGACGACTTCGACATCCAACCCGTTGAACTGGGCCAGGGCCTGCTTGATCGATGCGCGCGCCGACTCTGCTGCGGCACGGCGGTCCCCAACCGACTGGCTGGCCGATTCGTCGACGATGATCACCGCCAGATCGCGCTGGTTCTCCACATCCTCGCTGGCGATCCGCGGGTTGGCCAACGCCGCGACCAGAATGGCCAGCGCGAGGGCCCGAAGAGTCCAGCCCCGTCCACCGCGGAAAAGCGCGACACCGACCAACGCGAGTCCGATGACGCCGACGACGGCGATCAGCCAGACCGGCACCAGCGGCGCGAAGGTGATCGCGTGGCTCATCGCCCGAGCCTCTCGAGAATTGCCGGCAGGTGCACCTGATCGGCCTTGTAGCTGCCGGTGAGAACCAGCATGACGACGTTGATGGCGAACCGGTAAGCGATCTCGCGCTGCTGCTCGCCGCCGGGGACGACGGCGAACATGGGCCGTCCACGGCCGTCCACCGCCCACGCGCCGGCCCAATCGTGGCTGCCGGCGATGACCGGAGTCACGCCATCGTTGATGCGCTCGCCGCCGCGCGCCAGCCACACCGTTCCGCCGGTCCAGCGTCCCGGGAATTCCGACAGCAGATAGTAGGCGCGGCCGAGTACATGGTCCCGCGGCACCGGTACCAGGGGCGGGATGTCGAGTGTTCTTGCGAGCTCGGCGAGACCCGTCGGCCGCGTGCCGCCGCGCGCGCGGGTGTCGAAAAGGATGGTGCCGCCGTTCTGCATGTAGGCGTCGATGCGCCGCGCCGCACGTTCGGACGGCAGTGGCGCACCTTCGGCCAGCGGCCAGTAGATCAGCGGATAGAAGGCCAGTTCGTCGGTCTCCGGATCGACGCCGACGGGCGGGCCGAGAACCGCCGCGGTGCGGTCGTTGATCACCGCGCGGACGCCTTCGAGCCCGGCCCGGCTAACGGCATCGATCTCGGGATCGCCGGTCATCCGGTAGGCGAGCCGCGTGCTGAGCGTGGCCTCAAGGGCAGTCCCGTCGTTCACCGATTCCTGGGCATGGCCCGTCGACGACGCGTAGAGGCCGGCAACGGCGAAGGCGGCGAGGATCCCGATTGTCCCGTGACGGCGAAGCCGGGGAACGCGCAACAGGCCGCGGAGTGCCAGGGCGATGGCCAGATCGGCAACCGCGAGCACCAGCGCAAGACCGAGCAGCCAGGGACGAAGATCGACCGCCGCCGCGGCGCCGAAGGTCGATCGGGCGACGCCCGGCGGCGACAGCGCCAATGGCCACAGCGCCTCTATGGCGCCAGCGAGATTGAGCGCCTGCCGCTGGTGATCGGCGCCGTAGTGCCCCGGCGGATGGCTGGGGCCGGCCGAGGTTTCGGCGAAATCGGCGGCAGGGATCGCGGTGGCCGAAGGTGGCGGAGGGCCGAGGCGGCCGAAACCATCGAGGGTTTGGATCGGCGCTAGCGGCGGTCCGCCGGCCTGGGGCACGGCACCGCGACTCAGCGCGACGACGCGGCGCAGAAGATCGACGAAAAGCCCGGACAAGGGCAGGTTGGACCACTCCGTGTTGGCGGTCGTATGCACCAGGATGCTCCAACCCTCGCCACGCCGCTCTGCGGTCACCAACGGCGTGCCGTCGTCGAGCCGAACCCACGTCCGCTCCGCGAGATCGAGGGACGGCTCGGCCAGGACCTGTCGGCGAATCGCCACGTCCGGCGGTACGGCAAGTCCGGCAAACGGTCCGTCGGCATCGAGCGGCGCCAGCCGCGCCGGTCGGCGCCACGACAACGCCCCGCCGATCACCCTGTCGCCGCCATGGAGTTCGACCGGCAGCAACGTATCCCCACCGCCCGGTGACGTGCGGGCGAGCCTGGGGCCGGCAAAGCGCAATAGCACGCCGCCACGTTCGACCCATTGCACCAAGGCGGCCGCCTCGCTGCCGGCGACGATGCCAGCATCGACGAGGCAGAGCACCGACAGGGGCCGACGGAGCAGCTGTTCGACAGATCCCTCGCGGACTTCGGTAAACGGCGACAAGGCGCGGCGCAGATAATGGAGGTCATCGAGCAGGGGCTGGCTCGACGCTGCCGTGCCTCCGACGACGAGACCGACCGGCCGGCGCCGCCAGCGTTCGTCGGTGAGCGCCACTGCCGCCGCCGTCGCCTGGTTCTCCAGCTCGAGGCGGGTCAGGCGGTTGCGGAGCTCCACAGGCAGCGTGAACGCTGCTTCGGCCCGCCCCTCGCCGATTGCAAAGCGAACCGGCTCGCGGGCGACCAAGGTCCCGTCGTTCCCGATCGCACGCACCCATGCCGACACTTCGCCGGCCGTGTCGGCGCGAGAGATCACCGCTCCGAGTGTGGCGCCCTGGGAGGCGGACGGGGACAGCACCATCGCCGTCTCGTGCGCTTCGGGCGCGATCACCGTCAGACGCCCGAGCGGGGCTAGGCTGGAGATCAGCGTCACCGCTCCACGGTCGGCATCGTCCAGCCCGTCGGCAATCCAGAACACCGCGCCCGGGTCTACCCCGCGGTCCTCGGCGAAGGCGGCCAACGCCTCTACTGCCGCCGCGCGGTCCGTGGGCCATGGTTTGGGGGCCAGGGAGGCGGCGAGTTCGCGCGCGTCTCGAGCCGACAGCAGGCCCAAGGGCGGACGGCTTCCAGCGACAGACGCCGTCGTCGCGAGGATGACCGGGCGCGCTTCGCGGTCCGCGCGGTCGATGACACCGAACACGGCGTCCCGTCGCGCCGGCCAATCGCGTGCCGCCACCCAGCCGTCATCGACGATGATGGCCACCGGCCCGCTTCCGGCGAGCTGCTGCGGAGCATTGATCAGCGGATGGGCGGCGCCGAGGATCACCGCAGCGGCGAGGATCAGGCGCAACACGAGCAGCCAGGGCGGCGTCGCCTCGGCACTTTCCTCGTCGGAGGTCAGGGTGGCCAGCAGGCGGATGGGTGGAAAGGCGACCCGAAACGGCGCCGGAGGCGTCACCCGCAGAAGCCACCATAGGGCAGGCAGCACCAAAAGGCCGGCCAAAGCCAACGGGACGACAAAGGTCAGCGGGCCAAGCGTTAGCATCGCCTCATGCTCCGGCGTTCTCGGCGAGCGCCAGGTAGAGCGCCAGCATCATCGGCTCCGGCGGCCGGTCCGTGCGGTGAACGAGGAGCGTCCAACCGGCGGTCCGAGCCAGGGACTCCAGGGCGTCGCGATGGGCGGCAACCGCGGCGCCGTACGCATCGCGAACCGACTCGGCGCGACCGAACAGAACTTCACCATCGTCTTCCATACCTTCGAACCGCACCCGTCCCGAGAACGGCAGTGTCTCCTCCGCGGGGTCGAGCACCTGCACCATATGACCGCGCACGCCCCGTGCGGCGAAGGCACCGATCATGGTCTTGACGTCGTCCGGTGTCGACAGCAGGTCACCGAACACGACGACGCGCGCATACCTTGGCAGCGGCTCGAACGCGGGAAGGCTGGCCGTCGATGCGGCGGAAGTCTCGAGCCGGGCGGCGATCCGTTGGAGGGCGGCGCGCCCGCCGGCGGGCGGCTGCCCCTCGCCGAGAAGCGCAACGTGCTCGCCCCCGCGGATCAGCAGGGACGCCAAGGCGAGCAGAAGGAGTTCGGCGCGGTCCGCCTTGGTCGACAGGCCGGCCGATGAACGATATTCCATGGACCGGGACGCATCCCGCCACAGCCAGACGCTCTGCGCCGCCTCCCATTCGGTCTGGCGGATGTAGACCCGTTGCGAGCGCGCCGAACGGCGCCAGTCGATACGCGATGTCGCGTCGCCGGGTTGATACCGGCGGAACTGCCAAAAGGTTTCACCCTGGCCGACGCGGCGGCGCCCGTGGACGCCCTGCGAAACGGTCGAGGCCACCCGGTCGGCAGCGACCAGAAGCGGGGGAAGCCCCGACGCCAGCTCCTCGGCCCGATGGACGACATCATGCCGGTCTCGACGGAGGCCGACGCTCGCCATGGTCCGACCCGCCGCCCCGCTCAGCCGATCCGCTCGCCGAGCGCGTCGATGATCGAGCCGATGACGACGCCCTCGGCTCGCGCCGAGAAGTTCAGCGCCATGCGATGCCGCAGGACCGGGTGGGCCAGCGCCAGGACGTCGTCGATCGACGGTGACAGGCGGCCGTCGATCACCGCACGCGCCCGCACCGCGCGCATCAGCGCCTGCGATGCCCGGGGCCCCGGTCCCCAGGAGACATAGTGGCGCACGGCCTCGATGGAACTGGTTTCCGGCCGGCCCTCGCGGACCAGCGTCAGGATCGCCTCGGCAACGCTCTCGCCGACCGGCACATGGCGGACTAGTTGTTGGGCATCGAGAAGGTCCGTCGCCTCCATGACCTTTTCCAGCTTGGCATCGCTTGGTCCGGTCGTCGCGACGAGGATTCGCCGCTCCGCGCCCAATTCGGGATAGCCGACGTCGACCTGCATGAAAAAGCGGTCGAGCTGCGCCTCCGGCAGCGGATAAGTGCCCTCCTGCTCCAGCGGATTCTGCGTCGCCAGCACGTGGAACGGTATCGGCAGGCCATGGTAGTGGCCGGCGACCGAGACCCGGTGCTCCTGCATCGCCTGCAGCAGCGCCGACTGGGTGCGCGGGCTGGCGCGGTTGATCTCGTCGGCCATGAGAAGCTGGCAGAAGACCGGACCCTTGATGAAACGGAACGACCGCCGGCCGACGTCGGACTCCTCCAAAACTTCGGAACCGAGGATGTCAGCCGGCATAAGGTCCGGCGTGAACTGAACGCGCCGTTCCTCCAACTCGAACACGGTGCCAAGGGTTTCGACAAGCCGGGTCTTCCCGAGTCCCGGGACCCCGATCAGCAACAGGTGGCCGCCCGACAGCAGGGTGATCAGCGTTTCCTCGATCACCCGGTCCTGTCCGAAGATCACCCGCGAGATGGCGTCGCGGGCACCGGCGATTCGGCGGCCGAGTTGATCTATGGCGTCGATCAGCGCAGAATTGCCGCCATCGGCGTCGTCTATGATCGTCGTCACGGTGTCTTCTCTGCGTCCCGGTGATCGTTCGAACAGATGGTCAAATCACCCCCGGATCCTTGCGCCGGCCCGGCGCCTGCCAACCCGTCCGATCAAGTCGGCAGGCCAGCGGATCTGCCGGAGTCGGCATTGCCCCCGTCGCCCCGGAGGCGGGTGCTGTGCGGGGACGTCGACATGCGGATCGACCGCGATGGCGTCTGGTATTATCACGGCTCTCCGATCAACCGCAAAGAACTCGTCTGCCTGTTCGCGTCGGTTCTGACACGCGACGCCGATGGTGCGTACTAGCTGGTTACGCTGGCCGAGGTGTGCCGGGTCGACGTTGAGGACGCGCCCTTCGTCGCCGTCGAACTGTTCAAATGCGGCTGCGGCCGCGAACAGGTGCTCAGCCTGCGCACCAATGTTGACGAAATCGTCACGATCGACGACGACCATGTACTCTACGTTGACACCAATCCGGAGACCGGAGAACCGTCGCCTTATATCGTCCTTCGCGATACCGTTGAGGCGCGGGTCTCCCGGTCGGTCTACTATGAATTGGTGGCGCACGGGGTGGAAGAAAAGGTCGAGGGCGAGCATGTCTTCGGCGTATGGAGCAACGAGACCTTTTTTCCGATGGGCAGACTGGACGACGGGGCGTGAGTCCCGCGCCGACGCGCGCGTGGGTCGTCGACCGGTTCGCGGCGCGGCGAGATGTCCCCGATGCCACTGAAATGCCCGCAGACACCGCCGTCGAACGCGGCGATCACGCCCTCAATCCATCCATGACACCGATCCAGCCGCTGAAGCCCGCCGCTGTGCTGGTCCCACTCGTCGATCGGCCCGAGGGCCTTGCCGTGCTGCTGACCCAGCGCACGGCCCACCTGGCGCACCACGCGGGGCAGATCAGCTTTCCGGGCGGACACATCGAGCCGGACGACGGCGGTCCACTGGAAACGGCGCTGCGCGAAACGAAAGAAGAGGTCGGTCTCGACCGCCGGCACGTTTCCGTCATCGGCCATCTCGACACCTACGTGACGCGGACCGGGTTCGTGGTCACGCCGGTCGTCGGCATCGTCGAGCCGTCCTTCGACGTATCGCCTGATCCGCACGAAGTCGCCGAGGTATTCGAAGTGCCGCTGACGTTCTTTCTCGATCCCGCCAACCATCAGCGGCATAGCGCCGAATTCAACGGCGTGGTCCACTACTTCCACGCCATGCCATATGGTCGGCACTATGTCTGGGGTGCGACGGCAGGCATGCTGCTCAATCTCTATCAGGTCCTAAGCCACGAATGACGCGTATCCTGATCCAATACCTGCTGCCGCTGCTGCTGCCGACGCTGCTGTTCTTCGCGTGGTCGCTCATCGCCCGGCGGCGGCGGGCGGCCCATGCACCGGATGCCGGGGTCCGGGAAACCCCTTGGCTCTGGCTGGCGATTGCCGGTGTCGTTCTGCTGGGTGCCAGCCTTGTCACCGCGGCGCTGACAAGCGGCTCCGATCCCACCGGGACCTACCAGTCGCCGCGCTACGAGGATGGCCGGATCGTGCCCGGCCGGATCAAATGATGTCGCGCCGGTCCGCTGGCGGCCTTTGCTGAGGGTTCGACGGCACCGATGGTTCGGATGCCGCCCCGCAGATCACCCCCCGACCGTCGCGAAGCCGTCGCCCCGGACGAGGTCCGACTGGACCCGATCCCGCGAGAGCCGGTCGGTGAGCTGAACCCGCAGCCTTGGATGACCGCGCCGGAAACCCGCGTCGTGCTCGACGCGCTTACCGCCGACGGTGCCGAGGCCCGCTTCATTGGAGGATGCGTACGGGATGCGCTGTTGAAACGGCCGATCCGCGACATCGACATCGCCATTCCCCAACCGCCGGAGACGGCAATGGCTCTGCTGGAAAAAGCCGGAATCCGGGTTGTCCCGACCGGTTTCGACCACGGCACGGTGACGGCGGTCATCGGCAAATCTCCTTTCGAGATCACCTCGCTGCGCGTCGACGTCGAAACATACGGCCGTCGTGCCAAGGTGGCCTATACCGACGACTGGATCGCCGATGCCGCCCGACGCGACTTCACCATCAATGCGCTGTCGTGCACGCCGGATGGCCACGTCTACGACTACTTTCATGGGATCAACGATCTCGGCCACGGGCGCATCCGTTTCGTAGGCGCCGCCGGCGACCGGATCGCCGAGGACGTCTTGCGGCTGCTGCGGTTCTTCCGCTTCTATGCCAACTACGGCCAGCCGCCGCCAGATGCTGATGCGCTGGCGGCGTGCCGGGCCAAGGCGGCAGACCTTCAGGTGCTGTCCGGCGAACGCGTGCGGGTCGAGATTTTCCGCACCTTGATGGCGACCGATCCGGCAGATGTGTTCGTGCTCATGCAAGGCGAGCGGGTGCTCGAACATGTGCTGCCCGAGGCCGGGAACATCTCCAGGCTCCGCATGATGAGCTGGCTGGATACGTGCGCCATCCGTATCGACTCGGTCGCTCCTCACCCGGTGCGGCGCCTTGCCGCGCTGTTGTCGACGGACGCCGACGGCGCCAACGCGATCGCCGACCGTTTCAAAATGTCGAAGCGGCAGTGCCGACGGCTTGAAGCAATGATGGCGCCGCCCGCCACCGTGTCACCGGAAGTCGGCGAACGCGCACTGCGCCAAGCACTCCATCGGTTCGGACCGCAGACGGTGCGCGATCTAGCACTGTTCGGCTGGGCCGACGAGCTGTCGCTGCGGCCGCACCAAGGGAGCGAGCGGACCCGGGAATGGGTTCGCCTGATCGAAGCGGCCGATGCGTGGACGCCGCTGGAATTCCCGCTCAAAGGCCGAGATGCGCTGGCGCTCGGCATACCGCATGGACCGGCGGTCGGCGATCTGATGGACGCGGTGGAGTCATGGTGGGAGGACAATGACTATCGGCCGGACCGGGATGCCTGCCTCGTCCGCCTGCGCGAGCTCACGACCACGAGAACGGGCGTTTGATGCGTGTGAGCGTCATCCCCAAATGGAGTCGACGAGGTCAATCATTCGGAAAGGGATCGTGCCGATGATCCAACGCACCGTGCTCGCCGCCGTTTTCGCCGTCTTTGTCGCCGGGCCGGCGCTGGCGTTTCACTGCCCGCTCGACATGAAGAAGATTGATGCGGCGCTGGCTGCAAACCCGGCGCTGAGCGCCGAAAAACTTAACGAGGTCAAAGCCCTGCGGGCGACTGGAGAGGCGCTGCACAACGCCGGAAATCACGCCGAGTCCGTCAAGGTGCTGGCCGAGGCGATGGCCATTCTGGGCATCAAATAATCCGAATGGGCGTCAGAACCGGACGGTGAGTTGGGCGTAGCCGAACTGGGCATCGCCGTCCGAGCCGGCACCGTTGGCGTCGTCGACGAAGTTGCCGGCCCAGAAGTGAGCATAGCCGAGATGCAATGCCGCGCGGTCGGCGAGATTGACTTCGGCGACAATATCCAACTCTGTACCGACGTGGGTGCCGGCGGCATTGTAGAGCGCATCGGCACCGGTTGCCAGTCGGAAACCGTGAACCTCAGCAGTCAACCCTAACCAGCGGCGCGGCCGCGCCGAAGCCTGCACCCCTGCGGCGGCGACGCTGCGCCGGCCGACGAGGTCCATGATCCCCAGAAACGCATGTCCGTTCGGGAACGGCGGCGCGAAGGTCGCGTCGCGTCCATCGGTGGGATCATCGTCGCCGCTCGCCCAATCCACCGTCGCCGATATCCACGCCGGCCAAGGCGCAATGCCATAGAGGCTGTAAACGGCCTCGGCGGAGGCCATGCCGGCGAGACGGTCCCGGGTCCCCGCCGATCCCGCCTGGATCGCGCCCTCGCCCTCGATCGCAATGCGACCGCTGCGCCACAGCAGGCGGCTACCGATTGTCTGCACGTTGGACGTCCCGACGGATGTGCGGTCGTCATCGAGGTGGAGCACATAGCCTTCGGCAGTCAGGCCGATATCCCAGCTGTAGGCGGCGATGAGGCCGGCGAACAGTCGGTTGCCGTCGGCGCGGTCGGCACGCTCGGCGCGGGTCGTCACAGGACGGGCGGCGAATCCTCCGACCGACCAGCGCCCGCCGTCGGCCGTGGCCCGCAGCCCGTCGAAGGTTCGGCGCGCATTGGCCCAGTCGTGCGGCGCGACAAGCCGCCCCGCACCGAGCAGGATCTCCTGGCGGCCGGCCCGCAGGGTGGCCTCGGTCTCGCCGATTGGCGCCGAGACCTCGGCAAACAGGTTGGCCACGTCCCAGCGGTTTTCCGCCGTGGCTTCGGCCGGCCGGTCCTCGAAGGCGCTGGCGGCGTCGACCCTCGACGTTGGAGAACAGCCTGAGTTGGTGCAGGAAGAACGAGTCGTCGAGGCCGTTCGGCGTCGATCGGGCGTGCCCGTCGAGATCCTGGTAGCGCCCGCGCCATTCGCCGCCGACATCGATGACCACATCCGACAGCGGACGCAAACGTTTCGCCCGGTCCGTCAGCCGGCTGAAGTGGTCGCGGGTATCGATCAGCGGGAGACAGGGATCATCGAGGTAGCGGAAGTCGTTTTCGTAGAACACCTGCTTGTAGGCGTGTCCGGGAATCGAAGCCTCGACCGATTTGCCCATGCAGCCCATGCATCCCGATCCGGCGGCCGCCGGGCCGGTCGCCACCGCAACGACGACTGCGGCGGCCATGGCCATGGACGCGGCGCCCCGACGCGCTACAGTATCGACCGGACACGGGTGCAGGGAGGGACCGTCAGCCATGACCGCCACCGGACCAACTGACCGCCGCCGGCGGATGGTTCTGAGGCTTCTTGCCGCCGGGCTGATCGGCGCCGAGACCCTTGCCCGCGCGCTGAGGTCCTGGGCGCAGCAGGCGACCGACGGTGTCAATCGGCTGATCGGCACGGTGTCCGTCAACGGCCAGGCGGCGGATGTCGGGACTCCCGTAGGCCCCGGCGACTCGGTCACCACGGGGCCCGACGGCCATGCGGTCATCATCATCGGCGACAACGCTTTCCTGTTCCGAAACGACAGCGAGGTCGAATTCGAGCCCGAGCCGGACAACGTTGCCGTCCGAGCGCTGACCATCCTCAGCGGTGCGATCCTCTCGGTCTTCGGGCCGGGTGACAACACCATCCGCACGCCGGTCGCCTCCATCGGCATCCGCGGCACGGGGGCCTATGTCGATGCCCGTGGGGCCCAGACCTATGCCTGTATCTGCTACGGTGAAGCCGAGTTCCGTTCGGCGCAGGGACAGGTCCTCGACACGGTCCGCACCTTTCACCACGACGCGCCGAGGCGCATCCATGGCGAAACCGCGGGCGCACGGATCGAGCCCGCGCCGGTGATCGATCACACGGATGCCGAACTGATCCTGCTGGAATCGCTGGTCGGCCGGGTGCCGCCATTCGTCGGCGAAGGCTACCGTCGTTAAGCGCGGAGCCATCATGGCCACGCCACCTCGGGCGGCATCGACATCAGGATGGCCTCGGTGTTGCCTCCGGTCTTGAGGCCGAACAGCGTGCCCCGGTCGTACAGCAGGTTGAACTCGACGTAACGGCCGCGTTTGACGAGCTGAGCGTGCCGCTGGTCCTCCGTCCATAGTTCCGCCATGTTGCGCCGGATGATGCGGGGATAGACGTCCAGGAAAGCCTGACCCACGTCGCGGGTGAAGGCGAAGTCGGCCTCCCAGTCGCCGGTGTCCAGCTCGTCGAAGAAGATGCCGCCGACGCCACGGGGCTCGTTCCTGTGGGGCAGAAAGAAATACTCGTCGCACCAGGCCTTGAACCGCGGATAGTAGTCCGCGTCGTGGGCTTCGCAGGTATCGCGCAGGGCGGCGTGGAAATCGGCCGTATCGGACGCGACCTCGAACACCGGAGTCATGTCGGCGCCGCCGCCGAACCAGCCCTTGGTCGTGACGATCATCCGCGTGTTCATGTGCGCGGCGGGCACCAGGGGCGAGCGGGGATGCACGACCACCGAGACACCGGCGGCCGAGAACCGCGGGTCTTCCGCGGCACCGGGAATGCGGGCGCGGAACTCCTCCGAGAACGTGCCCTCGACGACCGAGACGTTGACACCCGCCTTCTCCAGAACCCGGCCGCGCAGAAGGGCCATGGTGCCGCCGCCGGACCGGTCCCACGATGTCGGTTGGAACCGGCCGGCGGTGCCGTTGCCCGGGCCGTCGTCCTCCACCGCCTCGAACGCGTCGCACAAGGAGTCGCGCAAGCTGGCGAACCATTCCGCCGCGCGCGTCCGTCGGGCCGTGTCCGGACCAATGATCGGTCGGCCCCCGGCAGGCCGCCGGTCTGACGCAACGCCTCGCCGAGCACGATGGCGGCGGCAATGGCGACATTGAGCGAGCGATTGCCCGCGGTCATGGGAACCTTCACCCGGGCATCGGCAGCGGCGTGCACGGACTCCGGCACGCCTGACGATTCGCGCCCGACCATCAGCGTGTCATCGTTCCGGAACGAGAAGCCGTCGTACCGGATGTCGGCCGCCGTCGTCAGCAGCACGAGGCGCCCCGCGTCGCCGGCCTGGCGTTCGCGGAAGGCCTCCCACGAAAGGTGGCGGTTCAACGCCACGCGCGAGAGGCAGTCCATCCCGGCGCGGCGAAGCTGGGCGTCGCCGAGCAGAAATCCGCAGGGTTCGATGATGTCGACGGGGACGCCCAGGCACGCGGCCGTGCGGAGCATGGTTCCAGCATTCTGCGGGATATCGGGCTCGAACAGGGCAAGTCGCATGGGCGCGGGCCGACGTTATGAGACCAGTGTGCGGGTTTGGTATTGGATCGTCTTTATTGGCTTTCTCGAGCTCGAGAGAGATTTTCAGACTGCTGTGGCCCGCGATGATCGCGGTAGGTTGGTTGCGATAGCGGATTTTGGGATCGCGGTCCCTTCTTCGCTCAGATTCGTTGCAGATTGAGGCCACGTTTCAGATTGTAGGCGATGGCGGTGAGGAGGACTTGCAGTGTCGCCCTGGCGAG
>Ga0209144_1000161_pt1 | contig 13871 bp, 14 predicted proteins | sample WorMettrBAHAMAS1_FD_187392 | JGI IMG/M metagenome (GOLD analysis project Ga0209144, IMG submission 187392) | Marine gutless worms symbiont microbial communities from Max Planck institute for Marine Microbiology, Germany - Inanidrilus... | ecosystem: Host-associated > Annelida > Digestive system...
CCCCGGTAGAGCCGGTCCACCGTATTGCGGTTCAAGCCGCTCAGAGCCGCCGCCTGAAGGGCGGTCAGATCGGCGGCGAAACAGCGCACGACCTCGCGGACCTTGGCCTCGGAAATCCTTGAACGACCCGCATGCTTGTTTTTCATTGCCTTGCTTAACCTCATGCCCCATCCAGAGACACTCAGATAGGCATGACCCCTCGGAATATATGGCAAGGGGTTGAACGGTGCGGAGAATACCCGTTTACTGGTTGTGCGGTTGGGTTCTTCTCGCCGCGCCGCTGGGAACGTGGGTAGGACACGTCGCCTGGAGACGGAGTAAGGCTTGCGACCATGTCTGAACTTTGGGATGACACGTTGAGCGTCGGCGTTCAGGCCATCGACGATGACCATCGCATCCTCCTGGGTCTGATCAGCGAACTGCGGCAGGCCAAGCGCGATCCTCACGCCGAAGATTCGGTCGGCACCTACATCGACATGCTCTCGCAGTACGCCGACTATCACCTGGCCCGAAAAGAAAACATGATGGCCGCCGTCAACTACCCAGACATCGACGACCACCGCGGCAGTCACGACGAGTTGCGCCGGCGGTGCAGCGACTTCGTTCGCCGCTACCGGGACGAGTCCGAATCCGTTGCCTTCAGCGAATTGGAAGCGTTTTTGGTCGAGTGGTGGATGCGCCACATTGCCATCGAAGATCGAGCTTATAAGCCTTACGTGGCCGGCGACACGAATGCCGAAGAGGCGGCAAACGCGGTTCCGTTTCCGGGCAATCCGACTGTTTAGCTGTTCGGCGGGGCGCTGGTCAGGCGATCAGCGAAAAGACATCCTGTGCCCGAGCCCCGGAATTAGGTACTCCCGGCGCAGCTTCCTGGGCGCGGCCGTACGCCCGGGCTGCCGACTCCGCGAGCCCGCCGAGGGCGTCGGCGCCGATTTGGTCAAGGCCGCCGAACAATTCCTCCCGGCGATCATTGGCCGCGGACTGCTCCTCAGCCTCGATCTCTTTCAGTTCCCGTTCGGCGTCAATGATGACCTGCTTGGCCTGGGTTGCGACGGCGCGGTCCTGGGCCGAGGGCTGAGCGGGCGCCAGCGCGGCGCGGATCACCTGTTCCATCTTGGCGATGGTCGCTTCGGGGCTGCCCGCGGGGCTGACGTCGATGCGGACTTCGCCGTTGACCGCATAGAAGCGGCCGTCCGGCCCCCGCTGGTATTCGTACACGGGCGCGCCGGCCACCGCGCCGCCAGCGGCCGCGTGAGCCCGCTCATGGCGACGGACCTCGGCGTCCCGGCGCTGCAGTTCGCGGACCACCTGCTGCTCTTCCGGGCTCAGTTCGAAGGGGTTGGCCGTCGAACCGCTCTGTTCCTGGGCGGCGACGACGGACGCGCCATCGACGAGCGGCGCGGAAGACGGAGCGGGGGCGGGCGCCTAGCCCGACGATGCCGCAGCACCGCCGCGACCGAGCGCCGCGTCCTGCTCGCGCGCCGCGGCCTCGATGGCCGTGATGCCCAGCAGCGATCCGCTGGCACCTTGCGGTGTCGTCAATGCACCCGTTGCCGAGGTTACGTTCACGTCGGCGTTCTGTCTCCCAGATGGACGATGCCCGCGCGCAATGCGCAGACTTATCCACAGGTGAAGGTATGCGAATCGGTCTCAAACGTCAATCGACGCCGCCTTTTCCCGCGCATTGACGCGGGTGCATCTCCTTGTCCAAGCCCGGTCCTCGGGATATCACCTCCGAATGTTCTTCGAGGCATCGAAACTGCTGTGGGTGATCGTTGCTCCGGCGAATCTGCTGGTCCTCGCCCTCGCGGTTGGCGCGCTCCTGTTATGGACGCGTTGGAAACGGGCCGGGCGCTTGCTAATCGCGGCGACGGCGTTGTTCGCTTCGACGGTACCGGCCGGTCAGTGGATGATCGGCAATCTGGAAGAGCGGTTTCCCGTGCCGCCGACCCTTCCGGAAACCGTCGACGGAATCGTCGTGCTCGGCGGCGGCGCAATCGTGCCGGCGGTTTCGGCCGCGCGGGGTCGCGTGGTCATCGGCGCCGCAGCGGAACGCGTGTTCGGCGCCGCGGAATTGGCCGCACGGTATTCCCCGGGCGCGTGTCGTTTTTACCGCCGGGTCCGGGAGCCTCATGGCTCCGGAGGATAAGGAGGCCGACCACATCGCTCCCTTGTTCGCCAAGCTGGGCGTCGCTCCGGAGCGCCTGGTCCTCGAAAACCGCGCCCGCAACACATATGAAAACGCCCGGTATTCCCGGGAGGTGGCGGCACCGGACGCTGGCGAATCGTGGATTCTGGTCACCTCGGCGTTTCACATGCCGCGAGCGGTGGGATGCTTCCGCGCCGTAGGCTGGAACGTCATTCCGTATCCGGTTGCGCACATGACCACCGGTAGGGACCACGACCCTCCTCCACTGGGATTCAATCCGCAAGCCGGCTTGCGATGGCTGGGATTGGGTCTCCACGAATGGCTGGGGCTTGTCGCGTATCGGCTGGCGGGTCGGACCGACACCCTGTTCCCGAGACCGGCGCGTTGACGATTGCCGGGCGGCAGGGGCTGTGGCACAAGGGCGCACCCCGTGACCGCTCCATCTGACCGGACCGCGAGATGTTGATGACTGGCCGTGCCCTGGGTCTCTTGTTCGCCATCGCCGTCGGCTTGGGAACGGCTTTCGCCGCGCCTGCCGCCGCCGGCGCCGGCTTTGATGCGTGGCTGGCCGATCTTCGGCGAGAGGCACTGGCGCGCGGCATCGCTGCGTCCACGCTCGACCGAGCCTTTGAAGGGATGGCCCCGATTCCCCGCGTCATCGAGTTGGACCGGCACCAGCCGGAGTTCACCCAGACGTTCTGGACGTACCTGGATAAACGGGTCGCCGACACGCGCGTCGCACGGGGCCGGGACATGCTCGTGCAGCACCGGGCGCTCCTTGACCGGGTAGCCGCGAAGTACGGCGTACAGCCCCGGTTCTTGGTGGCGTTCTGGGGGCTGGAGAGCAATTTCGGCGACTACACCGGTGCGTTTCCGGTCGTCGCTGCGCTTGCAACGCTTGCTTACGATGAGCGGCGGAGCGCGTTCTTCCGCGCGCAGCTCCTCGACCTTCTGGCGGTGATCGACGAGGGCCATATCGCTGTCGACGCCAAGGCTTCCTGGGCCGGCGCGATAGGCCAGACCCAGTTCATGCCGAGCACCTACAAGGCCTATGCCGTCGATTTCGATGGCGATGGACGGCGCGACCTGTGGAACAGCCTGGCCGACATCTTCGCCTCGTCGGCCCGGTATCTCGCCGCCGCGGGGTGGCAGCCGGACCGGACCTGGGGGCACGAGGTCAGCCTACCCGTCGATTTCGACCTCGAACTGACCGGGCTCGATACCCGCAAGCCACTCGCCGAATGGCAGCGTCTGGGCGTCCGCCGCGCCGACGGCCGCGATCTGCCTCGTGTCGATATCGAAGGTTCGGTCATTCTCCCCGGAGGCTATGCCGGCGGCCCCGCGTTAATGGTTTATCAGAATTTTCGTACGACGGTGGTTTGGAATAGGTCCATTTTGTATGCGGTTGCTGTCGGTCACTTGGCCGACCGTCTCGTCGGAGGCGGGGCATTCCAGGCGCCGCGCCCCGAGAAGGAACAGCCCTTGTCGCGCGTCGATGTCGCTGAGATTCAACGCTGGCTCGCCCGTCTCGGGTACGATCCCGGCGGTGCCGACGGTGTCGCAGGACCCATGACCCGGCGGGCGATCAAGCAGTTCCAGCGGGGCGCCCGCCTGCCGGCCGATGGATACCCGACGGTCGGACTTTTGGAACGGCTGCGGGGAGCGACGGTGCAATGAGCGCTCGACCGAACGCCTCCGGCCGCCGCCGGACAAGGATAGGGTTGTTCACAGGGGCTGCCGCAGCCCTGCTGCTCGCCGGTTGCGCCGAAACCTCGTTCATCGCCCAGACCGCCAAGACGATCGGCGTCGGCGACGATCATCCGCGGCCGGAGGCCACCTACAAAGTCGGCAAGCCCTATCAAATCGCCAGCGTCTGGTACTACCCGGCCGTCGACTACGATTACGTCGAGACCGGGATCGCCTCGTGGTACGGGCCGAAGTTCCACGGCCGGCCCACCGCCAATGGCGAGATCTTCGATATGAACAAGCTGTCGGCGGCGCATCGGACCCTGCCGCTGCCAAGCATGGTGCGCGTCACCCACCTGGAGAACGGCCGCAGCATGAAGCTCCGAGTCAACGACCGCGGACCGTTCGCCCATGGCCGGATCATCGATATCTCGCGCCGGGGCGCACAATTGCTCGGATTTCACAAGCAGGGGACAGCCCGGGTACGGGTTGAGATCATCGCCGACGAAAGCCGTCGTCTGGCCGCATCCATGCGGGGCGGACCGACGCTCGCCGCCAATGAGTCGCCGATCACCGTCGCTCGGCTTCCCAAGGCCGAGGTTACGAGCCAGGCGTTGTCGCCGCCGCCCAGCGCCGTCGCCGCGACCCTGGCGCCGGTCGAATCTGCGCCGTTGGCGGTGCCCGGTCGCGGAGAGCAGGTGGCGATGACCGGGTCCGGCTCCGAACTGGTCAGGGTCGGACCGACGGTACAAACCCGCATCTACGTCCAGGCCGGGGCGTTTTCGTACTTCGACAATGCCAACCGGGTGCGCGCCCGGCTGTCCAGCCTCAGTAAGGTCGAGGTCAGCTCGGTCCTTGTTCACGGTCGCGATCTGTTCCGGGTTCGCGTCGGCCCGTTCGATTCGGTGGGTCAGGCCGATAGCATCCTGGAACAGCTCATCGGAGCCGGGTTACCGAACTCCCGCATCGTCGTCGACTGATCCGGTCTACCGCTCGCCGGGCGGTCGCGGTATACAAGGGCCGTCCGGCCTTCTTCCGGGTATTGTCATCCGATCTCGGGTATTGTCATCCGATCTGCGCTAGCGGGAATTCCATGTACGTCTTACGACACCCTGTCGCCATCCTCATCCTGGCCGCCGCCTTCACCATCGCGATCGGAGCGTCGCGGTCCGCATCGGCGATCAAGAGCGCCGCCCGCCAGGCCCTGCTCGTGGAGATGGCCACCGGCGCGGTGCTGTTCGAGAAGGATGCCGACGAGCTGATGTATCCGGCCTCGATGAGCAAGATGATGACCGTCTACATGGTCTTCGAACGCCTCCGCGACGGTCGGCTGTCGCTGGATGACGCGCTGCCGGTCAGCGAAAACGCCTGGCGCAAGGGCGGCGCGAAAAGCGGCGGGTCGACCATGTTCCTCGACCCCGGTTCGCGGGTGAAGCTGGAAGACCTGCTCCATGGGATCATCGTTCAGTCGGGCAACGACGCGTGCATCGTCGTCGCCGAGGCGCTTTCGGGAAGCGAGGAGACCTTTGCCGCGGAAATGACCGACCGGGCCCGCGAGCTCGGCCTTCAGGATACGACGCTGCGCAATGCCACTGGCTGGCCGCATCCCGAACATCTGACGACGGCGCGCGACCTCGCGATCCTCGCCCGCCGGACCATCGAGGACTTCCCCGACTACTACCACTTCTATGCCGACAAGGTGTTCACCTATAACGGCATCCGCCAGACCAACCGCAATCCGCTGCTGTACCGGGACGTCGGTGCCGACGGGCTGAAGACCGGCCACACAGAAGCCTCCGGATACGGATTGACCGCGTCGGCCACGCGTGGCGACCGGCGGCTGATCCTGGTGGTCAACGGCCTCTCAAGCGTCAAGGAACGGGCGCGGGAAGCGGAACGCCTGGTGTCCTGGGGATTCCGCGAATTCGAGAACTACGCGCTGCTCAAGGCCGGCGAGATGGTCATCGACGCCGAGGTCTGGCTGGGCCAGGACCCGACGGTGCCGCTGATGATCGAGAACGACCTCACCATCACGCTGCCGCGCAAGGCCCGCCGCGAGATGAAGGTCACCGTGCGGTTCGACGGTCCGGTTCCGGCGCCGGTCCGCCAGGGGACGCCGCTGGCAACGCTGAGCGTCCAGGCGCCCGGGCGCGATCCGGTCGAGGTTCTCCTCGTTGCCGGCGCCAATGTCGAGCAACTGGGGATCGTTGGCCGCCTCGGTGCGTCCCTTCGCCAAATCGTCTGGGGGCAGTCCAACTGAGCGGGGTGCGCGAATTTGGCGCGCGGCAGGTTCATCACGTTCGAGGGCGGTGAGGGGGCCGGCAAGTCCACCCACGTCCGCCGGCTCGCAGAGGCATTGGCCGCCATCGACGTTGATGCCGTGGTCACCCGCGAACCCGGCGGATCACCCGGCGCCGAGGAGATCCGCGCGCTCCTGGTAACCGGCACCACCGGGCGCTGGTCGCCGATGACCGAAGCGTTGCTGCACTACGCCGCCAGGCGCGATCACCTCGACCGCACGGTTTTGCCGGCACTCGAGGATGGGCGCTGGGTCATCAGCGACCGGTTCGCCGATTCCACGCTCGCCTATCAGGGCTACGGCCTCGGCCTCGACGGCGAATCCATCCGCCGCCTTCACCGGCTAGCCATCGGCGACATGTTTCCCGATCTCACTATTGTCCTCGACCTTCCCGTCGATGTCGGGCTGCTGCGGTCCTCTGCACGGACCGGCGCCGAGGACCGCTACGAGCGCATGGACATGGCCTTCCATCACCGGCTGCGCGACGGCTTCCTCGACATCACCCGGCGCGAACCCAAACGATGCGTCGTCATCGACGCCGAAGGAGCCGTCGAGGATGTCGACCGCGCGATCCGCGCCGCGGTCGCCGAACGGCTGGGCGTTCGCTTGTGACCGACGCCGAGGCGGCAATTCCCGAGCCCCGGGCCAATCCGGACCTCCTGAGATACGAACAGGCCGAACGGGCCCTGCGCGAGGGCTTCGACAGCGGCCGGCTGGCGCACGCCTGGCTGATCGCCGGGCCGCCGGGCATCGGCAAGGCAACGCTGGCGTTCCGCTTCGCCCGGTTCGTGCTTGCCGGTGGCGGGGCGGACTCGGGCGGTCTGTTCGGCGACGCGCTGCCGGAACCCGCCGGCAACCTTCATGTCGATCCCGACGATCCGGTGTTCCGCCGCGTCGCCAGCGGCGGCCATCCCGACCTGCTGACCATCGAGCGGTCCGTCAATCCCAAGCGCAACCGGCTGCGCAGCGAGATCATCGTCGACGACGTGCGGCGCATCGGCCATTTCTTCGCCCATGCGCCGGCCGAGGGCGGCTGGCGGGTCGTCGTCGTCGACACCGCCGAGGAGATGAACCGCCACGCCGCCAACGCCGTCCTGAAGGTCCTCGAAGAGCCGCCGTCCAGGGCGCTGCTCCTGTTGGTCAGCCACGCGCCGGGACGATTGCTGCCGACGATCCGCTCGCGCTGCCGCTTGCTGACCGTGCCGCGCCTGGAAAGCGGCGTTGTCGAAGCGCTGATCGGGCGCTATCGGCCCGACGTTTCCGGCACCGACCGCGCCTGTCTCGCCAACCTCGCCGACGGCAGCATTGGGCGGGCGATCACCCTTGCGAACCACGGCGGGCTCGCGCTGCATGGTGAACTGATGGACTTACTCCGAGAGATCCCCGGCGCCGACGTGGAGGCCCTGCATAAGTTCGCAGACCGTTTCGGCCGCGCCGGCGGCGAGAACGCTTTCTCGGTTTTCGAAGACCTGCTGCGCCGCTGGCTGCAACGGCTGATCCGTTGCCGTGCAGGAGTGGCGCCCGCCGACGGAACCATCGAGGACGACGAAGCGGCGCTGATCGCCCGGCTGGCTCCGGCAGCCGGCCTTGATCGCTGGCTTGAGGTGTGGGAAAAGACCACCGGTCTCCTGGGCCGCGTCGACGGCGCGAACCTCGACCGTAAGCAGGTGTTTCTCAACGTTTTCCTGGATTTCGAGCGCGCCGTTCGCCCGTGATCCCACGGCGGCGCACCGGCGCCCCCGAAGTGGACCGATCTCCCATGGCCGCGACCGACAAGCGCTACTACGTCACCACGCCCATCTACTACGTCAACGACGTGCCCCACATCGGGCACATGTACACGACGCTGGCGTGCGACGTGCTGGCGCGGTTCAAGCGCCTCGACGGCTACGACGTCCGCTTCCTCACCGGCACCGACGAGCACGGCCAGAAGGTGGAGAAGGCGGCCGATGCCGCCGGCGTCGCCCCGCAGGCGTTCACCGACCAGGTGTCGGAGAACTTCCGCGACCTGGCGCGGATCATGGATTTCACCAACGACGACTTCATCCGCACCACCGAGGACCACCACACCCGCTCCTGCCAGGCGTTGTGGTCGCGGCTTCTGGAGCGCGACGAAATCTATCTCGGCAGCTATGCCGGCTGGTATGCGGTCCGCGACGAGGCGTTCTACACGGAAAGCGAACTCACCGACGGCCCGGACGGCAGCAAGCTGGCGCCTTCGGGGGCACCGGTGGAGTGGGTGGAGGAGCCCAGCTACTTCTTCCGGCTTTCGGCTTGGCAGGACCGGCTTCTGGCCTTCTACGAGGCCAATCCGGACTTCATCCTGCCGAAAACGCGCCGCAACGAGGTGGTGAGCTTCGTCTCCGGCGGGCTGCAGGACCTTTCAGTGTCACGCACCACCTTCAAGTGGGGAATTCCGGTGCCGGGCGACGACGCACACATCATGTACGTGTGGCTGGATGCGCTCACCAACTACATCACCGCGGTCGGTTATCCCGACACCGACTCTGATTATTTTTCAACCTATTGGCCGGCCGATCTTCACATGGTTGGAAAGGACATCCTGCGCTTCCACGCGGTCTATTGGCCGGCGTTCCTGATGGCCGCTGGGATCGATCCGCCGAAGCGGGTGTTCGCCCACGGCTGGTGGACCGTCGAGGGCCAGAAGATGTCCAAGTCCCTCGGCAATGCCATCGACCCGCTGCATCTGGTCGAGACCTACGGCCTCGATCAGGTCCGCTACGCTATGCTGCGCGAGGTGCCGTTCGGCAACGACGGCGATTTCTCGCACGCCGCGGTGGTGCATCGGATCAATGGCGATCTTGCCAATGACTTCGGGAACTTGGCCAAGCGTGTTCTGTCGATGGTTTCAAAAAATTGCGGCGCCAGCGTGCCCCAACCCGGGGTTTTCACCGACGAGGATACGGCGCTGCTCGCCGCCTGCCACGGGCTCATTGATGACGTCCGCACGGCCATCGACGTCCAGGCGTTCCACGACGCCATCGAGACCATCTGGGTGGTCGTCCGCACGGCAAACGCCTACGTCGACCACCAGGCGCCCTGGGCGCTGCGCAAGACCGATCCCGAGCGCATGGCGACCGTGCTCTACGTGCTCAGCGAGGCCATCCGCCACCTCGCCATCCTCGCCCAGCCGTTCGTACCGGGTGCGGCGTCCAAGCTCCTCGATCAGCTTGCTGTGGCCGAGGGTCAGCGGACCTTTGCGCATCTCGGTAGCGATCACGCTCTCGCCGCCGGCACGGCGCTGCCCAAGCCGGCAGGCGTGTTCCCGCGCATCGTCGAAGGCGAGGGTGAAGGGAAGGGCGCCTCGGGACAGGGGGGCGGCTGATCCCGATGCTGGTCGACAGCCACGGCCATCTCGATTTCCCACAGTTTGCCAACGACCTCGACGGCGTCGTTGATCGTGCGGGCGAAGCCGGCGTGGACGTCATGCTGACCATCTGCACCCACGTGACCCGCTTCGACCGGGTGCTGGCGCTTGCGGAACGTTTCGATAACGTCTGGTGCACCGTCGGCATTCATCCCCACGAGGCCGCCAGCGAGCCGGAAGTCACCGCCCAGCACCTGATCCGAATGGCCCAGCACCCGAGGGTCGTGGGCTTCGGCGAATCCGGGCTCGACTACTACTACGAACACAGCCCGCGCGCGTCGCAGCAGCGCAGCTTCCGCGCCCACATCGCCGCCGCGCGGGAAGCGGACCTGCCGCTGGTCGTGCACACCCGCGAGGCGGACGCCGACACGTCCAAAATCCTCACCGAAGAGCACGCGGAAGGGGCCTTTACAGGCGTCCTGCATTGCTTCAGTTCGACCCGGCAACTGGCTGAAACGGCGGTCGGTTTGGGCTTCTACATCTCGTTCTCAGGGGTCGTGACGTTCAAAAAGGCGGACGAGCTGCGCGAGACGGCGTCGCTGCTGCCGTTGGAGCGGATTCTGGTTGAAACGGATGCGCCGTATTTGGCGCCTGTGCCCAAACGCGGCAAGACCAACGAGCCGGCATTCACCGCCTACACGGCGGCCGAGGTGGCAAGGGTGCGTGGCCTCGGCATCGACGCCTTTGCCAGCGCCACCACCGACAACTTCTTCCGCCTGTTTTCCAAGGCGGAGCGCCCCAAGGCGGAGCGCCAATGAGGGTCACCGTGCTCGGCTCCGGGGGGTCGAGCGGAACCCCGGCGAGATCGACTGGGGTTGGGGGCGGTGCGACCCCGAAAACCCGAAAAACCGCCGCACACGGCCGTCGATCCTGGTCGAACACGGCGAAACCCGCGTCCTCGTCGATACCTCGCCGGATTTGCGCGAGCAGTTGCTTGCTGCCAACGTCAAAACCCTGGATGCGGTGATATACACCCATTACCACGCCGACCACATGCACGGCATCGACGACCTCCGGGCCGTCAACCGGTCACTGAACGCGCCCCTGGACATCTACGCCGACGCTGACGCCGCACGAGATCGGCGACGGCGACCGGTTCTCCGTCGGCGCCATCGAAACAATCGTGTTCGAGCAGGACCACGGGTTCTCGACAACGCTAGGGTTCCGTTTCGGGGCCTTCGCCTACACGACCGACGTGGTCGAGCTGCCGGAGCACGCCTTCGAGGTGCTCGCCGGCATCGATGCCTGGATCATCGGCACGCTGACCGACTACGACCGACCATCCGAACCACTGCGACGTCGACAAGGCGCTCCGCTGGATCGAGAAAGGGTGGGACCCCGCCACGCCGTGCTCAGCCACCTCGGCAGTGAACTGGACTACGCTCAACTGGCAGCACGCCTCCCGGCCGGCGTTGAGCCGGCGTACGACGGCCAGGTGATCGAGGTAGGGGCGTGAATTTAGTCGGCAGGACGCTCTCCTGAAACACAGGGAAATTTCTTCAACTTCTTTGACGGAAAACAACATTTATAATTTGCCATAATCTTTATTATGCGTCATATCGATATTCATGTCGGTGCCGGTTTGGGTGCGATTTGGCGCCACGCCCCTTCCGTCCCGACGCCCAAAGGGAGACCCACATGAGTGAAATCGATCGCCTGCTCGAGATCATGGCGCGGTTGCGCGATCCGGAGAGCGGCTGCCCGTGGGACGTGGAGCAAACCTTCGCCACCATCGCGCCGCACACCATCGAGGAAGCCTACGAGGTTGCCGACGCCATCCAGCACGGCGACATGGAGGCGCTGAAGGACGAGTTGGGCGATCTCCTCCTCCAGGTCGTGTTCCACGCCCAGATGGCGGCCGAGGCCGGCGTGTTCGATTTCGACGACGTGGCGCGGTCCATCGGCGACAAGCTGTGGCGCCGCCATCCCCACGTGTTCGGCGATGCGTCCGTGGACGGTTCCGCCGGCCAGACCATCGCCTGGGAGGCGCAGAAGGCCCAAGAACGCAAGGCCAAGGCCGAGACCAACGGCGAAACGGACAGCCACGGTGCGCTGGACGGGGTGATCGTCGCCCTTCCCGCCCTCACCCGCGCCGCGAAACTGCAGAAACGCGCCGCCCGAGTCGGTTTCGACTGGCCGGACGCCGCCTCGGCGCTGGCCAAGTTCGCCGAGGAAACCGAGGAACTGGGCGCGGAGATCGCCGCGGCGGCCGACCCGGCGCGCCTTGCCGACGAGATGGGCGACCTGCTGTTCACCTGCGTCAATGTCGCCCGCAAGCTCGATATCGACCCGGAAACGGCGCTGCGGGGGGCCAACGCCAAGTTCGAACGGCGGTTCCGCCGCATCGAGGCTCTGCTCGCCGCCCAGGGCCGCGGCCCGGAGGATGCTCACCTCGATGAGCTCGAGACGCTCTGGCAACGAGCCAAGACCGGGGATTGATGCCCTTGCCGCCGCCGCCCGCCGGGCTATGATGGCGCTCGAGATGGCACGGAAACACAACAGGATCAATCGGTTCGCGCTCGTCGTCGCGTTTGCCGCGTGTCTTCCGGCGCTTGCGGGCTGCTACGTCCCGGTCCGCTTCGACGCCGAGATCGAAATCAGCCGCAGCGGCCACTACGACATGATCTTTGACGGCTACGTCGCCCGCGCCGCCCTCTATCGGGGAGGTACGCGACCGAAAGATCGATTCCCGCGAGGAACGCGAGAAGGCGGACGCGGTGATCGCCGATTTCAAGCGGGATTCGGCGACCCAGGAGGTGGACTACGTCCGCCAGGGCATCTTCAAGGTCCACTGGCGCAAGTCCGGCGACCTGCTGCGCACCCGCATGGTCGCCTTCTTCCAGCGCAACGAGAACCTGCTGAGCATCAAATACGTCAAGGAAACCGGACGGATCACCATGGCCGGCGCCACCATCAGCCCGTCCAACGCCCGGCGCCTGATCGATTCCGGGCTCAACATCACCGGCCAGCTTCGCGTCATCACCGATGCGGCGGTGGCCCGCCACAACGCCGGCCGGGTGATCAACCGGGGCGCCAAGCAGGTCTACGTCTGGGACGTGAAATCGGCCCTGGACCCGCCGCTGACGCTGATTATCCCGCTTCGTTGAGCAGACTACCGAAGCAGCCGGATCAGCGCCGAGTTGTCCCAGCGGCCGCCGCCGCGGCCCTGGAGCTGGGCATAGAACTGCTCGATCAGCGCGGTCGCCGGGAGAAGCGCGCCGTTCTGGCGGGCTTCCTCGACGACGATGGCAAGGTCCTTGCGCATCCAGTCGACGGCGAAGCCGAAATCGAAGCGGTCTTCCAGCATGGTCATTGCCCGGTTGTCCATCTGCCACGACTGGGCTGCGCCCTTGGAGATGACGTCGACCACCTTGGCGCCGTCGAGCCCGGCGCGGGTGGCAAAACTCATTGCCTCGGCGAGACCCTGGAGGATGCCGACGCAGCAGATCTGGTTGACCATCTTGGTGAGCTGGCCGGCGCCCACCTCGCCCATCAGCGTGACGGCGCGGGAATACGCCTGCATCACCGGCTCCGCGGTGTTGAACACGTCTTCATCGCCGCCGACCATCACCGTGAGCTGGCCGTTCTCGGCGCCCGCCTGGCCGCCCGACACCGGCGCATCGAGGAACCCTACGCCTTTGGCTTCGGTGATCTCGTCCAGCTCGCGGGCGACGATGGCCGACACCGTCGAATGGTCGACGAACGTGGTGCCCGACTCCACGCCGGCGAGGACGCTCGCGTCGCCCAGCGCAACATTCCGGAGGTCGGCGTCGTTGCCGACACAGGTGAACACCAGGGACGCTCCCCGCGCCGCCTCGGCCGGCGTCTCCGCGAGCGTCCCTCCGTGTTCGGCCACCCACGCTTCGGCCTTGGCCCGGGTGCGGTTGTAGACGGTAACGGTGTGGCCGGCCTTCACCAGGTGGCCGGCCATGGGATAGCCCATGTTGCCGAGGCCGATGAAGGCTGCGCGAACGGGTTCCATGAATCGCGTTCTCCTTGTCGTACCTGCCGCGCCAAGCGCGGTCCCCTTCGCCGGATTATTGCCGAGGTCGGTGGGCGCCGCTAGGGTCTGTTGAGGTTCATCTTGAGTTGATGATGGCGGTGCCGGCGTAGATCATGGCCTCGAAGCTTGCGTCGGTTTTGTCGCTTCGCATGGCGATGCGCTTGAATTCCTTGAGCTTGCAAAAGAAGTTCTCGATCAGATGTCGCCATTTGTAGATCTCGCCGTCGATGTCCAGTGGCTGGGAGCGCTGCGGGCGTTGGGAGATGACGATCTGCGCCCCGCGCTCGTTCATGTCTTCGATGATCCAGTTCGAATCGAACGCCGTGTCGGCGATCAATCCACCGAA
>Ga0209144_1000162_pt1 | contig 13814 bp, 15 predicted proteins | sample WorMettrBAHAMAS1_FD_187392 | JGI IMG/M metagenome (GOLD analysis project Ga0209144, IMG submission 187392) | Marine gutless worms symbiont microbial communities from Max Planck institute for Marine Microbiology, Germany - Inanidrilus... | ecosystem: Host-associated > Annelida > Digestive system...
TCAGGCTTGGCTCGCCTGGGTCCTGGACCGCATCGCCGACCACAAGATCAACCGCATCGACGAACTCCTGCCATGGGCCTACGCTGAACAAGCATCATAAGAAAGGGCGCGTTCGCCGGACGGTTACCAAAAGGGCCGCGTATGTGGTGCGCGACACGGCCGAGCCGTCGCATAGGAGATATCCGGCTGGAGCGGTCGAGCCGCCGTACATCTTGATGACTCCTGCGACTTCGCCGATACCTAAATTGTTCGGTTTCACTTTTTTGACGACGGTTCCGGAGGCATCCAGGATCGGCACGAAGTCGCTGGACGCATCCGTTTGCCCGGCCGTTGCTTCCGGCAGGTTGTCGAAATCGGCCAACGCCAAGTTTATCAAAGTCGGCATGGATCAAACTCCCGTCGCGATGATGAAGTTGAGAAAGATGGTCGGTTGCATGTTGTTGTGAGAGTTGCCGTTGCCGGCGCTGCCTGTCGTCTGGCTTGATGACCCCGCACCTCCACCCTCGGCCGTTGAGTAGCCGCTTCCGCTGCTAGCGTCCCACTGTCTGGTGTAGGAATGGCTGTGCGACGGCATTTCTGAGACTGTGAGTTGATGTGTTTCCGCACCCGTCGTGCCCGCTTCATTGCGCGTCGAAAAGGAACCGTTTTCGCCATTCGGCAAACCGACGTCGTTGGCGCCGCCGACGACACGGCCGCGCATGTCTGGAAGGTTGAACGTCGTTGAGCCGTCGCCGACTCCAAAGGTTGTTCCGATCACGACGAACAGATCCGCATAGGTCGTTCGCGAGATCTCTGAACCGTCGCAAATCAGAAAACCGCTCGGCGCCGTCGCTGTCGGCCACATGCGGACTTCGCCGATGACGATCGCGGTCACGTCCTGCATCAGGTTCGTAACCGAGATCTTGCGTTTCGCGTTGACGCTGGCGTCGTGCATCATCACGAAGTCGTTGTCGCCGTCGATCGCCGTTTCCGTGGTCAGGTCGTCGATGACCGTATCCGAGAGTTTGGCGCCGGTGACGGCGCCGGCGTTGATCTTGGCCGTTGTTACCGAGTTGTCGGCCGGAACGGCGATCGGCTGCGTATAGCCGCCGGTAACCTGGACCTCGGCCGTGCCCAGCGGGATCGCGGCCGTAAAGGTCAGCGTCGTGTCGACGAGGCTATAGGTGTTCCGGTGTTGGCCATGTCCGTCAAAAAGCACATCGATGTTGTCCTCGGCGCCGTAATCGTTGGCGAGGGTCAACAGCGTGGTTGTGCCGCTGGTATAGTCGGTGCTGTCGACGAAGATCTCCGTGGTGCGGTTGCCGGCCGACACGCCGCCGCCGAAGGCCACCCAATTATCCGTCGCGCCCCTCTCGTCGGCGACGAAGTTCGCCATCTCGCGGGCATTGGCGATGACGTAGGTCGCCGAACCGTTGAGCGTGTCAGTGCCGTCACCGTTGACAGTGATGGTGTTGGACCCGCCGTCATCCTTGAGGACGCCGCAGCGGAACGCCTCGCCGACCGTATCGATGTCGGGCAGGTTGACGACGACGGCGCCGCCCGTGGTGTCGACGACGAACAGCGTCCCGTTGTCACTGGCGCCAACAGCAATTGGACTATCGGCGAAGGTCTTGTTCTCGACGGTCGAATACATGTTGGACGCCGCCGCGTTCGCCGCCTGCGTCGCCGAGGTGGCCGCCTGGCCCGCCGAGGAGGCTGCGTTCGCCGCTTCCGTCGCCGCCGTGCCGGCCGAGTTGCCGGCGTTGGTTTCGTGTGTTGCCGCCATCGATGCCGAGTTGGCTGCGTCCGTTGCCGAACTCGCCGCCGCCGAGGCTGACGCCGCTGCCGCTGACACCGAAGCGTCGATCTCCGTTGTCGACGGACCATTGACCAGACCGTCGGCCCCGGCGCTCCATGCGATGAGACCGTTGGCGGCTGGCTCCGGCAGGGTCAGGTCAACGGTAGATGGGGATGTCGCCGGGAATGCGACGGCGCGGCCCACGTCTTCGGCAACCTGTTGCAGCATGGCAATCTGTTTGTCGAGTTCGTCGTTCAAGACGATGGCTCTGAATTCCCCCGACTCCTGAAAATCGCTGGTCCTTTTGATGGGAACATTGCGAAGCAGGGTGACCGTAGAATTCGCTGCCGGCGCCGCCGTGAAGGTTACCGTACCGCCCGCCGAGTCACCGACGCCTTGAACCGTATAGTCGCTCGACAGCACCTTGATGACGGCATCCTCGTAGACCTCGAGATCGCCATCCTCGAATATGGGAAAGGGATAGGTGAATACGGATTGTGCCCCGTCTCCGGCATACTGTATGCGAGGGCTAACGTCGCCTATCTGGATGTGCTCTGCCATTTCCGGCTCCTTGTTCTCATTCGATCCCGGCGTAAAACTGATGACGGCCAATTTCCGCCGAATACATGCGCCCGCGCGCCCAAGGCGGGAACACGCCTTTCGCGTGGTAGTGGGTGGCACCGCCGGTTCGGTCGGTAAGGGCGCCGCGGACTGCCCGCCTGGCTATGCGGATGCAGGATTGATAATTCCGGTCCTTGGCTTCGACTGTCAGGAGTTTAGGGCGATTGGGATCGTCTACGTTCCAGCAACTGAACTGCCAGGGTTTGGTGCAGACAGTAATGACGTCGTTGCCCCACCAGTAACCGGAGGATTTTTCTTGCGACCGCCGCACCCGGTTCATGACGACGCTTGCGACGGCCTCCTTGCCGGCCCCGTGCCTCGCCATAGAGCGTTCGTGCCAGCACCTCGATTTCGTTCATCTGCGCCAGATCGACAGGCTCGGCGATTACATTTTGATCGCTCGTGTCGCAACGGCGTGATCTTGTGTGCAAGCCGCTCATTTCGACCCGCCCCGCCGCGTTGCGCCATCAAGCTTGTCCTCGATGCGGATCAGGTGATCCGTCAAGCGCCTCTCGACTTCTTTCAGGTAGGGGATCGATACGTATGATTTTGCGACTTCCAGCTTGAAAGCGGAGATCTTCTCGCGGAGAAACGAGACGCCCGATTCCCATTCGTGGCGGGCGTCATCCAAGGCCGTTTCGCCGTCGCGCCGTGTCTGCCAACCGAACCAAAGCAGGCCGGCGAGGGCCGGGAGTTCGACGGCTGTAATCCACCAGACCGGATCCAGCATCCAGGTGTCGTTCATTTTATTCTCCTTGTTTCAGTAAAAAGGCGCCCGGCGGGCGCCTCACACATTCGAATCAGGCGGCCGCGCAAGCGATCGCCGGAGGATTGTTGGAACGAGGTTGTCGAAACGGTCGAAACCGGTCAGATATCGAAGCCCGTATCGGCGCGGAAGGTGCTTCCCGTGCCCTGCCAACTGGGCCGGGCACGCAGGTCCGTCGTTGGCGATGGCACCCTCGGCAACCGGACCGGTTCGTTAAGCAGGCATCCGGACACCGCGTCCAATCCGTCATCGCGGCCGCCCGCGTGGGGTCGCCATTCGCGCATTTCCATCGGGAACGGGGTATCCCAAATACGGCGGTGAACATGAAGGCGGCCAGCCGACAAGAGGGCGTCAAAGGCATTCAGGATGCGCTTCGATTTGGTGTGGCGGGAGACTTCTTCGATGACTGAGCAACTCAGGCCTTCGTTCACGATCTCGCGCCGCAGAAGGCCGGGCAGAAACCGCCCCAGACCATTGGTCTCCAAGCGGTCGGCGGGAAGATGGTGTCTTCGAAGGAACATCACGACTTTACGGCATTGCTGCGTCGCTTCGTCGACTTTCTCCACAAGGTCTGGATCGTGGTCCAGGTATTCAATGTCGTGCAGCCAATACGTGCCCTGTTCGTCGGTGTAGACGACCGCTATGACGCTCGCATCTCCCGAACCGGGCGCGCCATAAGCCGGATCCCACCAACAGGAAGCCGATACCAATCTACGGCACCCCCCTAGGGTCAAGCGAGCTTCGTGGTTGCTCTCCGTATAGACGAGGTCTTCGTCATAAGTCCGCAAGAGGTCTGGGTCGAGGCGCCCCTCGACCACGTTGACGGCCTTCAGCATCATTTGGCTGTTGAAACTGTTCGGACCCGATTTCAGCCTGAGAGCGTCTATCACCTCTGGGGAAAACCGTTCCGGCCACTGGCTCTTACCAGCTTCGTCTAGCAATGGGATTTCCAACCGCTCGAAACCGGCGAGGAAAGGCGCGGACTCTTCGACTTCCGTCCTCACGGTGTCGGCATAGATCGAGAAATAAGTGTGAGGTGTGCCGATGAACAATTGAGTGCCTGCCGGTTCCAGTACGAAGTCGATGTCAGATAGGCGCTGACGAAGGTCTTCTCTTTTCCCGGCGGTATCGCAGGTGTTCGGAACTTCAACGTCGTCACAGATGACGATGTCGGCGCGAGATCCCGTGATGTTTGCGCCGATGCCCTTGGCGAGTACGGAAGGGTCTCGCAACTCCCGATCCCGCCTCACCGTAAATCGGTCTGAAGCCCATTGGTCTGGCTGCGACGGTTTGAGCGCCTGGGTCATGGGATGGTGTTCGATGATCCGTTTGACGTTGCGGACCATCCTCGCCGCCAGGGCGTGATCGGCGGAGAGAACGATGATCCGTAGTGCCGGGTCACAATGGAGAAGCCACGCAACGAATATACCGGCCAACGTCGACTTTCCCGAGTTCCGGAACGCCATCAGAAGAAGTTTTCGTTCTCCCAAACGGAATTTCTTTTCGATCCACTCGACGATGCGAAAATGGTGTTTCGGCATCTCCAGGTTTTGGGTGTCGTTCCAAGTCCCGAGAAAAACCCGAAAGGGGCAGTTGGTCATGATACCGAACGTGGCAACGCAATTCGCGCGGGCTCGAGCGGGGGCACCTCAAGTCCTCCTCGTAACGTCATTTGTCGTACCGGGGGCAAGGCGACCAAACCGATTTCGGGCAATAGTAAGATTGTCATCTGTTCGCCTTACTTGAGCAAAGGGGGGCGTTCGAGGAGTCTGGAAAACTGCTGAAAAGCCCACCGTTTTATGGGCCTCGACGCCTCCAGCAGATTTCGCCTCGTTGACAGTTGCAGATCGCGATTGATGTGGTTGATCCTGTCTTCGGCTTCGGCCCGGGTGTTGACGATATCTCGATCCGCTTCGGTTGCCAATCCACCCAGAACGGCGGACCGAGATCCGCCGCCACTGATCCCGGCAGCTCCGAAGCGTGCCCGTTGTTGGGCCAGAACACGGCGAAGTTTCTTGCGCCGTTCGTCGCTTGCGATCTTTTGCTGCCTCCTGATCCTCTCGGTTTCCGCGGCCGCTTGGGCAGTGGCGGCCCGATTGGCAGCTTTGGCCTGCTGGCGGCTCTGAACGAAATCCGCGCCCATTGACAGAGCAGCGATCGCCTCGGCCGGTCCAAATGTGCCCATGGGATAGGTCTCCTTTCGTTGTGGATCGTCAGGGGGCTTCGGGACGGTGGTAATGTCAGCTGTTCACGCCGATCTCTGTAGAAACCGACAGAAGGGTGAAGGGAAACGGCGTATCCTGTTCGATGCGCCAAAGCGACACGGTGCCGTCCCGTTTCCATCCGAGAGCCCGGATGGTGCGGTCGCCAGAAAACGGTTTCGGTGGAGAGTCCAAAACACCGGCGCCAAATCCCTTGAACGGGATGTCGACCACGCCCCGGCCCGTATCCAAGCGAAGAGCGCGGGTGTTTTCGAGGCGGAAGGTGATGGCGACCGGCCGCAACCGACCACTCTGATTGCCGCCGGTTGATGTTTGCACGACCGGAGGCAAAGGTTCGACGATATGCGAGAAAGGTAGCCCGACCTCGATGGTCTTCGCCGGTTGATCAAGCGTGACCTGTCCGGAAGCGACGACTTTCTCCGCAACCGGTGCGCCGTCAGCAACAATCTGTACGGATCGTCCATCGAGATGCGCGAGACCCGACCATACGGTCTTCTCTTGCGGGTCCGACCCGGTTAAGCCTGCGTCCACATTCAAGGTTTCGTCGAACCGTTCGATAAAAACCGCGCCGGACCGTTCGCTGAGCACATAAGTTTCATCGCCGGCAATGGCGACCGCCTGGAACGCTCCATCGGTTTCCTGTCGCGTCCATGCGGTCACCTGCTCCGTTCGGAACATGGTAACGGTGGCTAGATTCCCGTCTTCCATTACGACATGAAAGAGGCGGTTCGGTGTGTCGTAGTCCTGATCCACGGGAACGGCCAGGATGTGTCCGGCAAGTGTCGCCAGTTCTGTCGCCTGGTACGCCTGCTCGACATCCGCGAACAGGAACTCTCGAAGTTCCTTGCCGTTTCTGGCGACAAAGACGGTGGCGCCGTCTACGTCGCGCGGCGGCAGCCACCGGGAAACCGGCGAGCCGATGCGGGTTTGACGGTTGAGCTGTATATTGACCGGTGTCAACGGGTCGCCCGTGGCCATCCACTCGGCGCCCGAGGTGAAGATTTGCAGGTGCCGGCCCGAGAAGACGGCACGAATGGCATTAACCTGGTCCGACAGGATGGCGAATTCGATCGCCTCGTCGTCGAGCCCCTCGCCCAGATCGAAGTTGAAGAGGTCCGCCGATTTCGACAACCATAACCGGTTGGGAAGATCTCGCGAGCCTCCGATGACCAATCGGTCTTGGTGAAAACAGGCGGATGCCGGCCATCCTCGGACTGCAGAAAAGGCTTGTTCCTCCCAATCCTTGGTGGCGGTGACGGACGACAAGGTTTCCTTCACGGTCGCTGTCGCTTGCGTCGACGAGGTCACGGCCGTGATGTTCAATTCCTTGTTCTGAATCCGATACCGCGTTCCGACGCGGGCCGGCACGAAATGATCGTCCGACGTTGTAAGGGTCACCGACCCTGTCGTGCCGCTCGCCGAAAGCGTTACTGCGTCATCGGCAAACTTGTGATGGGGTTGTTGGACGCGGTCGCGGGCCGGGGTGCTTCCTTCGGCGGGCTTCTGTTCGTCGAGGAAGGTCCAATTCGCGACCTGCCAATCGGTCTCTCCCTGGCGAACGATCTTCTTCGGCAGCACATCGGCATGGGTGACGAGAAGCGTATCGGCGCTTTGCACCCAGGAAATCAGCGGTATCTGAGTCTCTGACCAAGGTGCTGCGAAGTCCGCGACCTTGACGCCGTCCCGGTATACGTCGACCCAGGAGTCGGTGAAGACCAGAAGGTAGACCTGTTCCGTGTTGAATTCGAATGGAACCAGGCGCCCTGCCCCGCGCGCCGTATCGATGTAGCGCAGCCCCGGGCGACGCGATAAACCGCCCGTCGGGTGGACGAAGACATTGCGAAGTCTCGCGGCGCCGTTTTGGTAGGCGCGCAAATCACCGCGGCCGAGCAGGCGTGGGGATATCTCGCCGGCCGTGAAACTGGTTTTCTGTATGTTCAAACGGGCCATCAGTTCCGCGCCTCGATCAAGGAAAAGTCCTGCAGGCGACCGGGGTAATCCTGTTGTGAGTCGATGAGTTTGGCGCGCCGGAATTCGTTCTCGGCCAGCCTCAGCAACGTTTCGGCGCGGCTGGTGCTCTCCGTAAGCGGAATGCAGAACTCGGCCGACAGTCGAGCGATCAGGACTTGATCGAAAAAAGGCGGGAACGCCTTTTCGTCGGGCCTGAAGATGTAAGTCAGGATCAAGTCGTCGACGTTGGCGAACAGGTGCCGCTCGGCAATTCGGTATTCGGTTCCCTCTCCCCTTTGCTGTGTGCCGGCCGACAGGGCACGGAGAAAATCGGACGGCAATTGGAAGGCGGAATCGAAATCGGCAACCGGTTCCGCCGTTAACTTCGCGAGGCGTTGTTGCCCTGTGGCGAAACTCCACGGATGGGAGGAAAGAAGCGCGTCGCGAACGGTCGGATAGAGGTTTGCCGCGACTTCCGCTTCCGCCGTCCCCTCATCGAAGGATGCGATCGTCTCCGCGCCCAGTTTCAATAGGGCGCGCGAGCATAGGGCAATGCCGCTGAGAGCCATCACGAATTTCCTTTCAGGTGATCTGGTTTGACGATTCTATTGACGCGTTTGCGGTTTCATCGCCGAGCGGCCGATGGTGTCCGAGGTCGGGGCGCATGTGGCGGCGGTTAAACCGATCCCGCACCGTCATAAAGGCGAGATCCGCCTCGAATTCGAACAGTCCGTCGATCCCGCCTGCTTATCGGCGACCACGTAGCCGCGGGAGTTGTGCCTTTTGGAGCCCCGGGCTTGCGGCGCCCGGGTGTTGGGTGTGGTTACGGGGTCAGGTTGACGATGAACCGGGCCGGAACGTCAGAGGTCAGCCAGACTCCATTCTCCGAGACGTGAAACACATGGCCATTCGCATGCATGCCGGCGGCGTCGATTTTCAGGACGACAGGATCGCCGCGACGGGCACCGACCTTGCGGGCGGTCTCATCGTCCGGGCTCAGATGAACGTGATGGCGTTTGCCCCGCCGCAAACCTTGGGCCCGAATCCCATCCAGGAACTTCTCCACGGTTCCGTGAAAGAGGAGGGCAGGGGGCTCGGCAGGCGGATAATCCAAGTTCAGGGGCAGGCTATGTCCTTGGGCGGCGCGGATGCGTTTGCGGTCGGCGCTGAGGACGAAGCGCCGCTTGTCATTCCCGGCGATCAATCGGCGCAACTCTCCAAATGTCAAAGCGTGGCCGTGACGGTTGAGCGCATCCAATAGGATCATTTACGGCAACCCAGCCGGCATCGTCGAGCCTGATGCCGATATTGTCCGGTCGGTGGCGGAGAACCAGGCTCAGGAAGCGGCTCGTGCGATGGAGGCTGTTTCGCGTCATCGAGTTAGCTGTGGGCGAATGCTGCGGTCAGAATGGTACCCATCCATTCCCAATCGGGTTGATCGGGAAGCTCCCTTCCGGAATTCATGCACCAACCTTCCAGTCCATCCAAGACGCCTGCCGCTCCATCGAGGTAATCCGCAACGGACTGTTCTTCGAATTCCCCCGTGCGGTATCCCCGTGCCAAATACTCGAGGTAATCGGCTAGATCTTCGCGGGTTTTGATCCCGTCGGCGATCTCTTCCATTTTGATTTCATATTCGTTTGGCTCGTAGGTCATTTCGACTACCTCTCTTTGATCACAATTTCCATGCCTCGATTTTTTGTCGTGTATTTATTCTTCCGGCCTGTTGCTGCCGATAATTCCCTCCTTGTAGCCTTTCGGAATTTTATCGGTGCATCTGCCAACCGATGGGCGACCAGCCGTCGATGATCGATCGTAAAGACATTTCCGTCGATTACGGCGACGCGAACGGGCTCTACATCTTCAGGTTTTAATTTACCTGATTTTATCTCGTTTACCATCTGCTCGATGGACCGGCCATCGCGGAAATCGGCTTTGATGTTGTCCTGCATCGTGCGGATGCGGTGCGGATTGACAAACCCTTCCTCCGGCATGTTATCGAAGCCTTTTTGTGTTATCGGGTCCCGCGTTTTAGAGATCCCGGGAAGATTGGCTTCGTCAGCTGACTTTTTGACACCGTCGATGGCGCCCTTTGCGGCCTTCTTGAAACCGCTAAACGACCCGGGAACGGCCATCCCCGCGAGGCCGCCCACCATCTTGGTACCACCCGCCATGGCTTCCACGAAGTCACCTTTGGCGACTCCTTCAGTGGTCTCCCGGCTGCCGTCGACCATGTCCCTGACGTCGGCCCCGGGGGAAAGTGTCTCGAAGGCCTTGGCCAGGGCCTCGACTTGCCGGTAGGCGGGCCCCAGGATGCCCTTTGCCACCTTCCCGGCATCGTTGGTCCGGGCCGGTGGCGGTTTGCGGGAACCTCTAGCGTTTTCGGGATAGGTGCCGCCGTTCGCCCACGGGGCCTCCGGCCTGAAGACCGGCCGGCGGTTCCCTGTATCTGGGATATGTTCTTCCGCGTCCCGCCCAAGCCGGCTCCGGACCTCTTTCTCCAGGCTTCGAGCCCGAGCCGGGTCGTTCTTTTCGATCTGTCTGAGGAGATCGGCGAACTCGCCGACCGCCTTGTCGCCATTCGTTCGGATCGCGTCGGCGGCATAGACGGGAATATCGCCGTTGGTACCGACGGTTCTTAGATGATCGGCCGTGCGCCTGTTGGCCGAAACCGTATCGTCTTTCACCCGGCCCAATTCCGGCGTCCGCCACCAGGGAAGGGATATGTCCCAGGAAGACATCCGGGCCTGAGCAACCGATCGCTTTGCCAGGTCGCGCACCGCCGTTTGTGTTGGCCCCCGGGGATTTATGCGCCCATCGACCTTCAGGGGCGGACCCGCGCCGTCGAAGTCGGAAATCCTGTTCAGCTGTCGTTGCGCCGTCTTGACGGCATCCTCGGTCCGGGCCCCGAACAGGCCGTCCACCCTGACCGGTATGGCGGCGGCGTTAAGCGCGCGTTGCACCGTTTCGACACCGTCGGTGCGGTTGGCGAGCCCCCTTCCAACAGGGCCGCCGAGGGCGATCTTGCCGGAGCCCAGAGCGTGGAGGAGATGGAAAACACTCGTCCGGCCGAGGCGCGCGCCTCCCCTGGGCACAGGAACGGTGGTGAAGATATGCGGCGGCAAAGGCGCTCTCGGCCGTCTCGCCACCAAGCGGCGTGCGCTCTCGGCACCACCACGGTTCGGCGCCGGCGTACCTTGGGTGGAACCCATGGCTGGCTAATCCTTTCTGGTTCGATCTTCTTTTTTGGAAATGGGCCGCCGCGGGGTTTCTCCCGCGGCGGCATTTTCGGGACTGCACGGAGAGGATCGGGGGAGGGGATCAATCCGTGTCCGTGGCCCCGACGGCGGTCATGTCGGCGACGTCGACCGACCCCGCCGTGTTGGCGTTGATGAGAAAGATGCCCGACGCCGGCGTTCCGTCCGTGTCGACATTGGCCAGGATCATATCGCCGACCCGGACCATGTGAGCGGCCGGGTTGAAGTATCCGGCCGTATCGACGTCGGTTCCCGTGTCGGTCGTGGTGTAGTGCCAGAGCGTGAAGCCGTTGGCATAGGCCAGTACGCTCAGATCTTTCGATTGGTAGGCCATCGGTTCCTCCTAGGTTTCGAGGCAGCGCATGGAGACGACTCCGGAAGCATCGATCAACGCGGCGCCCTGGCTCATCATGTGATTGACGAAATGCGCAGCCCGGTCACCGTGCCAGGTGATATCCGACTTGACGTCCTTTCCGATGGCATGGCCGACGGCGGTCTTGTGGTACCAATAACAGAAGCGCACGTTGGAGCCGTCCTTGGTCAGGCCCGAGTGCGGCATCCAAAGGGTGCCGAGCCAACGCTTCGCCTGGGTGCCGCGCCAGGGCAATTCACCGTCGCCCACGTAATCGGCGTTGGCGAACTCCTGGATGTTCAGCAAGTCGGACCACTGTTTCCAACCGATGACCGCATATCGCTCGCCATTGTCGGGAACGTCGGCCTCGCCCAACAATTCGAAGGCGGTCAGGACCTTGGTTTTGGTCAGACCGTCGGTGCCGGCGCCGGCGTAATTGGTGGACGAATCGAGCTGCGTAATGATCAGTTCGTCGGTCTTGCGGCCCAAAGCGTAAGCGCCGGCTCGGGAAACGACGGTTCTTTCGTTGATGTTGGTTTTGATCTCATCCAGGCTGTCCACCCAGTCGCCGGCGTAATAGTCGGCGAGCGAGCACTCCACCGGGGTGTGATCGACGTTCATCACGGGGACCTTGCCATGGCGGGCCTTGGTGCTTGCCGTGCCCTTGCCGACCTTCTGGAAGGTGGTCGAGGAGCCGACGATGTTGTCCTTGCTTCTCACCGTGTTGCGAAGCTTGGAGCCCATCTGCTGGTATTGCAGATGCACGTCCGCCTGGAAGTGCTTGATGAACGACTGGTCGATGTCTGTCGACATGTGCCAATCTCCTTTGCGTGTTGAAAAGCGTTGAGACGCTGTTGGATTGCGCGTTCGACGGTTATGGCCCTGGGCGCAATTGCACCAGGTCGCCGGCGGTTGGCGCCGGTTGAACCGGGCCGCTTCCGGGCCCAAAAGGCGAGATGCCTTGCGGGTTGATCCGAGCGGTTATCCGAAAAATCGATTAAGGGCGTACGCCCAATGAACAGTTGCACCAGACGGTGAAAACCCGTAACCACAGTCTGGGTTGACTGGGATCGTTTTGCGGCCAAACATGGGGGCGCGAGAAAAAATTGGGGCGCCCGAGGAAAAATACTCCATGAAGACCCACGTACTGTTTTCGAGGGGTGATCACCGTTGGTTGGTGCTTGGTCGTGATCCCGAACGGCCGGCCAACGTTGCCGATACCAACCAAGTCGTGATCGTTTTGGGCGATTCGGCGGCCCTCGTGGACCCCGGCGGCATCGAGGTTTTCCCTTCTTTCCTCGCCGCATTGACCGAGTCGGTGTCTGTCGAGAAAGTCGACAACATTCTCGTCACCAGCCCTGATCCGGATGCCGTATCGTCGCTGCCCTTGTGGCGGCAGGTCTGCAAGTCGGCGGTCAAGGTGCAGGCGCCGGCGCTTTGGTCGGATCTCGTCGCCCATCTCGATGCGGATTGCGAGATTTCAACGATCGGTGACGACGGCAACTTCGTTGAATTGGCGTCGGGACTCAGGCTCGATGTCGTACCGTCGCCCTACCTGCACGCACCCGGCGCATTTGGGGTGTATGATCCTGAGGCCAAGGTGTTGTATTCGGGCAGTATCGCGTCGGCACCGAACACGGCTAACGCCACCGGGGAGTTCGTTGTCAACGACTTCGACTCTCATGTCGCCTTTCTAGAGACATATCACGCGCGCTGGTTCGCTTCCGAGCGGGCGCGGGACGCCTGGATCGATAAGGTCTCGGGCATGGATATCGATATTTTGGTCCCGCATCGTGGGCCGGCGATGCAAGGCGATGATGTCGAGAGATTCATCGACTGGTTCTCTTCATTGCCGATCGGCGATGTGCTGCCGGCCGCCTCGGTGGTTCAACCCAGCGCGCCGCCGCAGCCGGAGCCGGATCGCGTATCGGAACCCGCACCTTCAGACGACGGGTTGCTCTCGGAATCGGCGGAAGACGCCTTGGCGGAACTGATGGGGATCGACACGTCGGTGGCGCCGACGGGAAAACCGGAGCCCGGCGGTGAGTTCCGCTTGGTGACCCGTAGCGATTTCGATGGCCTCGTCTGCGCAGTTCTCTTCGAGGAACTGGAAATGATCGACGATATCCTGTTCGTCCACCCCAACGACATGCAGGAAGGTCGCGTTCCCATAACGGACCAGGACATTACGACGAACTTGCCTTACGTGCCGGGATGTCACTTGGCCTTCGATCACCATCTCAGCGAGGTGGCGCGGGTCGGTAAGAAACACGACAACCACATCATCAATCCGGATGCGCCCTCAGCGGCCCGTGTGGTCTATGAGTACTACGGCGCCCGTGTCGGTTTCCCCGATATCTCCGAGGAGATGATGGCGGCCGTCGACCAAGGCGACTCCGCCCAGTATACGATGGATGACGTCCTCGAACCGAAACGCTGGGCGCTTCTCAACTTCATTATGGATTCGCGAACCGGGCTCGGCCGGTTCCGTGGTTTTAGGATCCCGAACTACGAACTGATGATGTCGTTGATCGAGTATTGCCGTGAGTACACGATCGACGAGATTTTGGAACTGCCGGACGTCAAGGAGCGCGTCGATCTCTAGTCATCTGGAACTGAAGTTCAATTCATAATAAGGTTTTCTCTCGAGACGGATCATCGAGGGGGGGTGTCATGACGCCTACCAGGGGCCGGCAAGCGCCGGTCGTTGAATTGAGCGAAGAAGAGCGGAGATTTTTGCAAGGCCAGGTTCGGCGTCACCGTGTTGCGCGTTCAATGTCGGAGCGTTGCCGTATCATTCTAAGATGTGCTGATGGGCTGACGAGCAAGGCGGTTGCGGCGGAGGTTGGGGTTCATGAACACACGGTCG
>Ga0209144_1000165_pt1 | contig 13755 bp, 16 predicted proteins | sample WorMettrBAHAMAS1_FD_187392 | JGI IMG/M metagenome (GOLD analysis project Ga0209144, IMG submission 187392) | Marine gutless worms symbiont microbial communities from Max Planck institute for Marine Microbiology, Germany - Inanidrilus... | ecosystem: Host-associated > Annelida > Digestive system...
TCCAGTATGCGCGGGATTGAACGGACGTTTGGGGTCTCGCGCCGAACATTGAGCGCCTGGTTAAAAGAACAGGCGAATGACCTCCCACCCCTTGAAGAGACGCTACAACCTGTTGAGTGCAAAAAGACTCCTGTGCTGGATGTGGATGAGTTATGGTCCTTTGTCTTTCGTAGAAAAGACAAAGTTTGGGTCTGGATTGCCATGAATAGAGAGATCCGAGAAATCGTCGCCTCTGCCTGCGGTGATCACGCCGAAAACACCTGTCGGATACTCTGGGATCGCGTACCATCTTCTTATAATGAAGCCATCGTTTTCAGTGATTATTGGAGCGCGTATCGAGCCGTCATTCCGAGCGAGCAACAGCGCCCTGTGGGTAAAGAAACGGAGGAAACGGCTCATATTGAGCGTTGGAATAATACCTTACGGCAACACTTGGCACGCTTCCTACGTAAGACGTTTTCTTTTTCCAAATGTGTTAAAATGCATGGGATTTGTTGAAAACTCTTCATATACCGATATAATACTGAATTACTGCCGATTGTTGGCTAGATATCACTTCAAAAATCACCACTACTACAATTTCTTGGTTGCAGTCTAGATAACTTTAGAGTGGGTTTCTTTCAGTAGAGTTAAGCATTCTATCAGAGAGATCTTCCTCTCGGTGATGAAATCTGAATTCACATTCCTTGAATGTGTAAAAGGAACGTTTGTCGGGGAACAGCATTGAACTTTGCAAGCCTCCGTTTGGCATATGACCAGAATGACTCAATGCCATTGATATGGCAATTACTGCGGGCAAACTCATGCTCGCCATGATGCACCCGGAAATGCTTTTTGTAGCCCATGTCCACCAGCCCATTGTAGCCTCTCCGGCCGTCCGAGTGGATGATGCTGTCCAGGACTACCTGATCCCGGATCGCGCTCTGTAGCTGCTTCCTGGAGGCATCAGGGACGATTTCCGACACTTTCCCGTGGCGTTCCAGGATTCCGAAGACGATCGGTTTACCGCCTGCTCCGCGCCCTTTTTTCCGCGAACACGGCGTGCGCCAAAATAAGATTCATCGACTTCACCCTCACCGGATAGAGGGGATGAAGCGTTACAAACCTGGGCGATTCTGATTCGTAACTTCATGAATAGCTGATTAATCGTCGGGCGGCTTACACCACTCAGCTCGGCGATTTTCCAGGCCCGCAAATCGTGCGCGAAATAGCGTATAATTGCTCTGAATTTAGCTTCCCAAAGGTGTGAACGCCTGAAATACCTATTTTTCCTTGCATAACATAACCTTGGCATACTCTCAAGATGCTAAAGTTATCCAGACCCTGCTAAATTATGTAGCTTCACAGTCTCGCCATCGAACGACAGTAAGTGCAACATTATGGCCCTGAACACCACTGAAGAGATCATAGGAGACCTGCGCCAGGGCAAGATGGTCGTCATCATGGACGATGAGGACCGGGAGAACGAGGGCGATCTCTTACTGGCCGCGCAAAAGGTGACACCGGAGGCGATCAACTTCATGGCCAAGCACGGGCGGGGTCTGATTTGCCTCACCCTCACCAAAGAACGCTGCTGGCGTCTGCACTTGCCGCTCATGGTGAATGACAGCCATGTCTCCCACACGACTACGGCCTTTACCGTCTCCATCGAGGCTGCCCAGGGGGTCACTACTGGCATTTCCGCCGCCGACCGGGCAACTACTATCCGTGCAGCCGTGGCAGCGGATGCCTGGCCCCACGACCTGGTACAACCGGGCCACGTCTTTCCGTTGATGGCAAAGCCGGGCGGGGTCCTGGTGCGTGCCGGCCATACGGAAGCCGGCTGTGACCTAGCTCAGCTGGCGGGCTTGGAGCCGGCAGCGGTCATCGTCGAGGTCCTGAACGAGGACGGCACCATGGCCAGGCGCCCGGACCTCGAGACCTTCGCCGCGACCCATGGCCTGAAGATCGGTACCATTGCCGATCTGATCCAGCATCGGGTGCGCCATGAAAAGGCGGTGGTGCGCGAGTGTACCTGCGATCTGTCCACCGAGGTCGGGGATTTTCAGCTCTCCGCCTACCGGAATACTATCGACAACGACCTGCACTTTGCCCTGACCCTAGGCGATATAGCACCGACGCGGCCGACCCTGGTACGCGTACACCTGCAGAACAGCCTGTGTGACCTGTTCGGTACCAACCACAGCGGGTGTGGATGGCCCTTGCGAGATGCCATGCGCCGGATAGCCGCTGCCGGTGAGGGCGCTATCGTGGTCCTGCGAAACCGGGATCACGCGGAGGACCTGCTCGCCCGGATCCGGACCTTGGATCGTCAGGATAAGAAGGACCGTATTCCCCATCGCCGCCGCGATCGCGGCGAGCTGCGGACTTACGGGATCGGGGCCCAGATTCTGGCGGACCTCGGAGTACGTAAGATGCGGGTCATGAGCGCACCCAGAGCCATGCACGGCATTTCCGGTTTCGATCTGGAAGTGGTGGAATATGTGCAGGGCGATCCGGTAAGCGGTGCCGAGAGGACACCCGATGTACCGGCAGCGGTCGCCGGTCGCTGAGCATAGCGGCTGCGTCCGGTTGAACCGCACGCAAGCGTCTGTTCCGCTGCGGGGGATCTCGATCTTCTCGGTTCTTCAGTAGAAGCGGCACCCCCCGCCGGCAGCCGGCGAATGGAAGCCGCAGCGTCGGGTTACGCATGCCGATCCGACCTACAGATTCCTCTTTAAGGGAGAATTCAGCTCCATGCCAATCAAGACTATCGAGGGTGCACTGCGCGCTAACAGTGCCCGTTTCTGCCTGGTGGTTTCCCGCTTCAACAGCTTTGTGGTGGAGAATCTGCTTGCGGGTTCGGTAGATACCCTGCAGCGTCATGGCGTCGAAGATTCGGATTTGACTATCGTCCGCATCCCCGGTGCCTTCGAGATGCCAGTGACCATCGAACGCATCGCCGCTAAGGGCGGATACGACGCAATCATTGCCGTTGGAGCCGTAATCCGCGGCGGTACACCCCATTTCGACTATGTGGCCGGCGAGTGTGTCAAGGGAATCGCGCAGGTGGGCCTGAAACATGGGATCCCGGTCGCATTCGGCGTGCTGACCGTGGACACCATCGAGCAGGCCATCGAACGCGCCGGTACCAAGGCCGGCAACAAGGGAGCGGATGCGGCCATGTCCGCGCTCGAGATGGTGAATCTACTGCGGCAGTTAGACTGAGATGATCGGACGCCGCAGCCAGGCGCGTCGCTATGCCGTGCTGGCCCTCTACCAATGGCAGCTCACCGGGCAGGACCCGGCAGAAATCGGTCGCCACTTCTTCGATGACCCTGTTTGGGTAGAGGCGGTCGCCGCATCCCTCGGTGACCGGGGGGATACGTCGGATGCCGCCACTGAGCAAGGGCAAGCCTATGACCCGGAGCTGTTCCGACAGCTCCTGTACGGTGTTCCCGTGCGCCGGGAGGATCTGGACGCGCACCTGCAGCTGGCCCTCGACCGTCCCATCGGGCGGGTGGACCCCGTGGAGTGCGCCATTCTCCGTGTCGGCACCTACGAGTTGCTCTACAGTCCCGCTGTGCCCTATCGAGTGGCTATCAACGAGGCGGTCGACCTAGCCAAGCTGCTCGGTGCCGAGCAGGGTCACCGCTACGTCAACGGCGTCCTCGACCGGATCGCCCGCGACGCCCGTGGTGCAGAGAACGGCGCGGGAACGGCTGAGCGGGAACGGAAGCGTTAGCCTCAAATCGACGCAAAAACGCAGGCTTTTTATGGATTCCAAGCTGCAAACGATCGCAGTTTGGTAGAGTTCTAAACTTGTTGTTGCCAAGTAGAGGGAACCTTGAAAAATTCCCTCCATGGATCAGTCATAAATTCTATGACGAAATATGCGCCGTTAAGTTTGCAAAGGAGTTTAGGTGAAAATTAGCGATTTCATTTTCAGATTTCCTACCTGCTGCTTGACAAGACATGATGCAATATGCCGAGTCAGGATATTCGTGGGATCAGAAAATAGAGTCTTCGCAGTTCTTACTGATTTAGGAGAAAAGAATACAGGATCATCTGTAACTAATTTGGTAGAGACGATGGTAATGGTGATTCTTGAAGTGATATCTAGCCAACAATCGGCAATAATTCGTTCGGTAGGGTCTGGATAACTTTAGCATACTTGAGAGTATGCTAAAGTTATGTTATGCAAGGAAAAAACAGGTATTTCAGACGTTCACACCTTTCGGAAGCTAAATTCAGAGCAATTATACGCTATTTCGCGCACGATTTGCGGGCTTGGAAAATCGCCGAGCTGAGTGGTGTAAGCCGCCCGACGATTAATCAGCTATTCATGAAGTTACGAATCAGAATCGCCCAGGTTTGTAACGCTTCATCCCCTCTATCCGGTGAGGGTGAAGTCGATGAATCTTATTTTGGCGCACGCCGTGTTCGCGGAAAAAAGGGGCGTGGAGCAGGCGGTAAACCGATCGTCTTCGGAATCCTGGAACGCCACGGGAAAGTGTCGGAAATTGTCCCTGACGCCTCCAGGAAGCAGCTACAGAGCGCGATCCGGGGTCAGGCAGCCCTGGAAGCATCATCCACTCGGACGGCTGGAGAGGCTACAATGGGCTGGTGGACATGGGCTACAAAAAGAATTTCCGAGTGCATCATGGTGAGCATGAGTTTGCCCGCGGTAATTGTCATATCAATGGCATTGAATCATTCTGGTCATATGCCAAACGGAGGCTTGCAAAGTTCAATGCTGTTCCCCGACAAACGTTCCTTTTACACATTCAAGGAATGTGAATTCAGATTTAATCACCGAGAGGAAGACCTTTCTGATAGAATATTTACTCTGCTGAAAGAAAACCCACTCTAAAGTTATCTAGACCCTTCGGTATTATATCGGTGTATGAAGAGTTTTAAACAAATCTCATGAGTTTTAATACACTTGGAAAAAGATAACGTCTTACGTACGAAGCGTGCCAACTGTTGCCGTAAGGTATTATTCCAACGCTCAATATGAGCCGTTTCCCCCGTTTCTTTACCCACAGGGCGCTGTTGCTCGCTCGGATTATGGCTTGATACCCGCTCCAATAATCACTGAAAACGATGGCTTCTTTATAAGCAGACGGTACGCGATCCCAGAGTATCCGACAGGTACTTTCGGTGCGATCACCGCAGGCAGAGGCGACGATTTCTCGGGTCTCTCTATTCATGGCAATCCAGACCCAAACTTTGTCTTTGCTACGAAAGACAAAGGACCACAACTCATCCACATCCAGCACAGGAATGTCTCTTCAAGGGGTGGGAGGTTATTCGCCTGTTCTTTTAACCAGGCACTCAATGTTCGGCGCGAGATATCAAACGTCCGTTCAATCCCGCGTATACTGGATCTTTCTTGATAAACGTTTAGGTAGGGCTTAACGTGTAGTGATGAACTTTCTGGTGAACCTTTTTCTTCTTCGATGGGCTCATCACACGACCACTACATATTAAGCACTACCAACTTTTATAATGAGTTCTTTCTTTTCTTCCGTCGCGCGTTCTTTGCGCTCAAGTATGCCATAGGCACCACGGCTTTACAGTGATATTGCGAGCTACCGGACGCATTTATACCATCTTTAACGAGATCTTCGCTCTGACATTTGCGACAGCTGTATACTTTAAGTCTCGATAATCATAATTGAAAACTCTTCGGTTCGTTTTATCAATGAACGCAATCGTTCAGACTAGGCGTATTCTTCCGGAAGAGAGGGCTAAAATCTAGAATCAGGTAACGAGAAAAACGGTGGCAATCGGAATGATTACCGATGAATCTATCTACTCTATCACTTCAAAAATCACCACTACTGAGACGATAAGGTCAAATCTAATTGAAAAAGGTCATATCACTGACAATACACATGTTGTAGAACACTATGATAAAAGGTTTCTAAAGGATAGTAGCTTTGATTTTGTTGCATTTGATGACAACAATCACCCAAGTTGGACTTCTACAAATCTAAAGAAATTTGCTCTACACTATTGTGTGATCCACCTGAATTTTCTGTCTCTTCACTGGATGTACCACCTCTCTACAATGAAGTTGAAAAAGTACGTCACGACATAGATCCATACATTGATGAACTATGGCAGGAGCCGTATGATGTTATTAACCCTCGTGAAGCTATTAAAGAACACATGTTGCCTGTTGGAACCTTGAGTGATACTTCGGAAACAGATATTCAAAAACTCATCAAATCAGATCTTTCTATAATTGGTAATTTTTACTCTCACCCCTCCGAAGAGTATATTTGCTTTTCTGAGTTTTCATTGGATGATGGGGTTGTTGATTTCGTGATGTTCTCCGGAAGATCCAGAATGGATTTCACCATGATTGAAATTAAGGGTGTTAATTACCACCTGATAGACGAAAATAGTTATGAAGATTTTTCGTCCAAGACCAATCAGGCAGTACAACAGATCAGACGAAGGTTGGGTTATATCACGAGGAATTACGAAAAGTTCAGAAGATGTGTACACAAAATAAGGGAGTGCGTAGAGTCAGGAGAAACAAAGTTTAACTTTTTTATAGGGCCTCAAGGGAAGTTGGGAGTTGATCCTAACAAGGATATCAATTTACACACGGTTGTCATAGGCGGAAGAAGTAAAAATGACCTAAGTGAAAGCAAGCTTCGGTATGAGTATGAAAGAGGAAATTCCCCTCCAATTAGGGTTGGGTCTTTGGATAGCTGGCTTAAGAAATCGCGAAGAAAATAAACTTAAGACGAAGTGTCCGAATTCGATCTGATCCGGAGTCACTTTTCCCGCGTCGGCAGCCGGCGGGGGGACGTGACCCTGGACATCGGCGATGATTGTGCCCTGCTGAAGGTTCCTCAGGGCTATGAACTTGCCGCCAGCATCGATACCCTGGTAGCAGGCGTCCATTTCCTTCCTACCTGTGATCCGGAAGGGTTGGGGCATAAATCGCTGGCCGTGAGTCTGAGCGATCTGGCCGCCATGGGCGCGGAGCCCGCTTGGGCGACCCTTGCCCTCACGCTCCCGGACGCCGATGAGACCTGGCTGAATGCCTTCAGCCGGGGTTTTGGCCGACTTGCCGAGAGACAGGGGGTCGCGCTCGTCGGCGGCGACCTGACCCGCGGCCCGCTGACCATAACGGTGCAGGTGCAGGGCTTGGTCCCGGCCACGGAGGCGGTGCTCCGCAGCGGCGCGCGGCCCGGTGATCTGATCTGCGTCAGCGGTACCTTGGGGGATGCCGGCCTTGCCCTGCGTCTACTCGATGCCGGGGAACCGGTATCCGAGTTTTTGCGTGGGCGTCTGGAGAGACCGACCCCGCGGGTCGAGTTGGGCTTGGCCTTGCGGGGTATCGCCACGGCCATGATCGACCTGTCCGACGGATTGGCGGCGGACCTGGGGCATATCCTGGCGGCGAGCGGTGTCGGCGCCGAGATCCAGCTCCCGAGCCTTCCTCTTTCCTCGGCGGTAAGCGATCGGTTAGCGGTGGACGCAGATTGGGGATTACCATTAGCGTCAGGGGACGACTACGAGCTCTGCTTCTGCGTCCTCGAACAGAAAGGCGCACGGATCCCGCCCCTGGCGGAACGATTCGGTATTCGAATCGAGACGATCGGCCGTATCCGGCTGGAAGCGGGGTTACGCTGCCTACAGAAGGACGGGGCAACCTGGGACCCGACGCGATCAGGCTATGACCATTTCTCGGTTGCGGGTTAAGGGTCGGGCCGTGTCGGGCTTCAAGTGGCACCGGCCCCATCACTGGCTGGCCTACGGCTTCGGTGCGGGGCTCTCCCCTTGGGCGCCCGGAACGGTCGGGACCCTTGTCGCCATTCCGTTCTATCTGCTGTTGCGGCTCCTGCCGCTCGGTTGGTATGCGGGCGTGCTCCTGCTGATGTTCCTGAGCGGGGTCTGGGCCTGCGGCAAGACGGCGCGGGAGCTGCGCGCGCAGGACCCCGCGCCTGTCGTCTGGGACGAGATGCTGGGATTTCTGCTGGCCATGACATCGGCACCGCCGGGATGGCCATGGCTCCTGACGGGATTCGTCTTGTTCCGCTGCTTCGACATCTTCAAGCCCTGGCCGATCGGCATGCTGGATAAACGGGTACCGGGCGGGCTCGGGATCATTCTGGACGACCTCGCCGCCGGGGCCATGACTTGGGTGTTACTGCAATCGGCGGTGCACATCTTATGAACCGCAAGTCAGTCACATGGTTGCCCGGGGTGGGTGGAGTCGAGGCAGATGGCATCGGCAAGGATGTGGGCTGCTTCCTTTACCTGAATCCGCGCAATGACTTCCCGTTGTTTCTCCGAGACGTCCTGATCCACATCGTCGGCGTCTTCATCCACCGGATCGATGCCTTGTGACCGCAGAAACGCCCTACGCTGATTTTTGAGCACCCGTTCGCGTCGTTTCGACTCGATGCGTCTGTCCTGCTCGCGGAGCGATGCGACGGTCTGGTCGTCCAGCTCTTTGAGCACGCGCTCCCGTGCGCTCAGCATGTCGAATCCGGGATCGCGGCGGACACGCTTGGCGGAACGCTGCCGGAGCGATTTTACCCCTGCTTTGCTCAGGGAGGGGCGCATGTAATCGGTCGGGTCGATCCTGGCCCATGGTAACGGGTTGTCCAAGGCACGCTCGCCGTGGTCGTCCAGATCCAGAACCGTTGGGAATGTGATGTCCGGTATCACGCCGCGTAGCTGCGTGCTGTCGCCGTTGATGCGGAAGAATTCCGCCACCGTAAGACGCAGACGCCCCAGATCGTCTTCACGGTTGGGTATGAAGCGATTGAGATCGATCAAGGTCTGAACCGTTCCCTTGCCGAACGTCGGCTCACCGATGATGATCCCGCGCCCATAGTCCTGCATCGCACCGGCGAAGATCTCGGAGGCGGAGGCACTGTTGCGGTTAACGAGTACTGCCAGCGGCCCCCGGTAGAGGACGCCTGGGTCCGGATCCGTCTCGACCTCGATACCGCCGAAGGCATCCTTTACCTGCACGATCGGGCCTTGGTCGATAAAGAGTCCCGTCAACTCGGTTGCCTCGGTAAGGGAACCGCCTCCGTTTCCGCGCAGATCCACCACAATGCCGCTTACCCCTTTTCGCTTAAGTCCCTGAATCAGGGCCCGCACATCCTGAGTCGTGCTGCGGAAGTCTTCGTTTCCCTTTGATTCGGCTAGGAAATCGCGATAGAAGGCCGGGATCTCAATCACCCCGATGCGGGTCCCCAAGGTATCAACCGGGTAGCTCTTGGCGGCCTGATCTTCGAGCTCGATCTCGTTGCGTACCAGGGAAATTTCGCGCGTCGTGCCGTCCGACCCGGAGGACTTGGGCCGAATCCGCAAACGTACCACCGTACCCCTGGGACCGCGGATCTTATCCACCACATCCTGGAGACGCCAACCGATCACATCCTCCATCACCCCCTTCTTCCCTTGGGCGACGCCGACGATATGGTCTCCGCCGTGGATCAGGCCACATTGCTGTGCCGGTCCACCGGGGATGGTACGCTGCACCACCGTGTATTCGTTCTCTCCGCGCAGCACCGCACCGATGCCTTCGAGGGAGAGCCGCATACTTATGTCGAAGTTCTCAGAGCTACTCGGGGACATGTAGCTCGTGTGAGGCTCCAGGCTCTGGGTGTAGGCGTTGATAAAGGCCTGAAAGACGTCGTCGCTGCCGAACCGTCGGACCTGCCGCGCCAGCCCTTGGTAGCGTTTGCGCAGGAGCTCCGGAATCTTATCTGCCTGCTCCTTGGAGAGGCGCAATTCGAGCCAGTCGTTCTTTACCCGCTTGCGCCAGATTTTGTCGAGAGCGGCGCGGGTCCCTGCAGGTTTTGCCTCGGAGCGGTCGAAACGATAGTTCTCCACACGGTTGAAGTTGAACCTCTTGTTCAACAGGGACAAGGCGAACCTGACCCGCTCGTCGACCCGTCGGCGATAGAGGCGGAAGATCTCGAAGGCGAGGTCGAGCTTTCCCTGCACCAGATCGTCGTCCAGACGATGGACATTGCGCCTGAAATGATCGTAATCCTGTTGCAGGAAGAAAGATCGGTTGGGGTCCAGCGCCTCGAAATACTTCTCCAGAATCTGCTCGGCAAACCTGTTGTCCAGGGTTATTTTGCGGTAGTGGTGCTCCTTCAGCACCTGGTTGATGATCGTCGTGGCCTTTTGTTGGCGGTGCGTGGGTACCAGAGTCGAAATCGGGACGTCCTGAGATTTAGCACCGGCCAATGCGGCGGGCAGTGCTAGCAGAAAGGTAACCAGCAACGGAATCAGGCGCTGTCTCATAAGTACCACTTTAGTTGCAATGAGTTACCGACATCATTCAGGAGTGCAGGCGGGACGCCTGCGCTACGGGGACACCTACCTTTGGTCCGGAAAATCCCGATACTGCCCGCCAGTATAAAGGACCTTGACGCATCTATCCTTGGATTTTGTAAAACAGTACCACTAGCGTCCGGGGAAACTGGTTCTTCTATCTTGTAACCACTTGTTAAGATAAAATTAAAGCTGCCGATTTTAGGATGTCATCGACTTGAATCGATTTGTAGGTTTTGAAAAGATCCCGCTCCAGGAATCATGGAGATACCTCCAAAAGCGCCCCAATTGACGCAGGTCTCTATACAATCCTACAGATTTTGAGCCCGACTATGTACGAGAAAATATTGCTGAATCGGATGGTTATCGATGTGGACTACGATCTAAGCAATCTCGAAACAAATAACCATCTGAATTTATTCAATTAATATCCCGGACACTAGTGAAACAGTACATCATCGACCGGCATCCGGATCGATCCAGATCAGACTCGCCATGCGTCCGGTGACCTTATCGCGCCGGTAGGAGAAGAAGCGTCCGGGGTTGGAATAGGTACAGAGCCCGCCCCCACACACCCGGTCGACCCCACAGGTATGCAGACGTTCGTGTGCTAGGGCATAGAGATTCGCCAGCCATCCGGACTCGGACCCGGCTACCGGCACGAAGGTGGCCTTGGTGTCCTCGCCCCTCTGCGCGAGGAAACGTGCCCGTACCTCGGCTCCGACCTCGAAGGCCTGCGGACCGATGGCCGGTCCCAACCAGCACAGGATCTCTCGGGGCGGCATCGCGAACCGGCCGATAGTCGCCTCGATGACGCCTTCCGCCAGTCCCCGCCAGCCCGCGTGTATCGCCGCCACGCGCGTCCCTGCCTCGTCGCACAACAACAGTGGCAGACAATCTGCGGTCAGCACGGCACATACTTCCCGCGGGCCCGTGGCGATCACGGCATCCGCCCGGCAGTTCCTGGGGTTTTTGGTCACATCGGCGACGATACGACCGTGGACCTGCCGTAACCAATGAGGCTCCGCGGGCAGGGCGAAGCGTGCGCGCAACAGGGCACGATTCTGCGCTACCAGGGACAGCTCGTCCCCCACATGATCGGCCAGATTCAGGCCGGCAAAGGGTCCCGTACTGACGCCTCCATTGCGTGTGGTGCACAGGCCCCGCACCCATGGCGGGGCGGACCAGCTCGGTTCAATCCAGTCCATGTCCATCATACTCACGCAACAGGCTCAGCAGCTCGCGCATATCTCCAGGTAGCGGTAGCTTCCAGTGCATGGCCGCTCCGGTCAGCGGGTGATCGCACCCCAACACGGTGGCATGCAGCGCTTGGCGGGAAAACCTCTGCAGGGCTTCGCTCAGGCCTACAGCCGCCCTCCGCGGGAGCCGAGGGCGGCCGCCGTAGGTCCGGTCCCCCACCAACGGGTGGTGAATGTGGACCATATGGACCCGAATCTGATGTGTGCGACCGGTTTCGAGCCGCACGGTAAGCAAGGTATGGGCGGAGAACCATTCCCGAATCCGGTAGTGGGTCACGGCCGGACGCCCCCCCGCAATTACGGTCATCCTAGTGCGTCGCAACGGATCGCGGCCGATAGGGGCAGCAATGGTCCCACCCGCGATCAGAATCCCCTGGACCAGGGCACGATACTCTCGGTACAGACTGCGCCGTTGCAGTTGGTCCACCAGGGATTTATGGGCCAGGGGCGTTTTGGCGACCACCAGGAGCCCACTGGTGTCCTTATCGAGCCGGTGCACGATTCCGGCCCGCGGAACCAGCTCCAACTGTGGGAGATAATGCAGCAGGGCGTTCTGCAGAGTACCGTCCCGGTTCCCGGCGGCGGGATGGACCACCAGTCCCGCCGGCTTGTCGACCACGAGCAGCTGATCGTCCTCGAACAGAATATCCATGGCAATCGGTTGGGCGACACATGTGCTGCGAGACTCCGGTGCTAACCGTAGGCGTATCTCCTCACCGCCCTGCACTTTATCGCGGCGCCGGCGGGTCGTACCATTCACCAGCACGGAGCCTTGGTCGATCAGCTGCTGCAGGCGGCTGCGGGAATATTCGGGAACCAGCTCGGCTAGGGCTTGGTCGAGCCGACGCCCCGCCAACGCTGGGCCGATGTGCAGGCAACGCTCCTCAGGGAGTGCCTGGTCGGCGTCCTTCACGCCGCCCCCTCGTACCGACGCCGAGACGGGAAATTACCCCGAGATTCGGCGTTTCGGTATAATCCGAACGTTTTTCTCCGAACAAACTGCAACATGATCCGGATTCGATCGACACTCGTCCTCGCGCTTGCGTTCACGCTTGCGGCCTGTGCCTGGTTGGGTAGCCAAGAGGATGAAACCAAGGACTGGAACGTGACCAAGCTCTATTCGGAGGCGTCCGAAGCGCTCGCCGCGGGCAACTACAAGCGGGCCATCGAGTATTACGAGAAGCTGGAGACCCGCTATCCGTCCGGGCCCTACGCCATGCAATCCCACCTCGATGTGGCCTACGCCTATTACCGGGCCCAGGAACCCGAATCGGCGATTTCCACGGCCGACCGCTTCATCAAGCTCTACCCGCAACATTTTTACGTCGACTATGCTTACTACCTGAAGGGGATTGTCAACTATAACCGCAGTACCGGCTTCTTCGACCGCTATATCCCGACCGATCCGTCCCAGCGCGATCCGGGCTCTGCTCTGGACGCCTTTCGGGATTTCGCTGAGCTCGGGCGCTTGTTTCCGGATAGCAAATACGCCCGTGATGCCCGTCAGCGTATGATCTATCTGCGCAACAACCTGGCCAAAAACGAGATCCACGTCGCGCGTTACTACATGAAGCGCCAAGCCTATGTGGCGGCCGCCAACCGCTGTAAGCATGTCCTGAAACACTACCAACGCACCAGCGCCATCGCGGATGCCCTGGAGATCCTGATTGAAGCCTACAGGAAGCTCGGTGAATACCAGCTCGTAGCAGATACCGAGCGGGTGCTGACCCTGAACCACCAAGCCGGCCGTTTTCTGGACGACGAGCGACCTCCCGGAACGGTCAACCTCGGACGCAAGCTGTGGGACTACATCGGGTTGGACACCAATTAGTAAAAGACAGATGATATTGTTGTGATGTCTGGCATCTATTATTCCTCCAAGGCTTGTCTCAACGCCATCAAGTTAACACGTAACCTTCTGTATTCGCTATACTGTTTTCCGTTTTCAACCACCGGCACAACAAGGAGTCAACGATGGTTCTCAGGCCGAAACCGATCCACCCCACCGAAACAGAAACCAAGTTACTCGGTCAAGTTTGAAGATATTTTACGCCCATAAAAGATTTCTTGTGCTCTGCGGAATTTGCCGACCTCGCCCGCATCCATCCCGAAGCTTTCACCCGCCAACGCGCACTGTCGTTGTCTCATCGGGTGTCCATGCTGTTGAACCTGCGCAAGGGCAGTATCG
>Ga0209144_1000167_pt1 | contig 13735 bp, 9 predicted proteins | sample WorMettrBAHAMAS1_FD_187392 | JGI IMG/M metagenome (GOLD analysis project Ga0209144, IMG submission 187392) | Marine gutless worms symbiont microbial communities from Max Planck institute for Marine Microbiology, Germany - Inanidrilus... | ecosystem: Host-associated > Annelida > Digestive system >...
ACAGCGCACGACCTCGCGGACCTTGGCCTCGGAAATCCTTGAACGACCCGCATGCTTGTTTTTCATTGCCTTGCTTAACCTCATGCCCCATCCAGAGACACTCAGCTAGGCATGACCCAAACTTTTTTGCGCCGCAAAATCCAGCCGGTGATTTGATTCCCGGGAGGCGCTAAGCCGTTGATTCGCCGACGTAGGCCGATAGCACGGCGATCCACAGGCCCAACGCCACAATCACCGCGTCGGATCCGCCCAGGGTCCGGGTGCGCTGCAGTTGCGGCAGAACGGTCGTAGGGGATTTGTCGTGTGTCATGGCGCCATTCTGACTCCATTGCCGTCCGAACGCAGTGACCCTGCTCACAGCCGCGCGCGGGAACGCCTATTCCCGTTCCCGTTCGATATCCGCACCGCAAGCGGCGAGCTTATCTTCGGGGCGTTCGTACCCGCGGTCGAGATGGTAGACCCGGTTGACGACCGTTTCTCCCTCCGCACCCAATCCGGCCAGCACCAATGACATCGACGCGCGCAGGTCCGTCGCCATAACCGGCGCCCCCATCAGCCGCGGAACGCCACGGACAATGGCCGAGGCGCCGTGAACATTGATATCCGCGCCCATACGGCACAGTTCCGGCACGTGCATGAAGCGATTCTCGAAGATGGTCTCGGTGATCATCGCCGCACCTCCGGCGGTGGACGTCAGCGCCATCATCTGAGCTTGCATGTCGGTGGGAAAGCCCGGATAGGGCTCGGTCATGACATCGGCGCCGCGCAGGGGGCCATTGCGGCGCGTCACGCGCAAGCCGGAGTCCGAGGTGGTGATGTCGACCCCGGCGGCACCAAGGACATCGATCACCGATTCGATCAGATCGGCACGCGTGCCGGTCAGCTCGACGTCGCCACCGGTGATAGCCGCGGCTATGGCATAGGAACCGGTCTCGATGCGGTCCGCGACGACCGCATAGGATGCACCCGACAGCCGCTCGCGGCCGCGGATGTGCAGCGTGTCGGTGCCGATGCCCTCGATATCGGCCCCCATGGCGACGAGGCAACGGGCCAGATCCGCGATCTCGGGTTCGCGGGCGGCATTGGCGAGCACCGTCTCGCCGCGGGCAAGTGTCGCCGCCATCAGCGCATTCTCGGTACCGCCGACCGTGACCATGGGGAAGGTGACGTGGGCGCCAGAAAGGCCTTTCGCAGCCCGGGCTTCGATGTAGCCTTCGCGGAGTTCGATCTCGGCGCCGAGTTGGGCCAACACCTTGAGGTGCAGGTCCACGGGCCGCGTGCCAATGGCGCAGCCCCCGGGCAACGAAACGCGCGCACCGCCGCACCGCGCGACCAACGGTCCGAGAACGAGCACCGAGGCGCGCATTTTACGCACGAGGTCGTAGGGGGCCGTGGTATCGCGGATCGTCCCGGCCTTGAGTTCCAGTACCCGCCCGCCAGCGCCACCCGGCGCGTCCCCATCCATGGCGATGTCGACACCAAGCCCCGACAGCAGGCGGGCCATGGAAGAAATGTCGGCGAGGTGGGGCAGGTTCGACAGCCGAAGCGGATCGTCGGTCAAAAGGCTCGCCGCCATCAGCGGCAATGCGGCGTTCTTGGCGCCGCCGATGGGAATGGTGCCGACGAGCGGACGGCCGCCGCGGATTCGAATTCTGTCCATGCTGGGTCCGGGCGCTCCTTGTCAGGTGGCTTGAAGAAGGTAGGGACGCGGCGGCTGCCGCATCCAGTCCGGAGGGCGGGTTTTACGCCAACAGGCGGCCGGCCTCAACCGTCGCCGTCTCGGCCGGGCTCGGCGGTGTCGTCCTGTTGCCGGGTCTCCCCATGCTTTTCCGCGCGGGCCCGCGCCTGGGCCTTGCGCCGGGCGAGGTTGTCACGAAGCGCCGCGGCGAGCCGTTCACGGCGCTCTTCGGCTTCGCGACCCTTTGCCGATTGCTTGCCTCCCGATTTCACCCCCACCGCCGCCCCCCTACACCGGCGCGCGGTCGCCCAGCGCTTTGATCAGCGGTCCCAGGTGGGCCTCGTAGTTGCGCCAGCGCTCGACCGAGGATGTGTAGATGGGTTTGCGGACCTGCATCTTACTCGCCGTCATCACCGGCCGTTTGTGGCGGTGGAATTCCATGCAGGCGTCGTCCCACTCCAGGCCGCAGTGCTCCAAGAGCCACCGCGTCGTTGCCTCGGGCTCGGCGACCATGGTCTCGTAGTCCAGTTCCAGCATCGGCCGCGGCAGTACCTCGCGCCAGTGATCCATCAACGAATCATAGATCCGCCAGTACCTGCCCAGATCGGAGAGGTCGTTGGTGTAGGGATGGCCTTGGGCGAAGCTGACCACGAAACACGACAGGCAGTTGTCGATGGCGTTGCGCCGCGTGTGGATGATGGGCGGGTTCGGAAACAAGAGCGCGATCAGGCCGATGAACATGAAGTTCCCCGGCAGCTTGTTGGTCACCCGCTCGGCGCCGCCGGAGAGGTCGGCGAGCCGACGCAGGTACGCCCGCCCCTGCAGGCCGACGATCTTGGGGGTGAGGTCGGCAACGAGGTCCGGGAAGGGGCGTGGATGCTCGACGAGGAAGCTCAGCATTCGCGCCATGTGCGGCACGTCCATGAGCTCGCCGGCGCCGAAGGCGCGGGGGTGGCTGGAGATGATCTACTCCGTGAGCGTGGTGCCCGAACGCGGCATCCCGGCGACGAACACGGGTACCGGCGACGGATCGCCCCAGCCCGCACAGCGCTCGAACAGCTCCTTGGTGAACACTGCCTTGGTGTGCTCGGCGTGCGCGGCGTAGGCGTCGGCAACGAAGATCTCGCCCCGTTCCGCGGAGTGCACTTGGCGGACCACGTTCCCCTCCTGGAAATGGTGGAAGGCTTCATCGTACCGGCCAGCGGCGTCATAGGTGCGTCCGAGAGCGAAGTGCAGCCCCATGGCCATTGATCGGCGATCGCCTCTCGCGTCGACCAAGCGCTGCATCGCGGCAACTTCCGGTCCGTCCGGATTGAGATTATGGATGGTGGCGAGCTGAAACAGCCCGCCCGACGAATTTGCATTCAGAGCCAGCGCTCGGCGCGCGGCGGCTTCGGCCTCTTCCATGCGGCCGAGGACACTGAGACAAGCGGCGACACGAACGTGGATCCGATGGGCCTCCGGCAACGCCTCGGCGAGCCGGTTCATGACATCAAGGGCGCGATCCGCCGCGCCAGCTTCCAAAAGCACGTCGGCGTGGACAATCTGAAGCGTCCGGTTCTCCGGCGCGATCGCCAAAGCCTTTTCCAGGCACTCCACGGCCCGACCGGCAAAACCGGTTTCACGGTAGAGGGTCGCAAGGGCTAACCACACGGTGACGTTCTCGGGCTCGGCCTTGGCGATGGCGTGCAGGTCGAGCGCCCCCAGGTCGGGACGTCCCTGCCGGTGGCGGGCCAGCGCCAGGTTGACCCGGTCATCGGTGTAGTCGGGGTCCGCGGCGACGGCGCGCTCGAGCGCGGCGACGGCCTCATCCTTGCGGTCCACCGCGAACAGCGCCTGGCCGAGGTGGTTGTGGGCCGGCGCGATGTCCGGGCGCAGCTCGACCGCGCGCTCGAGGATCTCGACGGCCTCGGATGGCTTTGCGAGGGCGACCAGGGCCGAGCCAAGGTTGGCGAGGATCAGACCATTGTCGGGTTCGGCGTCCACGGCGCGACGCAGATGGCCCTCGGCCTCGGCGTAGTGCGCGCGGACCAGCGCACAGCCGCCGAGGAGGTGGTGAGCACCGGCATGGTTGGGATCGGCCGCCAGCACGGCACGGCAGATGTCCGTCGCCTCGGCGAAACGCCGGGCACCGAAATGTTCGCCAGCGAGCGCCAATGCCTGTTCCGCCGTCAGCTTGACGCGACCGGAGGGACCGGTTTGCGCGGAGGGAGAAGCCGGGGGCGCCGCGCCGTCTCGGCTCATCGCCCCCGAATTTCCCGCGTCACGTGAGGACGACCTCGATATCGCTGGCCGTCAGCGACGCATCTTCGGTGTGTGTCACCGTCTGATAGGACGCGCCGCCGTTGTTGGTGTAGTACAGGATGTCGTCCCGCTCCTCGAAGACGAAAACTCCGGGCGGTGAACTGACGAACCTCACGTCACCGATGGACTCCCCGGACGTCAGCGACGTCACCAAGAAGTTGCCGTCGTACTTCGGAACCATGCCGAACGTCGGCGTCAAGATCGAGATTACTCCCGGCTGCGGGTTGCCGTTGAACTCACCGCCGGGCGTTGGCGTCGCGAAGCTCTGGGTGTACGAAGCGGTGGCCGTCGGCGCCGATATCGTCGTGCTGCCGAGCTGGATGTTCGTCGACCCGGTCATGGTCACGCTGAGCAGAGACGTCAGGCTGGTTCCGAAAATGTCGGTGACGATCTGGATCTTGTCTTCTTCTCCCGAACCGCTGGTGAAGTCGGTAATCTTCTCGCCAGAGTCATTAATCTCGCTGAGCGTGTAACGGAAGATGTCGTCGCCGACGCCACCGGTGAGGGTGTCGGCATCGTCGCCGCCGTCGAGCGTATCGTTGTCGTCTCCGCCGCGCAGGGTGTCGCTGCCGCTGCCGCCGTCGAGGATGTCGTTGCCGCTGTCGCCGAAGAGCTCGTCGTTACCGGCCTCGCCCAGCAGCGTATCGTTGCCGATGTCGCCGTCCAGGTCGTCGTTACCCGCCCCGCCGTTGAGAGAGTCGTTGCCGTTGCCGCCATAGAGGTCGTCGGCACCCGCGCCGCCTCTGAGGATGTCGTTGCCAGATCCGCCCGAGAGGAAGTCGCCGTCGGCACCACCGTCCAGCAGATCGTTGCCGCCGGCGCCATAGAGATTGTCGAATCCGTCGCCGCCCAGGAGGGTGTCGCCGTCCATGTCGTAGAACTCGTAGGCACCGTACATACCGTACATATCGTCGTAGAACACCGAGTGCGGGAAGAAATCCGCGGTGCCGCCGCTGACCGTCACGAAAGCGATCGTCGGCGCCGGCGTGCTCACCCACAGTTCCTGATCAAAGAACGTCGGGTCGTTCGAAGTCAGCGTGCCGGTATCCATGTCGATCTCGGTTCCGGACGCGTCGAAGACCTTGAGCGTAAGATCGTCATCGGCATCGCCGCCGAAGTCGCCAATGTCGATCTCGAAATAGTCCAGCGGAATGCTGAAGCTGATGATAAAGTCCGTATCCCCGTCGGTGTCGGCGAAGGAGCTCAGCATGTTGTTGGTGAAACCGGTGGGACCGGGAATCACAGGATTGAAGATGTCGAAGCTGCTTCCTGGACGGGTGATGGTGGCGAAGAGCTCGCCGTTGCTGCCCTGCACCGTCAGCGACGTCAATGCCCCGGAATCGAGGCCGGTGACGGTCTCGCCGCTGAAGCTGAAGCTGGCACCCGAATCGCCCTCGGAGCGCAGCAAATCGTTGCCGCCGCCCGAAAGGACATCCTGGCCTTCCAGACCGAGGATGGTGTTGTTGTCGTCGTTCCCTGCGGTGCCGGCAATGACGTTGCCGGTCTGAGTCGGCGCGGCCGGCGGCTCCACCACCAAAAGGTCGTCGGGGTTATCTTCGTCACCGCCGCCACCGCCATCGCCGCCGCCATCACCGCCGGTGTCACTCACCGGAGTAACGGAAAGGATCAGGTCGCCCAGGTTCAGTGTCCCGTCGGTGACTTCGGCCTCGGTCGTGAACGTCGCCACCACGTCAGGCGCTGGCGGTGCGTCCTCTTCACCGGCCGCGGTGTCGAAGCCGGCGAGGTCGTCACCGCCCCGCTCCTCGACGCCGTAGCGGTTCATCTGCCGCCCGCCAGACGGCATCACGCCCAGCGCGCTGGCGAAGCCGTCGACGATCTCCTGCGGCGTGAACTGCCGCGTCTGCACACCGTCCGCACCGGCAATCAGGCCGAAGTCGGCCTGGTTGATGGTGTAGACCTGCCCGCCTATGGCGACCTGCAGTTCACAGACCACCTCGATGATGCTGCCGTCCGGCTGCTCTACCAGCTCGGTCATCATCAGAAGCTTGAGCGTCTGGCCGTCGCTGCCCGTGTCCACGCCACCCTGGGTGCCGCGCACACCGATGGTGGCCACCGGCGTCTCGATGGTCATCGCCTCCGGGTCTGTCTTGGCGATCTGGCCTGAGACAAAGGTGAATACGCCCCGCACAACCGACACCGCCATCTCGCCGGTGCCCTCGCCCGGGTCGTAGATCATCTCGTCGAGAACCATCCGCCCGTTCTCGGCCATGGAGAACGAGGTCTCGTCGGCGAACACGATGCCGATGGCGCCGTCCTCACCGGATTCGAGAATGTCGCCCTGGAACACCGGATCGCCGATTTCGAGCTCGGTCTGCGTGCCGTCGGTACGGGTCACGGTTACCGTGCCGACGAGGTTCTCGACCGTGCCGATGGGCTGCGCCGTCGTCGCCTCGGGGCCGGCCTGTGCCACCTGCGCCGGGGCCTGCGGACCGGCCAGCTTGGCCGCCAGGCTGCCGGAAAACTCGGCGCCTTCGGGGAGAGTCAGCTTGGGCGGCGTCTCGGCGGCGAAGAACCCGCGCACGACCACTTGTTCGCCATCGGGAGACGTCAGCACCAGATCCGGACCGGACCGTCCGAAATCCGCCTCGGCAATCGGAAACCCGCTCGGAAGTTGAACCGCTTCGGCGCCAGCGCCATCAACGGTATGCGGAGCCGGTCCGCCGGCGAAAACGGTTGTTGTCGTGCTCATAGCCTGAATCCCCAGGGCCCCCGCCCACCAAACATACAGTAGGATATTGCATAAAAGTGTGCCGGTGCGCGGCGCGCAGAAGATCGGGCGCAGCATGGTGAAGTACATTTTGTAGTACCAGTCATCGTGGGACTGGTCGAACCCGGTACGTGAATCGTCATCAACGTCTTAAACAGCTTCCCATGGTTGGGTGCACGGAGATGCAGAAGTTCGTGCGCGATGACGAAGTCCTGGAATCCGGTAGATGCTTTGGTCAGGTCGTCGGCCAGGGTAATGATCCCGGAGGCGGAGCAAGACCCCCATTTTCGCGTCATGCGCTGGACGCGGATGATCCGCGGTTCGACCTTCAGACGCGTTGCCCAATAGACGACTCGACGACGCAACCGTCTGGCGAGAGTTTTCACGCCTCGACATCGGCCTTCTCGTCCAGCAGGATCTTGAGAACGACATCGACAACCCGGCCGCGGTCTCCCTTGTCGAGCCCGAGAAGCAGGCGATAGAGGGCAGCGCGCAATCTCCGGTGCTCATCATCGTTTACCCTGGCATTGGGAAAACGACGGGTCTCAGTTTCGGCATCTTGGGCGAGCTCCATGGCCGAGATGCCAGCATTGCGCAGCGCTTCATCGTTTTTGAGATTCCAGTAGATACCAAAGGCCCGTGCCGAGAGACCGCTGTCCTCGGCCGCCTTGATCGCCTCTTCCTTTTCTTTGGCGAGCGCAGTCAGCATGTCCATGGCGGCGAGGCCGGTCGTGTTCCGGTTCTCCAGATCCTTCAGGATCCGCTCGGCCCGATCCTTAAGGGACTGCAGGACTGGTGCGGTATCCGCCTCGTCCTCGATCTCCTTCTGAAGGCCGCGCACGAGGCTGAACACCTTGCCCTCATCCGAGCCGGGCTCGCCGCACAACCCCTCCAGCGTCTTGACGTCGAAGGTCACGGTCTTGGTCAACTTGCCGAGGCCTTCCTGCATGGCGCTCTCCTCGACCAGGCGACGGGTCTTGTACGCGAGATCAGCGACGTAGCCGACCCGGTCGGCATAGGCGTTCCGCACGGCGGCGTAAAGCTGCGCCAGCCGTTTGAACGTCGTGACGTGGTCGCGCAGTTCAGGCGATGGCGAGAGGATCTCCCACAAGGCTTCGATTTCCTTGTAGGCCTCGAAGAACGCCTTGCGCGGCTCGGGGTCCAGGAACCGGCCGTAGACCAGCTTCTCCAGCTTCTCATCTGCACCGCCCTCGTCACTGGCGTCGAGATAGTCGCCCTTGGCCTTCTCGATCTTGTCGAGGAAATCCTTTAGCAGGAGGTCGAGATCCTCGATCACGCCGCTGACGTCGGAGCTGTCGAACTGCAGTGCCTTCTTCAGCTCACGCAGCACGCCCACGAAGTCGACGATTAGGCCGACTCGCTTCTGCACGCCATTAACGTCGACATAGGGCCGGTTGACCCGGGCGATGGCCTGGAGCAGCACATGGTCACGCATCGGCTTGTCGAGATACATGCAGTAGAGCAGCGGCGCGTCGTAGCCGGTCAGCAGCTTGTCGGTGACGATGAGGATTTTCGGATCCTCCTTCGGTTTCTTGAACAGGAGCCGCACATCGGCTTCGCGCTCGGGCGAAAGCTGCACCTCGGCCACCAGCGGGCGGTCGACCACGTCCGCCGCGTTCTCGGTGTAGACCGCCTCCGACCACTCGGGCGGCAGCAGCTTGTCGAGCGCCCGCTTGTATTTGGCACAGGCCTCGCGGTTCACGCCGACCAGAAACGCTTTGTAGCCGAGCGGTATGACCTTCTCCTTGAAGTGCTCGGTGACGAAGGCGGCCACCTTCTCGATGCGGTCGTCGGCGGTCAGGAAGGTGCGCAGGCCCACAGCGCGGTCGAGCACCCTGTTGAGTTCCTCGACGTCCGTCACGCCCTCGGCAGCGGCGAGCTCGAAAAACTCCTTGTCCAACCGCTCGGCCGGCACGGTCATCTCACTTGGCGCCATGGTGTGGCTGATCGGCAGCGTGGTCTCGTCCTCGATGGATTCGCGAATGGAATATTTGTCGAAGTAACCCTGCTCGTCATCGGTGCCGAAGATCTTGAAAGTGCCTTCTCCCTGGGCGGTCTTGGCAATCGGCGTGCCCGTGAAGCCGATGATGGTCGCGTTCGGCACGGCGGCCATCATGTAGGTGCCGAGGTCCTTGGCGACAGAGCGGTGCGCCTCGTCGATGAAGACGTAGATGTTGTCGCGGGTGTTGGCGTCTTTGTCGATGCCCTCGAACTTGTGGATCATCGAGATGATCAGGCCGCGCTTGTCCGCCTTCAGCAGTTCCTGCACCTCGGCCTTGGAGTTCGCCCGCCAGACCGGGATGTCCTGCTGCTGCATCTCCCCGAGCAGCTTCTCCACCCAGCCCTTGAGCTGGCCCTCCAGTTCGGTGCGGTCCACCACCAGAATGACGGTCGCGTTCTGGAACCGCATCTTGTCCTCCAGGATCAGGCGCGCCGCCGTCAGCAAGGTGAATGTCTTGCCTGAGCCCTGCGTGTGCCAGACGAGGCCACGCGTCTTGGAGGCGTCCTCGCAGCGCGCGACGACCTTGTCGATGGCGATGCGCTGGTGCTGGCGCAGGATGGATTTCCGGGTCTCGCCGTCCTCGACATAGAATAGGATCCAGTCGCGGAGCGTGCGCAGGAAGTCGGTCGGCTCGAAGAAGGCCTGCACCGCGAACTTGTCGGTCTCCTCAGGCTTCTGCTTCCAGCGCGCCATGAAGCGGCGGTTGGCATTCCACGTCACGCCGTACCAGTAATCGAGCAGGTGCGTAACGTTGAAGAGCTGCGGCGCGCCGATCAGCTCGGGCGTCTCCTTCTCGTAGCGTTTGAGCTGGGTTACGCCCCGGTCGATGGCGCCGCCGTCCTTCGGATTCTTGTGCTCAACGATACAGACCGGCACGCCGTTGACGACGAACATCACGTCGGCGCGGTTGCCCCTGCGCGCCAGCGGCTTCAGCTTCCATTCCCGGGTGACATGAAAGACATTCTCGCCCGGCTGCTCAAAGTTTATGAGCTGGACGGGGCGGTGGCGCTTCTCGGCCTCGTCGTACCACTGCCGCTCGCCACGCAGCCAGGCGAGCATGTCGCGATTACCCTCGATGGTGAGCGGGAGCGCCTCGAGCTTCTCGACCACCTGCCGAATAGCGTCGGCCATCATCCAGGGATTGAACTTGGCAAGCACCGCCTCCAACTCGTCGCGCAGCAGCATGCCGGCCTCGCCGCCTCGCTTTTGCTTGGCGACCTCGGGTGTAATCGGCGTCCAGCCGATGCCAGCCGCATGGTTCACCATCGGAAACTGGACGGTGCCGGCCTCGCTGATCCTGATCTCGTTCATGCCGTCGCCTCCGCGGTCGATTTCGGAGCAAGTCCCGACAAGTCAAGGTCGGCGACGCGGATCTCGCCAGTCATCAGCGCATATAACAGCACCTTGAAAAGCTCGTCGAGCACAACGAGCTTGCGGCGGTGCAGGTCGATCTTGCGGTCGACGGCATCAAGGATAGCGACGATCTCGTGCTGTTCGCTGAGGGTGGGTGGTAGTGGGACGATGAGAGGCTCCAGATTCTTCTTGTTCAACTGTGGTGTCGGACCGGGTTCGGTGATCGTTCTCAGATCGAATGTCTGAAACCAGTGAAACAGGAAGTTCTGATCGAGATCGTCTCCACCGATTACACCGATCACGTTAGGGTCAAATGCGGTCCACTCGTTCAAAATCCGCTTTTTATTAGTCGCGATTGCCGCACCCCTCTTCGGAAAGATGATTGTGCGCGGCGGTGCACAACGATGTTGGGCAATCGCCCGCGGAACGCGTTTCTCCAAGATTGCTGCCGTCAATTCGACCTCGTTGCCGGGCAAATTCATGTCGGCAACCTTGATCCCAAGGACTATTACCGCTTCTCCATCCTCGGTCGGCTGCATGGTCTCCAGTTCAGAATAGGACATTCTGGTCGACACGACGGTCGCGTGCCGATCAAGTCGTCCCACCGCCCAACTCTCCGGCACCGGGCCGATTTCGGTTTCCTTCTGTGCCTCGTCCCGAAGGCCCTTCGTGAACAGTGCCCGCATCGCCGCGCGCTTGAGGTCTTGGGCGACAATCGCGCTTCGGTCATGCAGCTTCATCGCTTCGCGAACGCGCGCTAGGGCACGGACATGGTCACGCTGTTCTCCGAGCTCTGGGTGCGGCACATCGAGCGCAGCCAAGCGGTTCCGCGACAGGTTGGGAATCGTCGTCTTGTTGCCTGCACCTTCGAAGATGCCGAGCTGAGTGAAGGCGCATTGCAGGAAGTAGACGTAGAAGCGCGGATCGACGTCATCCACTAGCGGCCGGAGCCGATGCAGATGGTTCTGAAACGACACAACCTCCATCTCACCATTCCAGATGGCCGCTCGGCCGATCTCGCCGCCTTCGCACACTAGAAGATCGCCGGGGCGCAGCAGCTTGCTGGGAAGCTCGTCCGCGGGAATGGCCATCTCATCCACCGTGGTCAGGTCTATGTCATCCCACAAAACGTTCGACGTCCGCAGAAACGGCGTCTTATCTTTACCGGCGCGGGCAGCTGCCGACATGGTCTTGCCGGCACCGATTTCGAACAGCTCACCGAGCGGGCGAAGGGGCCAGGAGTCGTTGATCACAGCTGTACCAGCATCTTCGCGAGCGATGCATCGATGTCCTTTGCCTGATCGTCGAGCTTCAGCAGCTCGGCTACGATATCCTTTATCGGTCGCTGGACCATCGCATCGGTCTGGGCGACCCACCGGCTCGGGCTGAGGTTGTAGTCCGCTTCCTGCACCTGCTCCTTGATGATGACGGCGATCTCGCCCTCGACCGGCTCGCCTTTCAGAAAGGCCGCCCCCAGCGGGCAGATTTCGTCCTCTGGGATGAAGTTCTTGGGTCGCCCCTTCTGTACCCGGCGGGTGGCATTGACGAGCACGATCCTGTCCTTGCGCGCCGCAGGCTTGCGTTTTGACAGCACGACGATCACCCCGGCTGCGTTGGTGTTGTAAAAGAGGTTGTCGGGCAGCAGGATAACGCCGTCGACGAGGTCGCGGTCGACGAACCATTTGCGGATGTTGCGTTCCTTGTCCTCGTTCTTGGAGCCCGAGCCGCGCGTCACGGCACCGGTGTCGAGCACCACCGCCGCTCGGCCGCGCTCGTTTAGGCAGGCGAGCGTGTGTTGCAGCCAGGCCCAATCGCCCCTGCCGGTGGTGGCGCCGCCGGCCGTGCGGAAGCGGTCGAACGGGTCATCGGCGAAGACGTCCGGGTTGAACGGCTGGTTCCACATCGGGTTGGCGACGACGATGTCGTAGGTGCGGATCTTGCTGTCTGCCGTCTTGAACTTCGGATTGATCATGGTGTCGCCGCGCGCCATCTCGACGCTCATGTCGTGGATGATCGTGTTCATCTGGGCGACGGCGTAGCTCTCCGCGATCAACTCCTGCCCGTAGAGCCTGAGCGGCACCTTGCTAGTGGGATCGAGCTCACGCGCGACGAGCTGCAGCTTCACCAAAAGCCCCGCCGAGCCGCAGGCATAGTCGTGACATTCCTCGCCGGGCTTGGGGCGCATGATGTGCGCCATCAGAAACCCGACCTCGGTCGGCGTGAAGAACTCGCCCGCGCTTTGGCCGGAGCCTTCCGCGAACTTCCTCAGAAGGTATTCGTAGGCGCGGCCGAGGAAATCGGGTTGCACGTCGGCAAGGCCGAGCCGGTAGCGCGGATCGGAGAAGGTCTCCACCACCTCGCGAAGCTTGGCCGGGTTGATGTCGCGCTCTCCATTCCTTTCTGTCGCGAAGTCAACGGCGTCGATGACGCCCGAGAGCGAGGGGTTCTGCCGCACGACGGCGCGCACCGCCTTGGTCAGATGCTCGCCGATGTCCTTGGGGTTCGTGGGGCGTCCCTGCTCGTCATTCGGCCAGTCGTAGATTTCGCGGCCGCTGATAACCGCCCAGCGTGCCTCGGGCGGGAGATAGAAGCGGAGAAGTCCGTGATCCTCGTCGGTAATCTCCATCGCCGTGTCGCGGTCGTCATACTCCTCGGCGAGACGCGCGATCTCGTCGTCGAACACGTCGGACAGGCGCTTGAGGAAGAGGAGCGGAAGCAGGTAGTCCTTGAACTTGGCAGCGTCCTTCTCTCCCCGGATCGAGCAGGCGGCGTCCCACAGCATCTGCTCCATGGATTTCGTTGATGGCGTGGTGGCGCGCGTCCCGGTGCGGCGGCGCGTCACTTTCGCCGCCGCTTCGGCCGAATCCGCGCTAGGCTCGTCCATGTCCACGCCGGCCTCGGCCGCGAGCGCGGCGATGGTGGCACGGGCGGCCTTCTGGGGCATGTTTGTGCCACCCTCCCACCGGTTGACGGTGGCGAAGGACACGCCGAGCCGCTCGGCGAGTTGCTCCTGCGTGAGGTCGAGATTGGCGCGGATGGCGCGCACCGTGTCGGCGATGATCTGTGTGTTTGCCATATTTGCTATATATGCGATATTGCATTTTGAGTCAATCCCCTCGTAAATATCCATCTCGGCTTATAGGCTGTGTAGTCGTCAAGAAACCGCGTCGACGCTGGCGCGCCGCCCGTTTGTATGGAGTTGCCGCAAGGAATCTCCCTGCAGCTAATCAAGCATCAACAGCCAATGCCGTCGCGATATCGGACGACACCAAGTTGGCGGCGTCCTTGACCGGATCGGCGGCGAGAGCCGGGATGCCGGTGCCGTTGAGGCGTTCGAGACGGCGATCAGGAAGCGTTTCGCCTCCAACAACGTCCATGTCGACATCTTCGATCGGCAGCGGCCGACCTTCGCGGGCGAGGACTGCGATCTGGTCCAGATCGTCGTCTACCGGGAGGGGTTGCCTGACGATGATCTGGCGTTCGATGAGCACGGCAAGCTGATCCGCAGGCCCCGGCGGCCCGTCACCGCCGGCGCCGACGTTCAGAAGGACCGGATCGAGATCAACGTCTGGGCCTGGGGCCGGGGCTTTGAGAGCTGGTTGGTCGACCATGTCGTCATCGAGGGCGGTCCCGAACATGTCGAGACCTG
>Ga0209144_1000173_pt1 | contig 13488 bp, 13 predicted proteins | sample WorMettrBAHAMAS1_FD_187392 | JGI IMG/M metagenome (GOLD analysis project Ga0209144, IMG submission 187392) | Marine gutless worms symbiont microbial communities from Max Planck institute for Marine Microbiology, Germany - Inanidrilus... | ecosystem: Host-associated > Annelida > Digestive system...
AAAAGGCTTCGAGGTCTTGCCCCGGCGGTGGGTGGTCGAGCGCACATTCGCCTGGCTCAACCGATGCCGCAGGCTCGCAAAGGATTGGGAGAAGTCCACCGAAACCGCCATCGCATCGGTCAACATCTCCAGCATCAGACTCGTGACCAGAAGACTCGTAACATACTGTTATCTCACATGAACTCTTGAATCGGACTCTAAGGAATTTCATTCGGCCTGGGCCGGTTGTACGATGCAAAAAAATGGTGCTGGCAGGGGAAGGGTAACATGGACCGGAACCGCGGTAACATGCGGCTCTTGATCTACAGTCACGACTCCTTCGGTCTCGGCCACTTGCGCCGATGCCGGACCATTGCGCACGCCCTGGTCGACCACCGCACCGATATTTCCGTCCTCATCCTGTCGGGTTCGCCCATCATCGGCAGCTTCAGCTTTCGTGGCCGGGTAGATTTCGTACGCATTCCCGGCGTGATCAAGTTGAGGCGGGGCGACTATACCTCGTTGAGCCTCGAGATCGGTATCGAGGAAACCCTCGCCATGCGGGCGTCGATCATCCGCCACACGGCCGAGGCGTTCGATCCGGACCTCTTCGTCGACAAGGAACCGCTCGGGTTGCGCGGCGAGGTCAAGGACACGCTGACCATGCTCAAGAGCCGGGGAGCCCCTCTGGTCCTCGGCCTCCGCGATGTGATGGATGACTCTCGCCGGCTGGCCCAGGAATGGCGCCGCAAGAAAGCCGTCCCCGCGTTGACGGACCTCTATGACAATGTTTGGGTCTACGGTCTTCCGGAGATCTGCAACCCCCTCGAAGGCGTCCCCGTCCCCGAATCGGTCCATTCGAAAGTCCGCTACACGGGTTATCTGCGACGGGCGTATGCGCCGACCGGGATCGTCCCGGCAATCCCCCCTTCCATTGCCAACGAACCCTATCTGCTGGTCACCACAGGGGGCGGTGGCGACGGCGCCGAGCTCATCGACTGGGTGCTGCGCGCCTACGAGCACGACCCGCATATTCCGCACCCGGCGCTTCTGGTGCTCGGTCCATTCATGCGCTCCAACCTGCAGGCCGAGTTCATCGAGCGTGTCAACCGGCTCGATCGGGTCGAAGCCATCACCTTCGACGCCACAGTCGAAAGTTTGATGGCGGGCGCGGCGGGCATCGTCGCCATCGGCGGGTACAACACGTTCTGTGAAATCCTGTCGTTCGACAAACCCGGCCTGATCGTTCCGCGCACGGTCCCCCGGCTCGAACAATACATCCGGGCATCCCGTGCCGAGGAGCTGAGCCTGACACGCATGCTGGCCCCCGACGCCGAAACCGATCCCCGACGCATGGCGGACGCCTTGCGGGCACTGCCGGATCAGCCAAAGCCCTCGGAAGTGCGCATCCCCGGATTGCTAGACGGGCTATCGAGCATCGTCCGCATGGTCGACTATCTGGTCAGCGCGCAGTCGGAAACCGCCGCTCGGCTGTCCCTGGTGTAGCGCCCCGCTTCGATGTGACCGGCCCCGTCGCCTTCGTTCTCAAGGGGTATCCGCGGCTCTCCGAAACCTTCATCGCCCAGGAGATCAGGGCCCTCGAGCGGCGTGGCCTGGATATCCGCATCGTCTCGCTCCGTCATCCCACGGACCCTTCGGTGCATCCCGTGCACCGCGAGATCGTCGCGCCTGTTACGTACCTGCCGGAGTATCTGCATGACGAACCAGCGCGCGTCGTCCGCGGCTGGCGGACGGCGCGCCGACTCGCCGGCTACGCCACAGCGCGGCGGATCTGGCTCCGCGACCTGGCGCGTGACCCGACGCCCAACCGGGTCCGACGGTTCGGTCAAGCGATGGTTCTGGCCGCCGAATGCCCGGCCGACGTCGCTTGGCTGCATGCCCATTTTCTTCACACGCCGGCGTCGGTGATGCGCTATGCGGCGACGATGATGGGCCTTCCGTGGAGCATCTCGGCGCATGCCAAGGACGTGTGGACGACACCGGACTGGGAGAAGCGTGAGAAGTTAGCCGATTGCCGCTGGTTGGTAACGTGCACCCGAGTCAACGCCGAACACCTCTCGGCGCTCGCACCCGAACCCGCACGGGTCGAATTGGTGTACCACGGCCTCGATCTGTCCCGTTTCCCCGCCGTTCCAAGGCACCCCGCGACGGGAGACGGTGGAGATCCGGATCATCCGGTGATCATGCTGTCCGTCGGGCGCGCGGTCGCCAAGAAGGGCTATCGGATTCTGCTTTCGGCTCTCGCCGAATTGCCGTCGGAGGTGCACTGGCGGCTGATCCACATCGGTGGCGGCCCGATGCTGGCGGCACTTCGGAATCAAGCCCGCGAGGCGGGTATCGATGGGCGCGTCGACTGGCGCGGCGCCCAGCCGCAGGAAGCCGTACTCGAGGCCTACCGATCTGCCGATCTGTTTGCTCTGGCGTCGCGCGTCGCCAGCGACGGAGATCGCGACGGCCTGCCGAATGTGCTGATGGAAGCGCAGAGCCAGGGACTGGCCTGCCTTGCGACTCAGGTTTCTGCAATCCCCGAACTGATCGACGACGGTGAAAACGGGGTGCTCGTTCCCCCCGACGATGCCGGCGCCTTGGCCAATGCTCTGCGGCACCTGATCAGTGACCCGGCGTTACGCCTCCGGTTGGGTGCCGCCGGCGCCCGCCGTGTCCAAGAGCGGTTCGGCTTGGATGCGGGCATCGATCACCTCGCTCGGCGGTTCGGCATTGAAGGTCCGTCGAGCTCGCAATGCGCGTAGCGTTCTACGCGCCGATGAAGCCGCCGGGCCACCCGGCGCCGTCGGGCGACCGACGGACGGCGCGGCTGCTGATCGCCGCACTTGAACGCGAAGGGCATCGGGTCGAGGTCGCGTCGACGTTCCGCAGCTACGACCGCACCGGAGACGCTTCCCGGCAGCAACGCCTGGCGGAGAGCTGCTGGCCGACGCGGCATGGCTGGTGCCGCTGAAACCGTTTATCGACGCCGCACCGTTCGCGCGGGCCGCAGACCGCCGCGAACACCACCGCGAAGCCCTGGCTGTGACCGAAGGCATCGAAGCTGCGGAGCCATGGTTGCTGGCGGTGGCGATGATGCGGGCAGGCGACAAACTCGCTTCATACCAGGCCCTCGGGCGCGCGTTGGCGCGGTTGACCGACCGGCCGTGGCGACTGCTGGTTGTTGGCGACGGCCCGGCCCGAGGGGAAATCGAGGCGGCATTCCACGCCGTTGCGCCGAGGGTCCACTGGCTCGGCGAGGTCGACGAGGAGGCCATGCCCGGGATCTGCGCCGCCACCGACCTCTTCTTCTGGCCAGCGGTGAACGAAGCGTATGGAATGGTGTTTCTGGAGGCGCAGGCTGCGGCGGTACCGGTGGTCGCCGGACGTTTCGGCGGAGTCCCGGATGTGGTCGCTGACGGGATTACCGGTGTCCTCGTTGAGCCCGGCAACGACGTCGCCTTCGCTGATGCCATCGCGGCCATGCTCGATGAACCCGATCGCCGACGCACCATGAGCCGTCACGCCTGCGACCACGTCCTCTCCGGCCATGATATCGGAACTGCGGCGCGCGTCCTCGACGCAACGATCCAAAGCTTGGAACCTGCAGTGCCGCGATGACCCCGCTCGCCGTCATTCGTCACGGACCGACGACCTGGAATGAAGACGGCCGGGTACAGGGTCGTGCGGACGTCGAGCTCGGGTCCGGCGGCAGCGCCGTCGTCTCCGGCTGGCGGGTGCCGCGGCGGTTTGACGGATTTCGCTGGCAGTCCAGTCCGCTCCGCCGCGCCCGAGAGACCGCCGTCCTGCTCGGCGCCGACCCGGCGGTCGAACCGGCATTGATCGAAATGGACTGGGGGGAGTGGGAAGGTCGCCGCCTTGCGGAAATCCGCGCTGCCGGGGGCGCCGTCGTCGCCGACAACGAAGCGCGCGGTCTGGACTTTCGCCCACCGGGAGGAGAGAGTCCGCGCGACGTTCAGAACCGCCTCCAGCCGTGGTTGGCAGAGATTGCCGTATCGGGCCTGCCGACCGCTGCCGTCACCCACAAGGGAGTGATCCGGGCGCTGCTGGCCCTGGCCATCGATTGGGACATGACCACGAAGCCGCCGATCCGATTGGTGCCCGCGCGAGCGCATCTGTTCGCGGTCGACGAGGCGGGCGTACCATCCTTGGACACACCGAACATCTGCTTGGACGGCGTATCGCGATGACCGGCCGGGTCTTCTACTACGTGCAGCACCTGCTGGGTGTCGGCCACCTCAAGCGCGCGTCCCTGATTGCCCGCGCGATGGCAGAGCACGGCCTGGAGGTCTGGGTTGCCCTCGGCGGCTCCGACGTCGAGGGCATCCCGTTCGACGGTTGTGCTCGAATTCTGCTGCCTACTGTGCGATCCGCCGATGCATCGTTCAAGGTGCTGCTGGACGCCAGCGGCGCGCCGATTGACGACGCCTGGCGCGACAACCGAGCCGCCAGATTGTTGGCGGAATTCGCTGCGGTTGAACCCAATGTGGTGCTGATCGAGATGTTCCCCTTCGGCCGGCGGCAATTTCGCTTCGAGCTGATTCCCTTGCTGATGGCGGCACGGGCCACGCGCCAAAGACCGAAGATCGCGGCCTCCGTTCGCGACGTGCTGGTGCGCAAACCGGACCCCGCACGCAACCGGGAAATGGTGACGCTCGCCCGCGACTGGTTCGACACCATTCTCGTCCACGGCGATCCCAGGCTCATCGCGCTGGAAGACACGTTCCCGGATGCCGCGGAGATATCGGGACTGATCAAGTACACGGGCTACGTCGTCGACGAGGATCCCCCATCGGCAACCGGCCGCGAAGACGGCCGCGAAGAAATCGTCGTCTCGGTGGGTGGCGGCGCCGTCGGCGAGCCGTTGCTTCGTGCGGCGGCGGAGGCGCGCCCGCTCACGAGTCTCGCCAACACCCCTTGGCGATTCGTCTGCGGCCCCAACATCGCCGACGACGTCTACGATTCGCTGGCCTGGAATCTCCCCGACGGAATCATCGTCGATCGCGTGCGCACCGACCTCGCGACGCTGATCGCGAACTGCGTTCTCTCCATATCCCAAGGTGGATACAATACGGTCATGGAGATCCTGCGCGCCAACACCCGGGCCATTGTCGTTCCCTTTGCCGAAGGCGGCGAAACGGAGCAACGGCATCGCGCACGGGTGCTGGCTGATCGGAGCGTGCTTTCGGTTGTCGAGCCCGAGACACTGTCACCAAAGGTTCTAGCCGAAGCCGTTGACATGGCGCTTTCCGCTCCGCCATCCGGCGCAGTCGATATTGACCTCACGGGAGCGGCAACGTCAGCGCGCCTCGTCGCGGACTTATGTGACTCCCCCGCCGCAGGATAGGAACAGCGGATGGCCGAGTGGAGCGACCTTGAGCGCGAACTGGACGCATGGCGCGATTGCGGCCAGCCGGCGACGTTCTGGTGGCGGGACGATGACGCGACCCGGGTGACGCCGGAACTGGAACGGCTGCTCGCCATCAGCGACGAAGCCCAAACGCCGGTCGGTCTGGCGATCATTCCCCGCGATGCCGACGAGGGTTTGCGGGATTGGCTCGCCGAACGCCCGCAGGCGGCCGCCCTGCAGCATGGCTGGTCACACGAGAACCATGCTCCCGATGGCGAAAAGCAGGAAGAGCACGAACCTCACCACCCGCTTTCGGTGATGCTGGACGAGTTGGCCGAAGGCTGGCGGCGCATCGCCGCCTTCGATCGGGGCCTGCCGGTCATGGTCGCCCCATGGAACAGGGTGGACGACGGGTTGTTCGGGTCGTTGCCTGGCATCGGATTGACTGCGGTATCGACAATGGGACCACGCGACGCTGCCGAGCCCGCCGCCGGCGTTCGGCGGACGAACGTCCATGTCGACATCGTCGACTGGCACGGCACAGGCGGATTTATGGGAGAGAGCGCCGCCCTCGACCAACTCGTCGGGCACCTGGAGGCGCGGCGCCGCGGAACCGCGGACCGCGACGAACCGACCGGGTTGATGACACACCATCTTTTCCACGACGAGGGATGCCGGTGGTTCATCGCCGAGGTCCTCGGCTGCACCAACGCCCATCCTGCGGCGGCGTGGCTCGATGCCAGCGAGGCGTTCTGGCCATGAGCGTGCATCGCTATCCCAGGACTGCGGTGATATGGGATTACATCCAGACCGTGGCCGGGCTTGTCCTGGTCGGCGCGCCCCTGGCGATCTCCGGTACGGGACCGATTGTAACCGCGATTCTGTGCGTCTTGGTTGTCGTCTTCGTCGTCTACGGCGTGCGCACGGTTGCCCGCCATCTGACCCGCATCGAACTGGATGAGCGGGGGCTCCGAGCCGCAGGACCCGGCGGCCGGTCCATACCGTGGTCCGACTTGAGCGCGGTGCGGCTCAAGTACTACTCGACGCGGCGCGACCGTTCCAGCGGCTGGCTGCAGCTCGACGTCACCGGAAACCACCGGCGCGTTGCCGTTGAGTCGCGGATCGAGGGGTTTGACACGCTCGCTGCTTTTGTCGCCGAAGAGGCCCGCGCCCACGGCGTTCGTCTCGATGAGTCGACCTCGGCCAATTTCCAGGCCCTCGGCATCCCCGTCGACGACCCCGAGTGGACGGGGGCGCCATCGTGACCGACCTTCTCCGCGTCAACAATCTACGCGTCGATTTCGTCACCCAGGCCGGGGTGATCCGCGCCGTCGATGACGTTTCGTTCCGAATCCGCGCAGGTTCCTCTGTGGCGCTGGTTGGCGAATCCGGCTCGGGGAAATCCGTCACCGCGCAGGCGATCATGGGACTGCTTCCCCGTACCGCCCGCATCACCGAAGGCCAGATCCTGCTCGACGACCCCGCCACGCCCGAGACCGTCGTCGACTTGGCGGACCTGAACCAGGATAGCCGCGATTTCCGCGCCATTCGCGGCACCCGCATCTCGATGATTTTCCAGGAACCGATGACCTCGTTGTCGCCGATGCACACGGTCGGCAACCAGGTGAGCGAGGCGTTGTTCCTGCATCGTGACACGTCACCCAAGCAAGGCCGCGAACTAACCATTGACATGCTGCGCATGGTCGGCTTCCCCGATCCGGTCCGGGCGTACGACACCTATCCGTTCGAGCTGTCGGGTGGCCTGCGCCAACGGGCGATGATCGCCATGGCCCTGGTGTGCCGTCCGGCGCTGCTGGTCGCGGATGAACCGAGCACGGCGCTCGACGTTACGATCCAGGCGCAGATCCTGAAGCTGGTTCAGGATTTGCGGGCCGAGTTGGGCATGGCCCTGCTGATCATTACCCATGACCTTGGCGTCGTCGCCAACGTCGCCGAGGAGGTGGTCGTCGTTTATCACGGCAAGGTCATGGAGAGTGGCACCCTGGGAGATATCTTCGGTGCCCCCAAGCACCCTTACCTCAGGGCGTTGTTACGCGCCGTGCCGCACTTCGACATGAAGGACGGGGAGCGGCTGGTGCCCCTTCGTGAGATTCGCCACCAAGCCGGCGATCTGCTGTCTCGCCACTCCGGTTCGGAGGTCAATTCGAACACCACCGACGTTCCTCTGCTCGACGTTCGCAACCTCACCAAGAGTTTCACCATCCGCAAGGGAAACGGCGCGTTCGGCGGTGGTACCGAACACGCAGTCAAGGCGGTCGACAACGTCAGTTTCAAGATCTCGCGGGGAAGCTGCCTTGGGCTCGTCGGAGAGAGCGGATGCGGCAAGACGACGGTCAGCAAGATCATCATGCGGGCCGTCGAAGCGGACGAGGGCAACGTCCACTACAACGACGACGGGCACGCGGTCGACCTTCTTGGCCTCTCCAATCGCGAGCTGGTGCCGCTGCGGCGGAAGATCCAGTACGTGTTCCAGGACCCCTTCAGTTCCCTGAACCCGAGGATGACGACCTTCGACATCCTCAGCGAGCCGTTGGTCATCCACGACCTGGGCGACGCCGCCCACCGCCGCGAAGTTGTCCGCGAGCTGATGCGCCTGGTCGGCCTTGATCCGCGCCACCTCAACCGTTATCCGCACAGCTTCTCGGGGGGCCAGCGCCAGCGCATCGGCATCGCACGGTCACTGACCCTGCGGCCGGAACTGCTCATCTGCGACGAGCCGGTGTCCGCTCTCGATGTCTCGGTACAGGCGAAAATTCTCAACCTTCTCAAAGACTTGCAGGACGAGTTTGGACTCACGTACTTGTTCATCTCCCACAACCTGCGGTCGTCGACTACATGGCGGACCGCATCGCTGTCATGTGTGCGGGCCAATTGGTGGAGGAGGCTCCGCGCGAGTTGCTGTTCAGCAACCCCGTTCATCCGTACATTCGTGCGCTGGTCGCCGCGGTGCCTTACCCGATCCCGACCGTCGCCTCGATCTGAGCGCGTTGATGGGCGGGCGGGCATCGGACCCGACTGCATGGCCGGCGCCCTTTACGGTGAACGGCGCCGAGGGTCTGGCCATGCACGATCTGGGGGGCGGACATTTTGTACGCGCGTACGCTCGCCCGACCGCGCGCGCGGAGGCAGGTTGATGAAATACGTGTTCCCCCTGGTCCTGTCGGCGTTTGTTGCGGCTTGGTGGGCGATGCCGGCTGTCGCCGCGTACGTCGAGCCGCCGTCCCTGGCCGGCAAAGTCGCGGCCGGGGAACTTCCGCCGGTGGACCAGCGGTTGCCGAAGGTGCCCGCGGTCGTCGATCTGGCGGGGAACGGATTGGAGCCGGGGCAACACGGCGGAACCCTGCGCATGCTGATGGGCCGGGTCAAGGCCACCCGGATGATGGTGGTGTACGGATACGCTCGGCTGGTCGGTTATGATCGAGAGCGGAATCTGGTTCCGGACATCCTCGAAAGCGTCGACATCAAGGAGGGACGGGTCTTCACCTTGCGCCTGCGCCCAGGGCACCGGTGGTCGGATGGTCATCCGTTCACCAGCGAGGATTTCCGTTACTTCTGGGACGAGATCGCAACCGATCCCGACATGTCCCCAGGCGGACCGCCGCGGTTCCTGCGTGTCGACGGCGAGCTGCCGACGTTCGAAGCCATCGATGCGACAACCGTCCGCTACACGTGGACCAAGCCCAACCCGTCTTTCCTGCCGGCCTTGGCTGGCGCCCGGCCTGAGTACATTTACCGCGCTGCCCACTACCTGAAGCAGTTCCATGCCCGTCACGCGGACAAGGCGGTACTCAAGCAGCTCGTCGAGGAGGCGGGGCAGCGCAATTGGGTGGCCCTGCATTTCTGCAAAGGCCACCAGTACAAGAACGACAACCCCGACCTACCCACGCTGCAGCCTTGGGTCCTGATTACCCGCCTGCCCTCGAACCGGTTCGTGTTCAAACGCAATCCCTATTACCACCGGGTCGATCGGGCCGGTCTGCAGCTTCCGTACATCGACACCGTGTCGTTCTCGGTGGCCAGCGGGAAGCTAATCCCCGCAAAGGCGGCCGCCGGAGAGTCCGACCTGCAGGCCCGCGCCATCGGTTACGACAATTACCCGATCCTGAAGAAGGGTGAGAAACGCCACGATTTCGACGTGCGTTTGTGGTCGACGGCGCGCGGCGCCGAGATCGCTCTCTACCCGAACCTGAACGTCGAAGATCCGGTATGGAGGAAACTGGTCCGCGACGTCCGCTTTCGCCGAGCGTTGTCACTCGCCGTCGACCGCGACGAAATCAACCAGACCATCTATTTCGGCCTCGCCCAGCCCGGCAATAACACGGTGCTCCCCGACAGCACTCTGTTCAAACCCGAGTTCGCCACGGCATGGGCCTCGTATGACATCCGCAAGGCTAATGCGCTTCTCGACAAGATGGGTCTTACCAAGCGCGACGACCGCGAAATCCGCTTGATGGAGAATGGCGAGCCGCTGGAAATCATCATCGAGACGGCGGGCGAGAACACGACCGAAACCGACGTCCTGCAGCTCGTTCGTGATTCTTGGTCGAAGCTCGGGATCAAGCTGCACACCAAGCCTTTGTAGCGCGAGGTGCTGCGTAACCGCATCTTTGCCGGGTCGACGGTGATGTCCGTGTGGTTCGGACTTGAGAACGCGGTGCCCACCGTCGCCATGTCGCCGCACGAATTGGCCCCCACATCGCAGCAACAACTTCAGTGGCCCAAATGGGGACAGCACTACGAAACGAGCGGCCGAGCTGGCGAGTCAGTTGACATGCCTGCCGCCAAGGAATTGCTGGACCTGGATAAGGCCTGGCGCCTTACTCACGACCCCGCAGAAAAGAAGCGGATTTGGACGCGGATGCTGGAAATCCATCGTGATCAGACGTACATGATCGGCGTCGTATGCGCGGTGCCGCAACCCGTCGTCGTCCGCAAGGGACTTCACAATGTGCCGGACAAGGCCGTCTACAACTGGGAACCCGGCGCCCATTTCGGCATCTACCGCCCGGACACCTTCTGGCTGGACGGCGCCGCCAAGAAATAGACCGGTTCGCTTTTCCGCATGCTCAACTACCTGAGCCGTCGCCTGCTGACGATGATCCTCACCCTGCTCGCGATTAGCGCGCTGGTGTTCATCATCATTCAGCTGCCGCCGGGCGACTACCTGACCACGTACATCGCCGAACTGCAGAGTCAGGGTGAGACCGTCCCGCAGGAAAAGATCGACTTCCTTCGTGCCCAGTACGGTTTGGATCGGCCCCTCGTCGAACAGTACTTCATTTGGCTGTTCGGCCTGGTGCAGGGCGACCTCGGCTACTCGTTCGAGTACAGCCTGCCGGTCACCGAGGTCGTCGGGGACCGGCTGCTCCTGTCTCTGGTGCTCAATTTCTCGACCATCTTCTTCATCTACATCGTGTCGTTTCCAATCGGCGTCTATTCGGCAACCCACCAATACAGCTGGGGCGACCACGGCCTGACCTTTCTCGGATTCATCGGACTGGCGACCCCCAATTTCCTCCTGACGTTGGTGCTGATGTATTTGGCCAATGTCTGGTTCGGCACATCGATCGGCACTCTGATGGACGAGCAGTTCATCGACCAGCCATGGACGGTGAACAAGATGCTTTCGGTGCTCGAGCACCTATGGGTGCCCGTAGTGGTGATCGGCACCTCGGGCACGGCGGGCATGATCCGGCGGTTGCGGGCCAATCTGCTCGATGAACTCCAGAAACAGTACGTCATCACCGGACGGGCCAAAGGCCTCCATCCGGGGCGGCTGCTGGTCAAGTATCCGCTGCGCATGGCGCTCAACCCCTTCGTCGCCGATATCGGCAACCTGCTGCCACAGGTCGTCTCGGGTTCGGTCATCGTTTCCGCAGTGATGTCGTTGCAGACGACAGGGCCGATGCTTCTGGGCGCGCTCCAGAGCCAGGACATGTACCTCGCCGGTTCGTTCCTGATGTTCCTGGCCGTCCTGACCGTGCTCGGCATGTTCGTGTCCGACCTGCTGCTGGCAGTCCTCGATCCGCGAATCCGCTTGCAGGGAACGGTGGAGCAATGAGCGAACGCCTCCCCCACTACGTCTCGACGGCGCCGTTCGATCCCTACACCGTCGAACAGCTGACGCCGGAGCAGGAACGCTATTACATGGCGTCGCAGTGGCGGATGATGTGGTGGCGCCTGAAGCGCCACAAGCTGGTGGTGGCGGCGGGAACGATCCTGCTGGTGATGTACGCGTCGATCCTGTTCACCGAGATCCTCGCTCCCTACAACCTGCACAGCTGCGATGTCTCGAACATCTTTGCGCCGCCGCAGGCGGTCCACCTCTTCCACGAGGGCTCCTTTGTCGGCCCGTTCGTCTACGGCCAACGGTTCGAACTGGACCTGGAAACCCTTCAGCGGAACTACGTCACCGACACCTCCGACGTGCAGAAGCTGCGCTTCTTCTGCCGCGGCGATGCCTACACGTTCTGGGGCCTGTTCGAGGCGAACTTCCACCTCGTATGCCCGGCCGATGGCGGAACGCTGTTCCTTCTCGGGACGGACCGGCTCGGCAGGGATATGGCGTCGCGACTGCTGTACGGCGCGCGGGTCTCGCTGACTGTCGGCCTGATCGGGATTCTCATCAGCCTCCTCCTCGGCATCACCATCGGCGGAATGGCCGGGTATTTCGGCGGTTGGGTCGACAATGTGGTGCAGAGGGTCATCGAGATCTTCCGATCGCTGCCCGAACTGCCGCTGTGGATGGCCCTTTCAGCGGCTTTGCCGGTGACGTGGAGTCCCGTCCTCGTCTACTTCGGCATCACCATCATTCTCGGGCTTCTGGATTGGCCGGGGCTTGCCCGCGCGGTCCGCTCAAAGCTGCTGGCCCTGCGCGAAGAGGACTACTGTTCGGCGGCCCGGCTGATGGGCGCAAGACCCAGCCGCATCATCGGACGCCACCTGCTGCCCAACTTCATGAGCCACCTGATCGCCTCGGCCACGCTGTCGATTCCGTCGATGATCCTCGGCGAGACGGCGCTCAGCTTCCTGGGGCTCGGGCTCAGGCCGCCGGTGACGAGCTGGGGCGTGTTGCTAACCGAAGCCCAGAACATCGAAGCGGTCGCCTTGTATCCCTGGCTGCTGATGCCGGTCGTTCCGGTGATCATCACCGTGCTAGCGTTCAACTTCCTCGGTGACGGCCTTCGCAATGCCGCCGATCCCTACGAGTAGGTGCCCCGTGCCGCAAATCCCATCTCATCTTTTACGGACCGTGTCCCGGCTTCACGACCGCTCAAATGATCGTGAGTCCGGTGAGGACCGGCGCAGCGCGCGTCACAATCCTGTAATATCATGGGTTGTGATCCTTCGGGGGGATGCCAGGGTGACTCGATTGCGCAAAGCGATCCGTAATTGCTTGCTCGCGTGCGCCGTCGGTGCGGTGATGGGAATCGCTGTTATGATCCCCGATGCCAGCGCCAGCAGGGCCCAGTATGCGATCTTCAACGGGCGGCGTTCGACACCAGCGACATCGAGGGCGTTGCGCAGCAGGACAACCGAGTGGCGTGCCCTCAGTGGACCATAGTTGGCCGGCGAGAACACGACATCGGCACCGATTTTCTGCGCCAGGCGGGGCACTTCGATTTGTTCACGGACGAGAAGCCGCCAGAACCCCGTCGGGAAATCGAAGACGTGCCTCCGGACGTCATCGCCACCGCCCAATGGAAGGTCCTGTTGCTCGCGGTGAAGGCAGAGATGGACCTCGAAATCGGATTCGGCGGCGATCAATGGCAACACGTTCGCCAGGTAGGTCACGCCGCCCCCGGACTTCGCGTGCAAACCGTTGACGAGCAGAACGACCTTGCGTTCTGCGCCACCGACCGTGCGGGATTCCCCCGTTTCCGCCCCTGCCGCATCCTTCATGGTTCCTTCTTAGAGCCGGTCCGAGAAGTTAACGAATCTTTGTCGGGATTTATGATATAGACGGTCATCTGATGATCTTGGAGGGATGGGCGATGTGGACAGAAGAGAACCGATGCCGATACGAGCGCCGGGGCTTGCGATATCCGAGCGATTTGACGGACGAGGAATGGGCTTTGCTGGAGCCGCACATTCCGCCGGCCAAGCACGGT
>Ga0209144_1000174_pt1 | contig 13461 bp, 14 predicted proteins | sample WorMettrBAHAMAS1_FD_187392 | JGI IMG/M metagenome (GOLD analysis project Ga0209144, IMG submission 187392) | Marine gutless worms symbiont microbial communities from Max Planck institute for Marine Microbiology, Germany - Inanidrilus... | ecosystem: Host-associated > Annelida > Digestive system...
TCCCGGTGCGTGCTGGCTTCGGCTCATCTGGCAGCTTGGCCACCTGCGAGTAGCGTTTCGAGGCCGTTCTCGGTTCAACCTGTGACGGCTTACAGCTCACGGCTTCTCTGTCCACATCTTCCGACGCTTCGCCCAGGTTCTTCCCTCAACAGGTTTCCTCCTGAACCGGCCTCGCTCCCCACGCTTCGTTACCTCCACCTGACAGGCCGCACCTACCTGCTGTCTATCAGCTAGTTACATGGCAATCTCCTTATTAGGTTGCCAGACTGACCAGGCGCCGCCTGGCACACCAGATTACGTAGATTTTCACAGATTGTTTCCTTTTTAATCTGCGGATAGATCGAAGCGACCGGATCATTTTTCCCATGCTCAATCCGAACCTCGGCGGCCGCTCCGGTTAAGACATGCGGGTTAAACACCGGCATAGCGCACGCCGGTGTTGAGGGCGAGGTCCTCTCGGATCTGGCGGCTTGGCAGGGCTGCGAGGGCTTTCATAAGGGGTCCTTCGGGGTCCTTGAGGTCGCCGAACAGGATCGCGCCTTGCCTTTGGGCCTCACAGGCATCGGCGCAGGCGGTAGAGGGTTTCCCGTTGTCCCGGCGGTGTACGCACAGGTTGCAGCTTTCGACGCAGCCTTTACCGCGGGGGGCGCGGGTGAGCTTGGTGTCCACGACTTCGTGGATGAAGGAGCGCGCCTTGTAGGGGCAGGCCATCATGCAGTAGCGGCAGCCGATGCAGGTGTGCCGGTCTACCATGACGATGCCGTCAGCCCGCTTGAAGGAGGCGCCGGTGGGGCAGACGTCCACGCAGGGCGGGTGCTCACAATGCTGGCACATCATGGGCAGCCGGCTCTCGTGTCCGGTCAGTTCGTCCTTTACTTTGACGATGCGAATCCATTTGGCTGCCTGGCGGTCCCACTTGCCAGTGTCTTCACCTTCCGGTTTTTCCTGGAGGTCGAGGCCATTCTCCCGGTTGCAGGCGGTGACGCAGGCATCGCAGCCGTCTGCACACTTAGTGCTGTCAATCAGCATGCCCCAGCGCGTTGCGTCGGTGACTGCCTCGGACCGAGGCTCGGCAACAGCCAGGCGATCCAGCACCACGCCGGGGGCCAAGGTAACGGTAGTCACGGCGGCAGCGGCACCGAGAAATCCGCGCCGTGAGGTGTCAATCCGTTCTTTGTGTTGATTCCTAGTCACTCGCCTACCCTCCGCTCGAACTCGCGCGCGCCGTCTACTGCTTCCGGTCCCCCGGTCGACAGGCCGACCCTCTGCCCGATCCCCGGCAGGGTCTGGTCCCCGGTCTCGGCGGTCGGTTGCATGGGTATGTTGGCGTGGCATCCGAAGCAGTTCATACGCACGGCCGCGAATTCGTGGCAGGCAATGCAGAACTGGCCTTCGGCATTGACCGGGATGGGGGTGTTGTCGGCATCGTAGCGCGCATGGCATTCGATGCAACTGGCCAGGCTATGCTTGGTGGAGCGAATGCCGTTGTGAACTGTCTCGTCACGCTGGTGCTCGATCACCTCCATATGATTGCGGCGCATGAAGTCGGTGGGCTCCACACAGCTGTCGAGCTGCGCGGCCTCCGAGCCTTCGATCACGTAGAAACCTTCACCGGTGGCCTGCACGGCCAGGGTACAGAAGAGCATCCCGGTCAAGCCAATCCAGCCGAGGCTGTCTCTGACTCGTTTTTTGGCTCGTTCCCAGGCTCCGGCGCCTGTCTGCCGCCTCCTGGACGGGACAGGCAGGTGGGAATGCCCTTGTGGCCACTCCGACGGCCAAGGTTTTATGACGCCGGAGCCTCGAGCTCCCTCCCGTATCGGGACAAACGTGCTCCCACGCCAGCGCGTGGGAACCGGAGACGGTGGCGGGTAAATTTTAGGTGGGAACATATTCGATCCCCTCTCCCTAAGCCCTTTCACCACGCTCGGCGCAGGCTCTCTCCCGAGTAGCGCAGGCATCCCACCTGCCATTTGCCCATGCCCATTTGTAGACGGGATGCCTGCGCTATGGGGAGAGGGGCTTTTTGTGCCGACGGGAACCACCGTGTTGCTTGTTTCCGGTGCGGCCAAGGTTTCATGACGCTGGAGCGCCGAGATCCCTCCTGTGTCGGGACAGGTTTGCTCCCACGCCGGAGCGTGGGAGCCAGAGAAGCGTCTAGACTCGCTCCCACGCTGAAGAGACTGTGAAAGAAGCGTAGGGGCCGGAGAGACAAAGGCTCTGACCATGGTTTCGCTCGCAGTTACTCGCCCAGCCCCATCTTGATGTAACCGGTGGGGCACACATCGGAGCAGATGTGGCAACCGATGCACTTAGCGTAGTCGGTAGCCACGTAGCGCCCGGTGGTATTTTCTCCCTTCTTGACCCGATAGACCGCATCCTGGGGGCAGAAGATGACGCAGTTGTCGCACTCGAAGCACATACCGCAGCTCATGCACCGCTTGGCCTCATCGATGGTCTCTTCCTCGGACAGGCCGAGGAGGCGTTCGTGGAAGTGACCCAGTACATCTTCGGCGGTGGGGACCTCTTCCTTGCGTTTGTTGCGGGCATGAAATGCGAAATGGCCTAGGAAGAGCTCGTCGTGGGGGATGACTTCCGCCCCGGAGCGGTCTTCGTAGTTGTGGATGGCCCAGTTGCCGTCGGAGGTGCCGCGCATATCGCCGCGCTCTTTCACATCGAACTGCTCGGGGGCCAACCGGGCCTCTTCCATCTTTTTGAACAGATCGAAGTGGTGCACATCCACCTTGGGGCGGCGGGCGTGGGGCTTCTGCATCACATATTCGTTGATGGACTGGGCGGCGACCCAGGCCTGGCCAATGGCGGTGGTCAATAGGTGCGGACGGATGATGTCGCCGGCCACGAAGTGGCCTGCCCGATCTGGTACCTGGTAGAACTTGTCGGCGTTGATGAGACCGCGCCCGTTGTCGAAGTCTTCCAATCCCGTGAGGTCACCGCCCTGGCCGATAGCGGAGACGATGAGATCTGCCTCCAGAACACGCTCGGTGCCTTCGGTGGGGATGGGCTTCATGCCGTCCATGGTGCAGTCGCAGACCTTGAGCGCCGTGGCGCGACCACCTTCTCCCTTGATGACCTCCAGCGGCATGACGCCGTCCAGGATGGTCACGCCCTCGGTCAGGGCATCGTGGACCTCGTGCTCGGCGGCCATCATTTCAGCGCGCTTGAACAGGGAGGTCAAGGTGACCTCGGCGCCTTGGGCGGCGGCGGTCAGCGCGGTGTCATGGGCGACATAGCCGTCGTGGATGACAGACTCGGGACGCTCGGGGGGCTTAGTATGTTCGATATGCCCCAGCCGCCGGGCGACCGAGACGACGTCGATGGAGGTATCGCCTCCTCCGATGCAGACGACCTTCTCGGCGGTCACCTTCATGCGGCCTTCGTTGAAGGCCTTGAGGAAGGCGACGCCGGAAACGCAGTTGGGCGTTCCCTCCCAGCCGGGCACCGGCAGTCCGCGACCGCTCTGACACCCCAGGGCCCAGAGGACGGCGTCGTAGTCCTTCTCCAGCACCGCGACCTTAACGTCGGTGCCGACCCTGGTATTCGTGCGGACTTCGACGCCCATGGCGATGATGCGGTCGATTTCCACATCCAGCTCCTTGCGCGGCACGCGATAACCGGGGATGCCGTACCGAAACATGCCGCCAAGCTCGACGTTGGCCTCGAAGACGGTGCAGGCATGACCCATGCGGCGCAACTGGTAGGCGGCTGCCAGGCCCGCCGGTCCGCCACCGATGACGGCGACCTTTTTGCCGGTATCAGGGCCTGACTCGAATTTGTATCCCTGCTCGATGGCGTTGTCGCCGATGTACTGTTCAACGGAGTTGATGCCGACGAAGTCTTCGAGCTCATTGCGGTTGCAGCCGTCCTGACAGGGCGCGGGACAGACCCGGCCCATCATAGACGGGAAGGGATTGGCATCGGTGGAACGGCGAAAGGCGTATTCCTTCCAGTCCATTCCCTCCGGCGGCAGCTCTTGCTGACGGGCGATGGCCAGCCAGCCGCGGATATCTTCGCCGGACGGGCAACTGCCCTGGCACGGGGGCGTTTTGTGCACGTAGGTCGGACATTTGTGAGATGTGTCCTGGACGAAGATCTTTTCGGTCAAGTCGTTCCAGGTGTGTATGCCATCCTCGAACCTGCGCCAGGAAAGCTTGGTGGTCGTTGCGTCGCTGGTAGTCGCCATCGATCGTTCTCCTACACCAGTAGAACTCTTAGAGTATTCTTTATTTTCCGCAAATGAACGCGAATGAACGAAAATCGGTTGCAAAAGATTATATTGTTCTTTCGTCCGCAGATTACGCAGATTACGCAGATTGTTTCGTTTTTATCCACGAGAATCTGCGTCATCTATGGATCGATTGAAGCCGATGGATCATTTTCCCACACTCACCCTAAACCTCGGCGGCTCCGCTTTTGCTGCTAATGAGCACAAAACAGCATTCCTACTTCCTCGTATGCCAAAAAAAGCTGGGGTTCATACCTCACCCCAGCCTACGGCCCTTTTCTCTTGGCGGTCAACCGGAAACCGGTGTTAGACAAGTGTGTTCCGAAATCTTGAGAAGGGATCGAAGAGCGTCGTTAACCGACTTATCGTTTGGAAACACCTTTGCTATTTCACGCTCCAACACAACGATGTTCGTTTCCTTCGCAATTTTTGCAGAATACTTGCCACGGACTAACTCCCCAAAGTCAGATCGCTTATATTCGGGCCTCAATTCATCGGTACCCATTTGGTCACTTTTCTTCATAGATTGTTTGCTCTCCTCTTTCTGGTATGCGAGAGCTGACTATGTGGATAATATTATCATCTTCTGTGTACGACACAATCAAGAGCCGCCCCTTCTCTGAGACACCAAGTCGATAGAATGATCAGGACCATAGCCGGTTACGGAGAATGCGTCACGAAGGGCTGTAGCCGCTTCCTCGAATGACACATCATGTCTGTGCAGATTGATTCTCGCCTTTTTCGGATCCCAGGTAAATTCCACAGTATATTAACGCGCTAACGTTTTGATCACCTAACATGGGAATCATTTTTCCGCAAATGAATGCGAATTAACGCAAATCGTTAGAATTAAAGATTATATTGTTTGGCTCTTTATGGATTCCAGACTGGTAGGATATTTTGCGCAAATTCGCCTTCTCAGCAAGCCAAAAGGGCATCGTATAACTTGCTGTTGTTGTTGAGAAAAGACTGCCTGTTCTGTCATCAGTCAGAGTGCCACGGACCGCCGTCCCCTTCGATCAGTCTGGAACCCATAAAGAGCCTATTGTTTTTCTGTCTGCAGATTGTGTCAGGCGATCTTCTTCAGGACATTCCGATCCTACGCCGCCTCGGCGACCTCTTCGTCTTCATCCTCCTCGGTCTTCTGGCCGGTGAGGATGATGGCGTTGGATACCAGTTGGTGGACGCTGACGACCTGATCCATCTCCATGCCGTAGAAGGGCAAGACCTTGGAGAATTGGCTCTTGCAGATGGCACAGATGGCGGCCAAGTGGGTTACGCCCTTTTCCTGGATCACATTGTTGAGCGCTTCCATCCGGGGCTTGGCGCCCTTGACCCGAATTTCCATGAGGTCGTCGGTGAGCAGGCCACCGCCTCCGCCGCAACAGAAGGTGCGTTCGCGGATGGTTTCCTCATCCATGTCGTAGAAGTGGTTGCAGGTGGCCTTGATGATGGCCCGCGGGATGTCGAACTGTCCCCCCGGCCAGTCTCCCATGCGCGAGGCGCGCGCTACATTGCAGGAGTCATGATATGTCAGGACCAGGTCGTCGTTCTGCGATTTGTCGAATTTGAGTTTGCCCGTCTGGATCAAATCGTAGGTGAACTCGCAGATATGCTGGGGCACGGGATAGTTCGGGTCGAGAAAGTCCCAGGGACCGGCCAGAGTGTTGAGGAAGCTGTAGGCGACGCGCCAGGCATGGCCACACTCGCCGAAGACGATGCGTTTGACACCCAGGTCCTGGGCAGCCTTGCGGATGCGCTGGGAGACGCGCCGCATGTTCTCGTAGGAGCCGATGAACATGCCGAAGTTGGCGGCTTCGGAGGCGTGGGAGCTGAGGGTCCAGGATACGCCTGCTTCGTGGAACACTTTGCCGTAGCCGATCAGACCGTCCACGTGGGGCTCGGCGAAGAAGTCCGCGGAGGGTGTGACCAATAGGATTTCCGCCCCCTCCTGGTCTAGTGGATACTTGACCGCCACGCCGGTGTCGTCCTCTACGTCCTCTTCCAGACCCTCCAGGGTGTCTTCCAATGCCGGACCGGGCAACCCCAGGTTGTTGCCGACCTTGTAGACCTTGCCGATGATTTCGTTACAGTATTTCTGGCCCATTCCGATGCTGTCCATGATCTCTCGCGCGGCCATGGAGATTTCCGCGGTGTCGATGCCGTAGGGACAGAATACGGAGCAGCGGCGGCATTGGGAGCACTGGTGGAAGTAGCTGTACCAGTCGTCCAGTAGCTCGCGGGTCAGATCTTGGGCACCCACCAGCTTGGGGAAGCATTTGCCGGCCGGCGTAAAGTAACGGCGGTAGATGGCACGCATCAGGTCCTGACGACCTACCGGCATGTTCTTGGGATCGTTGGTACCCAGATAGTAGTGGCACTTGTCGGTGCAGGAGCCGCACTTGACACAGGCATCCAGGTAGACGCGCAGGGAACGATACTTGCCGAGCAGCTCCCCCATCTTGGCGACGGCTTTCTGCTCCCAGTCGTCGACCAAGTCTCCAGGGAAGCCAAGAGGTTCCTGGAACTCGGGCTTGGAAACGAAGGGGCTACTGTGCCTCATTACGCCCGGTTCGATGGCCGGTATTTCCGGGTACTGATTGAGCTCGGGTACGTTGAAATCTGCTTTTGCCATGTTCCTATCTCGTCAGCGGATACCGCAACGCGTACCCACTAGTACAACAGTGGCGAAGTACCGATAACATCGGTCTGGTTCTTCCATTAGGAATTCTGGTAGTGGTGATTTCTGAAGTGATATCTAGCCAACAATCGGCAATAATTCGGTATTATAATACATTTGGAAAAAGACAACGTCTTACGTACGAAGCGTGCTAACTGTTGCCGTAAGGTATTATTCCAACGCTCAATATGAGCCGTTTCCCCCGTTTCTTTACCTACAGGGCGCTGTTGCTCGCTCGGAATGACGGCTCGATACGCGCTCCAATAATCACTGAAAACGATGGCTTCCTTGTAAGCAGACGGTACGCGATCCCAGAGTATCCGACAGGTGTTTTCGGTGCGATCACCGCGGGCAGAGGCGACGATGGCGACGATTTCTCGGGTCTCTCTGTTCATGGCAATCCAGACCCACACTTTGTCTTTGCTACGAAAGACAAAGGACCACAACTCATCCACCTCCAGCGCAGGAATCTTTTTGCACTCAACAGGTTGTAGCGTCTCTTCAAGGGGTGGGAGGTCATTCGCCTGTTCTTTTAACCAGGCACTCAATGTTCGGCGCGAGACCCCAAACGTCCGTTCAATCCCGCGCATACTGCATCTTTATTGAACTACCGGAATTCTTTTTTTCCGCAAATGAACGCGAATAAACGAAAATTGGTCGAAATCGACTCACTGCCATCACGGTTTTTTAATCCGATTGCGTTCATTTGCGTTGACTTTCGGCTAAATCTTCCGTGGGGATCCTGCTAACTCAACGTTATCGTAGTAGTTGAAAGCATATGTATAGTAGGTCCCGGTCACTGCTTAAGGCCCTTGGCCCAGGGCGCAAGATGCCGCCGCTCGCGGGGGTTGTCCACCTGGTTGCGGGTGGGGCTGAAGAACAATCCGGGGGCATGCAACAGCTTGCTGAATGGGAAGACGATCATGAGGGCCGCCACCAACAGCAGGTGCAGGAGCAACAGAGGATCCACGGGCAGCGGGGAAAAGTCGAAGCTCATGAGACCACGGAAAAACAGCTTGACGGAGACCACATCGACATGGATGACGTAGGTCATCGCCAAGCCGGTGAGACCGATGAGGATCAGCAACCCGAGGAGCAGGCGGTCCGATGCCCCGGTGATGTAGTGTACCCGATCGACCAGAACCCGCCGCGCCCACAGACCGGCAAGCCCCACGACCATGGCCATCCCCCCGTAGATGCCGAAGGGCTGGAGCAGTTGAATCGGCAGCCAGACCGGTTCGATGAAATAGCGCAGGTGCCGCAGCAATACCAGTAAGAGCCCGAAATGGAAGATCCAGCCGAAGATCCAGATCCACTTGTTGCCTTTGAACAAGCTCTCGAAGAAAACGACCTCCCGCACCAGGCGCAAGCCGACGCCGGTGGTGGTGGTCGGCGCCGGCGTGGTCGGGATCTTCAAGGGTGCCGGCGTGCGTGCGTACTGCACGATCTTCCAAATCAGCCCCCCCACCAGCACGGCGGCGGTGATGTAGAACAGGATGGCATATAGGACCGTCAGTAACGACATGTTCCCGCTACCTTAACAGTGGAAAGAGTGGATCCGTCGAAGGACCGGGGGACACGGATACTCCCCGCACCACCAGCAGCGCCGTAAGCAAGGTTCGCACAACGCGGCAAGCCCCGCTACCTGGCCCCCATCGGCCGTGTAGGCATCAAGGGAGCCCAGGGGGGACCGTCCTGTACCGGCGGCATGCCGTTTCAGACGCAGCCCGTCGGTTTGGGAAGACCGGCATAGCGACAGGCCTGTTTGGCAGGACCATAGGGGAACAGGCCATACAGATATTTGCTGTTGCCCTTGTCCTTGCCCATCTTTTTGCCCACGGCCTTAGTCAGTACCCGCACCGCCGGGGCGATCTGATACTCTTCGTAATACTCGCGCAGGAAGTTGATAATGGCCCGATGCTCTCCCGTCAATTCCAGATCGTCTTCCTCGGCCATGACATCGGCCACTTCCGGGACCCAGTCGTTGATGTTGGCGAGGTAGCCCTCCTCATCGGTTTCCAGGGTCTTACCGCTGACTTCGATAGGCATGATGATTCTCCTCTCGCTTGCAGATTGAAAACTACAACCAGGCCTGGACCTTGTCGTTGCTCGCCGCCAATTCCACGAAACCCCCGTAGTCTACGACTTTGATCCCCTCGATGATGCGATCTTCGGAGAACCCGCGGGCCGTAAGATCGGGGCCCAGGACATAAATCGATTGCTTAGCGAGCGCGGTCTCGAGCTCTTGCTCCGCACTCGTACCTTTCAGGACCGCGTAGACGCCGTCTTCGAACAGGAGCACGGGGTCGCCCTGCTTGGCGAATTTGAGGCAGGATTCCAAACTATTGCGCTCGAACGGCGATTTGTTGACAGTGTGTAGGATGCTCATCGGATCCCCTCCTTAGAAGCTGAAGATCACATCGGATTCTTCCATGAGCTCGGAGACGCGGGCGGCATCCACCACCTCGACGATATTCTCGATCTCTTCCTCGGTTTCCCAGTCCTCCCAGGGGATCTGCACCAAGTCGTCCGGGGTCAATCCGCGGGCCGCAAGGGAAGCCTTGTCCACGTAGATGTTTTTCACCTCGTAGTCGCCCAGGGTACGGTAGGTTGGCGAGAAGTTCTTCATGCCGATGCCGGCCGTATCCTGGCCCGTGGTAAGCTGATAGACCCCGTCGTCGAGGAACATCAGCCGCACTTCCTGATCGAAGGCGGCACCGATGAGCACGACTTCCAGGGACTCCCAGGCATAGATAGTGCCGTAGAGGGCCTTGCGGTTGAGGTACAGAAACTTCTTGACGGTTTCGGACATGGTGTACCCCCTTCAGTCTCCGAACACGACCAGCCGATCCGCCTGGATGGCCGCCTCGACCAATTGCCCCAGGCCGGAAATGCGGAACTTGGGATGGATGTTGGTGGCATCCTTACCGTTACGCTTGGCCTCGCCTTCGTCCACGATCCCGCGGCGCTGGGCGGCGGCGACGCACACCACCAGCTCTGTCTGTACGGTCTCCTTGCCATCTTCGTCCTTGGTGACCGATTCGATCTTGTACTGTTCGGCCAGCTCCGCCCACCGCTCGACGATGTTGCGGTCATCCTGGGGCGGCGTCGTCAGCCGGGTCCCGTTGTTGACCCCATCGTGGTAGAAGAAGACACGAAAGACTTCGTGTCCCTGCTCCAACGCGGCCTTCGTGAAGAAGTACGCCGAGTCGGACGCCTGGTGCTGGTAGGGTCCCTCGTTGATCTGGATTGCGAACTTCATAGCAACCTCGGTGTGGTTGGGCCCCGCCCCTATCCCGCCCCGAGCGGGGAGCGTGGTGCGGGCTCCCACTCGTGGGTTTTAGAAGCGGATGTAGTTGGACGCATTGAAGCTGGCCCGGGCGCTGCGCCAAGTATCGATATGGTACTTGGTGAAAGGCAGCTCGACCTCCTCGAAGAACCGTGGCCAACCGATGCGCTCGATCCATTCGTTGATCCGTTCCCAAGCCCGAGCACCCTCTTTGTAGGCCTTGAGGATGCGCTTGACGATGGCGGTCGCCTCGGGCCAGCGCGGCGGGTTGTTGGGGATGCCGGCGGCGACTAGTTTCTGGAAGGTGGGCTTACCGCGGGCGTTGGAGTGATTGCCGCCGACCCAGATGGCCAGCTTGGAATGCTCGGCATCGTTGATCTGCATAGGCGGACAGGGCGGGTAGCAGGCACCGCAGCAGATGCATTTGCGCTCATCGACCTCCAGGGAGGGTTTACCGTTGACCATGGCCGGACGGATGGCCGCTACCGGGCAGCGGGCGACGACCGAGGGCCGCTCACAGACATTGGCCACCAGGTTATGGTTGATCTTAGGCGGCTTGGTGTGCTGCACGTTGATGGCGATGTCCCCTTGGCCACCGCAGTTGATCTGGCAGCAGGATGTGGTGATATGCACCCGGTTGGGCATGTCGGTGGCTTTGAACTCATCGATGAGTTCATCCATCATGGACTTGACGACCCCGGAAGCATCGGTGCCCGGAATGTCGCAGTGCAGCCAGCCTTGGGTATGGGAGATCATGGTCACCGAGTTCTGGGTGCCGCCCACTATGAAGCCGGCGTTCTCGACCGCCTTGATCAGGGGCTCCACCTTGGATGCGTCATCGACCACATACTCGAGATTTGAACGCAGGGTGAAGTGGACAAAGCCGTCGGCGTATTGATCGCCGATGTCACACAATTTGCGCAGGGTGAAGACGTCGAGGATGCGTTGGGTACCGACCTTGACGGTCCAGATCTCGTCACCGGTGTAGGCGACGTGCCGGAGCACCCCCGCGCGCGGGTGCTCGTGATACTTCCACATACCGAAGTTTTTACGCATCACGGGATGCATGTACTGCCACGGATCGGGGCATCCGGACTCGATCGGCTCACGCATGTCGGCCATTCGCCTGTCCTCCAAAACTTATAAAATTCAGTCGAAATCTCGATCCCGGCCGGACGCGGGGACTCGGCCCTCACGCCGGCCGCCAGGACTCAGCCGGCGGCGGCCTCCGCCTGCCGCTCGAACCAAGCCTCCGCCGCTTCATCCCAATCATCCATCCGGACGTAGGAGCTCTCGCGCGGGTGGCTCAGCATGTTGGGGTCAGGCTCGATGTCGAGACTGTCGAGGAAATTGGCCAGACCAATGCGCTCGATCATCTCGCCGCAACGCTCGTGTTCTAAGCCGTTCTCGGCCCAGAAGTCGATGACCTCCTCGGCCAGCTCGACCAGGGACTCATAGTCCTTCTCGGTCTCCAGTTTCTTGAAGGGGACGATGACGGTGCCCATCAGATCGCCAATCTTGAGGGTGCGCTTGCCGCCGATGCAGATGGTCACGCCCTTGTCGCTGCCCGGGTGCAGAGCCTTGGGCATGACGTTCAGGCAGTGCATGCAGCGTACGCAGTCGCGGTTGTTGACGACCAGGGTGTCATCGTCGCCTAGGGACAGAGCCTGGGTGGGGCAGCGGGTAATGACATTGTCGATGATGGACTGGCGGCCGTTGGTCTTGAGGTAGTTCCTGACCTCCTCCTGGTCGACCTTCATGTCGTCGCGCCAAGTGCCGATGACGGCAAAATCCGCGCGCTCGATGGCATTCTGGCAGTCATTGCCGCAGCCGGAGACCTTGAACTTGAACTTGTAGGGCAGGGCCGGACGGTGCACATCGTCGGTGAAGTTGTTCACCAGCAGGCGGTGGGCCTTGAGCTCGTTGGTGCAGGACATCTCGCAGCGGGCCGCGCCGACGCAGGACATGGCGGTACGCACGCAGGGACCGGCACCGCCCAAGTCCCAACCATAGTCGTTGATTTCGTCGAAGAAGTGCTGGGTATTCTCGGTGTCGGTGCCGATGAACATGATGTTGCCGGTCTGACCATGGAAGGTCACAAGCCCGGAGCCGAACTTCTCCCAGCTGTCGGCCAACTGGCGCAGCATACCGGTGGAATAGTGGTTACCCGCCGGCGGCTGAACCCGCAGGGTGTGGAATTCCTTGGACTCGGGGAAGGCCTTTCCAACCTCCGAGAAGCGGGGAATGATGCCGCCACCGTAGCCGTACACCGAGACGGTGCCCCCCTTCCAATAGCCCTTGCGGGTCTCGTAGGAATGTTCCAACTGGCCCAGCAGGCTGTTGGTCACTTGGTTGATGCGGGCATCCGGGTGCTCGTCACGTAACCGCTTGATACCAGTAATAAAGCTCGGCCAGGGGCCGCTTTCCAACTGATCGAGCATCGGTGTGGGGTGCTTATCGGTGGCCATCGTGCTGTCTCTCCTACATCTTTAATATCGAATTAAAGGATGGTATCGCTTTATGTGCCCCGCTCCCGCGGACATCACCCATCCGCGCGCGCAAACCGCATTGAATTCGTTCGAGTTTCGCCGCAAGCGCAGGCAAAATCCATCGTAAGCCCCGTGGCCCCTCGCTACGAATGCGCACGGCGGACAGGCTCCTGCAAATTGGGCGGCGATGTTACGCTGTGACGACCCGTTAGTCAACGGATTGTAATATAAGGGAGTCCTCATACGCCAGCCTGACCACTGGGTAAGTGCGTATAAATTTCCTTAATTATTAACAGGTTAATTCCGGTTCCCAGCCACCAGGCAAACATCCGTCAGACCTTCAGGCTGCCGCTGCCAGCATGAAATCCACGTATACGGCGTTAAAGGGGAGGACAATTCGACCATCATCCGTACGGTTCAAAATGCCCACATCGAGCCAAGGCATGGAGGTCGCCCTGCACGCTTTATCAGGTCACGCCCGAGCCGCCGGGCGGCTTCACGGATACTCATTGCCCCCTGTCCGGTCATCACATTGAGCAGCTCCCAACGCGCACGGGTCATGAGTCTGCCAAAGTAGCTCGACCGAGGCAAAGGAGATAGAGGCATAAGGAAACGGAATTTCCTAGTTTAAGGTCTTCACCAATACCGCTCGCAATCAACATCGCCACCGTTGTTACAATTGCAGGACTTCATTCAGCGTCACGGTAGAAACTATCTTTTATCACACCCACCTTCCGCTTCAAAAGTGGTTTCTGGCGATCAT
>Ga0209144_1000176_pt1 | contig 13369 bp, 13 predicted proteins | sample WorMettrBAHAMAS1_FD_187392 | JGI IMG/M metagenome (GOLD analysis project Ga0209144, IMG submission 187392) | Marine gutless worms symbiont microbial communities from Max Planck institute for Marine Microbiology, Germany - Inanidrilus... | ecosystem: Host-associated > Annelida > Digestive system...
TCTGCAACGAATCTGAGCGAAGAAGGGACCGCGATCCCAAAATCCGCTATCGCAACCAACCCACCGCGATCATCGCGGGCCACAGCAGTCTGAAAATCTCTCTCGAGCTCGAGAAAGCCAATAAAGACAATCCAATACCAAACCCGCACACTGGTCTCATTATACCGCGGGGGAGCCAAGGGGGGAGGAAGCCGCCGGGCATCGCCTGGCGGCTTCGCTTTTTGGCCAGAAGGACGTCAGTTGCCGAGGAAGGGCTGCACGAGCAGCTTGTCGAGCCGCCGGTCGGCGGGATCGCGAAAGATCGGCAGACCGATGGTCATGCCTTCGTGGCCGTCCCGCGGCTGCGCCCGGTAGGTGGCGAACATCCGGTCCCAGACGGACAGATTGAAACCGAAATTGGAATCGGTCTCGTCGCGATGGACCGAGTGGTGGACCCGGTGCATGTCGGGAGTGACGACCGCAAGTCTCAAGACTCGATCGATGCCCGCCGGCAGGCGGACGTTGCCGTGGTTGAACATGGCCGTGGCGTTGAGCAGCACCTCGAACGCGATGACCGCGATCGCCGGCGCGCCGAGCGCCACGACCACGGCCATCTTGTAGAGCATCGACAGCGCGATCTCTAAGGGGTGGAACCGCACGCCGGTGGTGGTGTCGAAGTCGACGTCGGCATGGTGCATGCGGTGAAGCCGCCACAGCAGCGGCACCTTGTGGAACACCACGTGCTGGGCATAGATGGCTAGGTCGAGGACGAAAACCGCCAACAGCAGGGCGACCGGCGCGGGCATCGCGACGGTATTGAGCAGGCCGATGCCGCGCGTCTCCGCCCACACCGCCGTGCTGGCGGCGGCAATGGGAAACAGGACCCTCAGCATTGCGGCGTTGAGGACGGCGATCGCCAGGTTGGCGGTCCAGCGCACGCCACGCGTGGCTGATCGTGCGCGGCGGGGCGCCAGCACCTCCCAGACCATCATCGCCGCAAGGACACCCAGGAACGCGCCGAGGCGCAGCGCCGTTTCGCCGTTGGACACCAACTCGTTCATGATCCAAAGGTAGTGATTGAGGCGGCACGCGGCCAGTGCGGCACCGCGTCAGGGGCAGCCTTTACATCAACGTTCCCGCCAATTACCTTATTTCGCAGGTGCAACATACGCCGTGAGTCATGTCCGACGGACTGTTTTCCCATTACCGCGCCCGGCTTCAAGCCGGTGATCTCCAGCGTGATTCCGCCCAGCAGTTGACCGTCGAGAAGCTGGAAAGCCTGCACCACGCGCTTGCAGCATACGAACCGGCTTCGGGCCGCGAGGGTTGGAAGGCCCGCTTCGGGCTCTCCCGACGGCGCACCGAACCGCCGCAGGGACTCTACATCTACGGTGGTGTGGGGCGGGGGAAGTCCATGCTCATGGACATCTTCTTCGCCTGCGCTCCGGTCGAACGGAAGCGCCGCGTTCACTTCCACGCCTTCATGCAGGAGGTGCAGGCGGAACTCAATGCGCTGCGTCGCCGCGAAGCCGAATCGAGCTTGAGCGGCGCATCGCGCGGCCGGCCGCGGGATCGCGATGATGTCCTGTTAAAGGTGGCGCGAACGTTTGCCGAGCGCACCTGGCTCCTCTGCTTCGACGAATTCCAAGTCCTCGACATCGCCGACGCGATGATCCTCGGCCGCCTGTTCGAGGCGTTTTTCGAAGCCGGCGTGGTCATCGTTGCAGCGTCCAACCGGCCGCCGCGCGACCTCTACAAGGACGGACTGCAGCGCGAACTGTTTCTGCCGTTCATCGATCTGATCGAAGAGAAGCTCGACGTGCTGCAGCTTGATTCGGGCATCGACTACCGGCTCGAAAGCATGCGGACAATGGATGTCTACCTGACGCCATTGGGCGCCGAGACCGATGCCCGACTGGAAGACTACTTCCGGCGCCTGACACATGGCGCCGACGTCGGCCCCGACCGCATCACCGTGCACGGCCGCACCGTCGAGATCCCCATGGCCGCCGGCGGCATCGCCTTCACCGCGTTCAAGGACCTGTGCCAGAAGGCGCTGGGCCCGGCCGACTACCTGTCCATCGCCAGCCGCTATGACACCATCGTGCTCGCCGGCATTCCGCGGATGGAGTCGACCCGGCGCAACGAAGCGATGCGGTTCGTCACCCTGATCGACACCCTCTATGAACACCGGGTCAAGCTGATCTGCTCGGCCGACCGGTCGCCGGACGACCTCTATCCGGCCGGCGATGGCGCCTTCGAATTCGAACGGACGGTGTCGCGCCTGCACGAAATGCAGACCGAGGACTATATCGGCTCCGAACACTTGTCCTGAGGGGCGATCGGCTCAGCCACCCTCTGCCGCCGGGGCGAGGCCGATCTCGTCGTAGTACCGCTTGGCGCCGGGGTGCAACGGGATGGCGATCCCGTCCCGCGCTTTGTGACGCTCCATCAGCTTGCCGTTCGGGTGACCGGCATCGAGCAGTTTGCGGTTGTTTTCGTGCCACAGGGCGCGCGTGATCCCGTAGGCGGTCTTCTCGTCCATGGACGCGCTGACAACGAGCTGTGTCGCGACCTTGAGGGTCACGGTGGCCTCGACCCCGGGATAGACGCCATCCGGAACGATCTCGGCGCCGTAGAACGGAAACCTCTTGCGAAGCTCATCCACCTGCCGCCCCTTGATGTGTACGAGGGAAATGTCCGTCCCCTCAGCTGTGTACGAAACGCCATCTGTGGGAATGCCGCCGACGACGAAGAACGCATCCAGTTCTCCCAGCGCCAGCTTGTCGCCCGCCTTGCCAACCTTGTCGTAATCCTGCTTCAGGTCCGCTTCATCGAGGCCGAATGCGTCGAGCACGGATCGAGCGACGACCAGGGTCCCGGACTGGTGTTCGCCGAGGGACACGCGACGACCTTTGAGGTCGGTGACCGTTTCGATGCCGCCTCCGCGGCGGACGACAAGCTGAACCGCTTCGGGGAACAGATTGGCGATGGCGCGGAGGTTGTCGAGCGGCTTGCCCAGCGCAAACTGGCCTCGCCCGTGGTAGGCGAAATAGGCGATGTCGGCCTGGGTCAGCGCCAGCTCCATGCGGTCGGCTGACACGGCGACCACGTTCTCCACCGAGCCTTCTGTCGCGACCACGGCGGCGATCAGGCCGGGCACGCCACAGCTTCCGCCCAACGCGCATTCCCGCGAGCCGGGCGGGTTGCTGATGGCGCCGGCGATCAGCCCGCCGACCGGAAAGTAGGTTCCGCCGGTGGCGCCGGTGGCGATGCGGACGAATGTCAGGTCCTGTGCGCCGGCCGTCGTCACCCAGGCGCAGACCAATAGGGACAAGGCGGTCTTGAGCGCGGATCGGACGGTGGTCCAACGCACGGCCATTCGACGCCGCCTCCCGGTGTTCAGAGATCTTCTATCGGTCGAACATAGGACCGCCGACGCCAACCGCCAAGGGGGAGGGATCGCTGGTCAGTCTACGGACACCGCCAGGATCATGCTGAGTTGGCAGAGCGGGCGGCGGGTCTCCGCGGCCCAGGCGTTGAAGATCTCCTGGATCTGGGCCCGGGCGCGCTTGCCCTTGGGATCACCATCGACGGCGCCCCAGTGGTTGAGCGCCTTCACCACCGACGGTGTCAGGATGAAGGTGTCCTTGCCGGCCATGCGCAGGAAATAGGGCCCCGAGGCGCCGCCGAGGTTGGAGAACCGCTTGGCCAGGTCATCCCACAGCGCAACCATCGCCTCGCCCGGCCAGTCGGCGAGGTAGTTGCCGAATCCGCCAGACTCGTCGGATACGGCGGTCATCGCCGCGGCGTTGGCCCGCACCGACTTGATCTTGCCCCAATGGCGGATCAGGCGCGTATCGCCCATCAGCGCTTCCAGGTCTTCGTCGCTCATCGCCCGCACGCGGCCGGGATCGAAGCCATGAAAGGCGTCTTCGAATGCCGGCTAACGGGCGTCGACAACGCTGTGCTTGATCCCGGCGCGGAACACCCGAAGCGACATCAGGGACAGGTAGCGATCGTCGGTGACTGCGCGCAGTTCGTCCGCCGACTTGGCCTCGGGCAAGCGGGCGGCGAGCGCATCTTCACCGCCGGTGCGGGCGAACGCGGTTTCAAAAACCGGGGCGAATGCGGTCATCGCGCGCGATCGTATCCGCCGAACCCCCGGCCCGCAATGACGCGTTGATCGGGCGCTCGCCGCTTGGCCTCGGCGATCTTTTCTGGCAGACAGGGGCCAAGCGCCGACGGGAGAGGGACGTCATGAACGAGGCCGAGACCGCCGCCGACGAGGGCCGGCGGGACTTCATCCGCGAGATCATCCGCGCCGACCGCGAGGCCGGGCGCGTCGCCACCGTCGTCACCCGGTTCCCCCCGGAGCCCAACGGCTATCTGCACATCGGCCACGCCAAGTCCATCTGCCTCAACTTCGGCGTTGCCGCCGAATTCGGCGGGCGCTGCCATCTGCGGTTCGATGACACCAACCCCGTGAAGGAAGAGATGGAATTCATCGAATCCATCGAGCGCGACGTCCGCTGGCTGGGCTTCGACTGGGGCGAGCACCTGTACTTCGCTTCGGACTACTTCGATCAGCTTTACGACTGGGCCGAGCACCTCGTCCGCGAAGGCAAGGCCTATGTGGACGACCAGTCCGCCGAACAGATCCGCGTGAACCGCGGCACCTTCACCGAACCCGGCACCGAAAGCCCATTCCGGGGTCGGAGCATCGAGGAAAACCTCGACCTCTTCCGCCGCATGCGCGCTGGCGAGTTTCCCGACGGGACGCGGGTGCTGCGCGCCCGCATCGACATGGCCGCCGGCAACATCAACATGCGGGATCCGGTGCTGTACCGAATCCTCCATGCCCACCATCCGCGTACGGGCGATGCCTGGTGCGTCTACCCGACCTACGACTTCGCGCACGGGCAATCTGATGCCATCGAGTCCATTACCCATTCGATCTGCACCCTTGAGTTCGAGGATCACCGCCCGCTCTACGACTGGCTGATCGAAAACCTGCCGGTCCCGTCGCGCCCGCGGCAGTACGAGTTCGCCCGCCTCAATCTCTCGCACACGCTGATGTCGAAGCGGCGACTGATGGAACTGGTGCGCGACGGCCACGTGCGCGGCTGGGACGACCCGCGCATGCCGACTTTGGCGGGCCTGCGCCGCCGCGGCATCCCGCCCGCGGCCATCCGCGATTTCGCCGCCCGCATCGGCGTCGCCAAAGCCAACAGCACTGTCGACGCGGCGCTGTTCGCCCACTGTGTTCGCGAGTACCTCAACAAGGTGGCGTTGCGGCGGATGGCGGTACTCCGGCCGTTGAAGGTGGTGATCGAGAACTATCCCGAGGGCCAGACCGAAACCCTCGATGCAGTCAACAATCCGGAAGACGCTGGCGCCGGCACTCGGCCGGTGACCTTCGGACGCGAACTCTACATCGAGCAAGAGGACTTCATGGAAGATCCGCCGAAGAAGTTCTTCCGCCTCGCGCCGGGCCGCGAAGTTCGGCTGCGCTACGCGTACTTCATGACCTGCAACGAGGTTGTCCGGGACGGCGGCGGGAATATCGTCGAGTTGCGCTGCACCTACGATCCGGAAACCCGGGGCGGCGACGCTCCCGACGGCCGCAAGGTCAAGGCGACCCTCCACTGGGTCGCGGCGGCGGATGCGGTGCCGGCGGAGGTACGGCTCTACGATCACCTGTTCGCCAGACCCGATCCGGGTGCCGACGGTGACGCGCTCGACGACCTCAACCCCGACTCGCTCAAGGTGTTGGCCGACTGCCGCCTCGAACGGGCACTGGCCGCGACCGAAACCGGCGAAGCGGTCCAGTTCGAACGTCTGGGCTATTTCTCCGTCGATCCCGACTCGACGGCGGAGGCTCCGGTGTTCAATCGCACCGTGGCCCTCCGCTACACCTGGGCCAAGGTTCAGGCCAAGGGCAGCTGAGCGTTCAGACAGAACGCTCTGTGGCCACTGCGGCGGTTGCCGCGCCACTGGGCGGCCGATGCCTCGCGGAATCGGACAGGACGGCGACGAACCGCATGATCGCCTCAGGCGCGGCTCCGTCGTTGGAGATCTCGACCACGTCGTTGCCGCTGATGCGGAATGCCCTCGCGCGGGCCAGCCGTGCCTCGATCTCAGGGCGGGTTTCCCTGCCGCGGGCGGAAAGCCGCTGCGCCAGCACCTCGTCCGAGACCGTAAGCAGGATGACGCGGACCGGCGTCAGGCGCATGCGGGCTTCGTCGATTACCGTTCGCGAGACGTTGACGACGACGGAGCGGCCGGCATCCAGATCCCGTTCGATGCTGTTCGGAACGCCGTACGCGTGGCCGTTCGCGGTCCAATGCAGGGCAAAGGCGCCGGCATCGCGGTGAGCATCAAACTCTTCGGACGTTGCAGCGATGTGGTCCTCGCCTCCAGCGTCCGACGGTCGGGTGATCACACGTCTAGGAAAAACGAACCCGCTGTCCATGCGCAGCGCCACCCGCGCGCCGTCGAGCAGTGTGTCCTTGCCCGATCCACTGGGCCCGACGACCAGGAACAGGGTGCCGCACTCAGGTGCCAACACGTGAGTATTCCCCGGCAAGGTCAATTGTTCGATTTGGAATGGGCGGACGCGGCATGGGCACACCCGGCATTGCGGAGCGGCGGCGGGCCGTTGGTCTGTCACACGCGGCAGCACCATATCGGCGCGTCGTGTCGCCTCGTTGACCGCAACGTGAACATCGATTGACCCTTCTATGACACAGAACCATGTACCATGCAAATGTACAGATCGGTCAGTCTAAAAGAAGCGACGAGCGTCGCGGCGGGAAGATCGGCGCGGCCGCGCGCCGTCCACCGCAGCGCGCCGCAGCCGCTTGCGAGCCCATGGCGATTTCTTGCGAGCCCATGGCGATTTGCGGGACAATTCATGCGGTTGCCCCTGGCCGGGCGGCAAGGGAGGTCGGCGGCGTGCAGTTCGGGGACGTGCCCATCGAAAAGGCGGAAGGCGCCATCTTGGCGCATTCCGTGCGCGCCGGAGGCGCGAAGCTCGCAAAGGGCCGCGTGCTCTCGGATGCGGACGTGAACGCGCTGCGCGCTGCCGGTATCACCTCGGTCGTCGCTGCCCGCCTCGAGTCCGGAGACGTCGGCGAGGACGAAGCGGCGACCCGCGTTGCCGCCGCCTGCACGGGTCCCGCGATCCGACTGGATGCCGCGGCGACCGGGCGTGTCAATTTGCATGCCACGGACCGAGGCGTGCTCGTCTATGCACCGGCGACCATCGACGCCATCAATGGTATCGACGAGGCCGTGACCATAGCCTGTCTGCCGCCGGGATCGCTGGTCGAGGCCGGGCAGATGGTGGCGACAGTGAAGATCATTCCCTTCGCCGTCCCGGGCGACTCTTTGGCGCGGTGCGAGGCCGCCGCCGCTGACGGACCCGCGCTCATGGTCACGCCGCTGCGTCCGCTCCGCGTTGGGCTGATCCAGACGAGGCTCGGAGAGACCGCGGCGAAGATGCTGGACAAGACCGCCCGGGTCACAGCGGAGCGGATCGAAGGGCTCGGCGGTACCTTGCTGGACGAGGTGCGGTGCGCCCATGACGAGGCGGAGACCGCCGCGGCGATCGCCGAACTGATCGATCGAGGGGCAGAACTGTTGCTGGTCGCCGGAGCCTCGGCAATCACCGACCGGCGGGATACCGTGCCTGCGGCGATCGTCCGGGCCGGCGGATGCATCGAGCATTTCGGCATGCCCGTCGATCCGGGCAACCTCCTGTTGCTCGCCACCTTGGCGGACGGTGCGCCCGTCGTCGGACTGCCGGGCTGTGCCCGCTCGCCCAAGCTCAACGGTTTCGACTGGGTGTTGTGGCGCCTGTTCGCCGGCGTTCCCGTCACCCGCGCCGATATCATGGCCATGGGCGTCGGCGGCCTGCTGACCGAAATCCCGACGCGCCCCGCGCCGAGGGAGCGGGTGTAGGAAGATCACTGGCAGGCCGCAAGCCTTCTTCCCAAATACGTCTCAAAACGTGCAAACGCGCGGTTGACAACCTTCAGCCGGACCTCTGCATAGGCACCAACCGCAAGCACAGGCCCGACTCGGTATATGCCGCCACCCACCCGCAGCCTCCCTTTCCCCGAATTCGTGACCCTCATCGCGTTCATGGTCTCCATCGTCGCGATGGCGACGGACGTGATGCTTCCGGCGCTGGGGACGATCACCGACGACCTCGGCGTGACTGACCGCAACGACGTCCAACTGGTCGTTTCCATGCTGTTCCTCGGGTTCGCGGCCGGCCAGTTCATCGCCGGCCCGCTTTCGGACCGTTTCGGGCGAAGGCCGGTCATCTTTGGGGGGGTACGTCGTCTTCGTTGCTGGCTGCCTGCTGTCGATCATGTCGTCGAACCTGACGATCATGCTGGTTGGCCGGGTCCTGCAGGGGTTGGGCGCTGCCGCGCCGCGCGTGGTGACGGTCTCTTTGGTGCGCGATTGCTCCGAGGGCCGCGCCATGGCGCGCATCATGTCGATCGTCATGTCGGTGTTCATTCTTGTGCCGGCCATCGCGCCGGCTGTCGGGCAGGGTGTGATCCTGGTCGGCCACTGGCGGTACACGTTTGTCCTGCTGCTGGTTCAGGCCGTTCTGGCGTTTGCGTGGTTCGCCCTCAGGCAACCGGAAACGCTGGCCCCATCCGATCGAAGGCCTCTGTCCCCTTCGAGCATCGCCACCGGGGTCCTCACGGCGCTGTTGATGCGCGTCGTGTCTGGCTACATCCTCGCGACGGGTTTCGTCTTCGGCGCGTTCCTCGGCTACCTGAGCTCGGCCCAGCAGGTCTTCCAAGTCGCGTACCGCGTCGGTAACCTCTTTCCCCTCTATTTCGCCGTAGCGGCGCTGGCGATCGGAACGGCGACGGTGCTCAACTCTATGCTGGTCATGCGCCTCGGCATGCGCCAGCTGACACATGCTGCCCTTGTAAGGATGACGCTGGTTTCGGCGCCATTCCTGGCGATCGCGCTGGCCTCGGAAGGTGTTCCACCGTTTCCCCTTTTCATGGCCTGGCTGCTGGCCATGTTTCTGTGCGTGGGTTTTCTGTTCGGCAACCTGAATGCCCTGGCGATGGAACCCCTCGGTCGGATGGCGGGACTCGGTGCTTCGCTGATCGGCTCGGCCGCGACGTTCATGTCCCTGCCGTTCGGCTGGTTCATCGGCAGCCGGTTCGACGGCGGCATCACCGCCCTCGTCGCCGGCTTCCTTCTGCTGGGGCTCGCCGCCCTGGCCGCGGTACGCTGGACCGAAGGCCAGTTTCCGTTCACACCGCCGCGAGGGCCTACTCGAGGTCGGCGATAAGGTCGTCCGGGTCTTCGATGCCGATGGACATGCGGATCATGCCGGGCGTGATGCCGATGGCGGCCTGCTCGTCGGGCGGGATGTTGACGTGGGTCATCGACGCCGGGTGTTCGGCGAGGCTCTCGGTGCCGCCGAGACTGACCGCGAGGCGGATGACCTTGAGCGCATTGAGCAGCCGGTAACAGGCGGCCTCGCTGCCGTCGAGATCGAAGGCGAAGGTCGAGCCGGCGGCGGTGCATTGCCGGGCGTAGACGGCCCGGCGGGGATCGTCTTCGGCATACAGGTCTGGGAAGTTGACCGACGCCACCTTCGGCTGTTCGGCCAGCCAGGCGGCGATGCGCCGCGCGTTGTCGGTGGCCTTGGCCATGCGTAGCGTCATCGTCTCCAGGCTGCGCGTCACCAGCCACGCCGTATGGGCGTCCATGGTCGTGCCGAGGACCGTGCGCATCACCCGGACCGGCTGCATGACATCCTCGCGGCCGAGGCACGCTCCGGCGATGACGTCGCTGTGCCCGCCCATGTACTTGGTCAGCGCATAAACCACCAGATCAGCGCCGTGCTCGAAGGGCTTCTGCCAAAGCGGGCCGAGGAGCGTGTTGTCGACAACGAGAAGAGGTTTCCGACCCTGGGCGGCGGCGATGCGCTCGACGGCGGCGGCGCACGCCGCCAGATCGACCATGGCGTTCGTCGGATTGGCCGGTGTCTCGGCATAGATCGCCGCCACCGGGCCGAGGTCCAACGCCGCATCCACTGCGCGATCGAGGGAGTCGTCCGTCGTGCCGGCCTGGAATCCGACGTGACGGACGCCGAACTCGGGAAGAGTCGTGTGGACGAGATAGGTGGTGCCGCCATAGAGGGGTTCGCTGTGGACGATGACCTCGCCGGGCCGCACGTGGGTCAGCAGGGTCGTCGAGATCGCCGCCATGCCGCTGGCGAACACCAGGGCCGCCTCGGCCTCGTCCCAAAGGGTCAGCCGGTCCTCGAGGATCTCCAGGCCGGGGTTGTTGATGCGGGTGTAGATGGACCCCGGGTCCTCGTCCGCCCGCTGCTCTCGCAGCCCGTAGGCCAGCTCCGACATCGCCTTGCCGTCATCGGCGTTGCCGAAGGCAAAGGTCGAAGTCTGGAAGATCGGCGCCTTGAGAGCGCCCTCGGAATGGGCCGGGTCGTAGCCGTAGCTCATCGCCAGCGTTTCCGGAGACAGCTTGCGGTCCCCGAGCCGGCGGCTGCGGTAAGGCTTCTTGGGCTTCGGCATGGGCGTGCTCCTGATCCTGGCGACGCACGAGCGCAGCCGGCGCTGACCATACTCGGAGAGCGCGGTCAAGGGGGCGATCGCGATTGCGGGTCGAACTTTACAAAAGGATGTCGCTTTATGACATTTCAGCTCATCCCGTCGGAGTTGAAATGTTTGCCCGGCGGATGACGAAACAACAACGACTGCTGGTGCCCGGGAGGCGGACGGACATGGACGATCAGGCGAGCCCATCGGCGGAGTCCGCGCCGGGACGTGCGGGTCGTGCCTCGAAGCGGGGCCGCCATCGCAGTGCCGATCGCGGCGGCGGTCTCCAGCAGCCGCCCTGGCGTCAGCCGCGCAATCCCTATCGTCCGGTCGACATCGTCTCCGCCGACGAACTGGAGGCCATTCATCTGGCCTCCCTCCACATCCTCGAAGATATCGGCATGGAGTTCCTCGACGGCGAGGCGCTGGATCTGGTCGCCGCCGCTGGCGCGGACGTCGACCCCGGCACCAACCGGATGCGCATCGACCGCGGCCTCGTCGCCAAGGCCCTGGAAACGGCGCCGTCACAGTTCACCGTTCACGCGCGCAATCCCGACCACAACCTGATCATCGGCGGCCCTTGGTGCGTGTTCTGTACCGTCGGCAGTGCCCCCAACTCTGCCGACCGCGAGGGTGGCCGGCGGCCCGGGAATGCCGCCGACTTCGCCAATTTCATCCGGCTCGGCCAGTCGCTCAATGCCGTGCATGCGATGGGCGGCTACCCGGTCGAGCCCCAGGACCACCACCCGTCGGTGCGCCACCTCGACGCGGTGCACGCCATCACCACGCTGACCGACAAGGTGTTCCAGATCTACTCCCTCGGCCGCGATCGAATCCGTGATGCCCTCGAACTGACCCGCATCGCCCGCGGTGTCACGCCGGAGGAATTCGCCGACCAGCCGAGCGCGATGAGCGTGATCAATGCCAATTCGCCGCTCAGATACGACACCTTCATGCTGCAGGGGATCATGGACCTGGCGCGCGCTGGCCAGGTGGCGATCGTCACCCCATTCACCCTCGCCGGTGCCATGGCGCCGGTCACCATCGCCGGTGCGGTCACGCAGCAGAATGCCGAGGCGCTCGCCGGGCTCGTGGTCAACCAACTCGCCCGGCCGGGCGCGCCCTTCGTCTACGGTGGCTTCACATCGAACGTCGACATGAAGTCGGGCGCCCCGGCGTTCGGCACGCCCGAGTACATGAAAGGCGCCTTGCTCGGCGGCCAGCTTGCCCGCCGCTACGGCGTCCCGTACCGCTCGTCCAATACCTGCACCGCCAACACCGTCGACGCCCAGGCGGCCTACGAGTCGGTGTTCTCCCTGTGGGGGGCGATCATGGGCGGGGTCAACATCCTCAAGCACGGCACCGGCTGGATGGAGGGCGGCCTGCAGGCGTCGTTCGAGAAGTTCGTTCTCGACGCCGATCTGTTGCAGATGGTGATGGCGTTCCTCGACCCGCTGGAGACCGGCGCCGACGCCCTCGCCATCGAGGCGGTGCGCGAGGTCGGGCCCGGCGGCCATTTCTTCGGCGCGCTGCACACCCAGGCCCGCTACAAGACCGCCTTCTTCACGCCGATGATCTCCGACTACCGCAACTACGAGACCTGGACCGAGGCGGGCAGCCCAGAGGCCTTCGGCAAGGCCCACGAGATCTACAAGCAGCTTCTGGCGTCCTACGAGCCGCCGCCCATGGACCCGGCGATTCGCGAGGAGCTAGACGTCTTCGTCGCCCGGCGCAAGGTCGAGGGTGGCGTCGTCACCGATTTCTGAGGCCATGACCGAACCCGCCACCCAGCGCAAGATCGATCCTGCCCGCCGCCCGGCCAGCGCCCTGGCGCTGGATGTCTCGGCGCCCGGCAACCCGGCGCACCGGGAGTGGGCCGAGGCCGGGCTCGACGCGCCGGATATCGAAGCGATCCGCCGCTACCGCCTCGGCCGGCTGCGCGCCGAGCTGGCCAAGCGGGATTGTGCCGGCGCGGTGCTGTTCGATCCGCTGAACGTGCGCTACGCCACCGACTGCCCGAACATGCAGGTGTGGTGCATGCACAACGCCGTTCGCTATGCCTTCGTCGCAACGGAAGGCCCGGTGGTGCTGTTCGACTTCCACAGCTGCGCGCATCTCTTCGCCGACCTCGACCTCATCGACGAGACCCGCCCGGCGATCCCCTTCTTCTACTACCAGGTCGGCGACCGCGAAGACGAGATGGCGGCGCGCTGGGCAGGGGAGATCGCCGAACTGTTACACGCCGCCAGCGGCAACCGCCTCGCCGTCGACAAGTGCGAGATCGCCAGCATCGATGTGCTGCGCGCCGCCGGCATCGAGGTCGTCTCCGGCCAGGCCGCCACCGAGCACGCGCGGAAGATCAAGCACGCCGACGAGATCAAGGCCATGCGCCGCGCCATCCACGCCTGCGAGACCGGGATGGCGGCGATGTGGGAGACGTTGACGCCGGGGATCACCGAGAACCAGCTTTGGTCGATCCTCCACCAGGCCAACATCGCCCGCGGCGGTGAGTGGATCGAGACGCGCCTGCTGTCCAGCGGCCCGCGCACCAACCCGTGGTTCCGCGAGTGCTCCGACCGGGCCATCGAGGCCGGGGACATCGTCTCGTTCGATACCGACCTCATCGGCCCCTACGGCTACTGTTCCGACATCTCGCGCTCCTCCTATGATGATTGTCCAGCGGGGATTGTTTCCCCGGCGATTTTGAAGGCCGGGAAGTCTTCGAAGACCCAGCCGTTTTTCAGCGTGTCGTAGATGATCTTGAGCAACTTTCGGGCCGTGGC
>Ga0209144_1000178_pt1 | contig 13326 bp, 14 predicted proteins | sample WorMettrBAHAMAS1_FD_187392 | JGI IMG/M metagenome (GOLD analysis project Ga0209144, IMG submission 187392) | Marine gutless worms symbiont microbial communities from Max Planck institute for Marine Microbiology, Germany - Inanidrilus... | ecosystem: Host-associated > Annelida > Digestive system...
GTTAATCTCCGTTTCAGGGTCAAAAGCCCTACCTTGTACATCCAACCTGGAACCTATCCGCCTCTCCCAACACCCTAATAGCATCGGGCGCTTCGACCGTTCACTCCCCATTCATGCCATCTCCGTTCCGATGGTCTCAAGGATGCGATCGCCGAAAGACTCCAGGGTGCGCTCGCCGACCATGACATCGCCGGTCACATCCATGTTGCGGTCATCTCGATTGAGCAGAAGCCAGCGTTCCTCCGTTCCGATGGTCTCAAGGATGCGATCGCCGAAAGACTCCAGGGTGCGCTCGCCGACCATGACATCGCCGGTCACATCCATGTTGCGGTCATCTCGATTGAGCAGAAGCCAGCGTTCCTCCCCGCCGAAAGGGATGTCGCCGAAGCGGCTGGCCCGGGTCAGCATGAGGACGGCTTCGCCGCTGAGATCGATCGAATAGAAGCCGACGGCCTTGGAGACGATCTTGGCCTTGAGAGCGCTGAACGCGACCGGATCCTGGACGTCTTCGATGAGCTCGGCCGCCTTCACCATGAGGGCGAAGTCGTCCATGCGAAGATCCGGCGCATCGAGCTTGGCCGAGATGGTGGCGACGGCGTTCGTCTCTGCCAGTTTCAAGGTCTGATAGTGGGCAAGAGTTAGCATGGGTCAGCCTTTTCAAAAGAGTTCGATGCCGAGGGTCCGGTAGTCCGTTCCCCGGCGGGCCGAGACGATCAGGGTTTGCAGATCCAATCCCGTGGCATCGGCGACGATGACTGCCGCCGCTTCGGCCGCAGTGGCGCTCGCTTCGGCCTTGCCTGCCCAAAAGAGCGTGCTGGCCTCCGCCGTTTGCGCGGCATCCTTGGAGCTGGTGGCTGCACTCTCGGCAGACAGTGCGTCGGTCGCCGAAGTCTGGGCATTGGAGGCAGACAGTGCCCAGACTTCGGAGGCAGCCGTGCTCTCAGCCGAAACATCGGCAGCCGTTGCGCTGGCTTGGGCAGCAGCTTCACTCGCCCCCGCAGCGGAGGCCGATTGGATGACTTCAAGGGCGGATTGCTCCGCCAGTCCCGCCGATTGGATGGCACCGGCCTCGGCAAGTCCAGCTTGGGTGTTGGATTGCTCGGCAGATGCAGCAGCTCCTTCGGTAGCAACCTTTGATGCCAAAGCGCTGTCGGCACTGGACGCCGCAGCATCGGCGCTATCGGATGCCGACTGCTCGTTCGCCAGGACATTCGCCTCTGCAGCGATGGCCTGGGCAGCGCTTGCCGCTGCCGCTTGTTCGCTCGCACTGGCCGCATCCGCGCTTGCTGTTGCGACCGCCTCACTAGAGGCCGCTTGGGCGACCTTCTCTTCGAGTGTCGTCATGCCCGATTGCAGTTGGGCATCAACGTCGGAGAGAACGCCGGCGACGCTCTTTACCGGACCACCATCGGTTTGGACGGAGGTCGCCACGTCGCCGTGGACGATCTGATGCAGCAGTTGTCCGTCCGCCGTCACCGGGGCGACGGCGGCAGACAGTTCAGATTGCAGGGTCATGATTGGATCTCTGATTACCAGGCCATGGGACCTGGGAGCTTTTCATGGACGAGGGTGTGCAAGGCGCTGACGGTCGCCAGCAGGCTGGACGGTTCGTTTTCAAGAAGCAGTCCGAGCGCATCCTCATCCAAGGTTGGACGTTCTCGGATCTCCAGTTCACTGGTCACTTCCCAAAGCACACCGCCGCGCACTCGGGCTTCGAACTGGCGGGTGAAACGGGCCTCGTGGGCGACCAACCCGAGACCGCCCAGAAGATCGATCCCAAACCACTCGCCGCCCTCCTTCGCGTGCCAGCGATACCAGGCCTCAAAGAGGGCGAACTGCTGGCGACGGAACAGCCACCGAACAGAGATCCGGCTCGGCACCTGGGTGAAGCGCCGCCGTTGTCGGGCTGGGCCGGCCTCCATCTCGGTGCGCAGGGTCGCTTCGCCCGGATGTACGCCGTAGCCCTCGATGGTCGGCAACGGCAGGGTCGTGGGCCAGCTTATTGTCATGCCCTGTCATGCCTCTTGTTCTTACCGATAGGAGCCCGCCGCCGGATTAAGCCCGTAGCGGCGTTCCATGGTCGGAGCCAAGCCTTCGCCACGACCAATGTTGCGGGCGATCTGGCCCTCGATCTGCTCAACCACGATGTCGAGGCTGAGACCTCCGCCCCCGTCCGATCGCCATTGGGCGCGGGCCTCCGTCCCAGGGGCCCGATTGTCGACATGGACGTTGACCTGGACCTCGGGCCGTTGGCCGAGCTCGCTACCGAGCGCCCGCATCTGGCCAGGGGTAAACACGGTTTCGCCGCGCTGAGCGATGATCGGCACCTCGTTGCCGACCACCCCGCCACCATGGAAACGGGGCGCGTTCTCGAACAGGTCCGGTGAGACCGAACGACTGGGCAGAACATCTTTGCCGATCACCCCGCCACTGTGGGCCACCTGGACCGGTCCTGGTGCCGGAATGTCGCCGATCATCCCGGAACCACCGCCGAACAGACTGCTGGCGATGGAACCTCCAATGGACGAGAAGATACCCTCGAACAGCGAGCCGAACGGTTTGATCACCGCCATCCGATAGGCCGCGCGCAAGGCCTCCTCGGCGATGCTGTTGAACAGATCGGAAGCGCTCACCTTACCAGTGGTCGCCCACTGAACGAACGCGTCCTCCCCGGCCTTGAGCGCCCGGGTTGTTGCCTGCTCGAACTGGGTCGCCGCATCCGAAGATTCCCGCGCGTAATCGCGCAGTGCTCGAACCACGCCGTCGGACCAGTCATCACTGGCCCGAATCATCCGGTCATAGGCCTGCTCCGAGGCGCGGGCGAAGGTTTCCTGGTTGATGGCGCCTGCCGCCAAGAGAGTATTAAGTTCCCGCACCTCGTCGGCATAGGCCTCCTCGGCGGTGCGTAATTGTTCAGTGAGGGACTTGCCCTTCTCACGCAGACGGGCGGCTTCCTCTTCTGCCTTGGTGCGCGCCTCAATGGCTTGGCGCTCATCGAACAAAGCGCCGGCCAGGTCGCGGACTTGGCTTTGCTAAGCATCCGTGGCTTCCGCCGACAAACGCCGCAAGGCCTGGGAGACGAAGCGCTGCTTGTCGGTCATCGCCAGTTCGTCGCGCTCGGCGCGCAGGCCTTCAATAATACGGGTGTTGGCCTCCTGCCGACGCCGTGCCGCTTCGTCTTCCTGCGCGGCAAGACGAGCCAGCCTGGCATCCCGAAGCGCCGCCGCCCGGGCCATGATCTCGCCGACCTGATCCAGATTGCCGCCATCGGGCTCGATGAGCGTCTGCATCTCGGCGACAAGCTGTTGGTACTCGGCACGGATACGATCGGCACCCTCGTGGGTGGCCTCGAACAATTGGCGTTGCAGATCGTTCTCGATCTGGGTGATGCGCCGGGACCGATCTTGAGCAGCACGAATATCGGCCTCGATGGCGTCCGGTGTCGTTCCCCCATCCGGTGCGGTCGACGCATCGGCGTTGTCACCCCGCTGCATCCACGCGAGCTTGGTCGCCCACTGGCGATATTGCTCGACCCGTTCCTGCAGTCGGCGCTCCAGCGCCACCTTGCGCCCCCAGGCGATGGGATCGTCCAAGAAGCCGACGTCGCCGATCTCCTGGAGTTCGCGGGCGATGTCCTGGAGTTCCTGGCGACGCTCCTCGACGATGCGCCGGGTGGAGCGTTCTGATAGGCCCTCGAAATTGAAGTCGCCGGACAAAACCAGCTTGATCTGCTCGTAAGCGGTAGCGGCATCGGCTGCCAGGTCAGCCAAACCCGACGAAATCTCGGCAATGGCCGGGGCCAGATCGAGCATGGCGCGGGTCAAGTTGGCGGAGACCACCTTGCCCAGGGTGTCCAACTGATCGCGAGCCTTCTCGGCATTACGGACCAGATCTTCTTCCAACACGATACCGAGATCGCGTGCATGGCGACGGGTCGCTTCCAACGCGTCCGCGCCGCCGACCAGCATGTTCACCATGGCAACGCCTTCGCTGTCGAACAGCTTGAAGGCGAGACGCAGTCGCTCAGCGGGATCGCCAGTGCGCTTGAAGGCCTCCGCCACGTCGTTGAGCAGATCCTCGGAACGGCGGATGTTGCCGTGCTGGTCACGGAGCACGATGCCCATATCGGTCAGCGCCTGCTTGGCCTCCCCGGTACCACGCGCCGCTTCCGCAACACGGCGGGTGAAGCGCTGCAGGCCCATATCCAGGGTCTGTTGCTCGACGCCTGCCAGTTGCGCCGCGAAGCGCAGTTCCTGAAGCGCCTCGACGCCCACGCCCAGCTTGTCAGCGGTTTTGGCAACAGCATCCGCCGCCGAAATGGATCGGTCGATCAGGGTCGTATCAGCGAAGCGAACGTCGATACGTCCGGTCAAGGCCGCCACCGTGGGGTCGGCCCCGTCGATCTTGCCATCGGAGCGGATGGTCTCGATCTTCTCCAGATTGTTGGAGTAGGTGAGCGAGCCTCCGGTCAGGTTGCCGATTGGACTGCCAGCCCGAGTGATCGAACCCTGGAATTGACTGATCCGCGTGAAGGCCAGTGCCGACGGAGTGCCGCCCTGGGACGTGTTGTTCCGGGTTTCACCCTGAGCAATGACGCCAAGGGTCGCAGCGGCTGCGCCGGATCGCTGGAACTCCAGCGCGATCGAGCCCAGCACCACACCTGTGTGCTGGAAAAAAGCCGGCACCTGGGGCATGCCGACCTCGACCGTGTAGCTCGGCAGGGTATCGTTTCCGGAGACGAACAGATGATCGAAGGTGCCGTCGCCGTTGTCCGTGGTCACCGGATCGCCGAACAGGCCGGTGAGCCAGATGCCGAGGTAACGCGGGTCCATGGGCACGACGATCTCGCCTTCGTCGTTGATCACGTCCTGCAACGGAGCAAGCGGGTCGCGGCCCTGTCCGAGAACAGGATCATCGATCAGCCCCTGTTCGGAACCAAGGGTGCAACGGTTGAAGGGCATGCGGATATAGTCGCCACCAGCCACTTGCCCATAGGCGGTTTCCCGCTTGAGCAGCAGCGTGGCGCTCGAACCATAGGCTCGGGCCATAGGTATTCTCCTGGTTTTCTAAAGGGTCAACCGAGTGCCGTATCGGCCTCGAACTCGATGGCGACGATCAGGGTTCCGGCCTTGATGGCTGGCGCACCGACAACAGCTTGCGCGTCGATCTCCGGGCGACCAAAAGTCATGCCGAAGGCAAGACCACCAAGAGTGGGATCGTCATCGAGGACGACGCCGATCTCTTGCAGCAGGGTATCGAAGGCAGTGTCGCGGGCTGCGGCATCACCGCTTTCGACGTAGATCTCGATCTCCGCGTCCTGTCGGCAGTAGGCGCCGCCGAACCCGCCAAGGCTCTGCTCAGGCTCGCCCGGTGTCCCGTCGCGCAGGATCAGCAATCCGCCCGACGGGATCTTCTCGGGCACCGCTGAATTGCGCTCAACGGTCGCCCCGGTAATGGTCTCCAGCCGGGTCCTCAAAACCCCGAGGATTTGTTCAGTTTTGCTCACGGGCATGGGTCATTCCATCGGCATGTAGCGGTCAATCAGGCCGGGCACCCGTCGCGCCCAGGTTTCCGCCGCACGGCGGACGTCGAGGCGTTTCGGCATGCGGACCTGTGGCACAAGCAGGAACATCACCACCGTGGTGATGCCCGACTTGATGCGCCCGGTCTTGGTGAAGGCACCGCCCTTGGCCTGGCGACCAACCCGTCCGGTCTTTGCGCTGATCCGCACCCCGTCCACCACCAACAGTGACGGCGCACCTCGCCGAAAGACGAACCGCAAGGGGCCGAAGCGGTGCTCCGGGAAGTTGGCCGGTGTGATCCGCTTGCCGCCGACACCCCGTTTCGGGGCAGCCGCCGTCGGGATCGCCAACCAGAAGCCTGTCTTGCTGCGGATCACCGTGCCTTGGTCAAAGCTGCGCACGATGTCGGGTGTCTTGGACCAGACGAGGCTTGCCGCGTCATGGCCCTTGTTTGGATAGGCTCGGCTGCGCCAGGTCCGAGCCATCCGGGGACCGAGCCCCGACGTGATCACCTGCCGACGCAGACTGCCCTTGAGACCGTCACCAGCCTCTGCCACCCCTTCGGCGACCGCCTTCTCGATCTGGCGCATCTCCTTCTGGAGGTCCGCCTTCAGGGAACCGGCAATGGACGCCGCGAGCTTCATGAAGGTCTCACGTCCAGGGTCCAGATCAGCCGATCCGGATCGCGCCGTTCGGGCTCACCCTGAATCACGTAGTCGACACCACCCAAGGTCAGTCGATCGCCAGGACGGGGATCCGTGACTTCGGACGTCCGAACATCGAACACCGTCGTCTCGGTGTGGATGCGAGTCTCGGCGAAGCCCACAATCTCGTCTGGGCGACGGACCACAACCCGAATGGACACCGCCTCGCCACCTGTCGGGGCATAGAGGGCATCCCGCGCCATTGTGAGATCGCCAAACAGGGTGTCGAGGACGGCGTTTAATACGGGCATCAGAAGTATCCGTCTTGTTCAAGGGTTGATTTCAGACCATTTCCGGTCATCGCGGATCAGGGCGTTTGCGAGGATCAGAAGCTTGCGCATGACGGCGGTGATCGCGACTTTCGCAAGCTTTCCGGCTGTGCAGAGCGTCTGATATGTCTCGCCGAGCTGGCGGTTATGGCGCGTGGCAACGAGTGCCGGCATATACAGGGCACGACGTAGCAGGGCGCGGCCTCCGCCGATCTTGGCCTTGCCCTTCCACTTGCCGGACTGGCGCGTGATCGGGGCGAGGCCGGCGAGGCTCGCAGCCTCCTTCCCGTTCATTCTGCCCAGCTCCGGCATCTCGACAATCAGTGCAATCGCCGCAACCGGACCGATGCCGGGAATGGACATCAGGATATCGAAGCGACGCGCCAGAACGGGATCGGCGGCGACAACTCGGCGCAGCGCCGCATCAATTTGAGTGATCTGGCGTTCGACCAGCCAGGTACCAGGCGGTTTCGCTGGCGGCGTCCAGGCGAGGCTCGGAGATGGGCGCGAGGGTGCGGATCGACTGCGGCACCACCTTGGCCGTATCGGCGGGCACCAGGTTCTGGGCCACCAACTGCTCGGCCTTCAGTTCGAGCGAGGCCGGCACGATCAGGAACGACGGGCGGATGTTGAGCACCGTCTTCTTGTCGAGCCCGGTCTGCTTGGCCATCGCCGCCCGGGCCGCGCCGACGGCGTCGACCGCGAGCGCAGCCCCGGTGCCGGCCAGGTTCTTGTGTTCAGCATGGAACAGGGCCTTGTTGTCGGCCATGGCCGGATTGGCGGTGATGATGCCCCAGACCACGTCACTTTCGAGCTGGGCGATGGCGTTGCCGTACATGGCGGGGATCCGGGTAAAGGCGTCCAGATCGTCGTTGATCAGAACCTGGCGGGTAATGGCGACCACCCGGCCATAGGTCTCGATGCGGTAGCTCTCCTTGGACTCGCCCAGCGTGCCCCGCTTGAACTCTCCGCTCTCTCCCACCTTCAACAGCTGCGGCGCTTCGCCCAGCTGCACCCGGTGCATGGCCTTGAAGTCGGTGGCCAGAACCTGGCGGCAGAAGAGCGCGAAGGTGCGAGGGTAGACGTCGTAGGCCTGACGCAGGGTCTTGTTGGTGACCGCCGCCAGGATCTCCGGGAAGTCCGAGGTGGAGTGGAGCGCCCGGGTCGCCACTTCGTCACGGCTGAGGCCGCGCGTGTTGACGCCGGCATCCGACAGGCTCTCACGAGCCAGTTCCATCAGGGTCATGCCGCGATACTGTCGCGCGGCATCTTCCAGCGGGAACAGGGTCGGACTGTAGCGATGCAACAGCGCACTGGTCACCGCGTCACGTCGGGTAATCCGCTCGTCGCGACCGCCCAGCGGCACGGAGACCTGGGAGAAGGTCCGGTTTTTTTCGGACTTGGCCGCCACCTGATCGAGAATCACCGTTCGGGCCTCGTCGAGGGCAACACCACGCTTCACCAGGTCGTCGGCAAAGCCGCGTTCCAGGTCCAGCTTGGCTGCCAGGTCATAGATGGTCGAGACCCGCTCACGCTCGGTTTCGCGCGCCCGCGTCACCAGAGCATCGGCATCGACTTTTTTGGGCTGAGGTGCAGCGTGGGACCGGGCCTCGGCGTCTTCTTTTATGGCCTTCGGGGTTTCCTCGGTGGCCTTGTCCTCAGCCACATCGGCCGGTTCATTCTCACGGGTGTCTTCGTCATGCATGGTTTGGATCCTCTTGTTGCAAGGGAGTTCAGCGCCGGGGCGATGCACGACGCAGTCATGGAGTTCGTGGATGGAGCGGAAGCCGGCGGCGGGATCGGCCCCCACTGGCACGGCGGAAATCTCGAACGGCGTCCAATCGACGGCCCGCCAGACCTCTCGACTGCCTTCGGGCTTGCTCACTTCGTAGCGATGCACCTGATAGCCGATGGAGACCGCCCGGATGTGCCCGGCCAGAATGTCGCGCCAGATGGCCACGACGTCGTCCCGTTCGGAGAAGCGAATGGTGGCGATGCCCCGACCTTGTTCGAGCCGGACGCTCTCCGGGACCACCGAGCCGATGACAGCGTTCAGTTCCCCGGTTTCGTGGACCTTGAGAAACGGTGCGCCGCCATTGAGACGTTCGAGACGCACATGGTCCGGATCGAGGCTCAGTTCCTCGTCATATGGATCGCCGAAGAACGGCACCCGCCGCACCCGAGCGCCGGTGGACCAGACCACGTCAATGGTTCGGGCCTCGGCATTGGCGGAGTTCGGCGCAAGCTCCGCCGCCCGGCGCAAGGCCGGCAGTTCAATGGTGGTGTCCATGATGTCCTCGAAGTCAGTCGGAATTATCGGTGGCGGCAAAAGCGTCAGACGCCCAGCCGTTGGATTGCGCGCTGCCCGTCTTGGTCACCCGGCGTGGATCGGAATCGAGCACGATCCCGGCTGCATCCAGCTTGGCGTTGGTAGTCGCGATCTCTGCCAGGACGGCATCGGGGTTGCGTCCCTGACGGGCGATCGCCTCGGCCAGGGTCATGGTCCCGGATCGCACGGACAGCAGATCGGCCATGGCGTCCTTCAGTGGATCCACCGCCTCGAACTTGGGCGGCGACCATTCGACGGGCACGACCGGATCGGGAATACGCCCGACCGCCCAGGCGGCTTCAGTGAACCAATCCCACACCGGCTGGCAAAGCATCGGAATGAACAACTGCCACTGCACAGCATCGATCATGCGGCGGAACTCGACAAGTCCGGCCCGGATTGAGGAATAGTTCACCTGGGAGAGATCCCCGGTGAGCAGTTCGTAAGGCACCCGGAAGCCGGCCGCGATGGTGTGCAGGCTGGCCCGCTTGTATTCGGCATAGCCGCCGACAGCGGCAGGCTGGTTGAAACGAATGTCCTTGCCACCTCGGGCGTAGGCAATAAGGCCAGGCTCGAACTGTTCGATCCGTTTTCCATCGGCATCGACCACGGAAGGCGCGACACCCTGTTGGGTCTCTTCGTCGCCGAAGACAATGGCGGTGACACAGGCCTCGGTCTTCTTACGGACGATCTCGGCGACCTCGTAATCGTCGAGATCGCGCAAAGATCGGATCACTGGCGCGCCCCAGGGGACGCCCCGCACCTGAACCCGCTGTTTCTCGTAGACATGGACAATGTCAGCTGCCGGCACAGACCGGCTTTGCAGCCCGCCATGCCACGTACTGAAAGCATCACCCGGATGGCTTTCGTGAAGCCAGTAGGCGGTGCGGCGTCCGATACCATCGAACTCGACACCCTGAACCAACCGACCCTTGCCGCTGCCTTGGCCGTTTTTCGTCGCATCCAGAAAATCGGCTTCCAGGATCTGCAGTTGTAGGGGCACGTCTAGACCGTCGCTCGGGCGGCGCAGGCGTCGGCGCACCAGCACCTCACCGGCCTCGACCATCTCGCGGCAGATCAGGGATAGAAATCCAACTGGCCGTCGGCATCGCATTGCCGGGACCACTGTTCCCACAGCGCGTTGACGGCAAGGTCGAGCTTTTCGTCGCCCGATGTGGCGCGCGGCATGATGCCCGCGCCGATGATGTTGTTGACCAGAACCGACACCGCCTTGGCGGCATGAGGGTTGTTGCGCACCAGATCCCGCATGCGATCGCGCAGCAACGCCGACGCCATGGCCACCTCGGTATCTGCCGAGGTGCCCGGCGTCCGCCAGCCGTCGGTGCGCCGACCCTTGGAGGAGCCATCATAACCACGCACCAGACCGTCGAAGGCCTGGCGCGCCAGGGCCCTGCGGGTGGCGGCCCTCGGCGAGAACACCGCCAGAGCTCGATCGAACCACCCCACCGCCATCAGGAATTGCCCCCATAATTCCCACGGCGGAACCCGGCAAAGCCGGCAACCGGAAGCGGCTTGGTAGCCCCCGCCAGTTCCCGCTCGATGGTCCGAATGCGGCCCAGCAGATCCTCGGCGGAGCCGTACTCGACAGACTTGCCGTCGTAACTAACACGCAGCGTGCGACTGGCGTAGGCGCGCTTCAGCGCCACCAGTTCGGTTTCCGACCAGGTCGTCATGGGGCTTCCTTCAAAACCAATTGTTCCGCCGACCAAGCCAATCCGATCGGCGTTTCTCCGAGGACACGGGGGCCGGCCTGTTGATCATCCCGGCCGCCTCGATGTCGCCATCGACCGCACCCAGTTGTTCCTCCAGATCGCTCCACTGGCGGTCCGTCCAGCGATCAGCACCAGCGATCCAGGCCGCCGCCCGGGCATAAACCCGGCAGTCCAGCGCCTCGTTACGTTCTCTGAGCTTCTGCCATTCGAGACGGGTAAAACCGCGCTTGGTCTTCACCGTCACCAACTGCTCGGCGACCAACTGCTTGAGCCACTCGCTTTCGACCCAGGTCGGCAGATACACCGTGCCAGGCAAACACTCGGCACCCTCGGCCCGTTCCTCGTCTGTCGGCCGTTGCAGCCGCAAAAACCGATAGGTCTCCGACTTGAAGGTCGAGACCGCCACGGTCCAGAGCCGAGCACCGCGACGCAGTTTCTTGCCGCCGTCGGTAGCGTCCACGAATGTTGACCCGGACACCGGGCTCGCCCGATTGAAACCTTCGACACCCTTCACTGGGGCCACCTGTCCAAACCCGACCCGGCGCGCCCAGGCATAAACCGCCGGAGCCTCGTAGCCAGTATCGATGGCGAGCTTCGCCAGCTTGAGCTGTGCACCGCTCGCATGTGGCCAGGTTCGATCCAGTAGGGCGTCGAGATCCGTCCAGGCATCAGGCCGTTGTGGCCCGCCTTCGATCACGATGTGCTCGATGAGCCAGCTTTCCAGCCCGCGCCCCCAAGCCCAGACGTCCACCTCCAGGCGGTCCTTCTGGACATCGACGCCAGCGGTGAGGAACAGGCCGCCTGCTGGGACGGTGCCCAGTGCCGACGTTTCCCTCTGGTCATAGAGACGCTGCCAATCGGGCGCTTCGCCGGTTTCGACCCAGGTCTCGCCGAGATCCGTGTTTTTCACCGACTTGAGCGCCGCATCATTGCCTTGCGCGGCCTCCCAGGCTGCGGCGATCTCCGCCCAGCTTCGCCAGCCGATGGGGCTGTAGAGGCTGGAGATGTGGAAGCCTGCTGTTTTCTCATTGCCCTGTTCCGACGGGGCGGTCGCCCGCCACTCGCCGCGTTCCAGCATCCGCGTCTTGTGATGCTCGTGAATTTGTCCCTCGCACTCGGTGCAGAGGTAATGCGCAGTCTCGGGACATCCCTTGTCCCAGCGGAGCCGTTCGAACTCGAGCCACTGAAAATGCCCGCAATGGGGACAGGGCACGAAGTAGCGCCGTTGGTCAGACGCCTCGAATTCCCGCTCGATGCGAGACACGCCCTTGACGGTCGGCGTCGAGACGATGAACACCTTGCGACGCGCAAAGGTCCGGGTGCGGGCCTCGGCCAAAGAGACCGGGTCGCCTTCGCCGTCGATGTCGCCGGGATACCCGTCGACCTCGTCCAAGAACAGATAACGCACCGGCATGGATCGGAGTCCGACCGCCGAGTTGGCTCCGGTCATGGCCAGAAGCCCACCCTGGAATGCCTTGGTGAGCACCGTGTTACCGGAATCTCGCGACCGCGCCGGCTTGACCAATTGCGACAGCACCTCGCTGTCCTCGATCAGCGGATCAATGCGCTGACGAGAGTTCCGCTTGGCCATCTCCACCGTCGGCAAGACCGCCAGCGTGGGGCCAGGCGCATGGTGGATGACGTAGCCGATCCAGTTGTTGCCGCATTCGGTAGCGCCGATCTGTGCGCCCTTCATGAACACCACCCGCTCGTAGGGAGAGGACGGCGACAGGCAATCCATGATCTCGCGCAAATATGGCGTGCGCGCCGTGCGCCAGGGGCCGGGTTCAGCGGCACCCTTTCCCGAGAGACGCCGGTGTTGATCGGCCCATTCCGAGACCTTCAGCAGAGGATCGGGACGCAAGCCCCGATCGAACGCAGCGTCATGGATTGCGGCGGCGTCAGGAAGCACCGGCCAGATCCTCGAGTGCTGCGCGGATCTCGGACGTCAGCATGGCGTGAACCCGTGCGGCATCGGTCTCGGCCGCCAACACGGCTGCCAGACGTTCGGGAATGTTCATCAGGGCGTCTCTGAAAGCCGCGACCTTCACCTCGTCGGCATCGACGTATTTGCCGGCCTCGACCCGAGCCTTGATCTCCAGGAGCTTGGCCTTCTCAACCTCGCTCTTGATCCGGGTCTTGAGCAGCAGGGTCGGTAGATCGCCACCTTGCGGCAGCGTGGGAAGCTCGGTTGCCGGAACGAGCGGCTTCGGAGCCGCCTCAACTTTGGGTGTCGCGCGTCGTTCCGGACGGGCCGGTTCTCGGACTGCCGCCAGAGCAGCATCGGCCTGGGCCGGGTCCACCTTGCGGCCCTGGAGCAGGATCACGCCCTTGGCCACCATCTGGCCAATGTACTGGCGCGAAACTCCGCGCTGGCGCGCGTATTCGGCCTGGCTGACAAGCATGTGCGTTCAACGTTCCCATGTCCGGGCCGCCCTCGAAAAGCCGATCAATTACAATCTATTAGACTTGATGTTCTCCACCCGTAGAGCCTGTATGGGATCACAGACGGAAACGGAGGCATGAATGGGGAGTGAACGGTCGAAGCGCCCGATGCTATTAGGGTGTTGGGAGAGGCGGATAGGTTCCAGGTTGGATGTACAAGGTAGGGCTTTTGACCCTGAAACGGAGATTAACTCGCATCTGTTACCGAACGACCATCATGAGGCCCGGCTGCGGCCGGTGACCTCGCATAGGAGTTTGGTTCGGCCGTTCACGCCCCTCGCGGGGTTCCGCCACTCACCAACGGGAGAAGTGTAGCCATGGCCT
>Ga0209144_1000179_pt1 | contig 13301 bp, 13 predicted proteins | sample WorMettrBAHAMAS1_FD_187392 | JGI IMG/M metagenome (GOLD analysis project Ga0209144, IMG submission 187392) | Marine gutless worms symbiont microbial communities from Max Planck institute for Marine Microbiology, Germany - Inanidrilus... | ecosystem: Host-associated > Annelida > Digestive system...
ATCATCGCCACGGCCCGAAAGTTGCTCAAGATCATCTACGATACGCTGAAAAACGGCTGGGTCTTCGAAGACTTCCCGGCCTTCAAAATCGCCGGGGAAACAATCCCCGCTGGACAATCATCATAGAAAACTTTATGCGTCGAACTTTAGATTCGGATGACTAGCACTCATATCGGCGACCGCATTTTGAAGGCGGGCCCATTGGTCATTGTCCGGTTTTTCAGCAACGGATTTGTCGCAATGCCGAGTCATGATCTTCTCCTCTCCTGGTCCAAATGTTCATATCGCCGCCCTTTTGACGGTATGGCCGCGAATCCATTGTCGGGACAGCGCCCTTTCCCGGATTACCTTCCAGCGCTCGATCTATGGCCTCGAACAATTCTCTCGCGGTAAACGGTTTGGCCAACACCGCACGAGCCGAAAACAAATGGAAATAGTCCATGTAGGGCCGAATGACGCCGCGGCTTCCGCCGGTCATGCCGATGACCGGTATGGCCGGCCAATTCTCGTTCAAGGCTCTGATCAGTTCGAGGCCGTCGAATTCCGGCATCAGAATATCGGTGATGATGAGATCGGGGACTCGTCGCTCGACGGCAGCCAGACATTGCCGGCCATCTTGCAATAACGAGCACCGGTGTCCGGCTCGTTCGACGCATTTTCCGACGAATGACAAGTGGTGGGGATTGTCGTCAATAATCAAAAGATCGGCCATTTCCCTTTCCCCTCCGGCGTGCCTGTGAAAACCGAATGTCGATTTCAAGAATACTCTTTCGGACCCACTGAGGTCTGTTGTACGGAGGTTTTAATTCGTGGGTTATTCGGTACAGGTCGAATTCCCAATCGTATTAGGCGGTCTAATACTTTGGGTGATCCTGCCGGTGCTCGTTTCGCAAGAATGAAGACCCGAACCCGGGTTTTGATCGGTGATGGAGACGGCAAGCCCCGAGTTTGGGTCGCCCCGATCCTGCCGAAGAAGTCCCAATTGATCCGGTGATCGGTCAGTTCCCCGTTGAAACGCTCACCCTTGCGGGCGACGTTCGACGGCCGCTGGCTCACCGGAACCGGACAGAACCGCATATTCATCCTCGCGCAATGTCCGGGCCAGGGTATCGAGGTCGTCGGCCGCAGCGCCGGTGCTCTCCAGAACGGCAAGACCGAGTGCCAAGCTTGCCTCCACGGTTTCCGGGACGGCGTGAACAACCCCCAGCCCCTGCATGGCGTCGCGCGCGGTCAGATCATGGACCCGGACGTGCACCGGCACATCCGGGTGGAAGTTGCGAAGCGCCGTCACCAGCCGCTCGACACTGTGGCGGCCGCCGAAACTGACGACCACGACTGCGGCCCGGTCGACGCCAGCCGCTGCCTGGACGCCGGGATCCGTCATGTCGCCGAAACCGACCGCATGGCCAGCGGCCTTGCCGGCGGCGACGGCCTTCGGGTCCGTGTCGAGCGCCAGATAGGGAACCGCCGCGCGCTCCAGCATCAAGGCGATCACCCGTCCGACCCGTCCGTAGCCGGCGATCACCACATGCTTATCCGTTTCGGCCGCAATGTGAGAAGACGCCTCGGCGTCCTCGCGGCCTTCGGCCCGCCGAGCCAGGCGGTCACCCAGCTTCGCCAGAAGCGGCGTTGCCACCATGGTCAGCGAGATGATCAGGATGGTGAAGGAAAAACCCGTGTCGCGAATAACCCCGGCCGCGGCGGCGGCGCCGAACAGGACGAACCCGAATTCACCGCACTGGGGCAGCAGAAAAGCGACACGGAGTGCGCCCGGCCGGCCAAGCCCGAATGCCATGGCCAAGGCAAACAGGACGACGATCTTGATGCCAAGCACGGCCACCAGGTGCATCGCCACCCGATCCCACCCGTCGACGATCATGCCGACGTCGATCGACATGCCGACGGCGATGAAGAACAGCCCCAGCAGAAAGCCCTTGAACGGGTGGACCACGGCCTCGACCTGAAACCGGTAGCGCGAGGTTGAGAGGGTCATGCCGAGCACGAACGCGCCCAGCGCCATGGAAAGCCCGACCAGTTCCATCAGCCAGGCGGCGGCGGTGACAGCCAGAACCGCCAGCATGGCGAAGGCCTCCATGTTTCGATGGCGCGCCATCTGACCGAGAGCCCAGGGGAGACCCCAGCGTCCGGCAGCGATCAACCCGGCCAGCGCCAGCACGACCAACGCCGCCGTTTTCCAGACCGGCCCGCCCTCGGCCGCCGGGCCGTCGCCCAAAAGCGGGATCAGTGCCAACAGCGGCACGATCGCCAGGTCCTGGGCCAGCAAAATGCCAAAGCTCGCTTTGCCGTGCGGCGTTGCCATATCCCCCCGCTCACCCATGATCTGCAGGACGAAGGCGGTCGACGACAAAGCGAGGCCGAGGCCGACGATGACGGCGACCTGCCAACTGGACACAAAGAACCAAGCGTAGGCGCCGATGGCCAGGGCCGAGACCAGGATCTGCAGCGACCCCAGGCCGAGAACCCAGCGGCACATGTCCCAGAGGTGGGCGGGCCGCATCTCGAGGCCGATGACGAAAAGGAGCAGAACGACACCCAATTCGGCGATGTGGCGCAGCTCCTCGACCTTGTCGGTGACCTGCAGACCCCAAGGGCCGATGATCATGCCGGCGGCCAGGAATCCGAGGACGGAGCCCAGGCCGAGGCGCTTGAACAGGCTGACGGATAAGGTGGAGGCAAGAAGAACGATGACGCCGGCCAGTAGGAGTTCGTCGATGTGCACGCTGTTCTCCGGACTAATGCCCTGATCAGGGATCCAATGCTTGCGACCACTCGAAACACAGCCCGACCAACGTACGAATTCCGACCCGTGGTGCGCTGGGAAACGACAGTATCACGTCGGAGCGTCCGACCGAAACACCGAACCGTTCAGGAATACGGTGCCGTTTCGGTCATTTCGGAAACAGCAGATCGAAGACGAATTTGTCTCCTTCTCCCCTTTCGAGGTAGCCAATGCCGTTCTTGTCACGCTTGCGGAAAAGCGAGTTCTGTACGGTTTCGCTCAAGAACTCGGACCGGGAGACGTCACCGTCGCCGTTTTCATCAAGCAAATTGAAATTGAAGGCGACCTTTATGGATTGCGCGAGCTTCGGCCTCAGGCTGGAAATGGCCGCGCTGAGTTCCCCGGCACTGATGGAATCGCTCTGGTCCGTATCGATCTGCTCGAACATCCAAGCGTTGAACGACTGGTATTCAAACGCGGAAATCCTGTCGTCGCCATCCGCATCGAAGGGGCTCGGCTTCGGTGGCTGAAAGCCCCACACTACGGCAAGGGCCAGAAACGCGCCCCCCAATACTCCGCCGATTAAATGGATCTTACTCACCATAGCGCCTTAGCTTGTTGTCAAACGCAGGACGGCGCAAGTCAGATTCGAGCCCTATGCAGCGGTTGCTCCCGTTTTCGATAAGGTCCGGCGTGCGGAGACCGAACCGCCGTCTCAGGCCGCCCCGATCTTGCCGAAGAAGCCCCAGCCGATCAGGTGTTCGGTCAGCTCCTCGTTGAAGCGCTCGCCCTTGTGGGCGACGCCAACTTCCGGCGGCAAGCCGCTCAAAGAGGCACTGTCGTCATCGGCACTGGTGGCGATGACGACAGTGCTTTGTGGTTTCTACGGCGTTAAGGACCCAGGCGAACTCCTTGCCGCTCATCTGGGTCATGACACCGCTGGCGACGACGATGTCCGGCTTGTGTTCGATGGCCAACGCCAGACCCTCGACCGGCGTTTCGGCGTTGAAGATGTGGAAGCCGCAGGACGCCATCTCGCGGCCGATGATCTTGCGTTGCAAGCCCTTGGGCAGGACGATCAGGAGCTTGACCTCGCGTGGCGTGGCGATCTTGGGGGCCGCCCAGGCCGTTACCGGTAGGTCGGCCAGGATCGCGGCCGCTTCCGTATCCGCCGGATCGGTCCCCGATTCCAGGATTCCGCGGATGGCATCGACGAACCGCTGAACCGCCTTGAGCTGTTGAACACCCAGGCTATGCGCCGTTTCCATATAGTCTTCCATGCGGTGCGCCACCTTGGTGACGGTCGGAAAATCGAAGGTGGTGCCCTGGCCCTTGATGCTGTGGACGTGGCGCTGGAGCTCGAGCAGTTCGTCGTCGCCGGCGCGGCTCTCCATCATCGCAGTGATCAGATTATCGACGGTGGTCAGGCGCTCCACCGTCGTCTCGATGAACTCCAAGCGGACCTCGCGAAGGATGTCCGCCATATCCTGTTTGGTCACCATTGGACCCCTCCTCGGGAACGTTGCGCCAGCGGCCTACTTGGACGTCATCACCCAGACGCCGTCCCATTCCCCTTCCGGCGGATTGGCCTTCAGGTGCTCGCAGCGCTCGATGTAGGTCTGGGCCAGCTTGTCGGTCGGTGTCGCCTTGATGGCTTCCTCGAAGTTGGAGACGGCCTTGTCCCAGTTGGCCTGGCGGTAGAGTTTCACGCCCTCGTTGAAGTAGTTCACGTTGTCCATCAGGTTGGGATAGGTCTCGTCGTTGTGGTAGTCGAGGACCTCGTAGACACCGACCGGTTCGGTCTTGCCTTTGACGACGACGAGATCGATGTCGCGGATGCGGTAAGTTCCCTTCAGCTTCGCCCGGGTGAACTCGCTGATCAGGATGCGCGCCGAGTACTGTTTGCAGGCGCTTTCCAGGCGTGCCGCCAGGTTGACGCCGTCACCAATCATGGTGAAGTCCATGCGTTTCGGCGAGCCGATGTTGCCCGATACGATCATGCCGGTGTTGAGGCCGACGCCGTGATCGATGGGCATGTCCCCCTGGCCTCGCGGACTTTGTTCCACTCCCAGAGCTCTGTGATCATGGCGATGGTGGCCCGCACCGCCCGGTCCTCGTCGTCGTCATGGGCGATCGGGATGCCGAAGGCGGCCATGATGGCATCGCCGATGAACTTGTCCAGCATGCCGCCTTCGCCGGTGATGATATCGACCATGATCGTGAAATACTCGTTGAGCATGGCGACCGTGCCCTGGGCGCCCAGGGTCTCGGTGATGGTGGTGAAACTGCGTACGTCGGAGAACAACACGGTGGCTTCCGTGCTCTTGCCGCCGAGGATGTCCTCGCCACCTTCCAGCAGCTGGTCGGCGAGGCCCGGGTCCATGTAGCGCGACATGGTCGACTTCATGCGCTTCTCGGAACTGATGTCCTCGATCATGACCATGGAACCGAGCTTCTTGTTCTCGGAATTGAGCAGCGGCAGGACGTTGACGTTGACCGACAGCTTCTCCTCCTCGAATTCCATCTCGCCATCCATGATGACTTCCGGTTCCTGGGTCTCCTCGACCTTGCGCACCTTATCCATGACCCATTCATTCGGGCCGACGAAGAACTCCTCGCAAAGGGTGCCTAGGGCCTCGCTGGCAGGAGTGCGTGTGATGCGCGCGCCGGCGGCGTTGCAGGTGACGATCTTGCCGTCCTCGTCCATGGTGATGACGCCATTCGACATACTTTCCAGCATGCTCTCGTTGTAGTTCTTCATGTTCTGGACGTCTTCGAAGAGCTTGGCGTTTTCGAGCGCGATGGAGACCTGCGCCGTAAAGGCCTTGAGCCGCGTCTCATCTTCGTCGGTGAAGGGGCCGCCGCGGCGGTTGAGGACCTGGGTGACGCCAATGCACTTGCCATCCTTGTTGACGACGGGCACGCAAAGGATCGAGCGCGTAAAGTAGCCGGTCTGCTTGTCAAAGGACGGGTTGAAGCGAAGGTCCGCATAGGCATAGGGGATGTTGACCGTGTGGCCCGAAGTGAAGACGGTGCCGGCGATGCCGGCGGTATTGGGCAGCCTGATCTCGCCGATGCCGTCACCCATGGCGACCCGGGAGAAGAGTTCGCCTGTCTTCTCATCGTTGAGGAACAGGGTCGAGCGGTCGGCTCCGAGCATGCGCGTCGCTTCCGCCATAACCTTCTTCAGGAGCGTTCCCAGTTCCAGTTCCGAGGTGACGTCGGCGACCACGTCGAGGAACTCGAGTTCCTTCTCGCGGGTCTTCTTCATGCGTTCGACAAACTGGGTGCTCTGAAGAGCAACCGCGGCCTGGGTGGTCATCGATTCGAGGAGATGCAAATCCTCCTTGCCGAACTCGCCGTCCTTCTTGTTGAGGACCTGGATGACGCCGATGGTCTCGTCCTTCACTGTCTTCACCGGCGCACAGACGATGCTGCGGGTCTTGAAACCGGTCTGTTGCGGTTGAAGCGGTCGTCGGCATAAGCGTCGAGGATGATCTCGCCCGTGCTCGACTGGAATACGGCACCGGCGATACCGGTTGTGTTGAGGATGCGGATTTCGCGCGAGAAGTTGCCCTGGGCGACCCGCGAATAGAGCTCACCCGTCGCCGGGTCGTTGAGGAAAAGCGTGCCCCGTTCGGCGCCCAGTTCCCAGGTCGTCATTTCGACCAGCGTCGTCAGGATCTCATCCAGGCTCTCGATGGCGGCGACCTTGCGAGAGACGCTAAGCAGCATCTCCGCCTGCTTGAGCTTTTTGTCGGTGCGCCTCAACGCCTCGTCGGCGCCCTTTCCGCCACCGCCGCCGCGCCGCGATTTGATCGGGATCGGATTCTTCGGATCCGGTTTCAAACTAGTCGCCATTCTTCCCCTCGAGCTCGTCGCGAAGCGCCGCGATGATGTCCCTCAGCTGCGCGATCTCGTCGGCGCTGTCGGCGATGACCTTCTGGACGCTTTTCTCCTTTTCGAAGCGCAGGTCCTCCAACTCGTCGCGCAATGCCGACACCGATTTTAATTGCACGATCTCGTCATGGGAACCGGCGATTGCCGCCTGCACGGCTTCGTCTTTCTCAAAGCGCAGGTCGTCCAACGCATCGCGCAGGGCCTGCGAGGTCTCCTTGAGCTGCTTGATTTCGTCAGCCGAGCGCTGCACGGCGGCCTGCACCTCCTGGTCCTTCTCGAATCGAAGATCATCGAGGGCGTCGCGAAGGGCCTGTGAGGTTTCCTTGAGCTGCTTGATCTCGTCTGCCGAATGTTGGATGGCGGCTTGAACGGCTTGGCTTTTCTCGAAACTCAGATCATCGAGCGAAGCGCCTGCGCCGTTTCCTTGAGCTGCTTGATCTCGTCGGCCGAGTGGGCGACGGCCGCTTGCACGGCCTGGCTCTTCTCGAAACTGAGGTCATCGAGGGAATCGCGCAGTGCTGTTGCCGTGTCCTTGAGCTGTTTGATCTCGTCGGCACTGCGTTGGACAGCACCCTGGACGGCCTCTTCCTTCTCGAAGCGCAGGTCCTCAAGCCCGTCTCGTAGCGCACCGGCCGTGTCCCTGAGCTGTTTGATCTCATCGGCGGAGATGGCGAGGACCTTTTGTACCGCCTCTTCGCGCTCGAAGGACATGTTTTCGAGCTCGTCGCGCTGCGCCCCGATGGTTTCCTTGAGGTGGCGCATTTCCATTTCCAAGGCATGGAGCTCGTCCCCTAAAGAGGATTCTTTATCGGTTTCGGTCGTCTTCTCAACCATTCGGCGATCAACCGTCATTTCGTCATCGGCATGGGTGGCAGTGTCGCCGTCACCTCGAAATTCGTCAAGTTCATGCGGCGCCTGTGGTACTGTCCGCCTAGACTTTCCAATCCGGATATCGGAAACCCAATCGTGCCGACGCTTTGCAGGGACTGCGCGATCAACATCGATTTTCAACCGCCCGGCACGACTTGTCCGAACTGCGGCTCGACGCGCCTGCTTTCCGACCCGGAACTCCATTCGCTGGCGATCGCACACATCGATTGCGACGCCTTCTACGCGACCGTTGAGAAGCGGGATGGTCCGGGCCTGCAGGGCAAGCCGGTGATCGTCGGCGGCGGACAACGGGGCGTCGTCTCGGCCTGCTGCTACATCGCCCGGATCAAGGGCGTGCATTCGGCGATGCCCATGTTCGAGGCACGCAAACGATGCCCCGATGCCGTTGTCATCCGCCCAGACATGGGCAAATACGGGATCGTCGGACGCCAGGTGAGAGCCCTGATGCTAGAAACGACACCCCTGGTCGAACCGCTTTCCATCGACGAGGCCTTTCTCGATCTCAACGGAACGGAGGCGCTGCACGGTGGCAGCCCGGCCAAGACTTTGATTAAATTAGTCAAACGGATCGAGGACGAAATCGGTGTGACCGCATCGGTGGGCCTCAGTTTCAACAAGTTCCTGGCCAAGGTCGCTTCGGATCTCGACAAACCACGCGGATTTTCGGTTCTCGGCACGGCCGGTGTCGATGCCTTTCTCGAGGACCGGCCCGTCGGATTGTTATGGGGCGTCGGCAAGGCACTGCAAGGTAAACTGAAGCGCGACGGTATCGCCACCATCGGCCAACTCAGGGCATTTGGAGAAGAGCACCTCGTTCGCACCTACGGCAGCATCGGCCATCGCCTTTATCATTTCTCGCGGGGCCAGGACGACCGTCGGGTGACGCCGGACAGTCCAGCCAAGTCCGTTTCCTCGGAAACCACTTTCAACCGAGATATCGCCGACGGGGCCGAACTGCGCCGCATCCTCTGGCGCCTCGCGGAAAAGGTATCCCGCCGCCTCAAATCGGCTGGGCTGGCCGCCGGAAACGTGACGCTCAAAATGAAACAGGCGGATTTCCGTCAATTCACGAGGACCCGGCAATTGCCGTTCCCGACCCAGTTGGCGGAAGAGCTCTTTCGCGGCGCCGAACCGCTGCTGGTCGCGGAAGCCGACGGCCGGCGTTACCGGCTGATCGGCATCGGCGGCGGCAAGCTGGGACCGGCCGGGACAGCCGACGAGGCGGATCTGCTCGATCCGGAACGCGACGAGCGGGCCCGTGTCGAGCGGGCCCTCGATACTGTACGCGAAAAATACGGGAACGAGGCGATCGTCAAGGGACGCGCCATCGATTCAGGATAAGTATCATCACCAACTTGGACACCGTTTGTTTTCGCGGCGATAATTCTCGGGTGTATCGATCCGCGCATTGGCGGCATCCAGCTCCCGGCTGAATTCTTCCGTCATCTGATCGATCGCCTTCTCCAGCCTTTTCCTGAAGGTTTCTTTGGCCTGTCGGACCGACGGCGCAAAAATGACCCCGGCTTTGTTGGCGGTCGTGGTCAAACGACGGCGCATGCGGTCGGCATATTTCGTCAGGTATTTCCGGTGGATCGCCACATGCGTATTCTCGTGTTGGAGAACGGTCCGGTACTGGCAACTGCCCTTCTTATACTTGCGGGCGATAAAGACCGTGATTTCCGCGTATCCGAAAGTGGCATCGACGGTTCTCAGCGCGGCGCAGACCTTGCCGGACTTCAATTCGGCGTACTGCAGTTCGAACCCCATGTTGGTTCCGTATTTGGTTCTCGTCAGGCCATTGTTGAGCATTTCCCGGGACGATCGGATCTTGCTCTTTTTCCGCATCATGGCAGTCAGTTGCGCTTGGCTGTGGCGCCGGTTGACCTTTACCCGTCCCGGGTCCTCCTTGAGCGCAATCTTGACCCGTGTTTTCTTGACGGGGCAGGAATTCCGGGCGGCATTCGCGTCCGGGGGTGAGGCCAGGGCGGCGGCGGCAACCCCCAGGGCAACGACCCCGCAGGTTCGGCGAATCGAGCGAATCCAAGGGCCAATGGAGCCGCCGGTTTCGTGAACGAAATCTGTCAACGGAATTTCCGGGCCATCCAATCTAACCGGGCGTGTTGATCTGTAGCACACCAAACGATAACTTATCTGAAAATGGGAAGCCGCGAAACCTGAGACGGACCCCTCCCGGGAATGGACAAGTTTGACAGCAACTACCTGCTTGAGCTGGCTCGGCAACGCTCTGCCGCGAGCCGAAGCGAATTGGCGGCGATCATCTCCGATCTGTTCTCCGGTGAAGAGCACGTGCTCACGGAGCGCGAACGCATCCTCATGTACGAAATCATTCATCATGTGGTGCGTGACGCGGAGATGGAAATCCGCAAGGTCATCAGTTCGCGGCTTGCCGACCGCGAAGATCCGCCAGAGGACCTGATCAACTTATTAGCCAATGACGAGATCGAAGTCGCTTATCCGATCCTGACCGAGAGCAAGGTTCTTAGAGATCAAACGCTGATCGAAATCGTCCGCAACCGGACGCTGGAACATCAAATGGCCGTTGCCATCCGTCATTCGGTCAGCCCGGAAGTCTCCGAAGCGCTGGTCAAGACCGGCAACGAGACCGTCATCCGCACACTCCTGCAGAACGAGAACGCGGATCTCTCGGAAGCGACGATGGAGTTCCTGATCGAACAGTCGCAACGCATTGATTCGTTCCACGAACCGATCCTGCGCCGCAAGGAACTGGGGCCGGAGATGGCGAAGCGCATGTATCTCTGGGTTTCGGCGGCCCTGAGAAAGTATATCGTCGATCATTGTGGCCTGAGCCTGGCTGAAATCGATGACCTCATGGAATCGACTGTCATGGCCAAGGTCGACGACGCCATCAACAAGGACGAATCGAAGTCCGCCAAACTCGCCAAGAAACTCAAACGACAAGGAGAGATCAATCCCGATTTAATGATCCGGGCTCTCGAAGACGGCGAGGTTCGTTTTTTCGTTAATCTGGTCAGTGAGGAAACGGGGCTTCGTGACGATCTCGTCATGCGCTTCGTTCTAGAACCCGGCGGCGAAGGTTTGGCCGTTGCCTGCAAAGCCATGGCTTTCAGCGATTACGAGTACCAGCGCGTCTTCACGTTCTGCCGAAAATCCCGCCCGACCCAATCGGAGGGCACGGAAAAGTCGATTGCGGAAGCCGTTAAGTTCTTCCGCCACGTGGACCGCGACTCGGCCGATGAGGTGGTCCGCCGGTGGCGGCGCGACAAGAACTACCTGTCGGCCTTGCGCGACCTGGATATGATCTGACCCGGGGCTCAGAACTCAAAAAATACGGACAGTGGCTGGGTGCGGGAACCAATTGCGGGTCCTGCCGAACGGAGATCGAGACCATTATCGCCGACGCCCGCATACCGGCTTGACCCTTCCAGAAATCGCTACGCTTTAAAGCCATCACAAAAGGTTAATGCTGCAATGCAAAAACGTTTATTGCGATGCAGCATTAACCTACTAATATTTGATAGGTGATCGACGCGTCGCCCTTGCTCCGGCATCGAAGGATTGTCGCCGACGCCGAGGTTGGTTGGGCGGTGCGATCGAAGTTACGGGTAAGGATTCGGAGGCGAGAAATGTCGACGAAAAACCTGAGCAGCCTGTTCCGACCCGAATCGGTGGCCGTGATCGGTGCCACGAACAAGGAGGGGCGGATCGATGAACAATCTCCTTGAAGGCGGGTTCGACGGCCCCATCATGTCGGTCAACCCGAAACGCCAGGCCGTCGTCGGCGTCCTCGCCTATCCGGATATCGACGCCTTGCCGGTGGTTCCCGACCTCGCCATCATCTGCACGCCGCCGGCGCCGATCCCCGGTCTGATCGCGACCCTTGGAAAACGCGGAACCAGTGCCGCCATCGTCCTCACCGCCGGCTTGCAGCGCACCGAGACGGATGACGGGGTGACGGTCAAGGAAGCGATGCTGGCCGAGGCCCGGAAATCCGGCCTGCGAATCCTTGGTCCCAATTGCCTCGGCCTGATCGTGCCCGGAATCCGGTTGAATGCCAGCTTCGCCCACGCGCAGGCACACCCCGGCAAGATCGCTTTCGCCTCGCAATCCGGTGCCATGTGTACCGCCGTCCTCGATTGGGCCCGCGAACACGAGATCGGTTTTTCCCATTTCGTCTCGCTCGGTGACTGCGCCGACGTCGATTTCGGCGACACCGTCGATTTTCTCGCCACGGACCCCGGCACGACAGCGATCCTGCTCTATATCGAAGCCGTCCAGGACGGCCGTAAGTTCATGTCGGCCTGCCGGGCGGCGGCCCGCAACAAACCGGCTGTGGTCATCAAGTCGGGTCGCGTCGCCGAGGGAGCCGAGGCCGCAGCCTCGCACACGGGCGCGCTGGCCGGTTCGGACAATGTCTACGATTCGGCCATCCGCCGCGCTGGCATGCTGCGTGTCGACGACATCGATGAACTGTTCGCAGCCGTCGAAACCCTGGCCCGGGCCAAACGCATGCGCGGTGAACGCCTGGCCGTCATGACCAACGGCGGCGGGATCGGCGTCATGGCCGTCGACCGGCTGATCACCGAAGGGGGACATTTGGCCGAATTGTCGCCCGGGACGATCAGCCAACTCGACGAGGTCCTGCCCGAGACCTGGTCACGGGCCAATCCCGTCGACATCATCGGCGATGCTCCCGGCCAGCGGTATTCGGACGCTCTCGGTATTCTGGGTGCGGCGAAAGAAGTCGACGCCGTCCTCGTTATGCATGCGCCGACGGCAACGGCGTCGAGCACAGAAGCGGCGGCCGCTGTGATCGAAGCCGCACGTGGCCTGAAAGCCAATATTCTGACCAGCTGGGTCGGCGGCGAAGCGGTCGCTCCGGCCCGCAAGCTGTTTCGCGACGCCGGGCTACCCACCTACGATACACCGGGACAGGCGGTCGCCGCGTTCATGCACATGATCGATTATCAGCGTAACCAGGAAACGCTGATGGAAACACCGCTATCGGCGCCGGAGGAGTTCACGCCTTCGGTCAGCGCCGCGCGTATGATCATCGACAGCCAGATCGCAAGCGGGTCCGACATGTTGAGTGAGCCGCAGGCCAAGGCCGTGCTCGACGCCTACGGCATCCCGGTCGTCGAAACCTTGGTCGCCCGCTCGCAGGAGGAAGCCGCCACCAAGGCCGCGGACATCGGCTTTCCCGTGGCGTTGAAGATCCTGGCCGACGGGATCTCGCACAAGTCCGACGTCGGCGGCGTCGCCCTGCTCCTGGAAACGGCCGACAGTGTAAAGACGGCTGCCGAGCAGATGCTCAAGCGCGTTGCCAAAAGGGCTCCGGATGCCGACGTCCAAGGGTTTTCGGTTCAGCACATGGTCCTGCGTCCGGGCGCCCAAGAGACCATCGTCGGCATCAACCAGGACCCGGTATTCGGCCCGGTCATCCTGTTCGGCCACGGCGGCACGGCGGTCGAAGTCATCGAGGATTCCGCCGTCGCCCTGCCGCCGCTCAACATGAACCTGGCTCGCGACATGATTTCGCGCACCCGCATCTCGAAGCTGGACACCTCGAAAAACTCTAACCTTTGGCGGCGTGACGCCGGAGTTGGCATCGGGCGGCCTGCCTTGTCGGCCTTTCGGGCCGGTTTTCCGGTTTTTGATGTCGGTTTCGGGTGTTTCGGAGCGGGTTTTCCTCTATCCGGGCGCACTTCGGGCGTTGAGCCAGACGAGGCGCTTCATATTGTAGGCCAGGTTGACCATGCCGATCTTGGTC
>Ga0209144_1000180_pt1 | contig 13284 bp, 12 predicted proteins | sample WorMettrBAHAMAS1_FD_187392 | JGI IMG/M metagenome (GOLD analysis project Ga0209144, IMG submission 187392) | Marine gutless worms symbiont microbial communities from Max Planck institute for Marine Microbiology, Germany - Inanidrilus... | ecosystem: Host-associated > Annelida > Digestive system...
CCTGAGAACGCAAAAGGCTTCGAGGTCTTGCCCCGGCGGTGGGTGGTCGAGCGCACATTCGCCTGGCTCAACCGATGCCGCAGGCTCGCAAAGGATTGGGAGAAGTCCACCGAAACCGCCATCGCATGGGTCAACATCGCCAGCATCAGACTCGTGACCAGGAGACTCGTAACATACTGTTATCTCACATGAACTTTTGAATCGGACTCTCAAACGGAGAAAGCCATGACTTATATCGTCATCGAGAACTGCATCAAATGCAAATACATGGATTGCGTCGAGGTCTGCCCGGTCGACTGCTTTTACGAAGGCGAGAACTTCCTCGTCATTCATCCCGACGAGTGCATCGACTGCGGCGTGTGTGAGCCCGAGTGCCCGGCCGACGCGATTGTCCCCGATACCGAGCCCGGCAACGAGAAGTGGCTGGACATCAACACCCAGTACGCCAACGAATGGCCGAACATCACCCGAAAGGGCGATCCTTTGCCGGATGCCGACGAATGGAACGGCAAGCCGGACAAGGAGGGCATGCTGAGCACAAACCCCGGTGCTGGAACGTAAATTCGTTCGCCAGACACCCCCGGAGATACATCCGGGGGTGTATTTTGCACTGCAATGATGTTATAGTAGGTCGCGCTGGTGCTGGTGGGCTAGCTTTGGTTGTGTCCGGATATCGCATCCGAGCCCAGACCTCGCAAGGGTGACAGCCGCTTACAATCGATGAGGGCTACATCCGCTTCGCGCCGTCTTGGCGCGCAGGGGTGGTTTTATTGCGTACCGTGCCGACAATGGCGGACGCAGCGCGAGCTTGAGTGAAGAAAGAGAAAGAAGAAAATGCCAGCAGAGCTTGAATTCAATCCAGGGGACTACGTGGTCTACCCCACGCACGGCGTGGGGAAGGTGATTTGCATCGAAAGCCGCGAGATCGCCGGCCACGACCTGCAGCTGTTCGTCATTTCGTTTGACCGCGACCGCATGACCTTGCGGGTGCCGGTGTCGAAGGCGTCGACGTCGGGACTGCGCCAGCTGAGCACGCGGAAGGTGATGAACAGCGCGCTGACCACGTTGAGGACCCGGGCCCGGATCAAGCGCACCATGTGGAGCCGCCGCGCCCAGGAATACGAGGCCAAGATCAACTCCGGCGACCCGGTGTCCATTGCCGAGGTCGTCCGTGACCTGCATCGTAACGTCGGCCAGCCCGACCAGTCGTTCAGCGAACGCCAGATCTACGAAACGGCGCTCGACCGACTGGCCTGGGAGCTGGCGGCGCTGGAAAAGATCGACAAGGACAAGGCGATCGCCAAGCTGGAAGGTCTGCTCACCGCGGTCTGACCACGTCCGCAGCAGTCGGATCCCGCCACCCGTCGTCGGCGACGATCATCGGACCATGCCGGAACAAACCATCTTCGTCACGCTGCCGCCGGGTCGAAAGACCTGGGCGGTGGCGGCCGTGCACGGCGAGGCCGGCCGCCTCGCCGCCCTACACGCGCGTCTGGCCGAGTGCATCGGCGCCGACGACAATCTCGTCTATCTCGGTAACTTCCTCGGCCGGGGCGACGCCGTCGCAGAGACGGTGAGCGAGCTTTTGCTGTTCAGGCGCCGGGTCATGGCCGCCCAGGTCGGAGCCGGAGGCACCATCGCCTACCTGCGCGGCAGCCAGGAGGAGATGTGGCACAAGCTCTTGCAGATCCAGTTCGCCACCAATCCGCGCGAGGTTCTGGACTGGATGCTGGCACAGGGAGTCGAACCGACGCTCCGGGCCTACGGCGCCACGGCGACGGAAGCCCGCGATACCGCCCGCCAAGGCCCGGTGGCATTGTCGCAGTGGACGAACCGTCTCCGCGCCACCATGCGCGCTGCCGACGGCCATGATCGTCTGATGAGCGCGCTCCGCCGCGCTGCCTACACCGAGGACCACACGCTGTTGTTCGTCAATGCAGGTATCGATCCTGCGCGACCACTTTCGGAACAGACGGACACCTTCTGGTGGGGCGGACGCGACTTCGACCTGATCGATGCCCCCTATGGCGGGTTTCGCCTCGTCGTCCGCGGTTTCGACGCCGGCGGCCAAGGGGTGCGGATCTCCGAGAACGCGGCGTCCATCGACGGCGGCTGCGGGTCTGGCGGCCCCTTGGTTTGCGTTGGGTTCGGGCCCGATGGCGCCACCACCGAGGTCATCGAAGCCTGAGAGCCGAGGGTGGTCGACCTTACCATCGTTTCCGGTGGCCAGACTGGCGTCGACCGCGCCGCCCTCGACGTTGCCCTGGAACTTGGCCTGCCCTGCGGTGGCTGGGTACCGAAAGGACGCCTTGCGGAGGATGGGCCGATCGACGCGCGCTATCCCATGCGCGAAACCGGCCGCCGCGCTTATGCCGTCCGCACACGCTTCAATGTCCGCGATTCCGACGCCACGCTGGTGCTGACCCGCAGACATCCAACCGGCGGCACGGCGTTGACCATCGACTTCGCAAAGCGGTCCGGACGCCCGTGCCGGGTCCTCGATCTCGACCTCGACCCGGACCCGGATGCGGTCCGGGCGTGGCTCGATTCGCATCGGGTCCGCGTACTCAACGTTGCCAGACTGCGTGAGCGCACCTCGCCGGGCATCTACCAGATGGCTGCGGAATTCCTGCGGCGAACGTTCAGCGATCGGTGACGATCTTGACCCGCTGGTCGGGCTGCAGCCGGGCGCCATAGGGAAGCCCGTTGAGCGCCAGGAACCGCTCCAGCCGGTACTCGGCAAACGGCATCTGATCGGCAAAGGTCTCCGGCGTATCGCCGGCACGGACGCTCACCACACGCAAGCGGAGGGGCTTGATCGCCGCCGCCTCGGCCGCGGAGAGGCGCCGAAAGCTGAACGTCGTCCGCTGGAGCTCGGTCGCCAGTTGCCCGGTCAGCTGCGCCGGAGTCACGAACAGGAACCGATAGACGCGGTTCTGCCGCTCTTGGATCGCCACGAGACGCACATCCGTGGTCCCGCTGCTGGTGCGGAGCTTGGCCGCACCCGTGGCGCCGTCCATGCCATTGACCGTGATTCGTTCAAGCGACTGCAGGCCCAAGCGCCTACCCCAGACCCGCCCGACGTAGTCGGTCATCGACTGCGCCTGGGCCACGGCCCGAGGGTCGGCAGCGTCGAAGGCGATCAGCGCTTTGCCCGGGCCGCGGGCAACAAGTTGCCGGGCGTTGTTGAACATCACGAACCCTGGTGGCACCCGGAACCCGAAGCCCAGTGCCGGGTGGAGGAAATTCCGGTCGCGGCGCACGCCCTGGCTCGGGTGATCGCCGAACAGCATGCCGTCGATGCGGGCGAGGTAGTCTTCCTCTGCCCGCGGACGTGCGACAGTGGTTCCTTGGGCAAGCTGAAAGGCCTGGGCGACCCGGTCGCCGGTGCGCGGGTGCGACGCCATGATGCTGAACCGGTTGGCCGCGCCGGGGTCCCCGGCCATGACCGCTTGCAACTCGGTAAACCCATCGAGCTTGCGAAAGAAGCTGACCATCGCCGCCGGGTCGTAGCCGGCCCGGCTCATGTAGCGGATGCCCAGCATGTCGGCTTCGAATTCCTGCTCGCGCGAAAAACCCTGCAAGTAGGCTTGGGCGCCGAAAGCCGCGAGATCGCCCACGCTCGACGGGGCTCCCGCGGCGGCGCCGGCGGCCCCGAGAATGGCGAGGCCGAGATTGGCGACCATCGCTTGGCTGTAGCGTTGGGCAGAATGACGGGCGGTGATGTGGCCGATCTCATGGGCCAGCACACTCGCCACCTCGGCTTCGCTGTTGGCCAGGGCGAGCAGCCCGCGGGTGATGTGGACATAGCCTCCGGGAAGCGCGAAGGCGTTTACCTTCTCGTCGTTCAGAAGGGTGAAGCTATAGCGGATTTCGGGGAACTCGGTGACCTGGGCGACGGTGGCACCGATACGGCTGACGTAGGCGGCAAGCTCCGGATCGTCGTAGCGTCCGCCGAATTGCTTGACCAGCTTCGGGTGTTCCTGCGCGCCGACGCGGACCTCGTCGTCCGGCGACATGAACGCCGTGAAGCTTTGCTCGCCGGTTGCCGGATTGACCGTGCAACCGCTCGCGAAGGGGAGGGTGCATGCGAGAACGAGGACAGCAAACAGGCGAAGCATGGCGCCGGATTATGGAGGCCGCATTCAGCCTCGGCAACCCGCCCGACAGGTCAGTCGGCGCCGCTGACGCCAGCCTCGGCGAAGGTTGCCATGCCGCAATGGCAGGCCGCGGCGGCGCGCAGAATTGCCACCGCCAATACTGCTCCGGAAGCCTCGCCCAGGCGCATATCCAGGTTGAGGAGCGGATGCTTTCCGAGTCGGTCCAAGAGCCGGCGATGCCCCGGCTCGGCCGAGGCGTGGCCGACCTGGCAGTGGTCCAGCGCGTCCGCCCGGTAGGCAGCGAGCGGCGCCACCGCAGCCGTACAGACGTAGCCGTCGAGGACCACGGGGATGCGCCGCAGCCGGGCGGCGACGGTGGCGCCGGCGATCGCAGCCAGTTCCCGTCCGCCCAGTCGGCGAAGCAGATCGATGGCATCCGTCGCCTCTTTTTCGTGACGGTGCACGGCCCGGGCGACGACGGCTGCCTTGTTGGCCAGTTCCGCGCCGGCGACACCGGTTCCGGGACCCGTCCACTCCGCCGCCTCGCCGCCGAACAGCGCATGGGCAAGTGCTGCGGCGGCGGTCGTGTTGGCAATGCCCATCTCGCCAAGACAGAGCACGTCGATGCCGTCAGCAACCGCCTCCATGCCGGTGTTGATTGCGGCGACACAGGCGGTCTCATCCATCGCCGCGGCGTGGGTGAAATCGGCCGTCGGTCGGTCGAGGTCCAGCGCCGTGACTCCGAGGTCGACACCGAATGCTCGGCAAAGCTGATTCACGGCAGCGCCTCCGGCCTCAAAATCGGCCACCATCTGAACCGTGACTTCGGCGGGAAAGGCGGAGACGCCTTGGGCCGCCACCCCGTGGTTGCCGGCGAACACCCGTGCCGCCGGCCGCTCGACCGTTGGCGGGTGGCGTCCCTGCCAGGCGGCGAGCCACGCCGACACCGCCTCCAGCCGGCCCAGCGAGCCGGGCGGCTTGGTGAGCTGCGGTTCCCGTGCCGCGGCGGTTTCAGCCGCCCCGGTGTCCGGTCCCGGCAGGGCATGGAGCAGGCGTCGAAAATCGTCGAGGCTCTGGATACGGTTGGTCATCGCGTCGGTCATCCGGTGTTCCTCTTTCAAGCGGGCTCCCCTATAACCGATTGCCACGTCAGTTACCCCATCGAAATCACGGATTCTCATGCCGGACCCCGCCGACAGCCCATCATCGACCGCCTCTGCCGCTGGTTGGGGGCGGGACCTGAGGATTGCCGCCGGGTTCCTCACGCGTCTGCCGGTGGCGCCGAAGGACATTGCCGCCGAGCGCGGTTCGCTGGTCCGGGCGATGGCGCTGTTCCCGATCATCGGCGCGGGTATCGGTGCAGTCGGCGGACTTGTTCTGCTCGCCGGCTTCGAACTTGGGTTCGGGCCGCTGGCCAGCGCCTTCCTGGCGGTCGCGGCGACCGTGGCGATCACCGGCGCACTGCATGACGACGGACTCGCCGACGTCGCCGACGGCCTCGGTGGTGGCAGCGACCGCGAAGCCCGGCTGCGCATCATGCGAGACAGCCGCACCGGCGCTTACGGCGTGCTTGCCATCGTCTTCAGCGTCGGGCTGCGCGTCAGTCTGCTGTCGGCCTTCTTCACGCCCGGCGAAGCGGCGCTGGCGCTGATCGCCATCGGGGCGCTGTCGCGGGCGCCGATGGCGCCCATGGCCTACCTGATGGGGCCGGCGCGGACCGACGGGCTCGCCGCAGCGGCCGGACGGCCGGACCGGACCGCCGTGGTCATCGCCAAGATCAGCGCCCTGGTCATTGCCCTGGTGATCATCGATGTGTGGACGGCTATTGTCGCCGCTGCCACAGTCGCCGTTGCCGCCGGTTGGGTGGCGATCCTTGCCGCGCGCCGGCTCGGCGGCCACACGGGAGACGTCTTCGGCGCCGCCCAGCAGGTCGCCGAAATCGCAGCACTCGCCACCATTGTTGCCATGCAATGACCGACGCGACCGGCCCGGCAACACGCTGGTGGTGGGTACGCCACGCGCCCGTGCGTGGCCACGAAGGCCGGCTCTACGGTTCCATGGACGTCGATTGCGACACCTCGGACACCGAAGCCATTCGTGTCCTGGCGGCGAGACTTCCCGACGACGCGGTGTGGGTGACGAGCCCACTCAAACGCACCGCCCAGACCATGGCGGCAATCTGCACGGCCACGCGGACGGCAGTGTCCGAGCCCATCGTCGAACCAGACCTCGCCGAACAGGATTTCGGCCGTTGGCAAGGGCTCAAGTGGACCGACATGCAGGCCGCCGACCCCAAAGGCTACCACACTTTCTGGACCGACCCGACCCGGTCTGCGCCGCCGGGCGGCGAGAGCTTCGCCCACCTCATCGCGCGAACGCGCGCGGTGATCGAGCGCCTGACCGCCAACCATGCGAGCCAAGACATCGTCAGCATCAGCCACGGCGGTACCATTCGAGCGGCGGTCGCGGTCGCGCTGGGGCTCGACCCGGCGGCGGCGATGGTGATCGCCGTCGACAACCTGTCGCTGACCCGCCTCGACCATGTTGCTGCCGGCCTCTTGCGCGGCCACGGAGGGGTGTGGCGGGTCGAGGGCGTCAACATCCCGGCGCTGGATTCCTGAAACCCGTACGTGTTAGTTTCCGCCCCCGTGCCGAGACAGGGAAGCCGGTGCGCGGTCTTTATGTCCGCAAGTCCGGCGCTGCCCCCGCAACTGTGAACGGCGAGGCCGTGGCAAGGAAGGCCACTGGCGCCCCCGATATCGGGCGCCGGGAAGGCGCCGCGGCCGATGACCCCGAGCCAGCAGACCTCCCCGGCACACCGGCGTTAACCGTCCTCGGGTGGAGGAAAACGGCCCCGTGCCCGCGACCCATCGTCCCTTGCCGTCCGTGACTCTGGTCCTTGGCGGAGCCCGCTCGGGCAAGAGTGCCTACGCCGAGGGCCTGATTGAGGCCGTCGGTACCGGTACCTATCTGGCAACGGCGGAAGCGGGCGATGCCGAGATGGATGAACGAATCCGCCGCCACCGCGAACGCCGGGGCAAGCGATGGGAGACTATAGAGGAACCGTTGGACCTTGCCGGCGCGCTGGACCGCCACACCAAGCCCGATCGTCCGGTATTGGTCGATTGCCTGACCCTCTGGCTCTCCAACGTCATGGGCGCCGGCCGTGATGTGGAGGCGGACTGCCTTGCTTTGACCGACACTCTTGCCGGGCTGGCCGGTCCTGTGGTCCTGGTGTCCAACGAAGTCGGTCTTGGCCTTGTCCCGGAAACGCCGCTTGGCCGGGCTTTCCGCGACCACGCGGGGCGGCTCAACCAATCCATTGTAGCGAGGGCCGACCGCGTGGTGTTTGTCGCCGCTGGCCTCCCGATGGTGCTCAAGAACGGAACCCAATGAGATGAGGATTCCCGCCACCGTGATCACCGGATTCCTTGGCGCCGGCAAGACCACGCTGATCCGCCATCTGATCGAGAATGCCGGTGGGCGGCGGCTTGCGTTGGTGATCAACGAGTTCGGCGACCTGGGCATCGACCGCGAGCTGTTGCTCGGCTGCGGCGTCGAAGGCTGCGGCGAGGACGACATCGTCGAGCTGCCCAATGGCTGCATCTGTTGCACCGTCGCAGATGAATTCCTGCCGACCATGGAGATGCTGCTCGACCAGCCCGAGCCCCCCGATCACATCGTCATCGAGACCTCGGGCCTCGCGCTGCCGAAGCCGCTGGTCAAAGCGTTCAACTGGCCGGAGATCCGCTCCCGCGTCACCGTCGACGGGGTGATCGCGGTGATCGACGGCCCGGCGGTAGCCGAAGGCCGCTTTGCCGAAGACCCTGTCGCGGTACAGGCCGAACGCGAGGCCGACCCGGCGCTGGAGCACGAGTCTCCCTTGGAAGAGGTCTACGAGGACCAGTTGGGCTGCGCGGATCTGGTGGTGCTGAACAAGGCCGATCTGCTCGGCACCGACGGCGTCGAGCAGGTCCGCACCGAGGTACGGGGAGCGGTCCGGCCGGCGACCAAGGTGGTCAGCGCGACCAATGGCGCCCTCGATCCCCGCGTCGTCCTGGGCCTCGGAGCGCATGCCGAAGATGACTTGGATACTCGGCCCTCGCACCACGACGATGAGGACGGCGAGCACGACCACGACGACTTCGAGAGCTTCGTCTGCGAGCTCGATCCCGTCGCAGACCCGGCGGCACTGGAGGATCGCATCCGCGCCGTTGCCACCGATCACGACGTGCTCAGGGTGAAGGGCTTCGTCGACGTCCCCGGCAAGGGGATGCGCCATGTGGTGCAGGCCGTCGGCGACCGCATCGAGCGTTATTTCGACCGCCTATGGAAGCCCGACGAGCCGCGACAGGGTCGCCTCGTCGTCATCGCCGAAAAGGGCATCGATGAGGCGGCCGTCCGGGCGGCTTTAGCCGGTTGATGTCCCGCTCGATCGCGAATTTTACCCCCACCCCATCCCTCCCCCGTCGAGGGGGAGGGGGTATCTGCACTCCGGTATGTGACGTGTCCACGGCCTGGCTCTTCTCCCTCCGACAAGGGGGACGCGCAATTCGGGGCCACCCAGTAGAAACTCCCTCCCCCCTTGCGGGGGAGGGATGGGATGGGGAGTAAATGCATCTCCTCGCTGCGCAGCCGGGGACGGTTTCTGACGGCACCGAGGCGGTCGATCTCGGCCAGTCGCCTGGCGATATCGCCTTCCTCTCGGCGGCCGACACCGAACTCGCCTGCATGGCGGCGGCACGGGCGCGGCTGCCCGAAGCGGGCTTCCCCAGCCTGCGGCTCGCAAGCCTGCTGCATCTCGGCCACCACATGTCGGTGGACCTCTATGTCGAGGCGACCCTGGCGGGTGCCCGGCTAGTCGTCGTCCGCATCCTCGGCGGGCGGGGCTACTGGGACTACGGCGTCGAGCAGGTCGGCGGGCTCTGCCGCGAGTGGGGCATTCCGGTGGCCTTCCTGCCAGGCGATGACCAGCCCGACCCCGAACTGGCCGCGGCGTCGACGGTGCCGGCCGAGGCCTGGCATCGGCTGTGGCAGTATTGCGTGCACGGCGGCGTCGACAACGCCGTCGACTTCCTGCGCTTCGCCGCCTCGCTGGTCGGCACCGATAGCGACTGGCGGGAGCCGCGGCCGTTGTTGCGTGGGGGAGCGTACTGGCCGGGCGCAGCGCATCCCGACCTCGATGCCGTGCGGGCACAGTGGCAGGACGGGCAACCCGTGGCGGCGCTGGTTTTCTATCGGGCGCTCGTGCAGGCCGGGAACCTCGCTGCCGTCGACGCGCTGATCGCCGGGCTTGCCGACGCTGGGCTCAACGTGCTGCCGGTCTACGTCGCTAGCCTCAAGGACCCGGTGGCGGCGGCGACCCTTGAGGAGCTGCTGTCCGAAGCACCCGCCGACGTGATCGTCAACGCTACCGGCTTTGCGGTTTCGGCGCCGGATGCCGGGCGCACAGAGACGCCCCTCGATGTCTGCGGCGCGCCGGTGATCCAGGCGGTGTTCTCGGGCGGCAACGAGCCGGGCTGGCGGGAAACCACGCGCGGGCTCTCGGCGCGGGGCATCGCGATGAACGTGGCGCTGCCCGAGGTCGATGGCCGGATCGTCTCGCGCGCCGTCTCCTTCAAGGGCCGCGCCCGGCGGGATGCCCTCACGGAAACCGACATCGTCGCCTACGAGCCGGTTGCCGACCGTGCGGAGTTCGTCGCCCGTCTGGCAGCCAACTGGGCGCGGCTCCGCCGTATCCCGGCTGCCGAACGCCGCGCCGCCCTCGTTCTCGCCAACTACCCCAACCGCGATGGCCGTATGGGCAACGGCGTCGGCCTCGACACGCCCGCTGGCATGGTCAACGTGCTGAAGGCCCTCGCGGCGCGCGGCTACCGCATCGAGGACGCGCCGGCTTCGGGACGTGACCTAGTCGACCGTCTCGCCGCGGGACCCACCAACGACTACCGCCACCTCGGCGAACGCGACGTGCGCGAAACCCTGTCGCTCGCCGACTATTCGGCTTTCTTCGCCGCGTTGCCCCGTGCCGTGCAGGATCAGGTGACCGAACGCTGGGGGGCGCCCGAATCCGATCCCCATTGTATCGCCGGTGAACTGGACTGCGGCCGGTTCGCCATTCCCGCGTTCCGCTGCGGCAACGCCGCCATCGGCCTGCAGCCGGCGCGCGGCTACAACATCGATCCGGCCTCCACTTACCACGATCCGGACCTGGTGCCGCCGCACAGTTACTTCGCCTTCTATGCCTGGGTGGCGCGGACGTTCGGCGCGCACGCCGTCGTCCACATGGGCAAGCACGGCAATCTGGAATGGCTGCCGGGCAAGGCCTTGGCCCTGTCCGCCGAGTGCTTTCCGGAAGCCGCTTTGGGGCCGTTGCCGCATCTCTATCCCTTCATCGTCAACGACCCCGGCGAAGGCACCCAGGCCAAGCGCCGCGCCGCCGCGGTGATCGTCGACCACCTGACGCCGCCATTGACCCGCGCCGAGAGCCACGGGCCGCTCCGCGACCTCGAACGGCTGGTCGACGAATACTACGAGGCCGCCGGCGTCGATCCCCGCAGGCTCCGCGTGCTCCGGGAAGAGATCCTCTCCCTCTGCCGCGTGACCGGCCTCGATGCCGACTGCGGCATCATCGACGACGACGACGAGGACTCAGCGCTGGCCAAGCTGGATGCGTATCTGTGCGAACTCAAGGAAATGCAGATCCGCGACGGCCTCCATGTCTTCGGCCAGGCGCCGGCCGGCACGGCGCTCCGCGACCTGCTCGTCGCGTTGGCTCGCGTGCCCAGAGGTGCGGGCGAGGGCGGCGATGCCTCGATCACCCGGGCCCTGGCAGCCGATCTCGGCCTCGGCTTCGATCCCCTGGATTGCCCCATGGCCGAGCCGTGGACGGGGCCGCGGCCGACGGCGTTGAACGGCGACGGCGGCACCTGGCGCAGCACCGGCGATACCGTCGAGCGGCTCGAAGGATTGGCGGCGGCGCTGGTCGAGGGGTCCATCGAAATAGATCCCGACTGGCAACGTACTAACGCGGTACTGACCCAAATCGACGACACACTGCGCCCGGCAGTCGAAGCCTCGGGCGCGGCGGAGATCGACGGCCTGCTGACCGGCCTCGACGGGCGCTTCGTCGAGCCGGGCCCGTCTGGCGCGCCAACCCGTGGAAAGCCGGACGTGCTGCCGACGGGGCGGAACTTCTATTCCGTGGATACCCGCACGGTCCCGACCCCGGCAGCGTGGACGCTCGGCTGGAAGTCGGCGAGCCTGCTGATCGAACGCCACGCCCAGGAGCACGGCGTCTTTCCCCGCACCATGGCGCTCACCGCCTGGGGCACGTCCAACATGCGCACCGGCGGTGACGACATCGCCCAGGCGCTGGCGCTGATCGGCGCCCGCCCGACCTGGGACGCGGCCTCGCGCCGGGTCACCGGTTTTGAGGTCATGCCAGCGTCCGTGCTCGGCCGGCCCCGGGTCGACGTAACGCTCCGGGTCTCGGGGTTCTTCCGCGATGCCTTTCCGGGGCTCATCGATCTCTTCGACTCGGCGGCGCGGGCGGTGGCGGCACTGGACGAGCCCGACACCGACAATCCGCTGGCGGAACGCGCTCGCGACGAACGCGCGGCCCTCGTCGCCTCCGGGCTCAGCGAGACCGAGGCCGCCGAGCGCGCCGGTTTCCGCGTCTTCGGCTCCAAACCCGGCGCGTACGGCGCCGGCTTGCAGGCGTTGATCGACGAACGCGGCTGGCGGACCGATGCCGATCTCGCCCGCGCCTACGTCGCCTGGGGGGGCTATGCGTACGGTTCGGGTGCCGAGGGACGGGCGGCGCACGGCCTGTTCGAGACCCGGCTCGCGGCGGTCGAGGCGGTGGTCCAGAACCAGGACAACCGCGAGCACGACATCCTCGATTCCGACGACTACTACCAGTTCGAGGGCGGCATGACGGCGGCGGTGCGGGTGATCTCCGGCGCCCAGCCGGCGGTCTACCACGCCGACCATTCCAGGCCCGAGACGCCGAAGGTCCGCACCCTCGCCGAGGAGGTCGCCCGCGTCGTCCGTGCCCGTGTGGTCAATCCGAAGTGGATCGCCGGCGCCATGCGCCACGGCTACAAGGGCGCCTTCGAGATGGCGGCGACGGTGGACTATCTGTTCGCCTTCGCCGCGACGGCGCACTGCGTCGCCGACCACCACTTCGACGCGGTGTTCGACGCCTATCTCGGCGACGACGCGGTCCGCGAGTTCCTCGCCGACGCCAACCCGGCAGCGCTCCGGGAGATGAGCGAACGCCTCCAAGAGGCCCAGGAGCGAGGCCTCTGGCGGCCGAGGCGAAACGATACCCACACCCGGTTGCAGGCGTTGTCAGACGAGAAGCCGGCGGGTCGGCACAAATCGCTCTGAGCACCGCTGGGCCGGCTGCGGATTGAAGTGCGAAGGCCCGGTTTCGGTCTTGGTCCCCGCGTCGAGTCCTCCCGACCCTTCAGGCATTCACTGAGACTCTTCGCTGGTGGGCGGTTTGATACTCTCGCCCCGCGACCAACGAACGACGCTCTCCGCCGTCGCTTCGCCAAGTTTGGACATGAGCTCTTCGATATCGACCATGTCCAGGCCGCCAATCCCGGCACCGCCTCCGTATGTTTTCTCGCTACGGAACTTGGCGAGTTCGTTGCCTGTCGCATCGGTGATGTTGAAAGTTCCTCCGACTTTAGCCCGTCCGGCCCCAAAACCGATCAGGAACCGCAGCGCCCGATTTCCCTTGTCGACCTTGTCGACACGGCCCGCGAGAACGATGCTTGTCGGCGACGGCGATGGCGGTTCCGACGTCAAGACCTGGGAAAAGGCCCCGGACTCCCTAAGACGCTCAATCAGGGCGGAGCGCAGGAAGGGGACACGCGGTTTCCACAGCTCGTCTTCGGCGGAGATTTCACTGACCGGCACGGTATCGTAGGTGGCAGTAGGGGTGCTCACGAATTCGGGCGTTATTGTTGTGCCTGTGCCAGCCCCCAGCAGGATGGCAAGCACAAGCAGCAGCGAAAGCTTCGCCGGGTAGATGATTGCGCGCATAACCCCCCCCCTCTCGCAATTCGGGAAAGAAAATGGGTCATGCCTATCTGAGTGTCTCTGGATGGGGCATGAGGTTAAGCAAGGCAATGAAAAACAAGCATGCGGGTCGTTCAAGGATTTCCGAGGCCAA
>Ga0209144_1000182_pt1 | contig 13227 bp, 10 predicted proteins | sample WorMettrBAHAMAS1_FD_187392 | JGI IMG/M metagenome (GOLD analysis project Ga0209144, IMG submission 187392) | Marine gutless worms symbiont microbial communities from Max Planck institute for Marine Microbiology, Germany - Inanidrilus... | ecosystem: Host-associated > Annelida > Digestive system...
GGATCGGCAGATCCCATCAGGGCCAGCGGGCACAAAGCCCCGCACCAAAGGCCGGATACAAAACTGCAATCTGCCCCTGACCGTCACACCCAAATCGGTCCTTGCCTCCCGGGAGGCGTCCATACAAGCGCCATGGGTCCGCGCGAGCGGAAATCCCCGTATTTCGACCGCACGGTCGCCGCCGGTGCGACGCATATGACCATATACAATCAAATGTATATGCCCGTGTCCTACGGCGATACTGTCGCGGAATACAACCGCCTGTTGGAAGGCGTCGCGATGTGGGATGTGGGCGGCGAGCGGCAGGTCGAAGTTCAGGGCCCTGATGCGGAACGGCTGGTCCGCTACCTGACGCCGCGAGACCTCAAGGACTGCGCCGTCGGTAAAGGCAAGTATGTTCCCATCTGCGATCACGACGGACGCCTGTTGAACGATCCCGTGTTGCTGCGTTTGGAGGAACACAAATTCTGGCTCTCCATCGCCGATAGCGACATGCTGCTGTGGGTTCGGGCCATCGCCAAGGAAGGCGGCTACGACGTCGTCGTGCGGGAACCCGATGTCAGCCCCTTGGCCGTTCAGGGTCCGAAGGCGGTTGACGTGGTCGCCGACCTGTTCGGCGACTGGGTGCGCGACCTCAAATACTTCTGGTTCAGACAGACGGAACTGGACGGCATTCCCCTGGTCGTCGCGCGGTCGGGCTGGTCCAAGCAGGGCGGCTACGAATTGTACCTGCGGGACGGGACGCGGGGTTCGGAATTGTGGGACAAGGTCAAGGAGGCCGGCGCGCCCTACGGTATCGGCCCCGGTGCGCCCAACTACATCGAGCGCCTGGAAAGCGGCCTATTGTCCTTCGGTGCGGATACCCACCCGGACGGTTCGCCCTTCGAGGTCGGCCTCGATAAGATGGTTGATGTGGACCGGGAAGACGACTTTGTCGGCAAGCAGGCTCTGACCCGGATCGCCAGGGAGGGACCGCCGCGCAAACTGGTCGGGATCGTTTTCGACGGCGACCCCGTAACCTTCAACGAGCACCCATGGACGGCCCGCGTCGACGGCCACATCGCGGGTACGGTCCGCGCCGTTTGCCATTCGCCGCGCCGGCGCATGAATATCGGTGTCGCCTTGCTTGACACCCGGTTTTCGGACCTGGGGACGAAGCTGGAATTCAAGGGCGAGGGGCGGTTCTTCAAGGGCGAGGTTGTCCCCCAGCCCCTGGTCGAACCGGGCACACCCGTCCCCGGTTGAGCATAAAGATCGAACCCGAAAGCGGGGCATCAAGCCGGCCCGGCCCAGGGAGGCCATGGCGCCAATGCCCGCCGCCGGATCGGCCTTTGTCGGACGCCCCATTCCCTGCTGGCCTTTTCGCCGCTCCGGCCATTCAATGACGGACGCTGCGAACCCAAACCAGGGAGCCCAATGTGAACCCAGAACCCGCAACACCCGCCGTTCTCGACGGCCTCGTCGAGATTCTGGGGGCAAACCACGTGCTTCGCGAAAGCGCGGATTTGTCCCGCTACTGCCGCGACTGGACGGGCGACTACGAGGGACAGGCCCTCGCCGTCATCCGGCCTTCGAGCGCGGACGAGGTGGCCCAGGTTATTCTCGAGTGCCGGGACAAGGGTTTGGCCGTGGTGCCCCAGGGCGGGCATACGGGGTTGGTCAACGGCGCCCTTCCCGGTGACTCCGAACGCCACGTGGTGCTCAGCCTGGAACGGCTCAACCAAATCCGCCGGGTCGACGCCGACAACTTCTCGATCGTCGCCGAGGGCGGCTGTATCCTGAGCGTGGTCAAAGAGGCGGCCGAGGCCGCCGATTGCATCTTTCCGCTCTCCCTCGGCGCCCAGGGGAGTTGCCAGATCGGCGGCAACGTGGCGACCAACGCGGGCGGCATCAACGTGCTCAGGTACGGCATGATGCGTGAACTGGTGTTGGGCCTGGAGGTGGTGCTGCCCGACGGCCGCATCCGGGACGGCATGACGGCGCTCCGCAAGGACAACCGGGGGTCGACCTCAAACAGCTGTTCATCGGCAGCGAGGGTATCCTCGGCGTGATCACCGCCGTCACCCTGAAGCTCTTCCCTAGGCCTGAGAAGACGGAAACGGCCTTCGTCGGGCTCGCAACCGTCGCCGACGCCATCGCGCTCTACAACCGGGCCCGGCGCCAATGCAGCGACCTGTTGACGGCCTTCGAGTTGATCCCGGCGGCCTGTGTCGATATCGCCAAGGACGCAATACCGGACCTCGCCGACCCCCTGGAAACGCCTTGTCCCGTCTATGTCCTGTTGGAAGCCGGTGCCAGCGGGCTGGTCGACCTCCGGACTCTGATCGAGCAGTTTCTCGCGGACGCCATGGAGGCCGACCTCGTCCTCGACGGCACCCTGGCGGCGACAGGTGCCCAGGCGGAGACATTATGGTCGATCCGCGAGGGCCTGGTCGAAGGGCAGGCCCTGCGGGGATACCATCTGCGCACCGACGTCTCGGTGGCGATCTCGGACCTCGCCGAGTTCGTCGACGAGGCGACCCGGAGACTCAAGGACCGCTGTCCCGATTGCCTGTCGCTCGCCTACGGCCATATCGGCGACGGCAACATCCACCTCAACGTCCTGCCGCTGGTGGATTTGCCGCACGGGCAAAAGGAAAAGCGGGTCGAAGCGGCTGCCCAATTGATCCTGGACATGGTCGATGCCTACCGCGGCAGCATCAGTGCCGAACACGGGATCGGCCGGTCCAAGCGCGACGCCTTCCTGTCCAGGATCTCACTGGAGCACCGCGACATGCTGCTCGGCCTCAAGCGCGTCATCGACCCGGAAAACCTCCTCAATCCAGGGTGCATCGTGCCGGAAGCGGATGCGGGGGACATGGGCTGACGGCTGTCTCTGCCCTCACGCCTCCGGATCGATCGCCTTGATCAGTGCCGAGTGGTCGAGGTCGCCGTGGCCGGCTTCGATCAACTTGTCGAAGAGATCACGGCACAGCGACGTGGCCGGCAATTCCAGGTCCAGCGTGTTGGCCAGTTCCAGGGCCTGGTCCAGGTCCTTGCGTTGCACGCTCGAACGCCCGCCCGGTTCGAAGGCACCGTTGATCATGCGCTGGCCGTGCAAATCCAGGATCCGCGAATCGGCGAAACCGCCCTGCAGGGCCTGGCGGACCAGGGCCGGGTCGGCGCCGGCTTTGCGGGCAAGCGTAAAGGCCTCGGCAACGGCGCCGATGTGGGTGGTCTTGGCGCCCAAGACATCGAACACCGGCTGGATGCGGGCCATGGCGGGGTCACTGCCGCCGGCCATGATGGTGAGGTTGCCGGCCTCGGCGCCGACGGCGCCGCCGGATACAGGGGCGTCGATATAATCACCGCCCTTGGCCCGGACCTGATCCGCATAGTCGCGGGTCGACAGAACTTTGGTCGTGCCCATGTCGACGACCAGGGATCCGGGCTTGACGCTCTCGATGACGCCACCGTCACCCAGCAGCACGGCCTCGACCGCCGGCGTGTTGGTCAGCATCATGATGACGATGTCCGACTTGGCGGCGACGTCGGCCGGGCCTTGGGCCGGCTCCATGCCCTCGGCCGCCAATTCGTCGACCGGCGCCCGAGAGCGGTTGTGGACGATGACCCGTGCACCTGCTTTTTGCAGGTTGCGGCACATGGGTCTTCCTATGAGTCCCAGCCCGATGAAACCGATGGTCCAGCCTTCGAGATTTGTCACGTCATTCCTCCGCTCGTTCCGGGTATCCAGAGGAAATCCAATGGGACCCCAATGATATCCGGGGGCGATAGTCCTTGCCCGCCCCTTGTCCAAAGACTAGGAAACGGGGACCCGGGGAACAACGGGCATATTGGAAAGGGTCTCGCAAAAGGGCGTCATGGAAGCGATCGTCAACGTCGTCATCCCAGTCTTCTCGATCGTGCTCAGCGGATACCTGGCGGCCCGCTTCCGCATCCTTGGCTCAGAGAGCACCGATGCGCTCAACCGCTTCGTCTTTTTCGTCGCCATGCCGGTGCTACTCTTTCACGCGGTCGCCGGCATGGACCCGGGCGAGTTCTTCAACGGACCCTTCATCATCGCCTTTTCCGGCAGTTCCATCGTCATCATGGGCGCGGCGATGGTCGTCTCGCGGCTCGTCTTCAGGCGGCCCTTGCCCGAGAACACGCTGGCCGGCATGTCGAGCGTCTTCGGTAACACCGTCTACATGGGCATACCGATCAGCCTCATCGCCTTCGGCGACGCGGCGCTCAAACCGGCCATCGTCGCCAGCATCTCCCAGGGCGTGATCCTGATCGTGCCGGTCATCGTGTTCATCGAATGGGGCGTCCAGGAAAAGGAGGCCGGCGGACGCATCCTCCGTGACCTGTTGGCGACATTGGTACGCAACCCGCTGATCGTCGCCCCGGCCCTCGGCCTGGCCTGGGCGTTCACGGGTGTAGCGCTGCCCGAACCGGTCGAGAATTTCTGCGACATCCTCGGCGCGGCGGCCGGTCCCTGCGCGCTGTTCGCCCTCGGGTTGTTCCTCTACGGCAAGCCGCTTCACGAAGGCGCGGCCGAGGTCGGCGCGGTGGTCGTCCTGAAACTCCTGTTGCTACCGGTAACGACGTGGCTGTTCCTCTACCATTTGTTCGACATCGATCCCTTGTGGGCCAAGGTCGGTCTCCTGCTCGCCGCCCTGCCGACCGGCGCCAACTGTTTCGTCCTGGCCCAGCAGTACGGACGGTTCGTGCAACGGACATCGGCGGCCATCCTGATCTCGACGGCTCTTGCCGTGATCACCGTATCGGCTTTATTCATGCTGCCGGGGATGAGTTCTTCCGGTTGACGAAATGGCAAAAACGCAGCGCAGACCCATTCTTTCGATCCTTGCCAAGGCCTTGCTGGCCTTGGGGGCGTCGGATTCACCGGCGCCACCGCCTGGTGGTACATGTTCTTCGAACAACTGCTCGGCCAAAGCGTCAAGGAAGCGAGCGAGTGCTTCTATCGCACGACCATGAGCTTCGAGGTCGGCAACTTCGTCGGCACCACCTTCGGCGAAGTGCCAACCTACTCGCCGACGGTCATGTGGATCTCCGTCGGGGTGATGGGCGCCGGCGTCCTGCTGTTGGGGGCGGGCGGGCGCGGGCGCTGAAGGTCTTCAGTCCTCACCGAGAAAAATCCGCGTTTCGGCCACGGCTTCGGCGAGCCCCAAGCGCGTGACCTCGACACCGCCCGGAAAGGCGCCCAGGAGCCGGCTCGGCAGGGCCCAGTCGAGCATGACGAAGACGCCCCTGTCGCCGGCCCGGCGGATGAGCCGCCCGTAGGCCTGCTTCAGCTTCAAACGGGTCAGCATCTCGTCATAGGCACGCCCGCCGAAAGCTTGGCGGCGCGCCTTGTGCAGGATCGTCGGTCGCGGCCACGGCACCCGGTCGAAGACGATCAGGCGGAGCGAGCGGCCCGGCACGTCGACGCCGTCGCGCACGGAATCGGTGCCCAGCAGGCAGGCATCCTCCTCGGCCCGGAAGATGTCGACCAGGGTGCCCGTGTCCATGGCGTCGATGTGCTGAGCGTAGAGCCCGATACCGCTTTCCTCGAGCGGCCCGGCGATGCGTTCGTAAACGGCGCGCAATCTCGAGATCGCCGTGAAGATGCCGAGGCCGCCGCCGGCGGAAGACCGGAACAGCTCCCGGTAGGCCGAGGCCACGGCGTCCGGGTCGTTGCGGTTGACATCGCCGACGACGAAAACGCGGGTTTGCGCACCGTAGTCGAAGGGCGAGGGTTGCGAGCGGCACAGCACGTCGGCAGCCAGGTGCGGGGCACCGGTCCGTTGGCGCGCATATTGCCAATCATGCTCGGCGTCGCCGCTGGCATCGCAGAGTGTCGCCGAGGTGACGAGGACGCCCTGCGCCGGTTCCACGACGGCATTGACAAAGGGCCGGGTCGGATCGGTCCAGTGGCGCTGGAAGCCGACATCGAAATCACGGCCCATCAGGCGTTCGACCGTGAACCAGTCGACGAACCCATCGACGGTCTCGCTCTCGAGGGCCGCCAGCATGGCCTGCCAGGCGCCGACCTGTTGGAGACCGCGGCGTTCGATGCTGCGGAGCAGAGCGTCGATGCGGTTTCGCTGCGCCGTCTCCAGGTCGCCGGCCTCCTCGTGCAAAAGCGTCGCCAGGGATTTGACCAGCACCGTCATCGGCCGGACCATGCGGGTCAGCGCCGCGTGCAGCTTGCGGGCCTCGTCGATGAGGCCGGGAACCGGCGGCACCGTCTCGGTTTCCAGGTCGTAGGGCGCATTGGGGTCGGGGTCGCGGGCGTAGACCTGCGATCGCACCATGGCGAGGAAGGCCTCGGCGGCACTGGTCGGATTTCCGCCGGCGATGCGCTGCCCCCAGGCCGGACCCGGCAGGGCACGGGCCGCGTTGATGAGATCGGCCAGCGCTTCCTCGGCCGCGGGGTCGCCGGTGATGAGGTCGGAGAGCCGTGTCTTCAGGCCGCGCGAACGGCTGCGACTGCCTTCCTCGGCGCCGACGATCCAGCGCCTCAGTTCCGCCGTTTCGCGGCCCGACAAATGGGCCGCGAAAGCGCTGTCGGCGGCATCGAAGAGATGGTGGCCCTCGTCGAAGACGTAACGGGTCGGCATCAGCGCCCCGTCGCCGCCTAACGCCGCCTGGACCATGACCAGGGCGTGGTTGGCGACGACAATGTCGGCCGCCTTGGCGCGCCGCACCGAATGTTCGATGAAGCATTTGCCGTAATGGGCGCAGGCCGAATAGATGCATTCGCCGCGCGTGTCGGTGAGGTCCACGGTCAGGTTGCGCCCGAGAATCCCTAAGAGCCAGGCCGGGAAGTCGCCGCCGACCATGTCGCCGTCACGGGTCGCCAGGATCCAGCGGGCCATGAGCCCCAGCGCGACGGCATCGCCGCCACGGCCGGCCGGAATGCGGCGCACCGCCTCCTCGAAATTGAGAAGGCAGAGGTAGTTCTCGCGGCCTTTGCGGACGACGACGCGGTCCGCCTTGTCGGCGGCGTTGGGGTAGACCCGGTCCAGTTCGCCGTCCAGTTGGCGCTGTAGGTTGCGGGTGAAGGTGCTGATCCACACCGTGCCTTCGTTCTTCTCGGCCCACAGGCTGGCCGGGGCCAGGTAGCCCAGGGTCTTGCCGACGCCGGTGCCGGCCTCGGCGAGGACCAGGTGCGGCTCGCCGGCCCGGGTCGCGGCTTGAAAGGCATAGGTGCAGGTGTCGGCGTAGGCGGCCTGCTCGTCGCGGCGTTCGCCGGCGGAACCGAGGATTTCCCGCAAGCGGCCCCTCGCCTCCCCGGCGCCGATAGGCTGGCTGCCCGGCGGCGTCGGCGGCGGACCGTCCTCCCAGTCCGGCAGCTTCGACCATACGGACAGCGCGCCGGTCAGGTTCCGCGAGTGGCGCAGGTCGCCGACATTGAGCGACGCCATCACCGAGCCCCTCCAGGACCAGCCGCCCCGGGCCATGGCCGAGGCGATGCCGGGAGCATCCGGCGAAGACCGGGCGGCGAGCTCGTCGAGCAGGGCCAGGCTGGCCAGGATCAGGGTCTCGGCTTCTTTTTCCGGTGACGTCGGGATCGGCAGGTCGAGACTTTCGGCAAGGCCCCTGGGCGTCGGCAGGACGAAACGGCCGGGGCGGACGAAGGCAAACAGCTCCAGGACATCGAAACAGGGAAACGGTGCCGTCTCCAAGCGTCTCGCGGTGAGCCGCGCATGGCAGAGAATCGGCTGCATGCCAGCCTCGACGCGCCGCTCCAGCGCCGGTTTCTCGAGCTCCTCGATCTCACCGCCAGGCGACAGCACCAAGGCGTGACGGAACCCGGCGACGAGCGCCGGCGCGTCGGGAAGGTAACCATGGACCGTCGGTGTCGAGGGCATTTGCGCTGAGTATAGGAGCGGCGCGTTCGGATCAAGACCGGGAGGTTCCGTTACGTCGGATATGCGTACATTTAATGATTGTGTTTCCGATGCGAATTCGATCGTCCTGTTAGGATAGTTTGATCCGCTTGCGATGCTGTTCCTACTGCTTCGCCATGCGGTTTCCTCTATAATACCTTCCGGCATAGGGAGGATCGGTTTTTTTAGGGCAGTGCCCGAGAAGTCCTTACCGAATAGGATGCCGGCCAGCGGAAGCGGACAGTGCCGTGGTCCGTTCGATGCCCCAGAGACCGCTCCCCGGCTTTCGCGTATGAGGCTTCAAGGTGCGGCCGAGAGAGGAGGGTAAAAAAGATGACACCGCCGGACGATACCAAGGACATATTGACCCTTTGAATTTCGGCTCGGTCCTATGTGATCGGGCGGTGCGAGAAGCACCGAGTTATTAGAAACCCCGCCCTTGCTGGCGGGGTTTTCGCGTCGGCGCCGGTGCAGTCGACCCCGCGAACAATCACATGATTATCATCTGTCAGGTCACAGGTCTTGTGCCTATAATCGGCTCCCGAGGACGCTGGCGTGGGGGAGTTCACGCACCGCGTTCCGGGCGGAACCACCGTCGTCAATGCGGGGTCCGCAGATCAATTCAGTGGAGGAGTAACATGAAAATCAAAACCTTTGGCTTGGCCGCCGTGACCGCTGCCGCCGTTGTTTTCGGCGGGTTCGCGGTGACGCCCGCGTCCGCCAAAACCTTGAAAATGGGCTTATGACGCGGACCCGGTGACACTGGACCCGCATGAACAACTTTCTGCAGGGATGCTGCAGTTTTCCCACCTAGCGTTCGGTCCTTTGATTCGCTGGACCCGGGACGGGGGTTTTGAGCCCCGGTTGGCTGAAAAGTGGGAGGTCATCGATAATCTGACAACGCGCTTCACCCTTCGCAAGGGTGTCCGGTTTCACAGTGGCAACGATTTTACCGCGGAGGATGTGAGGTGGACGGTCGATCGTTTGAAAACAAGCCCGGATTTTAAAGGGCTTTTTGAGCCTTTTGAGGGCGTCAAGATCATCGATTCCCACACGGTCGACCTTGTCACCAAGAAACCTTACGGGTTGGTCCTCGCAATGGCGACCTACGTCTTTCCGATGGATAGTAAGTACTATTCAGGCAAGGATGAACGCGGCAGAGACAAGGCCGAATTGGTCAAACATGGCGACTCGTTTGCCTCTAGCCACGCTTCGGGAACAGGCCCCTTTCTCGTGACCTACCGCGAGCAGGGTGTCCGGAGCGAGTTGCAGTGTTTTCCTGGGTATTGGGACAATAGCTCGAAGGGAAACGTCACAAAGATCGTCTTTACACCGATCAAGGAAGCACCGACCCGCGTCGCCGTTCTTTTGTCCGGTGATGTTGACTACATTATGCCAGTCCCACCAACGGACCATAGTCGCGTTGACAAAAACCCGAAAACGAATCTGGTCACCATGAGCGGGAGCCGGATTATCATGTTCCAACTTAATCAAAACCGGGTCGAGGCATTCAAGGATCAACGTGTTCGGCAAGCGATTGTTCATGCCGTTAACAACGTCGGTATCGTCAAGAAGATCATGAAGGGATTTGGGACTGCGGCCGCTCAACAAAGTCCGAAGGGATACGCCGGACATAACCCCGCGCTCAAACCTCGATACGATTTGGCCAAAGCAAAGGCTTTGATGAAGGAGGCGGGGCTCGAAAAGGGTTTGTCAGTAACGATGATGGCGCCCAACAACCGCTACGTGAACGATTACAAGATCGCCGAAGCGGTGGCTGGCATGCTCGCCAAGATCAACATCAAGGTCGATTTGAAAACCATGCCGAAGGCCCAGTACTGGCCGAAGTTCGACGAACGGGCTGCCGACATTATGATGATCGGCTGGCACTCGGACACAGAGGATTCGGCTAATTTCTCTGAATTCCTCGTGATGACGCCGGATAAGGAAACCGGTTACGGTCAATACAACAGCGGCAATTACTCGAACCCGAAACTTGACGAGATGGTGCTGGCCAGCAACGGCGAAACCGACTCGGCCAAGCGGGTGAAGATGCTCCAAGAGGTTGAGAAAATGCTGTTTGACGATGCGGCGTTCGTTCCCTTGCACTGGCAGAACCATTCGTGGGCTGCTCGTAAGGGCGTCCACATCGAGGACGTCGTCAATGTCATGAACTTCCCCTATCTCGGCGATCTGGTCATCGACTGACGCCGTTTTTGGGTTAAGGTAGACGGGGCCATCCTTCGGGATGGCCCCAAACCTTGAGTGCCGGGTGAACTCAATTGGATTACCTACGTTTCCTCGCCAAACGGACCGTGCAGGCCATCCTGGTGATGCTGGTCATCAGCCTGATCGGCTTCTCGATCCAGGACAACCTGGGCGACCCGCTGCGCGAACTGGTCGGCCAGTCGGTGTCGGAAGAGGTGCGCGAGGAACTGCGCACCAAGATGGGACTCAATGATCCCTTCTTCGTCCAGTACGGCCGCTTCCTGTCCAAGGCCGTGCAACTCGACCTCGGCAACTCCTATTTCTTCAAGCGCCCGGCCCTCGAGGTCATCGCTGACAAGTTCCCGGCGACCATGGAACTGGTCATCGGGGCGACGATCATCATCGTCTTCGTCTCGGTACCGGTCGGCGTCTACTGCGCCATCAATCCGAAGGGGCTGATCTCGCGCATCGTCATGACATTGAGCATCGTCGGCATCTCCATACCGGTGTTCCTGACGGCGATCTTCTCGATTTATATATTCGCCGTCGAACTGAACTGGATGCCGTCCTATGGACGCGGCGAAACGGTGGCGCTCGGCTGGTGGCGTACAGGCTTTCTCACCGGTGACGGCCTCGTCCACCTGATCCTTCCCAGCATCTCATTGGCCTCGATCATGCTGCCCTTGTTCATCCGCCTTATCCGGGCCGAAATGATGGAGGTGCTGGAGACGGAATACGTGCGCTTCGCCTGGGCCAAGGGCCTGTCGTCGGCCCGTGTCTGGTTCCTGCACGCCTTGAAGAACACACTTTTGCCGGTGATCACGGTCGGCGGCGTGCAGATCGGCACCATGATCACCTACACCATCCTCACCGAGACGGTGTTCCAGTGGCCGGGCATGGGTTTTTTGTTTTTGGAGGCGGTCAACCGGGTCGATACGCCGCTGATCATCGCCTACATCATCGTCGTCGGTTTCATCTTCGTGGTCACCAACACCATCGTCGACCTCATCTACATGACGGTCAATCCGACCGTCCGCGTCGTCGGCCAGGGAACGTGAGGCCAAGGATTATGAGACAGGGCCCATGAACCGCATCGCCGCCTTTCTCGATTCCGATTTCGTCTTCCGCTTCCGGCGCGATCCGGTGGCCCAGGGCAGCCTGTTCATATTCCTGGTTTTCACCATCGCCGCCTTCCTGGCACCGCTGATCGCGCCCTACGATCCCTACGATCCGACCCAGATCGACATCATGGATTCGGAAATCCCGCCGGTCTGGCAGGAGAGCGAGAACGAGGGGCGTTTCCTCTTCGGCACCGACGCCCAGGGCCGGGACATGTTGAGCACTATCCTCTACGGTACCCGCATCTCGCTGACCATCGGCGTTTTCGCGGTGATGATGCAGGCTTTCCTCGGCGTCACCATCGGCCTGATCTCCGGTTATGTGGGCGGGCGTGTGGAAAGCTTCTTCATGCGCCTGGCCGACATCCAATTGTCCTTGTCGACCCTGATGGTGGCGATCATCGCGCTGGCTGTCTTCCAGGCGGCCTTCGGAACCGAACTCTACGAGGAGGTGGCGATCTTCATGCTGATCGCCGTCATCGGTTTCGCCGAATGGCCGCAGTACGCGCGTACTGTTCGCGCCTCTGTGCTGGCCGAGAAGAAGAAGGAATATGTCGACGCGGCGCGGGTCATCGGGCTCAGGCGCGGCCAGATCATGTTCCGTCACGTGCTGCCCAACACGCTGTCGCCGATCCTCGTCATCTCAACCGTGCAGGTGGCCAACGCCATCATCTCGGAAGCGGCGCTGTCGTTTCTCGGCCTCGGCATGCCGGTCAACAGGCCTTCGTTGGGATCCCTGATCAGTTCCGGGTTCGAGTTCATTTTTTCGGGATCCTGGTGGATCACCATCATTCCGTCGATCGTGCTCATCGTGCTGATCCTCAGCATCAACCTCTTGGGCGACTGGCTGCGCGACGTCCTCAATCCGCGCTTGTACAAGGACTGACCGGACCATGGCGCTTCTCGAAGTCAAGGACCTGGAAGTCGAATTCCCCTTGGGCCGTAAGACGCTCCGGGCGTTGCACGGGGTCAGCTTCAGCGTCGATCGGGGCGAACGGCTCGGCATCGTCGGTGAGAGCGGTGCCGGCAAGTCGATCGCCGCCTTCTCGATCCTCAACCTGATCAGCCGTCCGGGCCGCATCACCGGCGGTCAGATCCTGTTCGACGGCGCGGACCTGGCCCATGTGTCGAAGGAGGAAATGCGCCACATCCGCGGCAACCGTATTTCGATGATCTTCCAGGACCCGATGATGACCCTCAACCCGGTGCTGACCGTCGGCACCCAGATGGTCGAATGCCTGCTCGCCCACAAGGACATCTCGGAGAAGGATGCCAAGCGCATCGCCATCGACAAGCTGACGGAAGTGAAGATCCCATCGGCGGCCAAGCGCTTCGACAGTTATCCCCATGAGTTGTCAGGCGGCATGCGCCAACGTGTCGTCATCGCCATCGCACTTCTCACCGACCCGGCCCTGATCATCGCCGACGAGCCGACGACGGCGCTCGACGTCACCATCCAGGCCGAGATCATGGCCCTGATGTTGGACCTTTGCGTCGACCATAAGGTGGCCCTGATGTTGATCACCCACGACCTTGCCGTCGTTTCCCAGGTGACCCAGAACGTGGGTGTGCTCTACGCCGGGCGCGTCGCCGAGGAGGGACCGACGCGGAGCATCATCGAGGAGCCGAAACACCCCTATACGCGCGGTCTCCTCGGTGCCCTGCCGCAGACCAACCAGCCCGGGGCCCGGCTCAACCAAATCCCCGGCTCGATGCCGACCTTGGAGGCGGTGCCCGAGGGCTGCGCCTTCAATCCGCGCTGTGAATTCGCCGATGACACCTGCCGCGGCGATAATCCGACAGCCCGGCCCTTCGGCTCGCATCGCGTCGCCTGCCACCACGTGGAGCGGGCGCTCGCCGCCATCAATGGCAGCGCCACCGGGACGATCGGTGGAGGAGAAATGGAATGGACGCCTCCCGGGACTGGAAGCTGGCGGCGGAGGGTTGAGGTGGACCCTCACGGGCCGACGCCATCAAAGTGCCCAGGTGGAAGAGTGAACTCTTCACAGGCAAACCGGAGGGTC
>Ga0209144_1000183_pt1 | contig 13206 bp, 13 predicted proteins | sample WorMettrBAHAMAS1_FD_187392 | JGI IMG/M metagenome (GOLD analysis project Ga0209144, IMG submission 187392) | Marine gutless worms symbiont microbial communities from Max Planck institute for Marine Microbiology, Germany - Inanidrilus... | ecosystem: Host-associated > Annelida > Digestive system...
GTCTCCGAACTGCTGCAAGCGGCCGAGACCGGGCTGGTCGAGGCGATGAACACGCCTGGGGAGGGCGGTTAGCGTTTCAGGTCACGGTAGAAGTTCTCGTGACTGCCGAGAGCGAGCAATTTGATCGCGTCCTCGGCGTTCAGCAGTTCATAGGCGAGGAGGACCAGTTGCATGCTTATCCTGAACTTGTGTACTCGGACGCCGGCGAGATCACCGACTTTGGCCTCCCCGATCATGGGGTCGGCGACAATGGCCCGTACGGCTTCGTCGAGTTCCCGCTTCTGCCGCTTGTGAAGCCGCTTTGCTGCCCGTTTGAAGGTCGGTGTTTGTCGGACGCGAACCATCAGTCAAAGGCATACTCTTCATCCGCCTCTTCTTGCAGGGCGATCAAGATGTCCTTGATTATCGAGAGGGGCAGGTCGGAATTCTCCTCTGCGATTTTTCCCATGCGGGACCAGTACTCGATCTGCTTGGGCAAAGAGCGGTGGTTAATTGCTCCGTAGCGCTTGGCTTCGGATGCGAGTTTCTCTGAAAGCTTTACGTTTACGGCCATGATCGATTATATGGACGCCTCCCGATGGCAAGGTCGGTTTGATGCTCCGGGACAAGCAGGTTGCAGTTTTATATCCGGCCTATCGGTGCGGGGCGTTATGCCCCCCATCGATAGGCCGGATATAAAACTGCAATCTGTCTGACCGTCATACTGAAATCGGTCCTTGCGTTCCGGGAGGCGTCCATACAAACCGTCATGATCACTCCATTCACGACCCATATGTGGGGCCTGCCGGCACCGCTGAGGCCTTGGAGGCGACGGGACGCCGAGCCCGCGACCTCGGCATCGTTCTCGATGAGGATCTGGTGCGGAACGCCGAGAAGGCGCGCGACGAACTCGACACGCTGGGCAAGGTGATCTCGGCCAACCTGACCCGCGCCGTGCTCGATCTGGCGCCGGCCATCGCCGACGCGTCTTCCGAGCTCGCCGATCTCGCGAATAGCGCCGGCGTGGCCTATGAGCAGCTCAAGCTTCTGGCCCAGGGGGATTTCAGCTTCGAGGGCCTGAGCCTGCGGGGCACCAAGGCGATCGTCGAAGATCTACGCGAGGACGTTCGCGCCTTGCGGGCCGAGCGAGACGCCCTGGACGACGGGGTGCTCGACGACCTCCGCCGCCGCTACGTCGAATGGCAGCTCGAGCGCAAGGAACGCGCACTCCAGCAGTGGCAGGTCAAGCTCGCCTGGATGCAGCGGGACCAGGGAGATGGGCGAACGCCGCCGGCGACGAATGCCGGCACGACGTTCGATGCCATCGAGGCCGACATTCGCGCGGTCCAGGAGCGGGCCCGGCGCATCGCCCAGATCGAAAAGGACCTGCAGAAGCAGTTGTTCGACGCCACCCACGAAGGGGCCGATCGCATTCGGGCGGAATACGAACGCCTGGTCGCCGAGATGCAGACCCTGATCGCGCCGGATGCCAGCAATCTGGAGAAGGTCGGTGAGATCATGGCGCAAGCCGCCGCCGTTCGCGATGCGCGGTTCGCCCAACTGGCGGCGCAAGAGCAGCAGGCGGCGCGACGCCGCGCCGAGGCCAATCGCAAGATCGTCGATGGCTTGCGAGCGGAACGCGACGAATTGGCGATGACTGATCGCGCGCGCTTCGTCTCCCAGGCCTTGCGGCGTCTGTCGGCGGACGCGACCGATGAGCAACGTCGCCAGGTCCGCGACCTGGCCGGCGCCCTGTTCGACGAGCAGCAGGCCATCGAAGCTCGCAACAAGGCCGAGCAGGAGGCGATCAAGCTCAGGGAGAAGGGAAAGGCTCTCACCGACAGCCTGCGCACGGCGGAAGAAGCCCACAAGGCCGAGCTCGTGGAGCTGAACGAACTCTGGCCTGCCCCCGATTGGTGGTCCACCACTTAAGTTTGAGGTGGCATCATAGTCCGTGATGATGCGATGAACTCGGTAAGGTGCCAGAAACCCGTCGGCAATGCCTTGCGCCAGACTGTATTGGTAGAGCGGGTCACCGAAATAGGCGTAGGTGTCCGCGTTCTCCTGGCGGCGCGGCGTCGCAGTCATCGCGATCTGGGTCGCGGGTTCGAACCACTCCAGAATTTCGCGCCAGACGCTGTCGTCACGCGCGCTGCCCCGGTGGCACTCGTCCACCAGGATAAGGTCGAAGAACTTCCGGGCATACTCGCGATAGAGGCCGGGCCGGCTCTCGTCTCCGGCCATCGTCTGGTAGGTCGCAAAATACATCTCGCGGCTCTTCACCGCGAGACCGCCCGCGATTCTGTACCTCGCCTCGCCGAAGGGGAGGAAGTCCTTGGCTATGGGATCGTCGATGAGAACGTTCCTGTCAGCCAGGAACAGAACCTTCGGCCTGCGGCTGTCGCCTCTGGCGTTCCAACGGGCCTGCCAGAGCTTCCAGCATATCTGAAAGGCGATCGCAGTCTTACCTGAGCCGGTGCAGAGGGTCAGCAGCGCCCGCCTGTGTCCTTACAGGACCGCCTGGGCCGCACGGTTGACAGCGATCTCCTGGTAGTATCGCAGCGGCTTCGCACGGTCCGGGAATGTCGGCGTAAGAAGGCGCTCGGCGGCAAGGTCGTCTGCTGGACCATCGGTGTGCCGAAGACGGGTCCACAGATCATCCGGTGTCGGAAAATCCGCGACCGCGCGTTCGATACCCGTGGTGAGTCGAACTCCACGATGCCGTCGCCGTTGGTGGCGCAGGCGAAGCGCAGACCGAGGATTTCGGCACAGTTCTTGGCCTGCTGAAGCCCTTCCGCGGCGTGCCTGTAGTGCGCTTTCGCCTCGACGACGGCGATCGGGAAGTCAGGACGGTATCGGAGAAGGGAGTCCGCCCGCTTCTGTCTACCGCGCTGCGCTTTGCCGCCGACGAACAAGACCCTGCCGTCGGTAAAGGTTCTCTGCTCGCTGATGGCATGCGGCGGCTCGTCCCAGCCCGCCGCCCGCAGCTTGGGCACGACGTACTTCCGGCAGGTATCGGCCTCGTTCATTCGGGTTATCGTCCAGGCACCGTTATCTGTCGCTACTCTTGTGCGCGTCGCCGATGTGGAGGCACCAATCGTTCGTGCGAAACCGTCATGTGTGAATAGCACAGGTTCGCCAAGGATACCGGTGGGGGAATTGACGAAACTGGCACATGAATTCCGTGTTGCGGAGCGACCGAGCGACGGCCATCGGCAATCCAATGAAGCCGGGCCTCGCGGCCCGGAAGCATGCGCGAATGGTGCGCACGGACAACCCTACCAACATAACGCTTCAATGCGGCCTGCTTCCTCCGATTCGCGTCGAAATAGGATTTGTTTTTGTTATATTGGTAGGGTTCCAGGGGTTGACATAGCGCCTTCACTTGCCGTATAGCATCTCCAGCCCCATTCACCAAGAGGTGAGCATCGTGATCCGGATCCATCGTACAACATATGCCGCGCTCAGGGTCGAACGGATATGCGTGTCAACCGAGAGCTTCGACTACGGCATGAAGCCTGACACGCCGGAATACCGACCGGTCCAGGATTTCCGATGGTCCCAAGCCGATAAGGAACCGTTCGATCGGAGCGGCCGGCCTGTCGGAATGATCGAGTGGAGAAAAAAACGATGACAATCGATCTGAATTCCCTGAAACGTGCAGTCTGCGAGGATGCTGCAATTCGCCGCCTCCGGCGCCTTCAGCCGATTGGAGGGCCAGGGGACAAGATTTTCCCGCCGACCTATCCGCCCGCACGCCGCGAGGTGTCGCGCGGGGCGCCGCCACGTCACGTGTTCGAACGGCGGCGCGTTGATCGCGAAGAGATCTGGTGTGTGCTGATCGACAGCGTTCAGAGCCAGGCAAACCGGATGGAAGAAGCGCTACTGGCTGCCGCTGAGGAAGGTGGTAGCGACGCGCCGATACCGCTGCCGTATATCACGGTGGATTTTCGCGGCAAGGGCCTGGAGCCGCTGGAGCGTATCACTTCGCTGGATGCGCCGCATCGTGTCTATGACGCGATCCTTCGCGACAGTTTCCTGCAAGGCACCCCCTTCATGCAGAGCGAAGAGGGCCAACGCCTTGCAGCGGCAAAGCCCGCCGATGCGACGGCGTTGCTGGAACTGTCCCCGGCTGCATTGCTGTTCGGAGCCTGGCACAGCCAGGGAGAAGGCGGCGGCCTGGGGGCCAAATTCTCGCGTGCACTCGTCTCCGAAATCATGGGCATCGACACCCCGGTTGAGGTTGGCCCCACCGATCCGCGTACCGGCGAAGTCGAAGCTCGAACAGCGGGCCGGCGAACGGGGAGCCGGATCGATCCGCTGGGCATCCTTCGGAGTGTGAAAGTATTTAAGGGCGCGTCTGTCTCCGATTGGAACACAGACAAGAACGCGGCGGGAAAAGGCGCCAAGTTGGTTCACCCTTCCGAGATAAACCACAGCAACATAGCACCCAAAGTCGAGCCCCTCGGTGTGACCTGCGATCACGCGGAACATCGGGCTACTATCACTCTGGCCGGACTGAGAAGGCTGCGTTTCGGCGGCGGCGAACGAGACGCCACGGGGCGAGCGCTGATTGCGGCTCTCGGCCTGGTGGCATTGGCCGAGCAGGATGCACGCGGCTACGCCCTACGCTCGCGTTGCGATCTGGTCTGTGATGGGGCCGGGCCGCTTGCACTGGTGCGCGCTGACGGCTCGTCGGAAGAGTTCGAACTCGACCGTACGGCAGTGCGAGCGTTGTATCGGGACGCTCATGGGGAAGCCGAGGCGGCGGGCTTCAGGTTTCGGTCGCTGACTCTCCGGCCCCAGGACAAGCTTGTTGAGATCGTCCGCAGCAGCCGTCAACTGGCATTGGGAGGCCAGAGTAGCGAAGACGAGGATGGAGAATGAGCCTCATCTTCGAAATCGAGTTCTTGACCGGCGTCTGCCGCGCGGCGCGAGAACCGGGAGACGACACATCAGACTGGCCTCCACAGCCGGACCGGGTTTTCTCTGCACTGGTATCCGCCTGGGCGGCCCGAGGTGAAAGGTCGGAGGAACGGACCGCGCTGAAGTGGCTGGAAGAGCAGCCCGCTCCAGCCATTCACGCGAGCGATCACACCTCCCGGACAACGCCCGACGTATACGTGCCGCCGAACGATCCCAAGGCGTCGAGAGCGGCGGACACGTACATCAAGGTGATGCCTGAGCGGCGTCCGCGCCAACCGCGCCGCTTTCCCGTCGCGCGTCCGGACGATCCGCTGGTGATGCTTGTCTGGCCTGAAGAACCCGAGCCCGTTGTGTTCGATGCACTGGACGCGATGGCGCGGGATGTCGGCTACGTCGGACATTCAGCGAGTCTGACTCGGTGCCGGTTCCTCTCCGGCAGCACCGTGGCGTTCAGGCATCCGGCCGAACTCGCCCGCCGACACGTCTATCCCGGACGATTGCGCGAACTGGAGGCGGCGCATCGCGCGAACCCCGTCCGCCCGTCGATCCGTCCCGGTGCGCCCGTTTTCGCTGAGCGATCCTCGACTTCTGAATTGTCCAGCGAATGGCTGGTGCTGGAGGCGGTCGAGGGCGCGGTTCCCGATATCCGGGCAGCCTCCCTCGTTTGCCGCTTGCTGCGGCAAACCCTGATGAGCGGTTATCGCAAGGCTGGTCGGGGAGACTCCATACCGGAGGAGATTTCGGGTCACACGTCGGAAGGCGCGCCTACCCGGCACCCCCATCTTGCGATCGCGCCGATGGCATTTGCCGGCTTTCCCCATGCCGATGGGCGTATCTTCGGTTTCGCCCTGATCCCCCCGCGCGGGACGGCCCTCGATAACATCGAGGGATTTCGTGCGGCGTTCGAGAGAGTCGCGCCATATCGTCAGGACACGGAACGGCGCGTTCTGACATTGGAAGGACCGCCCCTGAACGAGCCACTGCGCTTGGCGCCTGCCCCGGACGAAGGTGCACGAAGGCGGTCCCTTTCGTCCGCACCCTATCTGGAGTCGTCGCGTGTCTGGGCCAGCACCACGCCGATCGTGCTGGAACGACATCTCAAGCGAAAAGGTGAAGCTGAGAAACGGGAGCTTGTCGCGAGCGCCTGCGAGCACGCAGGATTGCCGCGGCCCGGCACAGATCGAATCCAGGTCGGCAAGCATTCGGCAGTCGATGGGATGCCGCCGGCGCGCCCCTTGGCGGGAGAGCCTCCATGGGCCCAATGGAAGACTCCGAAATCGCTCTCGAGTCGGTCGGTTGTTCATGCCGTGATTGACTTCGAGCAGGAAGTACGCGGCCCCGTCCTCCTTGGCGCCGGCCGGTTCACCGGCCTCGGCCTCTGCCGCGGTCTGGTAGCCTGACCCATGGATCTGCGTCCGGCCGACTTCGACGGTTTCTTTCGTGCCATACATGGTCATCGCCCGTTTCCGTGGCAGCAGGCATTGGTGGAGCGCCTCGCCGAGTGTGACGCATGGCCGGATGTGCTGGACCTGCCGACCGGCGTCGGAAAGACCGCAGCCCTGGACGCGGCGGTCTTCCATTTGGCGTTACGCGCGGATACGCCAAGTAAGGCCGCGTTGCGGATCGCCTTTGTAGTGGATCGGCGTCTCGTGGTGGACGATGCGTTCACACGCGCGCAGAAGATCGCCAAAGCGCTTTGCGACCCGCTGAGCAAAGTTGCCGATGGGCGTGACCTTGTTGGAGAAGTTGCAAGCCGCCTACAAAAGTTGGCGGGCGATGGCGCGCGACCGCTGGTCGCCCGACGGCTTCGCGGCGGTGTGCCGTTAGAGAACGATTGGGCGCGGACGCCAACGCAGCCGACGATTCTCTGCTCCACAGTCGATCAGATCGGCTCGCGGCTTTTGTTTCGCGGATACGGCGTATCTGACCGCATGAAGTCTGTCCATGCCGGCCTGCTCGGTGTCGATAGCCTGATCCTTCTGGACGAGGCACATCTCTCACAACCGTTCCGGCAGACGCTCGACGCCGTGCGGTCGATTGGTGGAGCCAGAGTGCAGAGAGTGCTCCTGTCAGCAACGCCTGGCGAAACGGCGGCACGACACTTCTCACTCCTACCGGAAGATCGGGATCATCCCGAACTGAAGAAGCGGATTGAAGCGCGCAAGCCAGCTTCGCTACGGGTCGTGCGCGGCGCGTCTGTCGCGGACGACTTCGCAACGACCGCTTGCGAAACGATGAAGCGGCTGAAAGAGCAAGACATGTCGCCGCCTGCTGTTGGGATCGTCGTCAACCGCGTGGCCCTAGCGCGAGATGCTTTCGAGAGAATCAGGGAAAGGTCGAGAGAGAACGACGATGGCGGTGCCGACGTCATTCTGATGACCGGGCGCTCGCGAGACGTGGACCGGGATCGGATCGTTGAGGCGCTTGCTCCCTTTCGCACCGGCGCAAGATCTCGCGGGAAAGCGAAACCGCTGTTCGTAGTCGCAACCCAATGCCTGGAAGTCGGCGTCGATCTCGATCTCGACGGTCTCGTAACCCAGGCTGCGCCATTGGAGGCGCTCCGTCAGCGGTTCGGCAGGCTGAATCGGGCCGGACGGCGCGGTTGTGCAAAAGGTGTAATCCTTGCCTGTCCCGAGGATATCGGCAAGAAGGCCGACGATCCGGTGTACGGCGACCGCATCCGCAAGACATGGGAAGCGCTTCAAGCGGTCATCCGGGACGGCACCGTCGTGGATTTCGGTGTCGAGACTCTGCCGAAGCACCTGGTGGAAGCAGGCATCGATCCGAACGATCTCTCGACGGAACGGCCGGACGCTCCCGTGGTGATGCCGGCCTATCTCGACCTGTGGTCATGGACATCGCCGCGACCGGCAGCGGATCCGGAAGTCGCACTGTTCCTGCACGGAGCGGACCGGACTGCCGCCGGGGTATCCATCGTCTGGCGGGGCGATGTTGAGGAAGACGATCTCGAGGACGTTAAACAACAAGACTCACTTGGCGAACTGATCCGGCTGGTTTCGCCGCGCGCCGCCGAAGCGGTCGAAGTCCCCCTCTGGACCGCCCGGGCTTGGCTGCGCCGGGAAGGAGAGAATCTTGCCAACATATCCGATGCACCCGAACGTGAGGCTTCGGGAGCAATCCGAACGCGACAGGATGGACGACGCGCCTTCCGCTGGGCCGGAACCGGCGACCCGCGCACTCGTGTGGTCGGGCCGGAGGATTTGCGCGCAGGGAATGTCCTGATTGTACCCGCCAAGTACGGCGGTTGCGACGAGTTCGGTTGGGCGCCGAATTCTGAAGAGATCGTCAAGGATGTGGCTGATGATGCGGCCCAACCCTATTGGGGGCGGCGATGCGCGGTTCGAATTGCGCGAGATACTGTGCGAACGGGCGCCCAATGGGACCGGCTGTCCGCGGTGCTTGCGGACGAGAGTATTGACAGCTCTGATCTGGTGGAACGGCTCATTGAGGCGCTGCCTTCCACCGTGGCGGTGGAAGAAGGCGATGAGGAAGACAATAACCCTCGGCCCCGCCATACGATCCGATCCTTGACGGAGATGCGAGGCGCCAAGGGGCGGATCGACATATATTTTCCTTATGGCGCGGGACGGAAAAATGGCGCGATCCTTGTCGCGGAGCGAGGAATTGAGGGTAAGAGCGCGACGGCTTCCGCTCTGCCGGCGACCGAAGACGACAACGCCTCCCACACGTCCAGCGAACGAGTGCCGCTTGACGACCACAGCCACCATGTCGCTAGCCTCGCCAAGTGCTTTGCCCAGAAGCTCGGCCTCGGTGATGTCGCGGACGATCTACGCCTGGCGGCTTTCCTGCACGACGCTGGCAAGGCCGACCATCGCTTCCAGACCATGCTATCAGGCGGCGATCCGTGGAACCGCCCTGACGGCCCGCCGCTGGCAAAGAGTGGTCGCTCCTGGTCGCCGGATGCGTGGACACGCGCTGGACTGCCAAAGGGCTGGCGGCACGAAGCCTTGTCCGTACGCATGGCCCGGACGCATCCCCATTTCGCGGACGCGAGCGATCCCGCGCTCGTCCTCTGGCTGGTCGGGACCCATCACGGTCTGGGCCGGCCGTTCTTCGATTTCCTCGACCCGGAGGCGGAAGGGGTCTTGCCGCCATGTCTTGACGTTCCCGCGTGGCAACTGGAGGCGGAAGAGCCGGGTCCGCAGTCCCTGGCCTTCGAATTCCACGGCGCCGATTGGCCAGCGTTGTTCGAGGCCCTCAAGCACAGATACGGGATATGGGGTTTGGCCCATCTGGAAGCGGTGCTGCGTCTCGCCGACCACAGGGCATCGGAAGCGGAAAGGGAGCGCGCGTCGTGACTGGCCGCACAACACATCGCCTTGACGGGCTGGAACCCGACAATCTGCTGGCCTTTATGGCGTTGTTGGGCCTGCTGCGCGTTCTCGAAGAGACGCGGTCGGACTGGCGTCCGCGAGCCTTCTGGACGTTTGATGAACCGCCCCTCCGGCCCGTTCTTCGGGTGCCGGAAACCGCGGACGAAACCGCCATTGTCGAGGCTGCCTCGGAAGGGCTGCGCAGTTTGTCGGTGTGTCACGATTTCGATGGGTTTCGGGACTTGACGCTACCCCCGCAAGAGACGGCCCGGAGACTCGGGCAAGCCGCGGCCGAAGCTGATGAAGCTCCCTACACGGCCGATTTGTGGTCGGCTCTCGTCAGCGATGCGGCCCTGTCCCCCGACCGCAAGAAGGCCGAGCCGACGCCGCTTTGCCTCATGTTCGGTCAGGGGCATCAGCACTTTCTGGCGCGTCTCGCTTCGGTTCCCCGGGAAGTGGCCCCACCGGATCGCGGCACGGGTCGCAGGAAAGTCGAGGTGTCCGAAGGGGATTGCCTTCGCGAAGCCCTGTTCGCGCCGTGGACACGCCCAGACGCAACCCAGTCGTTTCGGTGGGATCCCAACGAAGACGTTTGTTACGCGCTACGCGCGCGGGATCCGACGGACGCCAAAACCAAGGAAACCACGCAACACGGAGCCAACAGGCTCGCCGCCATCGGTATCTCCGTTCTGACCGTTGTTCCGACACAACGCGCCGGCGAAGTGAAGTTGGCGATTGTCGGTGGCCTCCGGGAGGCCGGTGACCGATTTGCCGTCGAGTGGCCAATATGGCGAGAGCCCATCAGCCTCGCATGTATCCGTGCGCTGCTTAGTCATCCACATCTGGATCGGTCTGAGACGCGCGCGGCATTTGGTGTCGTCGAGCGTCGCCGGGCGCGGTGCATCTCGTCCGGCAAGTTCATGAATTTCACGAGAGCCAACACGGTGTCCGAACAGGATTAGGTTGGGTGCCTCCCTCCCAATTGGAACTCCATCTTCCCGCGCCGTCGGCAACAGGCGAGCATCCGCTGGTCCCGGCAAGGATGGTGAACGAGTTCGTCTATTGCCCGCGCCTCGCGTATCTCATGTGGGGCCAGGCCGAATGGGCGGAGACCGGCGACACGGTGGACGGGCGGCGGGTGCATACTCGGGTCGACCGTCCCAACAAGCCGTTGCCCGATCCCGAAGCTCTGGAAACCGACGATAACAAGGTTGCCAGCCGCTCCCTGACGCTTTCGTCTGAGAAGCTCGGTGTGATCGCGAAGATCGACATCGCCGAGGCCGAGGACGGCGCGGTTACGCCGGTCGACTACAAACGCGGCAAGCGGCCCCATGTGGCGAAGGGCGCTTACGCGCCGGAGCGTGTCCAGGTCTGCCTTCAGGCGCTGCTGCTCGAAGAGCGCGGCTACAAGGTCGAGGAAGGCGCCATCTGGTATGCCGAAAGCCGCGAACGCGCCCGGGTCGCCCTGGACGACGAGCTCCGCCTCGCCGCGCGGGAGGCGGTGAGCCGGTTGCGCCTGACGGTCGCCCACGGCCGTATTCCGCCGCCCTTGAGGGACAGCCCGAAATGCCCGCGCTGTGCGCTCGTGTCCATTTGCCTGCCGGACAAGATGCGCGCGCTCGGGGGCTCCAACCTTGCGCCCCGCCCCATCGCCATCGGGGCGGACGAGGCCCTGCCGTTGATCGTCCAGTCGCAGAGGGCGCGGATCTCGAAGGACGGCGAGACCCTCAAGATCGCCGACGAGGAGCAAGGCGATTCCACCGTGCGGCTGAACGACGTGTCCGACGTGGCACTGTTCGGGAACGTTTCGATCACAACGCCCGCGCTTGCCGCGCTTATGGACCGCGAAATCCCAGTCGCCTTCCACAGCCACGGCGGCTGGTTTCGCGGCATCGCTCAGGGAGTCGGCCACCGCAATGTAGAAGTCCGCACGGCGCAGTATCAGCGCAGCTTCGACCCGAGCTACTGCTTGGCCTTCGCCCGCAATCTGGTTGCCGCCAAGATCGTGAACCAGCGGACCATTGTGCGCCGAAATTGGCGCGGTGATCGAGACCAGCGCAGGGCCGTGCTGGACTGGCTCAACGCCGCCCGGAGGTCGACGAAGCGCGCAACTGCGGTGAGCGCGTTGCTCGGACTGGAAGGGGACGCGGCAGCGACATACTTCCGTGCATTTTCCGATCTGCTGGCGCCGCCGGGCGCCAAGGAATCGGCGGAAGCTGGGAATGGATTGGCGCCGTTCCGTTTCGACGCCCGCAACCGGCGTCCTCCGACCGATCCCGTAAATGCCATGCTGTCGCTCGCATACGCCATGCTGACGCGCCACCTGACCGTCGCGCTCGCCACAGTCGGCCTCGATCCCTATCGGGGCTTCTTCCATGCGCCGCGATACGGAAAGCCCGCGCTTGCCCTCGACGTGATGGAGCCGTTTCGGCCGATCATCGCGGACTCGGTGGTCCTGTCGGCGGTCAATACCGGCCAAGTCTCGCCGGGGGACTTCGTGAGCGCTCCGACCGGCACATCTCTGACACCAGCAGGGCGCCGCCGTTTCGTCGGCGCGTTCGAGCGACGGCTCTCTCAGGAAACCACCCACCCGCTGTTCGGCTACCGGCTCAGCGTGCGACGGCTTCTGCTACTCCAGGCGCGCCTGCTGTGCCGCCATCTGCTGGGCGAACTGCCCGACTATCCGCACTACCTTCCCCGATGACAGGTGGTCACCATGAGCGATGAGCGCACCTACATCGTGACATACGACATCTCAGATACGCGACGCTGGCGGCGTGTTTTCAAGACCATGCACGGATTTGGAGAATGGCTCCAGCTATCGGTGTTCCAGTGCCGCCTGTCGCGTCGGCGCCGCGCCGAGCTTGAAACGAAGATGCGCGAACTCATCAAGGCGGGCGAGGACCACGTTCTGGTGATCGACATCGGTCCAGCGGACAAAACCGATATTGCCGTCATGAGCATCGGCAAGACCTTTTCGGCGATCGAGCGTCAGGCGGTTGTTGTATGATGGTGTACCCGCTTCAAGGGATTGCCAATCCGATGCCTGACGCCGAAATCAGCCGTTGCGAGTTCCGCCGAGTCGGTTCGAGTGGCGAGGCAACGCAGAATTACCGGGAATCGCTCGAAACCGTGCAACATGTTGATTCCTGGGAGATTCGGGGCGATCGCCAGGACACCCGAGGTACCGAAGAAGTGCCTGCGGCAAGGAAATTCCCGAACCGCTCGAAATCGACTGGAATTTGTCATGGCCGCCAACAGGTTGTATGGTGCCCAATATCCGGGGCGCGCGCGCCCCGGCCTCATTGAAGTGCTCCTTTGAACGTGTATCGTTTGTATTTGCCGAGCGATATCCGGGGCGCGTGCGCCCCGGCCTCATTGAAGCATCATAACGGAGAAGGCATCTCCGCCCCCGAAGTGTGCACAGATAGTTTGTGCTTGGGCCGAGTTATCACACATTGACGAAGCGTTCGCTGAAGATGATGGCGAACTGTGTTTTCGCCTCGATCCATTCACGCGGCGGCCGTTTCCAGGACCGGGCCGTATGATTGAGCACCAGATATAACAGCTTTGTCGCCGCGTCGTCATTGGGGATGTGCCCCCTTGTTCTGACGGCGCGGCGGATTTTGGCGTTCGACGATTCGATGGCATTGGCAACCGGTATGAAGATGTCGGCGCCGCTGTCTGCGTCGTGGTCCTTGGGGCTGTGACGTATGGTGCGACCATCCGGGACAAGAGGCGCCGGGAGCACGAAGGTGCGGGCAGGCCGGTCCACACGATGAGCTGCGAGCTCGCGTTAGTAGCTGGCCGCCTCTGCGGCTCGCCCGGTTGCGCCGAGAGCGCGGATCCGTAGGTGTCGTGTTGCCCGCCGCTCCCGTCACGCAAACGACAGGAGGCGGGGAATGCGACGTGTCATCGGTATCGACCTCCACCGGACCTTCGGGGA
>Ga0209144_1000184_pt1 | contig 13173 bp, 12 predicted proteins | sample WorMettrBAHAMAS1_FD_187392 | JGI IMG/M metagenome (GOLD analysis project Ga0209144, IMG submission 187392) | Marine gutless worms symbiont microbial communities from Max Planck institute for Marine Microbiology, Germany - Inanidrilus... | ecosystem: Host-associated > Annelida > Digestive system...
AGGACATGATCCTCCGGCACTGGCTGCTCAAGCGAGCCCGCGACGAACAATTCCAACTGATCCCGGCTCTTCTGCCCCAACATCTCGTAGCTTCCTCAGATCGAACACAACATATCGAAGCAGTGAGCCACAACCCCCAGACTTTTTCAACAGCCCCATCGTCCAGTCGTAGAGGCGGCGAAGCACCGGTGGAAAACTCCGTGGCGCCGGGCCCGGATGCGGGCGCGGCGAAAGTTTAGCAGTCTCGCCTAAATGGAGCAATCACCCGGCGGTGCACGATTGTGCTCGGAAATCGAGCAAGGTCACCTATGTTGACGACGATGTGGCGTTGATGCCGCAAGGAAGGACCAAGGGTTGACGGATGACCGACGCTTCACTCGACGCACGGCTTAAAAACACCTTCCTCCGCGAGCAACGGAACGGTCTCCGGCTCGCCCTCTGGGGCCGGGTCGCCGTTGTGGTCGTCATCGGCTTCTGGATCGCCGTCTCGCGCCCGGCGCCGGTTGTCTACTACACGCTGTCCGGCGTTGCCGCGTTCGGCATTCTGGGTCTGATTCAACTCGCGGCGCTGCGCTGGCGGCCGGATCGTCCATGGCTGATGTACGCGCTGATGCTCGCCGACGTCGCCGTGCTGGTTGTCGCCATCGTCGTGTTCAGCGCGCCGGTGACCGCCGGGCTGCCCCGCACATCGCGTATAGATTCAATCTGTTCCCCTACTTCTTCCTGTTCCTTGCCGCGGCCGCGTTCAGCTACTCGCCGGCGCTGGTGCTCTGGGCGGGCGCGATCGGGGGCGTCGGTTGGGCGCTCGGCGCGTTGTGGGTGTGGGCACAGACCGAAAATCCGCTCAACTGGACCGATATTCCGGAGAACGCCACCCCCGATGAGTACTACGCCGTGATCCTCAGCCCCGACTTCGTCGGCACCGGCAGCCGCATCCAGGAGATCATTGTCTTGGTCGTCGTCGCCGCGCTCTTGGCGGTCGTCGTCTGGCGTGCGCGGCGGGTCGTCTATCGGCAGGCAATGGCCGAGCGGGAACGCGAAGTGGTCAGCGAAACGTTCGGAAAGTACGTCCCCGAGGCCATCGCGAGGGCGCTGATCGACCGGCAGGGGTCGCTGGAGCTGGAGTTCGGTACCGCCACCGTGCTGTTCGTCGACATCGCCCGGTTCACCTCCATCGCCGAGCGCATGGCCCCGGCCGAGGTGGTGGCCATGTTAAACGCCTATTTCGATGCCGTCACCGAGGTCATCGGCCGCCACGGCGGCGTGATCAACCAGTTCCAGGGCGACGCCATCCTCGCCACCTTCAACGTGCCCGTGGCCAACCCGGACCGCGCCGCCGCAGCGGTGCGCACCGCCTTGGACATACGCAGCACGGTCGGCAGCCGGACGTTCGAGGGTCAGGCACTCGGCTGCCGGATCGGCATCAACACCGGCGAGATGATCGCCGGCAGCGTCGGCAGCACCGGCCGGCTGAACTACACGGTGCACGGCGACGCGGTGAACGTGGCCGCGCGCCTCGAGGCGCTCAACAAGGATTAGGGTACCGGTATCCTCATCGCCGGTTCCACCACCGACCTCGCCGGCCCGGCATTCGATTTCCGCGAGGTCGGGACGCTCCCTGTGCGCGGCCGAGAACAGCCGGTGACCCTCTACACCGTTGAGGACGAAGATGAACAGGCTGCGGCAACGGCGTGAGGGACCGTCGTCAGACTTGCAGTTGCCGAAGCGCGTCCGGTGTGCCAGTTAGGGCACCACCATCGCCGATCTGCCGATAGGACGCCCGATCCGTGACTCACGTGCCGACCATCGACCTGACCGACCCCGCCGCCTTTGCCTTCTGGACCCGCGATACGGTGCGGTTCTCCGATGTCGACCGCTACCGGCACATCAACAATGTCGCCATGGCCGCCTATTGCGAAACCGGCCGCATCGCCTTCGCCGAGGCAGTCGCACCGGGTTCGACGGCGGGCGAGCATGCCGGATGGGTCATTGCCAACCTGAACATCGACTTCCGCGCCCAGGCGCACTACCCGGGCGAGGTGAACATCGGCACCCGCGTCGAGCGCCTCGGCCGCAGCTCCTGCACCTTCGGCCAGGGGCTGTTCAAGGACGGCACCTGCTTCGCCACCGCCGACGCGGTGATGGTATGGGTGGACCTGGCCGACGGGGGTCAGGTGGTGCCCGTGCCGGAGCCGCTGGCCTCGCAACTGACCGCCGGAACGTGACCCGGTTGTATTGACCCCCACAGGCCCGGCCCTATGATGAGGGCCGCCATCGGCGGAGCCCCTGTGGCGGAACTGGTAGACGCGGCAGACTCAAAATCTGTTTCCCGTAAGGGAGTGGGAGTTCGAGTCTCCCTGGGGGCACCAACCTCTCCCGAATGGCGGTTCACTGCTCCGGAACGACCGATATCTCGACGCGGCGGTTCTTGGCGCGGTTCTCGGGCGTGTCGTTGGGTGCCTGTGGGCGGCTGTTGCCGTAGCCTTGGACGGTGATGCGCGCCGGCTGGATGCCGTTGGCGTCGATCATGTGGTGCACCACCGAGGCCGCGCGTGCCGCCGACAGGTCCCAGTTCGACTGGTAGATGCGGCTGGAGATGGGTACGTTGTCGGTGTGGCCGGAGACGAACACCGTTCCCGGCGTCTTCCGCAGCACCGGCGCGAGCTTGTTGAGGATGGCAATGAACGCCAGCGTCAGGTCGCCGCTGCCCGACGGAAAGGCGATCGAGTTGGGAAACCGCACCACGACCCCGCTGCCGCTGCGCTCGATCTGAATGCCCGAGCCGGCGATCTCGGCGGCGATGGCCTGCTTGAGCGCGCCGGCCAGTTCGTCCGCGTCCCGCTTCTCGGCCGGCTGGTCGGCCGGTTTCGCATCCGTCTCTGCCGCCGCATCCGATTCCATCGGGCTTCGATGCTGACCTTGGGGATGTCGTCCGGGCGGCGCACCATGCTTGTGTCGGTGGCCGCCGTCCGCCGCTTCGAGCCCTCCAGTTCGATGATACCGGCCAGCTTGTCCTCCTTGGCGACGCCGAAGGCATCGCGGACGGCACCGGCCATCGCCTTGAACCGCTGGATGTCCAATTCGGCGAAGGTGAGAAGCAGAACGAACAGAACGAGCAGCAGCGCCATCAGGTCGGCGAAGGTGACCATCCACGCAGGCGCGCCAGCGGGTGCCTTGTTGGCCATTACTTCTTCTTCCCTTTTCCCTTGTCCTTGCCGAATTTCGCCGCCGGCAGGTAGATCGCCAGCATTTCCTGGAGCACGTTGGGATTCTGGTTGCTGCCGATCTGCACGACACTCTCGACGATAAGTTCGTGGGTCAGCTTGTCCTGCTCGTTTTTCATCGCCAACTTCTCGGCGATCGGGATCGCCATCAGGTTGGCGAGCAGCGCACCGTAGAAGGTGGTCAGCATGGCCACCGCCATGGCCGGACCGATGGTCTTGGGGTCGTCCATGTTGGCGAGCATCTGCACGAGGCCGACGAGGGTGCCCAGCATGCCGAAGGCGGGCGCGGAATCGCCGATTCCGCGGAACATCAGCTCGCCCTTCTCCTGGCGCTGGATCATGATGTTCACCTCGCGAACGATGGTCTCGCGCACCACGTCGATGTTGTAGCCGTCCATGCACAGGCGCACGCCGCGCTGGAAGAACTCGTTCTCGATCTTGACGTTCTCCAAGCCGAGCAGGCCCTTCTCGCGAACAATCTTGGCAAGGGCCACCGCCTGGTTGATGAGCGACTGCGGGTCACCAGGTGAGTTCTTGAACGCCACGCCGAGGCCCAGCTTGAAGGACGCAAACACGTCCGACATGGTGAACTTGATGAACGTCGCCGCCGCGGTACCGCCGAAAACGATGAGGATGCTCGGCAGGTTGACAAACGAGGCGATGTCGCCGCCGAGGAAAATGGCGATGAAAATCACGGCGAAGCCGGAGACCAGACCGATGAGTGTGGCTTTGTCCATCGCGGCGAGATCGGGGAAGGATTAGCGGCAGAACAGTTCGACGGCGTTTTCGTGAGATCGGCGCCGTTCGACTTCAACACCTTGGTGGACCGCGGCTTCAAGGGCGTCCGCAAGCTGTCCACCGCTCTTCAGCAGGGAGGCGAACTCGCGGACCGCGTCCGCCTTTCCGGGCGGAACATCGACTGACAGCGACTCCACGGCCGCTTCGACAGGACGCGTTTCGTCTTCCGAAGGTAGCGTTTCCTTTTCGCCTTTCAGGTAGGGAACATACTTCATGTCGCTGCCCAGGATGTTCCCGGTCAGCCACTCGACGAGAGACGCGGTGACCTTGCCGATATCGACCTGACCGGGGTTATCCGCATGGATGGCCTGGAGATCAAGCACCAAACGCGTGAACCGTTCGTGCTCTTGCTTGTGGGCCGCCAGATCGGGATATCGGGCGCTCGCCATCAGCCGCTCCTCGCGATCGAAATGATCTCGCACATAGAGGACGAGGGCGTTGATCGAGGCGGCGAGCCTTTCCTGAGATCCGTCGCCGGCGGCGTGTTCGTTGAGCGCTCCGACAACCCGGAACAACCCCTCGTGATCGTCATCGATGGCGCGGATCGAACAACTGAACTTCGGTGACCAAGTCAGCATTGCATACAGGGGTCCGGGCGGAATCCATGGTCGCACATCGGAAGACGAACGCGGCTTATACCACATTGCGGCCATCGCGGGCCGATCGGAATCCATGGCCGCCTCGGCGGTCGTATCCGAACCCGTTAAGAATGGATCGCAACCACGGGTGCTTGACGGGCCGCGACCGGGGCGATCAATGTGGCGGGTGGCGCCCAGCTAGGCGGCGAGGCGCCGATCACGGGGGAGCGTTCACGGGAACTGATCCGGGGTCATCCCGGCGCGAAGGGGGCGGTATGGAGCTTTGGCAGTGTCCGGCGGTCGTGACCGGAGGCGCATCCGGGTTGGGGGCCGAATCCGCGCGCTATCTCGCGGAGGAAGGGGCCAAGGTCACCATCATCGACGTCGACGAGGAACGCCTGATCCCCATGGGAAAAGAGATCAGCGGGTTGCCTATCCACTGCGACGTCTCCAACTCTCAGGCCGCAGAGGATGCGTTGAAACAGGCGCGAGACGCGAACGGTCCGGCCCGCGTGCTGGTTCATTGCGTCGGCCGGGGCCATTCCAAGAGCATCCTGAGCGACGACGGTGCGATGCCGCTGGACGAATTTCGTCAGCTCGTCGAAGTCAACTTGATTTCGACGTTCAACATGATGCGGCTGGCGGCCGGCGATATGGCAAAGCTGAAAAAGAACTCCCAGGGCGAGCGCGGCGTCATTATCGTCACCGGATCAGTCTCAGCCTACGAGGGACAAAGCGGCGAGGCGGCGTACTCGGCCTCCAAGGGAGGCGTTGTCAGCATGATCCTTCCGGCCGCGCGGGAGCTCGGCCCCCTCGGCATCCGGGTGGTCGGGATCGCGCCGGGGCTGTTCGGCACGCCCACGCTGTTCAGCATGGAGCGGAACCTCGATTCCCGGCTCGTGCATTCGATCCCATTCCCGCACCGCTTCGGCGATCCGGCGGAGTTCGCCATGCTGGTCGTCCACGTGATCAAGAACGTCATGGTCAACGGCACCGTGTTGCGTCTCGATGGAGGCTATCACCGATGACCGCACGCACATTCGTGGCGCTGCCGTGACCAAGACCATCTATCTGCACCTGATCTCGCACGCCTCGGGCGAGCTGATCGAGATGCTGGCCCGCAATGCCATTGCCCAGCTCGAAGGTGTCGAAGTCGAGCGGCGGCTGTGGAAGATGGTGCGCCGCCTGGGCCAGATACCCGAGATTCTTGCCGCCGTTGGCGAAACCCGCGGTTTCGTTCTGCACAGCATCGCCGCGACCGATCTGCGCGAGGCCATCGAGGAAGGGTGTCAACACCTTTCCGTGCCCTGCATGTTCTCCCTCGAGCAGATGGTACACGAGCTGTCGAGCCATTTTGACGTGCCGATCCAGTACCGCACGAGCACCCGCGACGTCATCGATGAGGACTACTACCAACGCATCGAAGCGATGAAATTCGCCTTGTCCCACGATGACGGCGTCGCGGCGAACGATCTCGAGGGCGCCGACGTGATTTTGGTCGGCGTGTCGCGGGCGACCAAGACGCCCACTTGCATGTACTTGGCTTCGCAAGGCGTGAAAGCGGCGAACGTGCCGCTGGTCCCGGGAATTCCGTTGCCCGATGGGGTGATGAAAGCCGAGAGCCCGCTGGTCGTCGGCCTGACGCTCAACCCGGCGCGGCTGGCCAACGTGCGGGCCGCGCGAATCGGCGCGCTGACCTCATCGGAAAAGTCGGACTACTCGGACATCGACGTCCTGCGTAAGGAACTGCGGGATGCCCGACGGCTGTTCGCGCGCCAGGATTGGCCGGTGATCGACGTCACCGAACGCTCCATCGAACAAACAGCCGCAAAGGTGATGAACCTGCTGGCGAAACGGTCCGACGCCGCAGTCTGGGCCGCATCCGAGTTGGAGCGCCCACGTCAGCGACAAAAAAAGCGCCCGGCCAGGGGGGGGGGTGAACCGGGCGCTTTTAGCCCTTAACAGGGCTAACGGATGGCAGGGGAACCATCCGAGGTGGCCCGCCCCGAGGAGGCGAGCGCACCGGTCTATCTTACGTGGTGTTGGCCCCGGGTGCTACCATTGTGCATACCGCGCATCTGCCATGCGTAAAACGCATGGTACTGGCGTCCGAGCCGGCGGGATCAGCCTCCTCCCTGGTAGACATACGGGTCGCGAAACCGAAACAGCTCGTCATCCAGAGGAACACCGAACCGGGCGTTCATCAGCGAGACATTGGTGACGGTTCTCTGGGCGTCGCTGATCGACCACTTTCGCAGCTCCAGGGGGCGATCGCCAAAGACCAGCGTCAGGCTGCCCTCCAACGGCTCGTCGGTACGGACGACCGTAACGCGTAAGCTTTTCGGGCCCCGTGCGAAGTCGGTGACGGTGAGCTCGCCACCGTTCAGCGACACCTTCTCCTTGACGAGAATCCCCGCGGGTGTCGAACCCAGCGGAAGATAGGTCACCTGTTCGAGCTTGTGGTCGTGATAGATCAGCCGCGACCCGTCGGCGATGATCTCGACCGGCACCGGCGGCTCGTAGTCGATGCGGAGTTTGCCGGGTCGGTTCAGGTACAGCGAACCTTCGGCGTATTCCCCGGTCGAAGAGACCTGCAAAAATCGCGCGCGCACCGTCTTTAGCCGATTGAGGTACGTCTCGATACGACCGATATCGGCGCGCGCGCCGTCGTCCAGACTGGCCGCAGGTCCGGACGCTTCGGCGGTTGCCACGGGCGCGAGCACCAGCAGCGCGGCGAAAGCGCAACAATGGGCGAACCCGCGGATCCAGGACCAGGCTGGCCGCCGCCTACCCGTGGTCGGAGACCAGCACTTCGCGCCGGCCAACGCGATCGGCTTTGCTGACAACGCCCTCGGCCTCCATCCGCTCGATCATCCTGGCAGCGCGATTGTAGCCGATCTGAAGATGCCGTTGCACGAAGCTGGTGGACGCCTTGCCCTCCCGCGCAACGAGGGCGACCGCTTCGTCGTAGAGCTCGTCGCCTGTATCGCCGCCGCCCAATCCCGGCAGACCAGGCAGGTCGGCGTCGTCGTCTTCGGTTACGGCAGGGACGTATTCCGGCTCGCCACGCGCCTTGAGCCAGCCAACCACGGCTTCAACCTCTTCGTCGGAAACGAACGGCCCATGCACGCGCGTGACCCGCCCGCCAGCGGCCATGTACAGCATGTCGCCCTGGCCGAGGAGCTGCTCGGCACCCTGTTCCCCGAGGATCGTGCGGCTGTCGATCTTTGACGTCACCTGGAAGCTGACACGGGTCGGGAAGTTAGCCTTGATGGTGCCGGTGATGACGTCGACCGACGGACGCTGCGTCGCCATGATCAGGTGAATTCCGGCCGCCCGCGCCATCTGCGCCAGCCGTTGGACAGCCGCCTCGATGTCCTTGCCGGCGACCAGCATGAGGTCGGCCATCTCGTCGACGACGACGACGATGAATGGAAGCGGGTCCATATCGAGGGGCTGGTCTTCGAAGACCGGCCGGCCGTCGTCGTCGAAACCGGTCTGCACCCGGCGTTTCAGCGCCTCGCCCTTGGCCTGGGCCTCGGCGACCCGCGCGTTGTAGCCGGCGATGTTGCGCACACCGAGCTGCGACATCGCCCGATAGCGCTCCTCCATTTCGCGGACCGTCCACTTCAGCGCGACGACGGCCTTGGACGGTTCGGTGACAACGGGCGAGAGGAGATGCGGGATGCCGTCGTAGACCGACAGCTCGAGCATCTTCGGATCGATGAGGATGAATTTGCAGGTCTCCGGCGACTGCTGATAGAGCAGCGACAGGATCATCGTGTTGATGGCGACGGACTTGCCCGATCCGGTGGTGCCGGCGATCAGCAGGTGCGGCATCCGCGACAGGTCGGTGAGGATCGGCGTGCCGCCGATGTCCTTGCCGAGCGCCAGGGTCAGCTTGCCGGCGGATCGTTCGAAGGTATCCGAGGCGATGAGTTCGCGCAGGTAGACCATTTCCCGGCGGATGTTGGGCAGCTCGATGCCGATGACGTTGCGCCCCGGCACCACCGCGACCCGCACCGAAACCGCGCTCATCGACCGCGCGATGTCGTCGGCCAGACCGATCACCCGGGCGCTCTTGGTGCCGGGCGCCGGTTCAAGTTCATAGAGGGTGATGACCGGGCCCGGGCGGACTTTGACGATCTCTCCCCGGACACCGAAGTCTTCGAGCACCGAGGACAGCAGTCGCGCGTTCTGTTGCAGACCCTCGGCATTGAGGCGATCTCCGGCGGGCGATGGCGGCGCGTCCAGAAGATCCAGCGGCGGCACGCGATAGCCTTCGTCGGAGGCGAATTCGAATTTCTGCTGTCGGGCGGCGGCGGCCTTGCGCCCGGGGCGGGTCCGCGACGCCTTGGGCGCCACGAGGCCGGTCCGCAGCGGTGTCGCGGGGTCCGGAGTCTCTTCCTCACCGCTCGTCGAATGGTCGTCGTCGACGGCGATCGAACGGCGCGGCCGGCGGGCCAACGTCGGCTCGCGGCGCTCGAAGGTCCGGGAGACCCGACCAAACCACCGGCCGGCAGCAGGTGCTTTTGTGACGCAACGGCGGCCGAGGGTCACGGCGGCGGACCCGAGCCGCCGCCACGATGACCACGGCAAACCGAGGCCGACGACCAGCGCGGCGCTCCCCAAAAGCGCGGCCAGACCGGCCAGCGCCACCGGAGATGCGATGATCAGGTCAGGCGGCGCAATGCCCACCAGGCCGTCCAACGCCAGGCGTCCGGTAACGCCGCCCAGTCCGGTGGTGAGGGGCCAGGCGATGGGCGCATCAAACGGGGCGAACGCCATCGCCAGCAGGACCATCGCCGCGATCGTCCCCAACACCCGGCGCCAGGGGCCGGGGAACGCGCGCGCGCGGAGCAAGACCCAGCCCCAGGCCGCGAGCGGCAGCACCGGCACGAGGCCGGCGGCGCCGAAGGTCTGCACGAGCACGTCGGCAACGTAGGCGCCGGAAAGCCCGAGGGCGTTTTGCACCGGCCCCGTGGCCGCATTGTTGAGTGACGGATCGGCGGATTCGAAGGTCAGAACCGCGGCCGCCACCGCGGCGGCCAAGGCCATCAACCCGACCCCCGATACCTCGACGAGACGCCGCCGCACAAACGCGGCCGTTCCCGCCGGGAAGACGGTCACGCCTCCGGTATTGGAAACAGTCCGGGCCATGCCCGAAGTCTACGAACGCCCGCTTTACAAGACCTTAACGAGGCGGTCCAGCGCGTCCTCGGTCGCCCGGAGGTCGTCGACGAGGGCGATACGGATAAAGCCGGTTCCCGGGTTGAGGCCGTCGGCACCGACTTGACCGAGATACGTTCCCGGCAACACCCGGACCGCCGCTTCCGTCCAGAGTGCCCGCGTCGCCGCTTCGCCATCACCGACATCGAGCCACAGGAAGAAGCCGCCATCGGGGCGGTAGAATCCCAAGCGGCCGGAAAGGATGCGTTCGGCGGCGTCGAACTTCTCGCGGTAGAGGGCGCGGTTGGCTTCGACATGGACGTCGTCGCTCCACAGCGCCGCCGACGCGGCCAGAACCGGAAACGGCAGCGTCGCCCCGCCGTACGATCGCAGGCGCCGGAAACCGGCGATCAGCTCCGCATCCCCGGCCACGAATCCCGAACGCAATCCGGGAGCACTGGACCGTTTTGAGAGGGAGTGGAACACCAGCACATTGGTGCAATCGCCCCCCGTCGCCGCACACGCCTGCAATGCGCCGGCCGGCGGCTGGTTACCGTAGATCTCGGTGCAGCACTCGTCGACCGCGAGGACGAATCCATGTTGCTGGGCGAGGGCGAGGGCGATGGCCTGGCCGATGTCGTCCGCGCTGGCGACGGCGCCTTGCGGATTTGCCGGAGAGCAAAGATAGACGAGCGCCGTCTGGGCCAGCGTTTCGTCGTCGACGGCGGAGAGGTCGGGAAGGAAGCCTGTCTCGCGGGTGGCGGGCAGGTAAATGGCCTCGGCCCCGGCCAGCATCGCACCGCCAGCGTAGGCAGGATAGAACGGATTCGGCATCAGCACGGCCGGACGCTGGTAGTGGGTGCGCCCGGGCACCGTCAGCAGCGCGGCCAAGAACAAGGCCTCACGGGTTCCCGAGACGGGCAACACGTTGCGGTCGGCATCGATCATGCCGTCCGGCAAGCCATAACGGCGCGTCAACCAACCGGCGACGGCGGTGCGGAACGCCGGCGTGCCCTCCACCAGCGGATAGCGGCCCCAGTTGCCGGCCTCGGCGGTCACGGCGGCATCGATGATCGGAGGCGGCGCGTGGCGGGGCTCGCCGACCGAGAGCACGCGAGGTTCGAGTCCCGGCGGCGGCGAGAGCCCGTCGAGAAGCGCCCGCAGGCGGTCGAACGGATAGTCCGGCAGGGACTCGAGGCGCGGATTGAGCATCGGCGGATAATGATGTGCGACCGCTCGCCCGGCAAGCGTGCGGGCATAAAAAAGGCCGGAAGGCATCGCCTTCCGGCCCAGAAGGGGGCGGAACGGCTGGGAGAGCGGCGGCGCCCCAAAGCCCCGGCCCGAAACGTGGGCTATTGCACGACCTCTCCGTGAAGGTTGAGGTCGAGCCCGCCGATCTCGGTTTCCTCGTCGACCCGGAGGCCGAGAACGAGGTCGATCACTTTGAGGATCACGAACGATCCGATCGCGCTGTAGATGATCGTCGCGACGATGCCCCAGATCTGCGTAACGACCTGACCGGGATTGCCCTCGATCAGGCCCGGCGTCCCGCCGATGGCCTCGACGGCGAAGATGTCGGTGCCGATGGCCCCGAGGATGCCACCGATGCCGTGCACGCCAAACACGTCGAGCGAGTCGTCGTAGCCGAGCATCTTCTTCAGGCCCGTCGCGCCCCAGAAGCAGCCAACACCAGCAACAATGCCGATGATCAGCGCGCCCACCGGGCCGACAAAGCCGGACGCCGGCGTGATGGCAACGAGGCCGCCGACGGCACCGGAAACGATGCCCAGAACGCTGGCCTTACCGCGCAGGATCCACTCCGCGAACATCCAACCCAACGCCGCCGCGGCGGTGGCGATCTGGGTTACTGCCATGGCCATGCCGGCGGCAGTATTGGTGCCCACCGCGGAACCGGCATTGAACCCGAACCAGCCGACCCAGAGCAGCGAAGCGCCGATGACGCTGAGCACCAGGTTGTGCGGCGCCATGTTCTCGGAGCCGTATCCCTTGCGGCGACCAAGGACGATCGCGGCAACAAGTCCCGCGACGCCGGCATTGATGTGAACGACCGTACCGCCGGCAAAGTCGAGAACGCCGTCCTCACCGAGGAATCCGCCGCCCCACACCCAATGGCAGACCGGCGCGTAGACCACCAGCATCCAGACGCCGAGGAACCACAGCATCGAGGAGAACTTCATGCGATCGGCGAAAGCACCCGTGACCAGCGCCGGGGTGACGATGGCGAAGGTCATCTGGAAGGTCATGAACACCGACTCGGGAATCGTGCCCGAGAGCGCGTCCGGAGCCATGCCCATGAGGAACAGGTTGTCCAAGCCGCCGACGAAGGCATTGAGCCCGCCGCCGTCGCCGAAGGCCAGCGAGTACCCCGCGACCATCCACAGCACGGTCATCAGGCAGCACACGGCGAAACTCTGCATCACCGTCGCCAGCACGTTCTTCTTCCGTACCATGCCGCCGTAGAACAGCGCCGGACCGGGAATAGTCATCATCAACACGAGCGCCGTCGACGTCAGCATCCACGCGGTATCGCCCGTGTCGAGCGTTGCTTCTTCGGCCAGCGCACTGGCCGCGCCGATGACGCTCAGCGGGACCGCCAGCGCGACGCGCCCCGAAATCCTGTTAATCAAGCTCATCTTTCGGTCCTCCTAGATGGCGTCGTTGCCGGATTCGCCGGTCCGAATGCGCACGGCGCTGTCGATGCCGTAGACGAAGATCTTGCCGTCGCCGATCTTGTCCGTTCGCGCTGCACGCTGAATGGTTTCGGCCGCCTGCTCGACCAGCTCGTCGGGGGCCGCAACCTCGATTTTGACTTTGGGTACGAAATTGACGGTGTATTCGGCGCCGCGATAGATCTCGGCCTGCCCTTTCTGCCGCCCGAACCCCTTGACCTCCGTAACGGTCATGCCTTGCAAGCCCAAGGACGTCAGCGCCTCGCGCACGTCGTCCAGCTTGAAGGGCTTGATGATCGTCATGATCAGCTTCATCGCCCTGGTTTCCCTTGTTGTTGGTCGTACGCCTACCGCCCCGCTTGCTGTGCGGTGCGATAAAGGCCTTCCATCATTGCTCCTTGCCCAGACCGATGATCCGGACACCCTGGCCGAAGCCACGTTGTCGTGTAGATATCAAGAACCGTGCCGGTTTCGCGGAAATCGAAGAAATTTCTTGAAAATCAGAGGATTATCCGAAAAGCTGCGGCACGGGCGCCCGATTGGTCAACGAAGCGAACTGCCTACAAATTGATCATGTTTTTTGATTTCGGAATTTCCTAGTTTGCGGCGTTAACTTCAGCCTACGCCTTATGATTAATCAAGCGGCAAATCCAACGTTTTTCCAAACTTGGGGAGCGATGTGTTTAGAAGACGATCAAACTCACGAGAATTTAC
>Ga0209144_1000185_pt1 | contig 13166 bp, 13 predicted proteins | sample WorMettrBAHAMAS1_FD_187392 | JGI IMG/M metagenome (GOLD analysis project Ga0209144, IMG submission 187392) | Marine gutless worms symbiont microbial communities from Max Planck institute for Marine Microbiology, Germany - Inanidrilus... | ecosystem: Host-associated > Annelida > Digestive system...
ACCGTGCTTGGCCGGCGGAATGTGCGGCTCCAGCAAAGCCCATTCCTCGTCCGTCAAATCGCTCGGATATCGCAAGCCCCGGCGCTCGTATCGGCATCGGTTCTCTTCTGTCCACATCGCCCATCCCTCCAAGATCATCGGAGGACCGTCTATATCATAAATCCCGACAAAAATTCGTTAACTTCTCGGACCGGCTCTTAGCATCCGGCCCATTTAGAAGCTTGTTCGCCTCAGTGAAGATCTCGCCAATAGCCAATCCACTAGGCGCCAAATCACGAACATTCATCGTGTGGCCAGCAAATGCCTCACCATCAAATGCAATACGGAAATCAGCACGGCTCATATCGTCGTCCGCCGCCATAACCCCCTCCCATCCAGGGAACTACTGGCACAGGAGAATGGCATGTCTTGAATACACGTGTCAATTTTATATTTCCGATTCGACATTTTCTTCTCCAACTCTCTGAAAAGTCGGAACACAATGTCGCATTCAATGCCTGAAAAAATCGTCAACAGAACCTAACAAAGCGTGAAGGCTTGCGGAAAGCAGGAATCCGCGCGGAAACACCGCTGCGATCCGCGCCGAACACACGTCGGCTCGGGTCAGTAGCACGATCTGTCTATCACCGTCCGGTGGTGCGCCGCGTCCGACCTGCCGCCGAATAGGAACGAACTAGGCGGCTTCCGCCTGAGTCGCTTCGACGATGTCGACGATCTCGCCGACAATGGCGTTGAGGTCGAAGTCCTTCGGCGTATAGACCCTGGACACACCCGCACCCTTCAGCGTCTCGGCATCCTCCGGCGGGATGATCCCACCGACGACAACCGGGACGTCGGCAAGGTCGGCCGAGCGCATCCGATCCATGATCTCGGTGACCAGGGACACGTGCGAACCCGAGAGGATCGACAGGCCGACGACGTGGACGCCTTCCTCCAACGCCGCCTGCACGATCTGCTCCGGCGTCAGGCGGATGCCCTCGTAGACGACCTCGAACCCGGCGTCCCGGGCGCGAACGGCGATCTGCTCTGCGCCATTGGAGTGCCCGTCCAGGCCCGGCTTGCCGACCAGCATCTTGATCCGCCGTCCGAGCTTGTCGGTCAGTACCTCGGCGCGGGAACGGACCGGCGCCAAGGCGTCGCCGCCGGTGCCGATGGCTGCCTGGCCAACCCCGGTTGGCGCACGATACTCGCCGAAGATGGCGCGCAGTGTCTGGCCCCACTCGCCAGTGGTGACGCCAGCATGGGCGCAGGCGATCGACGGCTCCATGATGTTGCGGTCCTCGCGGGCCGCGGCGGCCAGCGCTGCCAGCGCCTCCTCGACGGCCGCCCCGTCGCGTTCGCTGCGCCAAGCCTCGAGGTTGGCGGTCTGCGTCGCTTCGACGCTGGGATCGACGGTCATGATGCCGCCTTCGCCGGTGGTGAGAGGCGACTCCTCGCCGGTGGTGAACTTGTTGACCCCGATGACGACCTGATCACCGCTCTCGATGGCGGCGAGACGGCCGGCGTTCGACTCGACCAGCCGCTGCTTCATGTAGCTCGACTCGACGGCGGCGACGGCGCCGCCCATGTCGCCGATGCGGGCAAGCTCCTCGCGGGCCTGGAACTTGAGCTGTTCCACCTTCTCGGCGATCACCGTCGAGCCATCGAAGATGTCGGCGTATTCCAGCAGATCCGTCTCGTAGGCGACGATCTGCTGGAGCCGCAGAGACCACTGCTGGTCCCAGGGCCGCGGCAGGCCGAGCGCCTCGTTCCAGGCCGGAAGCTGCACGGCACGGGCGCGGGACTTCTTCGACAGCACCACCGCCAGCATCTCGAGAAGGATGCGATAGACGTTGTTTTCCGGCTGCTGCTCGGTCAGGCCCAGCGAATTGACCTGAACGCCGTAGCGGAACCGGCGGTGACGTTCGTCCTCGACGCCGTAGCGCTCGAGGGTGATCTCGTCCCAAAGCTCGGTGAACGCCCGCATCTTGCTCAGTTCGGTGATGAAGCGGATGCCGGCGTTGACGAAAAAGCTGATGCGGCCCACGACGGTTGGGAAATCCTCGTCGGGAACCTGCCCCGAAGCCTTGACCGCATCGAGCACCGCGATGCCGGTGGCCAGCGCGAAGGCCAGTTCCTGCACCGGCGTCGCTCCGGCCTCCTGCAGGTGGTAGGAGCAGACGTTCATCGGGTTCCACTTGGGAATCTCGCGATAGGTGAAGGCGATCGTGTCAGCGGTCAGCCGCATCGAGGGCGCTGGCGGGAAGATGTAGGTGCCGCGCGACAGGTATTCCTTGATGATGTCGTTCTGGGTCGTTCCGGAGAGCGCGTTCCGGGCGACTCCCTGGCGTTCGGCGGCAGCGATATAGAGCGAAAGAAGCCACGCCGCCGGCGCGTTTATGGTCATCGACGTGTTCATCCGGTCGAGCGGAATGCCGTCGAGCAGCGTCATCATGTCGCCGAGGTGGCAAATGGGCACGCCGACCTTGCCGACCTCGCCGCGGGCCAGCACGTGGTCGGAGTCGTATCCCGTCTGGGTGGGCAGATCGAAGGCGATCGACAGTCCCGTCTGGCCGCGTTCCAGGTTCTTGCGATAGAGCGCGTTGGACTCCTTGGCGGTCGCGTATCCCGAATAGGTTCGGATCAGCCAGGGCTTGTCACGCTGGACCACGGACTCTTCTGCTGCGGGTGCTAATGTCTTTCCCATATCCTCCCTCCCGCGCCCTCTTCCGGGCGCCGCTCACGGCACGAAACCGCTAGGAAACGTTGAAGTTCGCTGCCTGTCGCCACCCCCACTCTACCAAATTGTGCATTGCAAAAAAAGGCTCGAGCGGCTAAAAAGGTCTCTTGCGCATCGGTGAACGCGTTCAAGCGATTTTTGCCGCCGTGACACCACCACGGCACGGCGTCGATGAGCATTCTACGCCGTTGGATGACGCGGCGACAGCGTGGTGCTGGGGCGACGCACCGGCATTGGAGAGGGGCGCTCAGAAATGGATGGAGGGGATATGACCACCAAGGAACTCTACGACATCGGCGAAGCACCCCCGGTTGGTGTGGTTCCGAAGAAAATGCATGCGTGGCTGATCCGAGCCGAACGGTTCGGCCAACCGATGACAGCGTTCCAGAAGGAGGTCGTCGAGGTCCCACCGATCAAAAATGACGAAGTGCTGGTCTACGTCATGGCCGCCGGCGTCAACTACAACAACGTCTGGGCCGGACTGGGCATCCCCATCAACGTCATCGCCGCGCGCAACAAGGCGGGCGAGCCCGAGGAATTCCACATCGGTGGCTCCGACGCGTCCGGCATCGTCTATGCCGCCGGCAAGGATGTCACCAACGTCAAGGTCGGCGACGAGGTGGTGATCCATTGTGGCATGTGGAGCCGCGACTGTCCGTGGGTCAAGTCCGGCGAGGACCCCATGTATTCGCCGACGTTCCGCATCTGGGGCTACGAGACCAACTGGGGCAGCTTCGCCCAGTTCACCAAGGTCCAGGGGCATCAGTGCATGCCGCGGCCGCAGCATATGACCTGGGAAGAGTCGGCGGCCTACACGCTCGTCGGCGCCACCGCCTACCGGATGCTGCACGGCTGGCCGGAACACGCCATGCGCAAGGACGACGCGGTCCTGGTGTGGGGCGGGGCTGGTGGCCTGGGCTCCATGGCGATTCAGATTGTCCGCGCCGCCGGCGCTATTCCCGTCGCCGTGATCTCCGGCGAAGACAAGGTGGACTACTGCATGCAACTGGGTGCCCAGGGCTGCATCGACCGCCGCAGTTTCGACCATTGGGGCATGCTGCCGCACTGGAAGGACAGCGTCGGCTACAAGAACTGGCTGACCGGCGTGCGCGGCTTCGGTGCCGCATTCTGGGAAGCCCTCGGCGAAAAGCGTTCGCCCCGGATCGTTTTCGAGCATCCGGGCGAGTCGACTATCCCGACGTCGATGTTCGTCTGCGACACCGGCGGTATCGTCACCATCTGCGCCGGCACCACCGGCTACAACGCGACCGTCGACCTGCGCTATCTGTGGATGCGCCAGAAGCGCGTTCAGGGCTCGCATTTCGCCAACGACGAGCAGTCCTACGCGATGAACGAACTGGCGTTGAACGGCCAGCTCGACGCCTGCATGTCGCGGGCGTTCACCTACGAGGAGCTGCCGATTTCGCACCAGCTGATGCACGACAACCAGCATCCTCATGGAAACATGTCGATTCTGGTTGGTGCGCCTGACTTCGGCCTCGGTAAAAACGCCGAAGCACCAATCCCACGCGAGCAGGCGAAGCTGCCGTCCGACGACGTCCACACGACACCGCACCCGTACCCGTTGTCGGCACCCCTGCCGGGGATGGAGCCGACGCCCGAGACCGAGCCTGTGGTCATCGATGAGGGCTTCAAGGTGCGCGACCGTATGCACGCGGGGCTGATTTCGTGCGCTCCGTCCGACAGCCTCGGCAGCGCGGCCAAGGTGATGATCGACAACGACATCCATGCGTTGGTCGTCATCGACGAGGGCAAGGCCGTCGGTGTGTTGTCGCAAACCGACCTCGTTCTCGCCCGGCAGGGCCGCAAGCTCGAGGAAGCCAAGGCGCTGACCGTCGGCGAGTTCATGAGCGAAGGTTGCGTGACCTGCGACGCCGACGCCCCGGTACCCGAGGCGATCAGCACCATGCTCAAGCTTCGCATCCACCGGCTGGTGGTCACCGAGAGGGGCCTGCCTGTCGGTGTCCTGTCGATGACCGACATCGTCCGCAAGGCGATGGCGAGCGACTAACCGGCGAACCTGAACGTCCGGCCGCCCTCTCCACGCTACGCTTTAGCGGAGAGGGCGGTGCGGCGCCGGTGCGCGCACCGGTTTCCGATCGAACCAACCCCGCCGGGGCTGGCCCCGTCGACCCCGGCCGCCGACAAGAGGGAAAGACCATGGCCAGCCCCGCCGACAGCGACAACCTCGTCCTCGAAAACCTGACCGCTACCTGCCTGGACGCATACAACGCCGCCCAGCACCTGCTGGTCGAAGCGCGCAAGGGCGTTTCCGCACTGGTCATCCATGGCGGCCGCATGGACACCGACCTCGTCGACCGTCATCAGTTCGCGGTGCACGGCTTTGCCTGGCTGACGACCTACGTCTCCGGGCTGCAGCAGATGCTCGTCTGGGCCGAACGGCTCGAGGAAGCGGGCCAGTTCACCGAACTCGAGCAGCTCATGCTCCAGGCGGCCTACGGCGAATACCTCGGCCAGATCGCCGGCGGCATCCCGATGACCCAGGTGGAGATGGTCCGCCCCGCCGACATGGGCGTCTCCGACGAGGCCCTCCATGCCTTCTACACGGCGTCCGTTGCGGCGCTGATCGGTGGCGGAAACACCGATGTCGTGCGCATGCGTATCGCAGTACTGATCGCCGACGGCGATTTCGGCAACCTCGGTCTCGACGAGATGGAGGAGATGATCCGCGACCAGTTCCGCCGCTTCTGCGAGGAGCAGGTGGTGCCGCACGCCCACGGCTGGCACTTGCGCGACGAACTGATCCCCCTCGAGATCATCGACCAGATGTCCGAGCTCGGCGTTTTCGGCCTCACCATCCCAGAGGAATATGGCGGCCTCGGCATGGGCAAGACGGCCATGTGCGTGGTCACCGAGGAACTGAGCCGGGCCTACATCGGCGTCGGCTCGCTGGGCACCCGCTCCGAGATCGCCGCTGAACTGATCCGCCTCGGCGGCACCGACGACCAGAAGCAGCACTACCTCCCGAAACTGGCCTCGGGCGAGATTTTGCCAACGGCCGTGTTCACAGAGCCCAACACCGGCTCCGACCTTGGTTCGTTGCGCACCCGCGCGGTCCTGGAGGGCGATACCTACAAGGTCACCGGTAACAAGACCTGGATCACCCATGCCTCGCGCACGGACATGATGACGCTCCTGGCGCGGACCGATCCGGACGAGAAGGGCTACAAGGGCCTCAGCATGTTCCTCGCCGAGAAGCCGCGTGGTACCGAGGAGGAACCGTTCCCAGCCGACAACATGACCGGCGGCGAGATCGAAGTACTCGGCTACCGCGGCATGAAGGAGTACGAACTCGGTTTCGACGGCTTCGAGGTGCCGGCGACGCACCTCCTCGGCCAGTCCGAGGGCAACGGCTTCAAGCAGCTCATGGCGACCTTCGAAAGCGCCCGCATCCAGACCGCGGCGCGAGCCGTCGGCGTCGCCCAGAACGCCATGGAACTCGGCATGCAGTACGCCCAGGAGCGCATCCAGTTCGGCCGCCCGATCTTCGAGTTCCCTCGGGTCGCCGGCAAGATCGCCTGGATGGCGGTGGAGACGATGATCGCCCGCCAGCTCACCTACGACTCGGCGCGCGAGAAGGACTCCGACCGGCGCTGCGACATCGAGGCCGGCATGGCCAAGCTGCTCGCCGCCCGCGTCGCCTGGTCCAACGCCGACAACGCCCTGCAGATCCACGGCGGCAACGGCTACGCGCTGGAATACGCCATCTCCCGCGTGCTGTGCGACGCCCGCATCCTCAACATCTTCGAGGGCGCCGCCGAGATCCAGGCCCAGGTCATTGCACGCGGGCTGCTGTCACAGCGGAATTGAGGGCTCGGCTGTCTGTCCTAATACCGCGCAGTCCTTGGGATTTTCCGTGACCTCGGCGGTGGCCGGGACCATATCTGGGGGATGACGGGCATCGTGTCGTTTCTGCTGGCCGGGGCGCTGATCGCGACGTTGGGGGTGCTGTTCATCGGCATCATCTCGTTCGCCGTCGGTGGCCAGTTCAGTGCCCGCCATACCACCAAGCTGATGGCGGCGCGGGTGGCGTTGCAGGGGCTCGCCTTGGCGCTGTTCGCCATCCTGGTCGTGGCCTCGTTGAGCTGAACCGGACGCACGAGGGGGGAGTTCGGCGATGGTGACGCTCACGCGAATCTACACACGCGGTGGCGATGGCGGTGAAACCTCCCTCGGCGACGGCCGGCGGGTCGCCAAGCACGATCTGCGCGTCGCGGCCTACGGAACCACCGACGAAACCAATGCGGTCATCGGCCTCGCGCGGCTCTATACGAGCGGCGATGCCGACGCCATGCTGGCGCGGATCCAGAACGACCTATTCGATCTCGGCGCCGATCTGTGCACGCCGGAGGACGGGCGCAAGTCCGAAGGTGCTTTGCGCATCGTCGACGCCCAGGTGGACCGGCTGGAGCGCGAGATTGACGAGATGAACGGCGAACTGAAACCGCTGACGTCTTTCATTCTGCCCGGCGGATCGGCGGCGGCATCCCATCTCCACCATGCGCGCACCGTCTGCCGTCGGGCCGAGCGCCTGGTGACCGAACTGGCCGGGCTCGAAGAGGTCAACGCGGCAGCCGTGCGTTACGTCAACCGCCTCTCGGACCATCTGTTCGTGCTCGCCCGCTACCTGAACGACAAGGGGGCGAGCGACGTGCTGTGGGTCCCCGGCGGCGAGCGCTGAGGTCACGCGGCGGCTGAATCGGGCGAGCGGCCGAACCATGCAGCCTTCCCCAACCGTGTTCGCTGTTGCGCCGGAGTTGCCGGAAAAGGAGCAGGCCCGCCTCGTCAAGCTGGAGGAACGGCTTCACGATCTCTGGGCGTTGGGCCGCAACCTCCTGCTCACCTGGACGCCGAGCAGCGGGGGAATCGACGTCCTCGTCATTCCGCATTACGTCATCGCCGAATTCGCCGCTGCCGGCGCCGAGAACGTCGAGGCTCGGCAGTTCATCGAAAGCGTCATTGCCGGCCCCAAGCTGGTTGCCGGCGACGGCATGGAGCAGGCGGCCACCTATCTCGGCCGCGCCCCCGTCCACGTCTCCCTGGACTTCGCGCCTGGCGAGGGTCTCTCGCTCCGCGCCATCGACGCGGCTGTCCAACGGTACAGCCTCTCCTGCGTCGAGGATCGGGCCGTGGCGCTGTTCGACGTTGTCGGCTTCTCGAAGCATCTGCCGCTCGAACAGGTGACTCAGCTCAACAGCCTCGCCTACTCCGTCAACGCCGCGTACTCCAAGACGCTCGACAAGAGCATCGACCTGCAGTTCGCCCGCACCACCACCGGCGACGGCTTCTACATCTGGAACCGTGAGCGCAGCGTCGAGGCCAACGTCTTCCTCTATCACCTGATGCATCTGGTGATGGCCGATAACGCCGTCGCCCGGACCAAGGCCAGGGCAACACGACGCCGCTGCTGCGCACCTGCTTCCACATCAGCGGCCACTACGAGTTCTACCAGTCGGAAGGCCTGAGCCCGACCATCTACAGCTACATCGTTGGCGACGTCACGATCGAGCTGGCGCGGATGTGCGAACGCGCCCTGCCTGGACAGGTTATCGTCGGGGATTTCGACGCGCCCATCCGCGTCCCCCACGGCGACGACATCGACAGCATCCACCGCATCAACGCCGTCGAGTTCATCGAACGGACGCAGGCGACGTTGTCGAGCCTGGAGGGACTGGTGCTGTCCGGCGACGGAATCGAATCCATCAAATGCTACCTCACCGGGACCCGCCAGAGCGACGGCTCATTCACCATCAAGCGCTATCGCATCCGCGACAAGCACGGATTCTCGCGGCTGGCCTACAACGCCAAGATCAACATCTATCGCCGCAATGCCGACCCGATCTTCCTCGGCATCCAGGATCACGAGCTGGACGTCTTCGAGGTGGTCGAAGAGGTGGCGGCGGAATCCGGCGGAATTGGATGACCGCTTTGTTACGGCTGCCTTGACCTTGGCAGGCCGGGACCGTACTGTGCGGCTGCAAAAGAATCGGCCGAACGGGGGAGCGGAAAATCCTGCAAATTCCGTCGTTTGGTGGGGTGCTGCGACGCGATCTGGGGTGGTCGCGGCTGGGAAGAACGGTCCAACGCAGGTGATCGATGAAAGTTCTCGTCGCTGTTAAGCGGGTCATCGACTACAATGTCAAGATCCGCGTCAAATCCGACAACACGGGCGTCGAAACGGCCAACGTCAAGATGTCCATGAATCCCTTCGACGAAATCGGTGTCGAGGAAGGGGTGAGACTCCGCGAGGCCGGGACGGCATCGGAGCTGGTGGCGGTGTCGATCGGCTCCAGCCAGTGCCAGGAGACGATCCGTACCGCGCTCGCCATGGGTGCCGACCGCGGAATTCTGGTCGAGGCCGCCGACGATCTGCAACCTTTGGCGGTGGCCAAGGTGCTCAAGGCGCTGGTCGAACGCGAGAACCCCGACATGGTTATCGTCGGCAAACAGGCCATCGACGACGATTCCAACCAGACCGGCCAAATGCTGGCGGCCCAGCTCGGATGGCCCCAGGCGACGTTCGCTTCGGGGATCACGCTGGCCGATGGCAAGATGACCGTGGTCCGCGAGATCGATGGCGGTCTCGAGACGGTCTCCGTCGCCATGCCCACCGTGGTCACCGCCGATCTGCGGCTCAACACGCCCCGGTACGCGTCGTTGCCGAACATCATGAAGGCCAAGAAGAAGCCGATCGAGACGGTGCCCGTGGCCGATCTCGGCGTCGACGTCGCGCCCAGGCTGACCGTGCTCAAGGTCGTCGAGCCGCCGAAACGGGAGGCCGGCATCAAGGTCGAGGACGTCGCCCAGCTGGTCGATAAACTGAAGAACGAAGTGAAGGTGATCTGATGAGCGTTCTGGTTCTTGCCGATCACGACAATGCCGCCCTCAAGCTGGCAACGTTGAACACGGTCACCGCCGGCGCGGCTCTTGGCGACGTGACTGTCCTGGTGGCCGGCGAGGGGTGCCGGGCGGTTGCCGACGAGGCGGCGAAGGTCGCCGGGGTTTCGAAGGTTCTGTTGGCTGACGCCGCCCCGTACGGGCATCCGCTGGCCGAGAACCTTGCGCCTTTGGTGACCGGACTGGCGTCCGGATATACCCACCTGCTGGTACCGGCGACGACCACCGGCAAGAACGTCATGCCGCGGGTCGCCGGACTTCTGGACGTGGCGATGCTCTCGGACGTCAGCGGGATCGAGGGACCGGACACCTTTGTCCGCCCGATCTACGCGGGCAATGCCATGGCCACGGTGCAGAGCGCCGACGCGATCAAGGTCATCACCGTGCGCGGGACGTCTTTCGAGGCCGCTTCCGCCGAAGGCGGCAGTGCGGCTGTTGAGGAGGTCACCGCCGCCGAGGATACGGGGCTATCAAGCTTCGTTGGCCAGGAGTTGACCAAATCGGAGCGCCCCGAGCTGACCAGCGCGCGGGTCGTGGTTTCGGGTGGCCGCGGCGTCGGGAGCGGCGAGAATTTCGCCTTGATTGACGCCCTCGCCGACAAATTGGGTGCCGGTGTCGGCGCGTCGCGGGCCGCTGTCGACGCCGGCTACGTGCCCAACGACTATCAGGTCGGCCAGACCGGCAAGGTCGTTGCCCCTGAGCTTTACATTGCGGTGGGCATCTCGGGGGCCATCCAGCATCTCGCCGGGATGAAGGACAGCAAGGTCATCGTCGCCATCAACAAAGACGAGGAAGCGCCGATCTTCCAGGTTGCCGACTACGGCCTCGTCGCAGACCTGTTCCAGGCCGTCCCGGAGTTGACCTCGGCCCTGGACGAGTAGCGCCGGCCGGAACGACGGCCCCTGGAGAAAACGGGCGAACAGATGGACATTCGCAAAGTCGGGATTGTCGGGGCCGGCCAGATGGGCGTCGGCATTGCCGAGGTTTGCGCAGTCGCCGGCTTCGACGTCTACTTGATGGATGTCGACGCCGAGATCCTCGCTCGCGGCGTCGCTCACATCGCTGCCGAACTGCGCGACGCCGCTTCTAAGGGGCGTGTCTCCGACGCCGAAGCCGCCGTCGCGCGCATCACGTCGGGCGGCGACTACGAGGGTTTTCGGGACTGCCAGATCGTCATCGAAGCGGCCGTCGAAGACGCCGACGTCAAGCGCGAGGTCCTGGGCAAGTTGTGCGAAGTCGTGCCCGACAACACGGTCATCACCACTAACACGTCGTCGTTCCCGGTGACGCGGCTTGCCGCGCAGACAGACCGTCCGGAGCGGTTTCTCGGCACGCATTTCATGAATCCTGTGCCGAAGATGGAACTCGTCGAACTGATCCGCGGCATCGCCACGGACGAGGCGATCTTCCGCACCGTCAACGAGTTCGCCGTCAAGCTCGGCAAGACCCCAGTCAGCGCCGAGGATTTCCCCGCCTTTGTGGTCAACCGCATTCTGATGCCGATGATCAACGAAGCCATCTACACGCTGTACGAAGGCGTTGGCTCGGTAGACAGCATCGACACGGCGATGAAGTTGGGAACCCATCATCCGATGGGGCCGCTGGAACTTGCCGACTTCATCGGCCTCGACACCTGCCTCGGCGTCATGCACACGCTGCACGAGGGGCTTGCGGACACCAAGTACCGGCCGTGCCCGCTGCTGGTTAAGTACGTTGAGGCGGGCTGGTTGGGGCGCAAAACAGGGCGCGGCTTCTACGACTACTCGGGTGACGAGCCGGTCCCCACACGTTAGCGGCCGTATCCAAGACTCTCCTCCTCCTCCGTTCGTCCCGCGGTCGCCGCGTTTGGCGGAATGGGATACATCTCCGCCGCATCGATGAAGTTGACGCCGGTATCGAGGGCCAGATCGGGCGCGCGCACCCGCGCGCGGTATCGGGCGAATTACGCCGATTCCGCCGCCCCGGTGCTGGCACGGCTTGTGATCCCGGACTAGACTCCGGTTCGAATCGAAATGGGGGGAAACGATGGACCTGACGGCCGAACAATGGGCCGAACTCGACGAACAACGGGCAGCCCGCGCCGAGACGCGCCGACCCTGCGCCGCCGACCTCGAAGACATCCTCTTCGAGCCGATCCCCGTGCTCGATCATGGTTTTGTCCGCGTCATCGACTATATGGGCGACGATGCCGCCATCGTGCAGGCGGCGCGGGTATCCTATGGCAAAGGGACCCGGAAGGTTCAGGACGATGCCGGCCTCATCAACTACCTGATGCGGCATCGCCATACGACGCCGTTCGAGATGTGCGAGATCAAGTACCACGTCAAGCTGCCGATCTTCGTCGCCCGGCAGTGGATCCGCCACCGCACCGCCAACGTCAACGAGTACTCGGCGCGCTATTCGATCCTCGACAAGGAATACTACGTTCCGGCGCCGGACCAGCTTGCCGCCCAATCGCAGGCCAACCGCCAAGGGCGGGGCGATGTGCTTTCGGGAGACGAGGCCGCGCAAGTTCTCGAACTGCTGAATGCAGATGCCGAACGGTGCTACGCCAACTACGAGACGATGCTGAACGAGGACGCGCAGGGCAATCCCATCGATCCGGGACGCGATGGTCTGGCGCGGGAACTGGCACGGATCAACCTGACTCTCGCCACCTATACCCAGTGGTACTGGAAGATCGATCTGCACAACCTCCTGCATTTCCTCTCCCTGCGGGCCGACGACCACGCCCAGTACGAGATTCGGGTCTATGCCGATGCGATGCTGGAGACGATGCGGCGCTGGGTCCCGATCACCCATGCGGCGTTCATCGACTACCGGCTCGGCGGCGTTCACCTTTCGGCGAAGGGGCTTGCCGTGGTGAAGCGCATGCTTGCCGGAGACTCTGTAGACCGCGCCGAAAGCGGGCTCAGCGCGCGGGAATGGCGGGAATTGATGGCGACGCTCGGGCGGGACACCTGAGTCTTGCGCTTTCGTCGCGCGAACGGCGGCAAAGTCGATTGGGTGCGGGCGGGTGGCCAAGGAACGCCCTCATCGGACAGATCCAAACTTTGCCGCAAATGCGGTAGGATTCATCGACGGGCGAATGCCCCAAGGACAACCGCAGCATGGGAAGGAAGAGACGATGACCGGAGTACGCATGTCGACGTGGTTGGGCGTTCCGGCGGACAAGGTCTGGGACCTGGTCGGCGGCTTCAACAAGCTTTCCGACCGGCATCCAGCAGTCGAGAAAAGCGAACTCGAAGGCGGCGGTGAAGTCCGCAAGCTGAGCCTCGCCGGCGGCGGCACGATTGTCGAAAAGCTGGAACACCACAGCGACACCGAGAGGACCTACACTTAGAGCCTGATTTAAAAGTAGTTGAGTGATATCAATGGGATATGATTCAACCGTCTTTTCGGAAGATATGGAGGAATGCATGCCCTGGAATGATATCACTCGCCGACAGCATAACCGGGACGGTCTGCGCTATCCAAGCGATTTGACGGACGAGGAATGGGCGTTGTT
>Ga0209144_1000186_pt1 | contig 13122 bp, 13 predicted proteins | sample WorMettrBAHAMAS1_FD_187392 | JGI IMG/M metagenome (GOLD analysis project Ga0209144, IMG submission 187392) | Marine gutless worms symbiont microbial communities from Max Planck institute for Marine Microbiology, Germany - Inanidrilus... | ecosystem: Host-associated > Annelida > Digestive system...
CCTTCTGGAAAATCTGGAGGAAGAAGCCATCCTGCTGGCCGACAAAGCCTACGACGGCGACGCCATCCGCCAACAAGTCGAAGACCAGGGTGGCTGGGCCAACATTCCGCCGAAAACCAACAGGAAGAAAACCTTCGCCTTCAGCAAATGGCTCTACCGCTACCGCAACCTGATTGAACGGTTCTTCAATAAACTCAAGCAATTCCGGGGCATCGCAACGCGCTACGACAAGAATCCGGAGAACTTCCTCGCCGCCGTAAAACTCGCGTCCACCATGATTTGGATGCGAACTTTATGAGTCTACGGCCTAATTGGCTGATCGGCTTATCCACAGGCTCGCCCCGAAACAGTCCTCGGGTTCCACAGCCGGGATCTAGCTTGGCAAAAGCGATGCACTAGTATCGGCCGTCCCTCCCCCGCTACGATCTCGGAATGGCCACAATCGCCCCGCCGCCGCCCGCCGGCTTGCAGGACCCCGCCTCGTCCGTCGCCGCCTTCCGCCGCCAGCCGATGAACATCGAGGCGGAGAAGGCGCTGCTCGGCGCCATCTTCGTCAACAACCGCGCCTACGAGAAGGTTTCGGATTTCCTCCGGCCAGAGCATTTCGCCCTCGCCGAGCACGGCCGGGTGTTCGAAGCCTGCGCAAGGCTGATCGAGCGCGGCCAGATCGCCGATCCGGTCACCCTGAAGGCGTTCTTCGAGGCCGACCAGTCCCTCGCAGACATCGGCGGCCCGGCGTACCTGATGGAGCTCGCCAATTCGGCGGTGACGGTCATCAATGCCGGCGAGTACGGGCGTATTGTTCACGATCTCTATCTCAAGCGCGAACTGATCGGCTTGGGCGAGGATGTCGTCGGTCGCGCCTACGGCGGCGATCTCGAGGAAACCGCGACTACCCAGATCGAACGCGCCGAACAGCGCCTCTACGACCTCGCCACCCGCGGCGAGTACGAGGGCGGTTTTACGAGCTTCCGCGAAACACTGGTGGAAGCCATCAGCATGGCCGAGGCCGCGCACAACCGCGACGGTGCGCTGAGCGGTGTGCCGACACGGTTCGCCGATCTCGATTCAAAGCTCGGCGGGCTGCATCCGTCCGACCTGGTGATCCTCGCGGCTCGGCCGTCCATGGGGAAGTCGGCGCTGGCGACCAACATCGCCTGCAACGCGGCAACGCAGCACGTCCAGTCCGGTGGCACCGAAGGTGCGGTGGTGGGATTCTTCTCGCTGGAAATGTCCGCCGAGCAGCTGGCCACTCGCATCCTTGCCGAGCGCACGCGTATCCCGTCCGACCGCATTCGCCGTGGCATGGTGCCGAAGGACAAGTTCGCCGATCTGGTTGCCGCAAGCCGGGAACTCGCCGGTCTGCCGCTGTTCTTCGACGACACGCCGGCGCTCTCCATCGGTGCCATGCGGACCCGTGCGCGTCGGCTGAAGCGACAGCACGACCTTGGACTGATCGTCGTCGACTACCTGCAGTTCGTGTCGCCGTCCATCGGCAGCCGTCACGACAGCCGGGTCCAGGAGCTTTCAGAGATTACCCGCGGCCTGAAGACCCTGGCCAAGGAACTGGATGTGCCCGTGCTGGCGCTGAGCCAGTTGTCGCGCGCCGTCGAAAACCGCGACGACAAGCGACCGCAACTCGCCGATCTGCGTGAGTCAGGCACCATCGAGCAGGACGCCGACGTCGTCATGTTCATCTTCCGCGAGCAGTACTACCTGGAGCGGGCCGAGCCCAAACAGCGCGCCGACGAGGCCGAGGACCGCCACGCCGCGCGTTACGAGAAATGGCTGCAGCGATGCGAAGAGGCCCACGGCATCGCCGACATCATCATCGCCAAGCAGCGCCACGGACCGATCGGCACCATCGGCCTGCAGTTCGAGGGCGAGTTCACCCGATTCGGCAACCTCGAGCAGGCGCGCGGCGCCGACGACGACATCCCCTGAACCGGCGATGAGCGATTCGACCCTCGCCGGCGCGATCCTGACCATCGATCTCGACGCGACCGCGGCCAACTGGCGCCTTCTTGCCGACCGTGTCGCTCCGGCGGCGTGCGCCGCCGTGGTCAAAGCCGACGCATATGGGACCGGACTCGAGCGGGTCGCACCGGCCCTCGCCGCGGCTGGGTGCCGGACCTTCTTCGTCGCGCTTCCAGACGAAGGGTTGCGCCTCCGTACCGTGCTCAAGGACGCTGAGATCTGCGTTTTCGGCGGCGTGCCCCGTGGCGCCGAGCACGTTTTCGCCCGGCACCGGCTGATCCCGGTGCTCAACTCCTTGGGCGATGTCGAGGCGTGGAGTGGATTCGCCCGAGCCCGCGATGACTCGCTAGCGGCCGCTCTGCACATCGACACCGGCATGTCGCGACTCGGCCTGCCACCGGACGAACTCGATCGCCTCGCCGACGAGCCCGGCCACCTGGACGGCATCGAGCTCCGCGCTATTCTCAGTCACCTCGCCTGCGCCGATGAGCCGGATCACCCGATGAACCGCCGACAACTCGACGTGTTCCGCACCGCGCGGGGCAGGTTGCCGCAGGCACCGGCGTCGTTCGCCAACTCGTCCGGCATCTTCCTGGGCACCGATTTTCACTTCGATCTCGGCCGTCCGGGCATCGCCATCTACGGTGGTGCGCCGGCCCCGGACCGGCCTAATCCGATGGCGCAAGTCATTCGACTGCAAGGAAAAATCCTCCAGGTACGTGAGATTGACTCGCCCCAGACCGTTGGCTATGGTGCGACGCATCGCGCCGGGGGACGTGAACGAATCGCGACCGTCGCCGCAGGCTACGCGGACGGTTATCTCCGGTCGCTGAGTAACTCCGGCACCGGGTACGTCGGCGACGTTCCCGTTCCCGTCGTGGGGCGCGTGTCCATGGACCTGATCACCGTCGGCGTCACCGCGCTGCCCGAGGCCGATGTCCGGCCCGGCGCCTTCGTCGACCTGATCGGCCCCCACACTCCCGTCGACGCCGTTGCCGCCCAGGCCGGCACCATCAGCTACGAGATTCTCACCAGTCTCGGCGCGCGGTATCACCGCGTCTACGTCGGCGGCGGAGCCGAGGCACGATGAATCCGCTGCAAGCGGTCGGCCGGCTGGTCATCGGCTTTCTCGCCACGACGGGGCGGCTGACCCTGTTCACCGCCACCAGTGTCAGCCATTGCGTACAGCCGCCGTTCTATCTCCGCGTGATCCTCCGCAACATGATCGAGATCGGCTATTTCTCGCTGCCTGCCGTCGGTCTGACCGCGATCTTCGCCGGCATGGTGCTGGCGCTGCAGAGCTACACCGGCTTCGCCCGGTTCTCGGCCGAGGGCGCCATCGCCAACGTCGTCGTCCTGTCGATCACCCGCGAGCTGGGGCCGGTGCTCGCCGGGCTGATGGTCGCCGGACGGATCGGTGCGTCTCTTGCCGCCGAAATCGGCACCATGCGGGTGACCGAGCAGATCGACGCGCTGACCACGCTGTCGACCAACCCGATGAAGTATTTGGTCGCGTCACGGCTGATCGCCGGCGTTGTGATGTTTCCGTTTTTGGTCCTGATCGCCGATATCATCGGCGTGTTCGGCGGCTATCTCGTCGCCGTCTACAAGCTCGACTTCAACGCCGCCAACTACATCCAGAACACCTGGGATTTCCTCGAAGCCCACGACGTGATTTCCGGTCTGGTCAAGGCAGCGGTGTTCGGCTTCATCGTCACGCTGATGGGCTGCTACCACGGCTACCACTCGAAGGGCGGCGCCCAGGGCGTTGGCGCGGCGACGACCAACGCCGTGGTCACCGCCTCGATCCTGATCCTCTGCTTCGACTACATCCTCACCGAGATGTTCTTCGCAAAATGACGACTGAGGCCCGATGACCGAAGCGCAGCCGAAAATCCGCATCCGCGGTCTCGCCAAGGCTTTCGGCGACAAGGTCGTGCTCAACGGCCTTGACCTTGATGTCGGGGTCGGCGAATCGCTGGTGGTTATCGGCGGCTCGGGCACCGGCAAATCGGTGCTGATCAAATCGATCCTCGGCCTTCTGGAAGCGGACGCCGGTTCCATCGAAGTCGACGGCGAAGAGGTGGTCGGCGCCTCCGCCGCCGACCGCGAGCGCATCAACCGGAAGTTCGGCATGCTGTTCCAGGGCGCGGCGCTGTTCGATTCGCTGCCCGTCTGGGAGAACGTCGCCTTCGGTCTCCTGGCCCAGAAACGCGTCAGCCGCGCCGAAGCCCGCGAGATCGCCATCGGCAAGCTGGGCATGGTCGGCCTCGGTGCCGACGTCGGTGCGCTCTATCCGGCCGAACTGTCGGGCGGCATGCAGAAGCGCGTCGGCCTCGCCCGTGCCATCGCCGCCGACCCGGAGATCATCTTTTTCGACGAGCCGACCACCGGCCTCGATCCGATCATGGCCGACGCGATCAACGACCTCATCGTCAACATCACCCGCGAGGTCGGCGCGACGGCGCTGTCGATCACCCACGACATGGTCAGCGCCCGTAAGATCGCGCATCGTATCGCCATGCTCTACGAGGGCCGGATCATCTGGGCCGGCACCGTCGCCGAGCTGGAGGAGGAGCGCGAACCCCACGTCGACCAGTTCGTTCACGGCCGCGCCGACGGCCCGATCAAGATGGCGGTCCGGGCGTAGATGTCCGTCCGAGCGGGATCGCCTTTGACGAATCGATCGTTTCGTATGCTGGCGATCAAACTGAAGACAAAAAGACGCCTTGCCTCGTTTGTCTTGGAAACACCGGTGATTCTCCGGTCGCGTTTCTGCCGGAATGGAGTTGTGACTATACTGCCGGCTCGCCGTTTGAGGCCTTGAACAGAAACCAGGATCGCCGCTTGGCCCGAACCTCTGCCCAATACGTCTGCCAGGAATGTGGTGCCGCGCAGCCCAAATGGTCGGGCCGCTGCGACGCCTGCGGCGCGTGGAACACCCTGATCGAGGAGGCGCCGGCTGAAACGGCGCCCAAGGGGCTTGGCGGCAAGCGCGGGCGCGCCATCGACTTCGCCCCCCTCGACGGTCCGACGACACCGACGCCTAGGCGTGTGACCGGCATCGGCGAATTCGACCGCGTCACCGGCGGCGGGCTGGTCGCCGGCTCGGCGCTGCTGGTCGGCGGCGACCCGGGCATCGGCAAGTCGACGCTGCTGCTGCAGGTCGTCGCAGCCCTCGCCGGCGAAGCGCGGTGCGCTTACGTCTCCGGCGAAGAGGCCATCGACCAGATCCGCCTGCGCGCGGGGCGGCTGGGGCTGACCGGTGCGTCGGTGGTGCTGGCGGCGGCGACGTCGGTGCGCGACATCGCCGCGGCCCTGGACGCCGCCGACGGCCCCGATGTGGTGGTCGTCGATTCGATCCAGACCCTCTACGTCGACACCCTGGATTTGGCGCCTGGCACGGTCGCCCAGGTGCGCACCTCGGCGCAGGAGCTGATCCGCCTGGCCAAGCGCCGCGGCTTCGTGGTGATGATGGTCGGCCACGTCACCAAGGAAGGCATGATCGCCGGCCCCCGCGTACTGGAGCACATGGTCGACACGGTGCTCTACTTCGAGGGCGAGCGCAGCCATCAGTTCCGCATCCTTCGGGCGGTGAAAAACCGCTTCGGCGCCACCGACGAGATCGGCGTGTTCGAGATGACCGACGGCGGGCTGGTTCAGGTCGCAAATCCCTCGGCGCTGTTCCTCGCCGAGCGCGAGGGCGAGGTCGCCGACGCCTGTGTGTTCGCTGGCATGGAGGGCTCCCGTCCGGTGCTGGTCGAGATCCAATCGCTGATCGCGCCGTCGGCGCTGGCCACGCCCCGGCGCGCCGTGGTCGGCTGGGATTCCGGCCGCCTGGCGATGATCCTTGCCGTGCTCGAAGCCCGGTGCGGGGTCGCTATGGGTGGCGCCGACGTGTTCCTCAACGTCGCTGGCGGCCTGCGCATCGGTGAGCCGGCCGCCGATCTGGCCGTGGCGGCGGCGCTCGTCTCGGCCGAGAGCGGCCGGCCGCTACCGGCGGAGACCGTCGTATTCGGCGAGATCGGCCTTGGCGGCGAGGTGCGCGCCGTCGCCCGCGCTGACGCCCGGCTCAAGGAGGCGGCGAAGCTGGGGTTCACCCGCGCCATCGTGCCGACACGTCCTGGCGGCGCGGCCAGCTCGTCGTTCGCCGCCGAGATCCAGGTTGCCGAGGTCGCCCACGTCGCCGAGCTGCTGGCGCTGCTTCACGAGCCGGCGGTCGACCGGCCGCAGGCCTGGAGGGCCGGCCGTGGCTGACCTGCCGCTCACGCCACTCGACATCGCCCTCATCGCCGTACTGGTGATCTCGGGCTTGCTTGCTTTCGCCCGCGGCTTCGTCCACGAGGTGCTGTCCGTCGGCGGCTGGGTGGGCGCCGTGCTCGCCGCGTTCTTCGCCCTGCCCTACGCCCGGCCGTACGCCCGTCAGATGATCGAAAACGAACTCGTTGCCGACATCGCTGCCGGCGTCGTCATCTTCCTCGTCACGCTGGTCTTGCTGTCGTTCGCCAAGCGCTCGATCTCGCGCCGCGTGCAGGACAGCGCGCTCAACGCCCTCGACCGTTCCCTGGGCTTCCTGTTCGGCGTCCTGAGGGGCGCGGTGCTGATCAGCCTGGCCTACATCGCCGTCGAGTGGATGATGCCCCCCCCCGACCAGCCGCCTTGGCTGCGCGGCGCCCGGGCGATGCCGCTGGTGGAGGAAGGGGCCCGCCTGCTGAAGTCGGTGGTGCCCGACGAAACCCGCACGGCGGCCGAGGAATCGACCGACGGCGCCCGGGACGACGCGCGTAAAGTTCTTGAAACACAGCGGATGTTGCGCGACATCATGACTCCCGAACCGAAGGGTGGCGACACGGGCGGTGATGCCGGATCGGAAGGTTACGGCCAGAAGGAACGCCGCGAGATGGAACGGCTGATCGATTCCAGCTGGTGACGGTCGCGAGGGGTGGAGATGACAGGTTCCGAACAATCTGACGTAACCGCCGCCCCCGGCGTCCTCGACGACGACCATTTCCACGACGAATGCGGCGTGTTCGGTGTCTACGGGCATCCCGACGCCGCTGCCACGGCCGCGCTCGGCCTGCACGCCCTGCAGCACCGTGGCCAGGAAGCCGTCGGCATCGTCACCTTCGACGGAGAGCACTTCCACAGTCACCGCGCCATCGGCCTCGTCGGCGACAACTTCGGCTCGGCCAAGGTCATCGGCCGCCTTCCCGGTGATCTCGCCCTCGGCCATGTCCGCTACTCGACCACCGGCGATACCCTGCTGCGCAACGTCCAGCCGTTGTTCGCCGACTTCGAGTTCGGCGGCCTGACCATCGCCCACAACGGCAACCTCACCAACGCGCTTCGGGTGCGCAAGGCCCTGGTCCACCGCGGCTCCATCTTCCAGTCGACGACCGACACCGAAACCATCATCCACCTGATCGCCACCAGCCACTATTCGACCGTCGTCGATCGCCTGATCGATGCCATGCGTCAGCTGGAAGGCGCCTATTCCCTGGTCGCCATCACCCGCCAGAAACTGATCGGCATGCGCGATCCGCATGGCGTCAGGCCCCTGGTCCTGGGACGGCTCGGCGGCGCGACGATCCTGGCGTCGGAAACCTGCGCCCTCGACATCATCGGCGCCGAGTTCGTCCGCGATGTCGAGCCCGGCGAGATCGTCATCGTCGACCGCGACGGGCTGCGGTCCATCAAGCCCTTCACCCGCGCGCCCCGGCGGTTGTGCATTTTCGAGTACATCTACTTCGCCCGCCCGGACAGCACCATGGAGGGGCTCAACGTCTACGAGGTCCGCAAGCGCATCGGCGCCGAACTGGCGTGCGAGAGTCCGGTGGATGCCGACTACGTCGTCGCGGTCCCAGATTCCGGCGTACCGGCAGCCATCGGCTACGCCGAGGAAGCGGGCATTCCGTTCGAGCTCGGGATTATCCGCAACCACTACGTCGGGCGCACCTTCATCGAGCCGACCGACCGCATCCGCCACCTCGGCGTCAAACTGAAGCACAACGCGAACGCCGCGCGGCTGAAGGGCAAGCGGGTGATCCTCGTCGACGACTCCATCGTCCGCGGGACGACCTCGGTGAAGATCGTCGAGATGGTCCGCGCCGCCGGTGCCGCAGAGGTCCACATGCGGATTTCCAGCCCGCCGACGTCGCATTCGTGCTTCTACGGCATCGATACGCCGGAGCGCGAGCAGCTGCTCGCCGCGCGTCTCGACATCGAAGGCATGGTCCGCCACATCGGCGTCGATTCGCTCGCTTATCTGACCATGGACGGGCTCTATCGCGCGGTTGGCGAACCGGGCCGGGACGCGACAGCGCCCCAGTACTGCGACGCCTGCTTCAGCGGCGATTATCCGATCCGGCTGACGGACCACGACGAACATCCGGTGCCCGAGCAGCTCTCCCTGCTCACCGAGCAGGCATAGGGAACGGACGTGGCGTCGGACGACAACGGCGGCCGCCTCGCCGGCCGTCTCGCCCTGATCACCGGCGCCTCGCGCGGGATCGGCTGGGCCGTGGCGTTGCGCTTCGCCCGCGAGGGCGCCGACGTGATCCTCGTCGCACGGACCCAGGGCGCGCTTGAAGAACTGGACGATGAGATCCGCGGTCTCGGCCGGCAGGCGGTCCTGGTTCCCGCTGACCTCACCGACTTCGGCGTCATCGACCAGATGGGCGCCGCCGTGCTCGAGCGTTGGGGGCGGCTCGACGTGCTGGTCGGCAATGCCGGTGCGCTCGGCGTCCTCGGACCCGTCAGCCAGACCGGTCCCGCGCTCTGGGAGCAGGTGTTCGCCATCAACGTCACCGCCAACTGGCGGCTGATCCGCAGCTTCGATCCGCTGCTGCGGGCATCCGATGCGGGGCGGGCGATCTTCGTCACCACGGGCGTCAGCGGCGGGCGCGCCTATTGGGGCGCCTACGCTGCCAGCAAGGCGGCACTGGAGGCCCTGGCCCGCACCTACGCCGAAGAGGTCGCCAAGACTGCCGTCCGGGTCAACGTGATCAATCCGGGCGGAACACGAACGCGGATGCGCGCCGAGGCCTACCCGGGCGAAGACCCCATGACGCTGAAGACGCCCGACGACATCGCCGGTCTGTTCGTCGACATGGCGGAGCCGTCGTGGACCGCCAACGGCGAGGTGGTGAACGCGTAAGGCTTCGGGGGGAACAATGGACAAGCTGCGAGAGATGAGCCGGCGGCGAAAGACCGCCCACGCCGAACTCCTGGAGGCCGACTCTGCGGTCTACAAGGCCTTCCTGGACATGGAAGGCGCAGCATTCGCGGACGGCGCCCTGCCCAAGAAGACCAAGGACCTGATCGCCGTCGGCATCTCGGTGGTGATCAACTGCGAATCGTGCATGCAGTGGCATATCGAGCAGGCGGCGGGTGCGGGCGCCGAAAGGCGCGAGGTGCTGGAGGCCGTCGAAGTGGGCATCGAGATGGGCGGCGGTCCCGCGACGGCACATGCCCGGTTCGCCCTTCAGGTCATGGCCGATGTCTTCGATGGCTGACCCGGAACGGGACGACGCCGAGGACGACACCGGCCCCCTGCTGCTGACCCCGGGACCGCTGACCACTGCCCCCGCGACCCGGCGGGCGATGCTCCGTGATCGGGGATCGCGTGATCCCGAGTTCGTCGCGCTGACCGCCGACATCCGGCGGAGGCTGGTGGATCTTGCTGGCGGTGCCGAGACCCACGTCTGCGTGCCCCTGCAGGGCAGCGGCACGTTCGCCGTCGAGGCCATGCTCGGCACGTTGATCCCGCCGACCGCGCGAACTCTCGTCGTTGTCAACGGTGCCTACGGCCGACGCATGGCGCGGATTCTCGAAGTTATCGGGCGCACCTATGCTGTCACGGAGACGCCCGAGGACGTTCCAGCGAATCCCGCCGCCATCAACGAGGCGCTGTCCGCCGACCCGGAGATCAGCCACGTCACCGTCGTCCATTGCGAGACGACATCGGGCATCCTCAATCCGCTCGACGACATCGCAGCGGTCGTCGAGCGCCATCGCCGCAGCCTGCTGGTCGACGCGATGAGCAGTTTCGGGGCCATTCCGCTGGACGCCCGAAGGACATGCTTCGATGCCCTCGCGGCATCGGCCAACAAATGCCTCGAAGGCGTGCCGGGACTGGCCTTCGTCATCGCCCGGCGATCGCTTTTGGAAGCGGCGGCCGGTAACGCCCACTCCCTGAGCCTGGACCTTACCGACCAGTGGCGTGCGATGGAAGCCAACGGTCAATGGCGGTTCACTCCGCCCACCCACGTGGTCGCCGCCCTCGCCTCGGCACTCGATGGACTTGAGGCGGAGAGTGGCGTATCGGGCCGCAACCGGCGCTATTCCGAAAACTGCCGCGTCCTCGTCGACGGCATGCGCGCGCTCGGGTTCGAGACCCTTCTCGACGACGACCATCAGGCTCCGATCATCGTTACCTTCAAGCAGCCGGCCGATCCTGCCTTCGAGTTCGCCCGATTCTACGAACTTCTGCGGCAGCGTGGATTCGCCATCTACCCCGGCAAGCTGACCGCCCAACCCAGCTTCCGGATCGGCTGCATCGGCGCCATCAACGCCGAAGACATCCGCACCGCCATTGCGGCGGTCGAGGCAAGCCTGCGCGAACTTCGGATCGCCGGCCAATAGGCGCCATCGTACCGATTTCCGGCCACCGTAGCGTCAGCGGTTGCAGGTCATCGCCGGCAGCGGACGAAACTGGAGAGTCATCGAGTCTCGCTGCATGCAGAGATTGTTGTTTGAGCGACGAAAAGTTGCGAATCTTCACTTGACGTCAGTGAATCGAGCCCCGAAGTTAACGGGTCGGATCATGAGCCGCGCACAGCCTGCTCGCGGGAAGCCACCTTTTCAAAGCATGTGCGCGGAACTCGGGCTCCACCTCGCTAGGGGAGGGGAGGGCGCTCCGAGCGATATGCGGTCGAGCCGATGTTGTCGCTCGGGCGTTCTTTCTTTTTGGAGCATCCGGTTTCGCAGTTCGGCCACCCGCATGGAAAGCCGTTGAAGCCACCCGTATCCCGAAATATAGTTCCGAACACTGGTTTCCGCCCAAATATCTTGTAGGTGCCGCGGTTCGGATGGATGCGTCATAGAGCGCGATTCCGACCGCATTCGAGGGAAGAACAGTCGTGCGGGGGATGGTCGATACCTCGGCCGTTGAGGGCCTGATCGGTGCGTTGGAGCGTGCCGAATCATCGGATCGCGTGCTTGATCGCGCCATTGCCTTCGGGCTGGGTATCGGACCCGAGCCGGTCGACGGAGAAGTACCTAATCGGTTCTGCGGCCCCGCCGACGAACCGGCAGTCCCTCACTACACCGCTTCTCTCGATTCCTGTATCCCGGGCGAAAACATCGTTCTCGCATTGCGGCCGGGGGACGGGAATCGATGGGTCGCCGTTCATCGCTTGGCCGATGGTGTCGAGGTGATCGCCTGGGCGGCAACGGAATGCCTGGCCCGGCGCGCAGCGGCGCTCAAGGGATGGTGTGCGGCTTTTTCCGCGGATGCCCCTCTCCCGAACGCCTTACCCGATGACGCGCCATCTGCTGATGAAAACGATTCCCGCCGAATCCGGCCGAATGCGCCTTGGCTGATCGCGACGCCGATCGACGACGAGACGACGGGCGGTGACTGGACGGTGCGGTTTTAGCAAGGGGGAGATGTGAGCGTGTTCAGAAAAGTCGCCGAAACTCTCCAGGCAAAGGCCGAGCGCATGCGTCAACGTCCCGTTCTGGAGGCGGCGATGGCGGCTTCGGCACTCGTCGCATGTGCGGAAGGCCGAGTCACCCTGGCACGACGTTACGCGCTCGATTCGCTGCTCGGTTCGGTGGACTCTCTGAAGCGGTTCGATCCCTACTTCGGCGTCGATCGGTTTAACGCCTTCGCCGACGATATCCTTGGGTCCGTCCATCACGGCCGCGATCGCGCCTTGGCGGCCGTCCGCGCGATTGCCGGCGATGGTCAGGCGGCGGCGGTGGTGATGAGTGTCGCGACCGCCATCGCCCGTGTCGGCGAAAACGACGGACCGGCGCGCTAGCGTCTGGGAGAGATCGCCGGAATCCTCGGCCTGGGCGAGAAGGCCATCGGTAGCGGACCGGTGTGCGTGGTCGTCGGCAACCCCAAGGGCGGCAGCGGCAAATCCACCGTCGCCGTGCATGTGGTGATCGGTCTGATGCGGCTGGGGCGGCGGGTCGGCACCATCGACCTCGACGGCCGCCAGGGCAGCCTGAGCCGCTATCTGGAAAACCGCCGAGCCTATGCCCGCGCCATGGGCCTCGCGCTGCCCGTGCCGGCGCACCGGCGCCTCGCCTCGTCGGAGGAAGTGCGGCGCGATGCCGGCGAGGAATGCGAACGCGAGCGGTTCGCCGAGGCGATGAATGGCCTGCACGCCATGGACGCTATCGTCATCGATACACCGGCCGGCGAATCGCACCTTTCACGGTTGGGACACGCCGCGGCCGATATCCTGATCACGCCGATGAACGACAGCATCACGCCGATGAACGACAGCTTCCTGGATGTCGACGTGCTCGCGCACATCGATTGCGACCGCCGCGAGGTCCTTGCCGCCAGTCCCTATTGCCGAATGGTCTGGGAGCAGAACGAGCGCCGCGCCGCTACGGGCCAGCCGACCATCGATTGGCTGGTCCTGCGCGACCGTCTCGCTCAGCTCGACGCGCGGTCCAGCCGCGAAGTCGAGGGCTTGCTCGATGTGCTTCCGCATCGCCTGGGTTTCCGCGCGGCCCGCGGCCTTTGCGAGCGTGTCGTCTACCGCGAGCTGTTCTACCGCGGCCTGACCGTCCTCGATCTGCCGGCGGGCGCCAGCGGCACGGCGCTGCCGGCGAGCCGGCTCAACGCCCTCGCCGAGGTCCACGACCTGCTGCGCGCCCTCGGAGCGATAGAGCAGGAAGCGGCGGTGGCGTAGAGTTCACTGATTCCCGCTGACGCAACTATCGATGCCCAAAGACGGGCTTAAGCGGATTGGTTAGACTGACCGGCCATCGCTGACACCTAGAGCATTTTCCGATCACTCTCGATCATATCCAGCGGCTGCGAAGTAGTTTTCGCATTCGGTTGGGGTAAAGATGTCGGTGGCTCGGGCGATAGCATCCCAGAGCTCGCCGACGGTTCGGGCG
>Ga0209144_1000187_pt1 | contig 13118 bp, 10 predicted proteins | sample WorMettrBAHAMAS1_FD_187392 | JGI IMG/M metagenome (GOLD analysis project Ga0209144, IMG submission 187392) | Marine gutless worms symbiont microbial communities from Max Planck institute for Marine Microbiology, Germany - Inanidrilus... | ecosystem: Host-associated > Annelida > Digestive system...
GGCTCCGGTGCGGGCAATAGCGGCACTCGCCGCCGCCGGCGAGCTTGCCCTCGGGCGGCAGGTCCTGGGATGCGGCCGCCGTCATGACCCGGGTGGCGCGGGTCTTGGCCGCCGCGTGGATCTCCGGATCGAACGGGATCGCGAACTCGGTGACGTCGTCGAGGAACGAGGCGTCCGTGTAGGAGATCAGCGCGTAGTTCGGCCGGTACGCGGTGCAGTGCCGGATCAGGCCCATCTGGCAGTGGACCTGGAACTCGTGTTCGGCCTTGGCGTCCTTGAGGCTGACGCGGGGATCGATGCTCTTGCACTCGACCACCAGGCTGTCGCCGCCGAGGTCGTCGATGCCGTGGTGGGACAGGGCGTCCGCAGAGACGCCGGCCAGCAGGCCGTCGCTGGTCGCCGAGAGATAGCCGTCGACCAGGGTTTTCTGATTTTGGCCAGCGAACAGTAGCGTGACGCCTTCGGGCAGCTGGCTGCGGATGCCCGGCTCCCAATGGTGGTTTTCGATCAGATCACCGCGCAGCTTGGCGCCGTAGCGGTCGACGTAATCGGGATCGAGGTCGACGCCGCTCTTGGCGAACCAGGTCTTGCGCAGGCACTGGCCGACCTCGCTGGCGCCGACGGTGAGATCCCGGTCGTGTGCCCAGGTCTTGCCGTTGGCGGCGACGTGGGCGTCGAGCATGGATTTGATGGAAATCGTCGGCATCAGGTCACCCTCAGCAAGCGTTTGATGATGAAGAAGGCGTTGTCGGGCTCGCCCGGCAGCGGGTCGTCCAGTTCGATGAGCCCGGCGGCGCAGCGAATGCGATGGATGCGCCAGGTCGATCAGGCGCAGCGCCCGGCGGCGGAAGTCCTCGTCCGCTTGCAGCAGCCAGTCCTGGGCTTCGAGGCGGGCGATTATGACGTCGGCGTCGTCGATGGCGAGCCGGTCGAACTCGGCGAGCAGGGAGGCCAGGCGCTTGCCCAAGGGTGAGGCCAGGGCCTCGGCGGTGCGCTGCGTTTCGGCGCGGCGGTAACGGGCCGCGAGCCGGTCGCGTTCCTCGAGGCGCTTGTCCCTGGCCGACTTGGCCTGGCCGCTGGCCGGCCGCTTCCGCCTGGCCTTGACCGGGCGCGGCGTATAAGCGTCGGCGAAGGTCTCGAAGGGGTTCAGGGCAACCATCAGCCGGCGCCTCCCATCACCACCAGATAGGCGGTCACGTCCGTGCCGCGGCGCTCCTGGACAAGGTGCAAGCGCCCCTCGAGGGCGAGATCCATGGCGCGGTCGGCGATCCGGCCCAGTTCCCGGCGCATGGCGTCGGGAAGCGAACTTCCCGCCTCGCGGTCGGCGCCGAGGTGGCCCCGGTGGTATTCGAGACGGTCCCCGGGCCCCGCGTGTTCGATCCACTTGAGGAAATCACCTTCCCGGATCATCAGGGAGCGGAGCGGCGGCACAGCCGACACGGGGGAGATCAGCGCGGTCAGCGCGACCATCACCGGGACCCGGCAGCCGTCGAGGTGCTGGCGCGGAGGCTCTCGGCCTCGTAGGCCTCGACATCTTCCAAGCGGTAGACGACCCTGCCGCCGATTTTCAGGTAGGCGGGGCCTTCGCCCAGCCAGCGCCAATGTTCCAGCGGTCGGCCAGATCGATCTGGTTCAAATGCCTGATACTCATCGGGCTCTCCTTCGTCCTTCGGTCTTAGTCGAAAACCTACGGAGAGGATGACGTCGCGAGGGGGAGGACAGCGGGAGGTGCAGGGGAGGAATGGGGGGAGGAATTTATGCAGACATAAAAAAGGCCGCCCGAAGGCGGCCTATACTCTGGCAGTGGGGGACGGCTTCAGACCTTCAACCAGCAGGCCCCACCGCCATAGCCGATCAGGTCTCGCCAATCTGGATGGTCCTTGAACAGATCGCGGAGACGAGACGAGGAGGAAAACTCCAAGTCCTCGAACATTGCTGCCACGCTGACCTGTTCGTCGCCGTGGCGCCAGCACGTGTACAGATACTCGATTACCTGCCGCTGCTTGTAGCCGCTAAAGCGGAACGACCGATCGCCGACTTGCACGCGTCGGAAATCCGCGCTGGTTTGGATCGGCATGTCGGGATGCAGCGGCCGTTCCCCACCCACGATTCCGGCAAGGATATCGAGGTCGATCACGATGCCGTCGCCGACGGGTTTAAGGCAGTCCTTCATCGGTACGATGCGATGCCGACCCGGCATATCGACATTGCGAGGGAGGCCATCGCCAGACGTGATCAGCACACCGGGCGATCGTCCGACGCGGTTTGTGAGGACGTCGCAAGCACGGTCCAGATTGCTGCCGTGGCCGATCCGCCGTCCGAATAGGATGGTGGCCTTGCGCTTGCCAATCCACGCCTCGCTCAGATCCCACAGAACCTCGTCGACAAGGCATGGGGCCGGCACATGGTCGTCGATCCCCAACTCGCGCCTGAGTTTGGTCAGCAGCCAGGAGATATCCGCTCTATAGCACTTGAGATCGTCGGCGGGGACATCGACCCAGCCGGCGTCGGGACAGAAGTGACGATACCGATTAACAGACTCGTCAAACTCGACCTCGGACGGGTGGTCAGCATCGCAGGCCCGGCACGTCACGATACTGGCATTGGACGTGGGACGAAGTGCGCTGCAGTCGATCAGCTGCTGGCCCACATCAGGGTGTGCATCGACGAGCACGGCCCCGGATACATCGGGCGGATCGCACTCAAGGAGATTGAGAAGAAAGTCGAATCCCTCGGCGTCCGGCTCTCGGTCGGTAACCGACGCCGCCATCGTAGCTTAGACCTCCTGCACCAGGCCCCAACGCCCGAGGTATTTCTCACCGATCAGGTGTTCCTTCTTTGTGTGATCCCTCAGGTTACACTTGTTGGGCGCCGTGATCTCGAAAGACAGGATCTTGCCACGCCTCGCACCGGTCTGGGGGTAGAACTCGATGGAGAGCTTCGCGTGCTGAACCATGAAGCCGTTGGCGAGCGGGTCCTTATTATCGAACCACTCGCGCGAGAGGCTGTGTAGCCTCGCTTCATCGTTGCGACCAGCCTCGATCGTAAGCCTTCCTGCGCCGTCGCCGTACGGCCGGAGCCTCATACGCGTCACGGCAACCGACTTGATCCCATCTTCAGGATCGGTCGGGAAATCCTGAGGTCGCCGGAGCCCCGACAGATCGTAGCGGCGTAGGACGATCGGCTCGATCGCAGCCTTCCTCTTGAGCAGCGCCTCGACGAACATCCGACACACCGCCTCACGAACGGGCCTGCCGCCTTTGGCAATGACATCGATCGCGCCGTCAGCAGGCGAATAGGTGATGGCGGCCTCGATCGCCGGCCGCTGAAGGCGCCGCGTAAGGTTGACCCCGGCGAATTCGACCGTGCTCGATGGCAGTCCTTCCAAATAAATCGGTACCTGGGTCAAGCCGGTGCCGTCGCGATCGAAGATCTCGCTGATGCATGAGCGGCCCGAGCCATCGATGCCCCGATGGTGGTCCTTGAGGCATTGCTCGAACGCCTTGATGTCCTCCGGATCCCGGCTGACCGCAGCGCCGACCGGACCGATGAAGCCGTCCCACGAGCGTGATTCGCGGTAGTAGTCGGCATACCGAATCTCCTCCGCACGGTGAAACGCTTCGGCATCGTTCAGGAAAAGCCAGAGACTACGCTCGTGAGCGCTCTCCAGATCTCCGAACACATTGATTAGCCGACCGCGATCTGCGACCGCGCCCAACATTGCCCGCTGCCCCACCTCGTCGGTCATAACCTCGACCCGCTCGAAGTCAGCCGTCACTTGGGATCGGGTCTCGATCGGCTGGCCATCTATGGCTTCGAACAGCGCCTTCATAAGCGCCTTTTCCTCCGCCTCCCAGTTGACCGATTCGGGGAAATCGAGGTTTCGGGTTTCGCAGTAAGACTTGAGGGTTCGCGCCGGCGTGTGCCGCAAAAATCGACGCAAGGAAAATGCCATTGTTCCAGTCCCCTAGCAGACCTCGCCCGGATTACCGGGCGGCATGCGACACCTTCCGTGGCGTGATCGACGCCTCGGAATACAAGGATTTCATCCTCGTCTTCCTCTTCCACAAATACGTCAGCGACGTCTGGAAGGAGCACTACCAGGAAGCGGACCAGCGTTATCAAGGTGACCAGCTCCGCATCGAGCGGAAAATGGCGCGCGAACGCTTCGTCATCCCGAAAGGCGCCAGCTTCGACGACCTCTACCGCCAGCGCAACGCCGACAACATCGGCGAGTTGATCGACCAGGCACTCGACGCGATCGCCGAGGCCAACAAGGCCAAGATCGGCGATGCCTTCGCCGACGTCATGTTCAACAGCGAAACGAAGCTGGGCGACACCAGGAACCGGAACCGGCGCCTCAAATCGCTCATCGAGGACTTCGCGAAGCTGGATCTGCGCCCTTCCCGCGTTGTAGGGGACGGCGAGGATCACAAAACCGCCGAGGATGTCATCGGTGAAGCCTATATCTACCTGATTGAACGCTTCGGATCGGAAGCGGGCAAAAAGGCTGGCGAGTTCTACACGCCGCGTCAGGTCGCGCGCGTGCTAGCCCGGATCGCGGCACCCCAGCCGGGCGATCGGATCTGCGATCCGGCCTGCGGATCGGGCTCCCTGCTGATCAAGGCGGCTGAAGAAGTCGGATCGCGGGACTTCGCCTTGTTCGGGCAGGAGGTAAATCGCGGCACCTGGGGCCTGGCCCGGCTCAACATGTTCCTGCACGGCATCGACGGTGCCCGGCTGGAGTGGGGCGACGCGCTCAACGATCCAAAGCTGGTCGACGGCGCCAGCCTGATGAAGTTCGACGTCGTGGTTGCCAATCCGCCATTCAGCCTCCAGAAATGGGGTGCGGAGAATGCGGAGAACGACCGCTTCGGCCGGTTCTGGCGCGGCGTGCCGCCGAAATCCAAAGGCGACTGGGCCTTCATCACCCACATGATCGAGGCCGCGAAGACGCGCGAGGATGTGGAGCGTTACGCCCGTGCCGTGTCCGTGGATGAGGTGAAAGAGAACGGCTTCAACCTCAACATTCCCCGCTACGTCAACACGTTCGAGCCGGCGGAGGAAGTCGACATCGCTGAGGTTCAGAAGGAGATTGACGCCCTGGAGGACGAGCTCGCCACCCTTCGCACCAAGATGCGGGAGCATCTGAAGGAGCTTGGACTCAATGTCTGACAGCCCCTCTTCCCTGCCGCCGGGTTGGCACCGAAAGCCCTTTACCTCGTTGGCGGATGTCTCCTTCAGTGGTGTCGACAAGAAGTCGACGCCCGGAGAGATGCCCGTCCGCCTATGCAACTACGTCGACGTTTTTCACAATCATCGAATCCATCGCAGCATCGACTTCATAGCTGCCACCGCCACCGAGAGAGAGGTGGAGAATTTCAGGCTGCATGAAGGCGACGTCGTTTTCACCAAGGATTCTGAGACGCCTGAGGAGATTGCTGAGCCTGCATACGTCGCAGAAGACCTGAATGGTGTTGTATGCGGCTACCACCTTGCTATCGCGCGATCGAAAAAGGATGTCGACGGCCACTTTCTTTACTATGCGATGAAAGAGACGGGAGTTTGTCGACAGTTCGCTCGCTCAGCAAATGGCGTCACTCGGTTTGGGCTGACGTTAGACGCCTTCGATCAGATTTTCATCCCCACCCCTCCTTTGGATGAGCAGATTCGAATCGCCGAAATCCTTTCGACGTGGGACGAAACGCTGGCGCGGCTTGAGCGGCAGATCGCTCAGAAGGAGCAGCTCGTCTCTTCAATCCGTGAGCGTTTGATACATGGCTTTCATCGCCTCGGCGGTCGGGATGTTTCCTGGCCGATGGTCGCACTGTCAGAGGTGACCACGCAGCTGACCGAACGAAACGGTGATCGCTACGGCCGAGACCTCGTCATGGGCGTGACCAAGGCCGATGGCATCGTCCCCATGCGCGAGCATGTCGTCGCAGAGGACATCAGCCGCTATCTCGTCCTGCCGCCCAGCAGCTTTGCCTACAACCCGATGCGTATCAACATCGGCTCCATCGCCATGTCGGAGCACAAGGACAACGTCATCGTCAGTCCCGACTATGTCGTATTCTCCTGCAAGGAAGACCAGCTGCACCCGCGCTTCCTCAATCATCTGCGCCGCACCAAGGCATGGGCCGACTTCATGACCATCGCCGGAAACGGCAGCGTCCGGGTTCGCATCTACTATGCGAGCCTTGCTGAGTTCGAATTCCATCTGCCTCCGCTCGATGAACAGCGCGCCATCGTGGAGGTGCTCGACGATGCGGAGCAGGAAATCGCCGCCCTCGAGGCCGAACGCATGGTACTCACCAAGCAGCGCGACGCACTCGCGACCGAGCTCTTGACCGGGCGCCTCCGGGTGCCTTTGGCGGAGGCGGCGTCATGAATTTCGAGGTTTATTGCGACGAGGCCCTTCCAGACCTTTTGACCTCCCAACGGCCGCGGGCGCGTTACCTGATGATCGGCAGCCTCTGGCTGCCTGCCGAATTGCGCGAGGAAGCCAAGAGCAGAATTGCCGCGCTGCGGGCTCGCCATTCCGTTTGGGGCGAGATGAAGTGGACCAAACTCTCGCCGTCAAAGCAGGCCTTCTACGAAGAGCTGGTCGACATCTTCATGTCCTTCGGCATGGACATGCGCTTCCGCTGCATCGCCGTCGATCGCGAGCAGGTTAACCTCGCCCTGCATGACAATGACGGCGAGCTGGGCTTCTACAAGTTCTACTACCAGCTCCTTCACCACTGGATCCTGGACTTCAACGAGTACCGCATCTTCTGCGACCTGAAGACCAACCGGGACAGGAAGCGCCTGCATGACCTGCAGCGCTGCCTGCATTACTCGAATCTTTCCGCCACGATTGCCGACATCCAATCGCTGCCGTCGCCGGAGGTCGTACTCCTTCAGCTGTGCGATGTGCTGCTCGGTGCTGCTTCCAGCCGCATCAACCAGACCCTCCGCGAGGGAACGGCCAAGGAAGCGGTCGTCCAGAGACTGGAGGAGCGGCTTAACCGCAGGCAGATTGGCCCAACACCGAGGACGGAGGAAAAGTTCAACGTCTTCAAGATCCGGCTGGGCGGAGGCTGGTGATGGCTTTGCCGCCCCTACTCCATCTACCCGACGAGGCCGCCTATCGACAGCATTTCGTGGGCACCTATTGCCGCGGCGGGATAGAGACGCATGACGGCATCCGGGTCTTTTTTCAGCAGAACAAGTTCGACCACGCTTTCTACGAGAGCACCAACCGCGACGGCGTCAAGGACGTGTTTTCGTGGGTGCGGGCGGAGCGCATGAATTGGATCGGCGCCACGCTGGCCGATCCGGCCGCCGTCCGTTACCAGGGATGGGTTCCCAGGACCCGCAGTTACGACCCGGCACGGAGGGTCGATCTTCTCTATGAGGATTTCGTGGTTGTCCTCGGATTGGGCCTGAACCGCGCCGGTGCGCTGCGGGCGAACTTCATCACCTGCTTCCAGGCGGACAACAGCGTGGCCAAGATCCGCACTTCGCCCCTCTGGACCAGGGAGGACTGCCTCAATGCGCTGCGCTGAAAAAATTTGGGCGCTGATTCGCCATGCTGGCTCAGCGCCCGAAGCCTCGATTGGTTCAAAGCCGATAGGCAGTGAACTCGTACATGAAAATGCGAGTTTAGCGGCCAAATGTCAAGAAATCCTTGATGGGTCGGTTGCCCGCCCCCTGCGCACAAGCCGGGAACTCACTCGCGCCAACCCACATCAACCCATTGATATAAAAACAGATTTCAAGGGAAATCCCCTCAAGTGGGCGAAAATGGGCCGACTGGGAGCTTGCCCATGACCAAGGCACCGATCCCCCGTATCCAGGACACCGAAAAGCACCTGTCACAACTCCCGGCGCTGCACCTTCTCCAGAAAATGGAGCCCCGCTGGCGGCTGCTAACGCGTGAGGAGGCGGAGCGCGAGCGAGGCAGCAAACGCGCCAATGTCTACCTCGATAGCATCCTGAAGGAAAGCCTAGCACGCATCAACCGGGTGGAGCTTCGCGGCCAATCCTACCCGTTCACGGAGGGTGGCCTCGCGGAAGCCGTCGAGCGGCTGAAGCGGCCTCGCCCTTCGGGCCTACTTCGCATCAACGAGGAACTGACCGACCTGCTGCTCCTGGGGACGGCCGTCGAGCAGACCGTGGAGGGGCTTACCCGGGCCTTCCAGGTCAAGTTCGTGGATTGGGAAAACCCGTCCGCCAATATGTTCCACATCTGCGCCGAATTCGATGTCGAGCGGGAGCACACGACGGATACTCGGCGCCCCGACATCGTCCTGTTCGTCAACGGCATTCCCTTCGCCGTGATCGAGTGCAAGGGTCCTTCCACAGGGGTGGACCAGGCGGTATCGCAGCAGATCCGAAACCAGCAGGATGGAGAAATTCCGAGCCTCTTCCGAACAGTCCAGCTTCTCGTCGCGACCAACAAGAACGACATCCGCTACGGCACTGTTGGAACTCCGGCGTCATTCTGGTCCAAGTGGGCCGAACTGGAAGATCGTGAGGCCGATGTTTTTGCCGCAATCAACGCGCCTCTCGACGCGGATCAGAACCGTCAGACCTTTGCCGACGGATTTCGCGAGGATCGCGCGTCCTATGACGCGCGGTTCGGACAAGGTGACCGGCTCGTTACCGAACAGGACCGCGTGTTGTGGGCGCTTGCTCGCCCGGAGCGTCTGCTTGATCTCGCTCGGCGCTTCACGCTCTTCGACGCGGGCGAGAAGAAGATCGCACGGTACCAGCAGTTCTTCGCTGTCCGGAAGATCCTTCGTCGCGTAACCGGCGAACGCGACAACGAGGGGCGGCGCCGGGGCGGCGTGATCTGGCACACCCAAGGCTCGGGCAAGTCGCTGACGATGGTCATGCTGGCGCGTGCGCTTGGCCTCAAACCATCGATCCCCGATCCTCGCATTGTCCTGGTGACCGACCGGATCGATCTGGACGAACAGCTCGAAGGCACGTTCAAGGCATGCGGCCTCGAACCAAAGCGCGCGACCACCGGCCGCAACCTGCTCGATCTCGTCGCGACCGAGAAGCGGGCCGTCGTCACCACCCTCATCAACAAGTTCGACACGGCGCTGAACGTCCGCGACTTCACCGATCCGTCGGAGGATGTCTTCCTGCTGGTCGACGAGAGCCATCGCGGGCAGTACGGCCGGCTGCATTCCCGCATGCGGAAAATCTTTCCCAATGCCTGCTATCTGGGTTTCACCGGCACGCCGATCCTCAAGACCGATAAAAACACCGCCGCCAAGTTCGGGGGCATCGTTGACGTCTATGCGATCGACCAGGCGGTCAAGGACAAGGCGGTCGTGCCCCTTCTTTACGAAGGCCGTCATGTCGAGCAGCGCGTCGACGAAACAGCTATCGACGCTTGGTTCGAGCGCGTATGCGCGGGCCTTTCCGAGGATCAGAAGGCGGACCTAAAGCGGAAATACGCCAGGACGGCGCGTCTGTTTCAGACGGAGCAGACGATCGCCTTGATCGCCTTCGACGTGTCGGAGCATTTCCGTCGCACATGGAAGGGCACGGGATTCAAGGGACAGTCGGTCACGCCCTCCAAGCGGTCCGCTATCCTCTACAAGCGCGCGCTGGATGAGCTGGGCGTCGTCACCTCCGAAGTCATTATCTCGCCGCCCGACGACCGCGAGGGCGAAGAGCGGATCGACGAGGCTTCATCGGACGAGGTCAAGCGCTTCTGGAAGACGGCGATGGACCGCTATAGCGACGAGGCAACCTACAACTCGCGCATCATCGAAGCCTTCAAAAAGCGGGAGGAGCCAGAGATCCTGGTCGTCGTCTCGAAGTTGCTGACGGGCTTCGACGCTCCGCGCAATACGGTTCTCTACTTGGCGCGTCCGCTGACCGAGCACAATCTGTTGCAGGCGATCGCGCGGGTGAACCGGGTCGCGGAAGGCAAGGATTACGGTTACATCGTCGACTACTGCAGTGTCCTCGGCGAATTGAACCAAGCCTTGTCGAGCTATTCAGCGCTCGAGGGTTTTGACGAAGCCGACCTCGCCGGGACGGTCATGTCGATCAACACCGAGATCGAGAAGCTCGGCCAAAAGCACTCCGAGCTGTGGGACGTTTTCAGGGGCGTGGCGAACACGGCGGATGAAGAGGCGCTGGAGCAGCACCTGGCGGACGAGGCCCGGCGCGACGAGTTTTATGACCGTCTGAACGCCTTCTCCAGGACGCTGGCCATCGCTCTGTCGAGCCATGAGTTCGCGAACGAGCCCTCGAACCAGCGTCGCATCGCTGGCTATCGGGATGACCTACGCCGCTTCGAAAACCTGCGTCGCGCCGTGAGAACGCGCTACCAGGATGCCGTGGACTACGGCCAGTACCGCAAGCGGATCGAAAAGCTGCTCGATACCTATGTCGTCGCTGACGACGTTCGGCCGATGACTGACCTCGTCAACATCTTCGACGAGGATGCGTTCACCGAGGTTCTGAAATCCAACGAGTCGGCGGCAAGCCGCGCGGACGCCATCGCGCATGCCACGAAGCGAACCATCGACGAGCGGTGGGAGGAAGACCCGACATACTACAAGCGGTTCTCGGAGCTGATCCGTCAGGCGATCGAGGATTTCCGCGCCAACAGCATTTCTGACCTCGAGTACCTCAAACGCGTGCGTGACATCAGGGACCAGATGGTGCGTCGGGATACCACCGACATTCCCGAACCGGTCAGGGACGATCCTCTTGCGCGAGCCTTTTATGGCTGCATTCGCGAGACGCTGACAGATATCCAAGGCGATGGATTTGCCGACGGAGAAACGATGAGCGCCGAGGCTGCCAAGCAGCTCGTGGACATCGTGAACAGCCACCGGCGCGTGGATTGGGCGCATGACCCGGACGTCGAGAACGCCATAAAGAACGACATCGATGATTACGTGTTTGATGTAATCCGTGGGGAGCACAACGTTCCTATTTCTCCGGAGGCGATCGACGCTCTCATTGATCGACTGTTGATGGTCGCACGTCGGCAGGCGGCCTGATGATTAGATCGACGAGATATGGCAGTGCGGTAATCGAATACACGCTTACTCGCACTCCGCGCTCATCCCTTTCGATTTCGGTGCTACCCGATGGCGTCGTTAATGTCATCGCTCCGGAAGAGGTCGACCCGGCAGAAGTAGACGAACGTGTCAAGCGACGCGCGCGCTGGATATTGCGACAACAGCGACGTTTTGGAGAATTTCGGCCGAGGACTCCCCCACGCCAGTTCGTGGGCGGAGAGACGCACCGTTATCTCGGCCGGCAATATCGTCTGAAAATCGATCCTGCTGACGGAGATCGGGTGCTTATCCGATCAGGCCGTCTCGTTGTGGAGACACGATTCCCGGATGATCGCGATTGGACCCGCGTTTTGGTTCGTCGCTGGATGCGTCAGCGCGCCCGCGAAGTGCTCAAAGAACGGTATGACGCGGCCCGCCCGACAATGGCAGCCCTCGGGATAGAGCCACCGCCGTTGATGATCTGCCCCATGAAGAAACGATGGGGCAGCCATACGGCATCCGGGCGCGTCCTGCTTAACGACGTGTTGATCGCGGCCCGGCGGGACTGCATCGATTATGTGATCGTCCATGAGCTCTGCCACGTTGTCGAGCCCAACCACTCGCCGCGCTTCTTCCGCCTCTTGAATCGCCACATGCCTGATTGGGAGCGTCGCAAGGACCTACTTGAGAGATCGATGCTTTGATCATCCAAAGAAATGTCGGACATGTCTGAACCGATCACCGCCGCAATGCTCTATGATTTGGTCCAGTGCCCGCACCGGCCGACCATGGACCTGTTCGGTGATCCGGCGAAACGGGATGACATCAACGCCTTCGTTCAGCTTCTCTGGGAAAAGGGCACGGCCTACGAGCACGAAGTCATCGACGGTCTGACACTGCCGATTCTCGACCTTTCGCGCTATGCCGGCGACGAGAAGGAACGGCAAACCTTTGAAGCTATGCAGCGCGGTGAGCCACTGATTTATAGCGCCCGCATTACCGCGGACGACCTTCTGGGCGATCCTGACCTGCTGCGGCGCGAGGGCGATGGCTATGTGGCGGGGGATATAAAGTCCGGTTCGGGAGAGTACGGTGATGGCGACGACGCCAAGCTGAAGAAGCACTATGGCGTCCAGTTGTCCCTCTACACCGACATCCTTGAACGTCGGGGACTGGCAAGTTCCAGGCGTCCATTCGTGTGGGACATCCACGGAGAAGAGGTCACCTACGACCTCGAGGAACCGCAGGGCAAACGGAACCCCTGGACGATGTGGGAGGTGTATCAGGAAGCGCTGTCCCGTGCCCAACGCATCGTGGCGCAGACTGAGGGGACCGATCCCGCCTATTGCGGCGCCTGCAAGCTCTGCCACTGGTACACGGCCTGCCTTGCTGATCTTGAGGAATCGGATGACCTGACGCTGCTACCGGAACTCGGCCGCGCCAAACGCGACGTCATGGTCGATCGAATTCCGACGGTTTCCGACCTCGCGGCCACCAACGTCGATGGGTTCATTTCGGGGAAGAAGAGCGATTTCCGGGGGGTCGGACCCGATTCGCTTCGCAAGTTCCACGAACGGGCTAGGCTCACAAAGACAAAGGGCGCGAACCCCTATCTGACGGCGCCCGTGAGCCTTCCCCACTCCGAGACCGAACTCTTCTTTGACATCGAGGTCGATCCGATGCGGGACCTCTGCTACCTGCACGGCTTCGTCGAGCGTCGCGGCGGCGACAACTCGACCGAAAAATACGTCGCGTTCTTTACGGACGATGTCAGTCCGGACGAAGAGGAGCGCGCCTTCGACGAGGCCTGGCGGCACATCGGCGACAATCAGCCCTGCGTCGTCTACTACTACTCGAAGTACGAACGCACCATCTGGCGCCAGCTGGACACCTCGAAAAACTCTAACCTTTGGCGGCGTGACGCCGGAGTTGGCATCGGGCGGCCTGCCTTGTCGGCCTTTCGGGCCGGGTTTCCGGTTTTTGATGTCGGTTTCGGGTGTTTCGGAGCGGGTTTTCCTCTATCCGGGCGCACTTCGGGCGTTGAGCCAGACGAGGCGCTTCATATTGTAGGCCAGGTTGACCATGCCGATCTTGGTC
>Ga0209144_1000188_pt1 | contig 13084 bp, 7 predicted proteins | sample WorMettrBAHAMAS1_FD_187392 | JGI IMG/M metagenome (GOLD analysis project Ga0209144, IMG submission 187392) | Marine gutless worms symbiont microbial communities from Max Planck institute for Marine Microbiology, Germany - Inanidrilus... | ecosystem: Host-associated > Annelida > Digestive system >...
CAAGGTCGGTCCAGCGCACCGCTTCATCGGTCGGGCTGCCGGCACTGTGGGCTTCGAGCACCTCGTCTACCACTTCCCCCAGCCCCGGTTGGCGTTGGGTGACTTGGCGACGACCACCGCCAGGACGGCGGATGCGCTTGGCACCGCCATGGGGACGCTGTGGGGGGGTGATCCTCGTTGCCCATGGCCTCCAGCTCGCCGATTCCCGTATAGATCGTTCGCCGGCTCATCCCCAACACTCGCGCCACATACGCGAAACCGCCAAAGCCGATCTTCAGCGCCTCGACCGCGGCGTGGCGGCGTCCCTGCTCTTCCGGCAGCGAACGCAAGTAGACATGAAGTCTTCGTGCGATTGATCGTAGCCTTGAAACCCGTTCATCAGATTACCGATATCTTGTACTTCAGGTAGGCTCATTCTACTATGAGAACCTCGTATGTTCAACTCGCTACCGACATTTTTAACGAATCCACTAATACTAAACATGTCTAACTTGTTAGTGAATCGTTCCTAAGGTATTATTCCAACGCTCAATATGAGCCGTTTCCCCCGTTTCTTTACCCACAGGGCGCTGTTTCTCGCTCGGAATGACGACTTGTACGCGTTCCAATAATCATTGAAAACGATGACTTCTTTATAAGAAGATGGTGCACGATCTCAGAGTATCCGACAGGTGTTTTCGGTGCGATCACCGCAGGCAGAGGCGATGGTTTCTCGGGTCTCTCTATTCATGGCAATCCAAACCCACACTTTGTCTTTTCTACGAAATACAAAGGACCACAACTATCCACATCCAGCACAGGAATCTTTTTGCACCCAACAGGTTGTAGCGTCTCTTCAAGGGGTGGGAGGTCATTCGCCTGTTCTTTTAACCAGGCGCTCAATGTTCGGCGCGAGACCCCAAACGTCCGTTCAATCCCGCGCATACTGGATCTTTTTTGATAAACGTTTATAATGAGTTATTTCTTTTCTTCCGTCGCGCGTTCTGTGCACTCAAGTACGCCATAGGCACCACAGGCTTTACAGTGGTATTACGAGCTACCGGACGCATTTGTGCCATTTTTAACGAGATCTTCGCTCTGGCATTTGCGACAGCTGTATACTTTAGTCTCGATATCGGAATGATTACCGATGAATCTATCTACTCTATCACTTCAAAAATCATCACTACCTGCAGAAATTCTATGAAACTGGAAATTCCTCTGGCATACAGGAAACGTATATAAGCCCTTTTGATCTAAGTGTCAGAAAGGTTGCGGATAGTTTAGGTGTGTCTCCATCGACTTTAAATAGATTGTTGAATGGAGACAGCAATATATCGCCGGAAATGGCGCTTCGATTATCCAAAGTACTTGGAAGATCACCTGAAAGTTGGCTCACCATGCAAGATCACTATGATCTATAGCATGCAAAGAAGAAAGTCGATCTCGAGGATATAAAGAAACTGAAGCTGTCTGCTGCATAACAAGTCGTTTTCAGCAGGCGACTTGATCCGACCTGGCTCCCACGCTCCGGAGATTGTGAAAGAATTCGCCTTTTTTGGCGGGGGTGCGGTGGATCGCGTCGAATCATATCCGGAGAGGGGTAGCTTATTTGGCTGGATATCGCGTGCTAGATTGGCGTAAGTTTTGCTTACTGTTGCCCCTGAGCATGGCGTTAACGGAATATGGAAAACAACACAGTATGATTCATCATCTCATTTTCCCACGTGTGGGGAAATAGATGATTGAATCCGTTGCATCAAAAAATGGTATCCCCATCAGATTAACTGATGAAAGATGAGCGCACATAATAGAGGAACATTGTGAATTAGCCGGTATGCGTTTAGATGTACTGGAAACGGGTAAACCCTGCTTGTGTATTATATATCAACTTCAAAAAGCCGAGTCATGCCACGGACAGTGAATTGACGGATGACGATGTAATTATTCGTTATGAGGAAGATTCCCTAATAGGCTTTACTATCCTACATGCGAGCAAGAGAAGCAGCTCAAATTCCGCAGAACATACAGGATGCCTTTCAAAAGAACCCATGCTATGAATCTGCGTGGATAGCTATTATCATTAGGGCATGAAGAAATCACTTGAACACCTTTTTGAGCAAAAAAGCAGGAATTACAAAAGGCTGTCGAGATTATTCGAGAAGAAATCGATCTCGATATGCTCGTTTTATTTGGTAGCTACGCCCGTGGTGACCGGGTAGAGGAGCTTGACCCGGAAACGCTATTTAGAAAAACTTGATCAAGGAGTAGGCAGTATTGAACCAAAATTTTTGTCAGCGTTTCCTAAGGCTACTGAAGAAGAGAAAGAACGTTTTATGTTGTTTAGTAAAGCTTATGTGGATGCTTGCTATAAACCGAGCTACACAATTACAAGAGAGCAATTGGAATGGTTGACTACAGCGTGTGAATCCTCTGAAAGGACTAATAGAAAAACTGTGCAAAGAGAAAATTGAAAGCTTTTTCTGACACCAAACAAGGCGTAACCAGGCACTCCGGCCAACGCCAAAAAGCGGCGTTGCTGAGATTAATCGTTAGACAAATAGCGTGATTGAGAGAAAACTGTGAAGTTTGAGTGGGATCGGAAAAAGGCCGATATAAATCTGAAAAAACATACTGTCAGCTTTGATGAGGCTCAAACTACTTTTGATGATCCGCTTGCATGCATTTTTGATGATAAATGGAATTCGTTTGGAGAGCAGAGAGAGCTAATCATCGGTTACTCAAACGACAGGCTGCTTTTGATTGTATCGTTTACAGAAAGATTGTCGGGGGTCATCCGGGTAATCGGTGCACGGTAGATAACCACAAGAGAGCGTAAAGATTATGAAAACTACAGAAGCTACTAAGGAGGCTCAAGATGTGCTTTCTGAATACCATTTTCACTACTCAAAGGCAAAACCAAACAGATTTACTAAACAGACAGATACACAAATTAGTGTAACTTTAGACCCTGATGTAGCCCGGGTTTTTACAACGTCTGAGGCGGTAAATAAGACATTAAGAGCTATCTTGGCAGCACTGCCGGATTCTCAGCTTCACCGGAAAGTCTAACTTAGCACTCCAGCCGACCGCCCGTTGCGGTGCTTTTTGGTATTTCGAGGCGCGGATTGAAGCTGATGGTTGGTTTCTGGTGCACCGCAAAGGAACTCATCGGCAGTTTCATCATTTAACGAAACCCGGCACTGTCACTGTCTCTGGAAAACTAGGCGTGGATGTTCCACCAGGAACATGCAATAGCACACTGAAACAGGCTGGACTCAAGTAGGTGAATCAAAATGCGTTACATGGTTATTATTGACCAGGGTCCAAGCAGATTTTGTGCTTACGTTCCTGACCTTCCCGGATGTATCGCAGCAGCAGAAACCAAGCAAGAAGTTCTAAAACTCATCCGAGAAACTATAGAGTTTCACCTTGAAGGTATCAAAAATGTTACTTCGTAAATAGGAATATTCGTGTCGATTCGTGTTAATTCGTGGTTCTCCTCGCTCCTGTTTTCCAGGTACATCAACCCGGGGACGTCCATGCCGGAGGTATGAAATTGAAAGACCTTCTCAAGATTCTGAAGCTGCAGGGTCAGGCCCTGGAGTTCGATGCCATCAAGATCGGTCTGGCCTCTCCGGACATGATCCGTTCCTGGTCTTTCGGCGAGGTCAAGAAGCCCGAGACCATCAATTACCGGACTTTCAAGCCCGAACGAGATGGGTTGTTCTGCGCCAAGATCTTCGGCCCCACCAATGATTACGAGTGCCTGTGCGGAAAGTACAAGCGGCTCAAACACCGGGGCGTTGTGTGCGAGAAGTGCGGCGTGGAGGTCACGCTGGCGAAGGTGCGCCGCGAGCGCATGGGGCACATCGATCTCGCCAGCCCCGTGGCCCACATCTGGTTTCTCAAGTCCCTGCCGTCGCGGATCGGTCTGCTGTTGGACATGACCCTGCGCGATATCGAGCGCATCCTCTACTTCGAATCTTTCGTGGTCGTGGATCCCGGCCTGGTCCAGACCCTGGACCGTGGGCAGCTGCTCACCGACGAGCAATACCTGGAGGCCCTCGAGGAGAACGGCGACGAGTTCGATGCCCGGATGGGTGCGGAGGCCGTCTACGAGCTGCTGCGTACCATCGATCTGCCGGTGGAAATCGACCGGATGCGCGAGGGCATCGGGGCCACCAACTCCGAGACCAAGATCAAGAAGCTGACCAAGCGTCTCAAGCTGATGGAGTCCTTGCAGGAATCGGGCAATCATCCGGAGTGGATGGTCCTCACCGTGCTGCCGGTTCTGCCGCCGGAGCTACGCCCCCTGGTCCCACTCGACGGCGGGCGCTTCGCCACCTCCGATCTCAACGATCTGTACCGGCGCGTGATCAATCGCAACAACCGACTCAAGCGGTTGTTGGATCTGGTGGCCCCCGACATCATCGTGCGCAACGAGAAGCGCATGTTGCAGGAAGCGGTTGACGCCTTGCTGGACAATGGACGGCGGGGACGCGCCATCACGGGTACCAACCGGCGCCCGCTCAAGTCCCTAGCGGACGTAATCAAGGGTAAGCAGGGGCGTTTTCGCCAAAACCTGCTCGGCAAGCGCGTGGACTACTCGGGACGCTCGGTCATCGTCGTCGGCCCTACGCTCAAGCTCCATCAATGTGGGCTGCCCAAGCGCATGGCCCTGGAGCTGTTTAAACCCTTTATCTTCAGCAAGCTACAGCTGCGCGGTCTGGCCACTACTATCAAGGCCGCGAAAAAAATGGTCGAGCGTGGCACCGCGGAGGTCTGGGATATCCTCGAAGAGGTTATCCGCGAGCACCCGGTCCTGCTCAACCGGGCCCCGACCCTGCATCGCCTGGGGATTCAGGCCTTCGAGCCAGTGTTGATCGAGGGCAAGGCCATCCAGCTTCACCCCCTGGTCTGCACCGCTTTCAACGCGGACTTCGACGGCGACCAGATGGCCGTCCACGTACCCCTGTCCCTGGAGGCCCAGCTGGAAGCCCGGGCCCTGATGATGGCCTCCAACAATATCCTTTCACCCGCCAACGGCGAACCCATCATCGTGCCCTCCCAAGACGTGGTGCTGGGTCTGTACTATATGACCCGCGAGCAGATCGGCGCGCGCGGCGAGGGTAGCCGGTTCGCCGGCATCGACGAGGCCCGGCGTGCCTATGAGACGGGCCACGCGGATCTGCACAGCTGCGTCAAGGTCCGCATTCGGGAGGTATCCGTCGAGGAGGACGGTACTTGGCGCGAGGTCGTTTCCATCAAGGATACGGTACTGGGCCGGGCCCTGGTGTTCGAGATCGTGCCTGAGGGTCTGCCTTTCGACCTGGTCGATCAGGTTTTGGACAAGAAGGCAATCTCGCGGCTGATCAACCGTTGCTATCGGGTGTTGGGGCTGAAGCAGACCGTGATCTTTGCCGATCAGCTCATGTACCTGGGCTTCCGCATGGCTACCCGGGCGGGTATTTCCATCGGCCTCGACGACATGGCGGTACCGGAGGAGAAAGCGGACATCCTGACCGCCGCCGAGGGGCACGTGAAGGAGATCGAAGCTCAGTATGCCTCGGGATACGTGACCAATGGCGAGCGCTACAACAAGGTGGTGGACATCTGGTCGCATACCAACGACCAGGTGGCGAAGGCCATGATGGACAAGCTGGGTGGCGAGCTGGCTTGCGTCGATGCAACGTTCGAGGCGCGACGCCTGCTGGGTCTGTACCGCCAGGGGGCACTCAGTGTCGTCGCCGCGGACGATCGGGCGGTCGCTCAGCGCCTGTTCGATGAGCTCCAGTCACAGGTCGAGCAGGCCGCCGAGCGGCTGGCTGTGGGCGTGATCGATGCGGAGACCTTTCGCGAACAGGCAGTCTCTGCCCTGACCGATTATCGGCCGCGGATCGAGGGACTGGCGGATATCGATGCCATTCAAGCAGACAACCTGAGGCGGTATGTGAAGGGAATGCTCGCCGCTCCTGCGACGCAGATCACGCAGGAGCGCAGGCAGGATTCCTTCAACTCCATTTATATGATGGCGGACTCCGGGGCCCGCGGCTCCGCGGCGCAGATCCGGCAGCTCGCCGGTATGCGCGGTCTGATGGCCAAGCCGGACGGCTCCATTATCGAGACCCCAATCACTGCTAATTTCCGGGAAGGGTTGAACGTCATCCAGTATTTCATCTCCACCCATGGTGCCCGCAAGGGTTTGGCGGACACGGCACTGAAGACCGCCAACTCCGGCTATCTCACGCGGCGCCTGGTGGACATCGCCCAGGATATGGTGGTGCTGGAAGAGGACTGCGGGACCGAGGAAGGTTTGCTGATGACGCCGATCATCGAGGGCGGCGACGTGGTCGAAGAGCTGCGTGAGCGGATCCTCGGACGAGTCACCGCAGTCGATCTCTACCGGCCTTTGACAGACGATGTGGTCTGCCCCACGGGGACCCTGCTCGACGAGGCGTGGGTCGATCTGCTGGAGGCCGCCGGCATCGATCAGGTGCAGGTACGTTCCCCCATTACCTGCAAGGCTCGCGTCGGTGTCTGTGTCCAATGCTACGGTCGCGATCTGGCCCGGGGACACCCGGTGAACATGGGCGAGGCAGTGGGTGTCATCGCCGCCCAATCCATCGGCGAACCCGGAACCCAGCTGACCATGCGCACCTTTCACATCGGCGGTGCGGCATCCCGGGCCGTGGCGGTCAACAGTATCCAGGTCAAATCCGCCGGCACCATGCATCTCCACAATATCAAGACGGTGCAGCACCACAGCGGCAATCTGGTGGCCGTGTCGCGGTCCGGCGAGCTGACGGTGACCGACGATATGGGCCTGGAGAAGGAGCGCTATAAGGTCCCCTACGGCGCGACCCTGGAAGTCGGTGACGGCGACACCGCGCAGGGTGGCCAGGTGGTAGCGAGCTGGGATCCCCACACGCACCCGGTCATCACCGAAGTGGCGGGACGCCTGCGGTTCGAGGATTTCATCGACGGCGTCACCGTACAGGGCCAGACGGACGAGGTGACGGGGCTGACGTCGCTGGTGGTCATAGACCCGAAGCAGCGTCCGGCGCAGAGCAAAGATCTGCGGCCCATGATCAAGTTGCTCGACGAACATGACCAGGAGCTCAACCTCGCCGGTACCGAGAAGCCTGCGCGTTATTTCCTGCCCGCGGGTGCCATCGTCGGCGTCGCCGACAATGCCGAAGTAGGCGTGGGTGACGTACTGGCACGGATCCCGCAGGAGTCGAGCAAAACGCGCGACATCACCGGCGGTTTACCGCGGGTGGCGGACCTGTTCGAGGCCCGTAGACCTAAGGAGCAGGCCCTGCTCGCCGAGGCATCGGGGACCATCAGCTTCGGCAAGGACACCAAGGGTAAGCAGCGGCTCATCATCACCACGGATGAGGGTGAGGTAGCGGAAGAGCTGATTCCCAAGTGGCGCCATGTCAATGTCTTCGATGGGGAGCGGGTGGAAAAGGGTGAGATCATCTCCGACGGAGAGCTCAACTCCCATGATATTCTGCGCCTCAAGGGCGTGACCGCCCTGGCTGAGTATCTGGTCAAGGAGATTCAGGACGTGTACCGGCTGCAGGGCGTCAAGATCAACGACAAGCATATCGAGGTCATCGTGCGCCAGATGCTGCGCAAGGTAGAGATTACCAACCCTGGCGACACCAGGTTGCTGCAAGGCGAGCAGGCCGAGCACTCGGTAGTGGTGGCCGAGAACGAGCGGGTGGAGGCCGAAGGCAAGCACCCGGCCCGGTATCGGCCGTTGCTGCTCGGTATCACCAAGGCCTCGTTGGCCACCGAGTCCTTTATCTCCGCGGCCTCGTTCCAGGAGACCACGCGGGTCCTCACCGAGGCGGCCGTGCGTGGCTCCACCGACCACCTCATGGGGCTCAAGGAGAACGTCATCGTGGGCCGTCTTATCCCGGCCGGGACCGGACTTGCTTACCACAACGAGCGGCGGAACCGACGGCGGGTAGAGCGCGAGCTGGAGGCCGAAACCCAAGGCAAAGTGGAAATGGGCACCAAAGACATCGAACAGGCCCTCAAGCAGGAGCTGAACACATCTGAAAAAGAGTTAGCAGTGGATGGGCAAGGTCAGAATTGACTTCCGAATAGGGTACTTCCGGTACGCTAGTACGAATGCTCTCGACTACCGATAACCTTGAGTCGGTAGGATCCTTACGGAAGATTTAGCCGCGAATAAATGCGATCGGACTAAGAACTGTCGATGATGACAAGCTGATTGCGCCGATTTGTGTTCATTTTACGTTCATTTGCGGCAAAAAAGAATTCCCATACATGGCATCTGGACATCATAAAAGTGGCTGCTACGCTACTCGCTAGGCTATCTTGAAATAGATACCTAGTATGGGATACCCTACCATATCCAATCAGATAACCAATTAAAGGTTCTGAGACTATTGGGAGAAGAAGATGCAACTGCTTGATTTTCTAGCGAAATTTACTCCGAGTGGGCCGGAGAAGATTCCCCCTCGGGATCAGAGTCGGCGCAATGATGAAATTGTTCGTTCGATGATTCGGCGAAATGCGGAGGGAAACGTTTTGCTGAGTAGAGGGAAGATTTTGACTTTGAAGTGATATCTAGCCAACAATCGGCAATAGTTTGGTATTATATCGGTGTATGAAGAGTTTTCAACAAATCTCATGCATCTTAACACATTTGGAAAAATACAACGTCTTGCGTAGGAAGCGTGCCAACTGTTGCCGTAAGGTATTATTCCAACGCTCAATATGATCCGTTTCCCCGTTTCTTTACCCACAGGGCGCTGTTGCTCGCTCGGAATGACGGCTTGATACGCGCTCCAATAATCACTGAAAACGATGGTTTCTTTATAAGCAGACGGTACGCGATCCCAGAGTATCCGACAGGTGTTTTCGGTGCGATCACCGTAGCCAGAGGCGACGATTTCTCGGGTCTCTCTATTCATGGAAATCCAGACCCGAACTTTGTCTTTGCTACGAAAGACAAAGGACCACAACTCATCCGCATCCAGTACAGGAATCTTTTTGCACTATGTTCGGCGCGAGACCCAAAACGTCCGTTCAATCCCGCGCATACTGGATCTTTCTTGATAAACGTTTATAATGAGTTCTTTCTTTTCTTCCGTCGCTCACGCGTTCTTTGCGCTCAAGTACGCCATAGGCACCACAGGCTTTACAGTGATATTGCGAGCTACCGGATGCATTTGTGCCATTTTTAACGAGCTCTTCGCTCTGACATTTTCGACAGCTGTATACTTTAGTCTCGATAATCATAATTGAAAACTCTTCGGTTCGTTTTATCAATGAACGCAATCGTTCAGACCAAGCGTATTCTTCCGGAAGAGAGGGCTAAATCTAGAATCAGGTAACGAGAAAAACGGTGGCAATCGGAATGATTGCCGATGAATCCATCTACTCTATCACTTCAAAAATCACCACTACCGGGAAAGGAAACCACCGCGTAGCGACGGCATCCTTGGTAGGCGGTGTAGACATAACACAAAAGTATTTCAAGCTGTTGAAAGATTCGTGCGATGTATTGGAGGATGTTCGCCTGGAACAAAACAAAAGATTACGAGCCCACAATCGACAGTTCTATATAACCTCCATATTGCTATTTGCCACTGTAATATCGGCCATTTCGGCGGTTCTAGCATTTTTTTAAACTCATACCACTGTAAAGATACGGAGTCGGCCAAAGAATTTTAGGGGCAGGGTAAGCAATGGCAGGTCACAGCAAATGGGCCAACATCAAGCACCGCAAGGCGGCCCAAGACAAAAAGCGCGGGAAAATCTGGACCAAGCTGATCCGTGAAGTCACGATCGCGGCCCGCGAGAGGGGTGGGGATCCGGATGCAAATCCGAGACTACGCTTGGCGATGGACAAGGCCTTCAGCGCTAATATGCCCAGAGATACCATCGACCGTGCCGTCAAGCGTGGGGCCGGTGGGAGCGAGGGAGAGCGCTATGACGAAATCCGCTACGAGGGCTATGGCCCGGGTGGCACTGCGGTCATGGTCGACTGTATGACCGACAACCGCAACCGCACCGCCGCAGAAATTCGTCACGGCTTCACCAAGCATGGTGGTAACCTAGGCACGGATGGCTCGGTGTCCTACCTGTTCACCAAGCAGGGGGTTATCGGCTTCCCGCCCGGCACCGACGAGGATGCTGTCATGGCGGTGGCGTTAGAGTCCGGGGTGGAAGATGTGGTAGTCAATGATGATGGTTCCCTGGATGTAATCACGACTCCGGAGGATTTTGCCGCCGTCAGGCAGACCCTGGCCGGGTCGGGCTTCGACACCGAAGTTGTCGAGGTGACCTTCAACGCCTCCACGCAGGTCGAACTCGACCAAGAGACCGCCGAGAAGCTCCTTAAAATGGTGGATACTTTAGAGGACCTGGACGACGTCCAAGACGTTTACCACAATGCGGATATTTCCGACAATATTATGGCGGCGGTGGATAGCTGACCGGCTGCCACAAGATTACTTCCACCCATCCGCTGCCAATCGCCCAAGGAAGTGATCGTGTTCACAAACATGACTTTCGAGCACCCATTGAACGAAAGGGTCCGTACCTTTCTGCGCCTCGAGTACCTACTCGATAAAGTCGCCTATTTCCTCCCGCAGGAAGACCTCTGGACGTCGCGGGTGACGGTCGAAGGGCTCTTGGACATCCTTGCCATCACCGCGCGGACAGACATCAAGACCGAGCTGCTGAAGGAGTTGGACCGCAACAGCGGTGCACTGAATCGGGTACAGCGCGGGCTTGAAGAGGATTCATCGGAGACCCTGGGCGAGACCCTCGATGACCTCCGCCAGGCCACCTCCGGTTTGTACGAACTGACCGGGCCAATCGGGCAGGCTTTGCGCCAGGACGACTTCCTCAAGGGCATCGCCAAGCGCAGCAGCATACCCGGCGGTACCTGCAGCTTCGATCTGTCTCAATACCACTATTGGCTGCAACAGCCGCCGGAGTTGCGTCAGCGGCAGCTGCGCACTTGGATAGAGAGTTTGCAGCCGATGAACGATGCGATCACCTTGGCCCTCTCTTTAATCCGCACTAGCGCCGCGCCGCGCGAGGTGACCGCCGTCGGGGGTTTCTTCCAGGAAACGTTGAACCCCCAGACCCCGGCCCAATTGTTGCGCGTCACTCTGGACGACAACGACCATCTTTTTCCTGAAATCAGCGGCCACAAGACCCGTTTCAGTATCCGCTTCATAGACATGGGAGAGACAGGGCAACCCCTCCCTTGGCGTGAAGACACAACCTTCACCCTCACCTGCTGCGTTTTTTGATCTCTAGCCGTTAGCCATGGATTTCCCACCGCTATACACCTCGACGGTAGTGCTTAATATGTAGTGACAGACTTCCTGGCGAACCTTTTTCTTCTTCAGTGGGGTAATTACAGGACTACTACCGATTGAGCACTACCCATCGCGATATGATTTCCAGGACGGTTGCCTGCCCCAATTGCGGCAGAGCCGTTCCCTGGGTCCCGGAATCCAAGTGGCGGCCCTTCTGCAGCGAGCGTTGCCGGCTGATCGACCTCGGCGAGTGGTTCAACGAGGACCACCGCCTCCCGGAATCTACCGGAGATGGCTATGTACTGCCGGTGTCCAAAGAGGACGGCAGTTGAAATATCCTCTGCCTTGTTTTTAAGCTGCTTCGGCTCCGATTTCGATTGCCGTCGCCGCCGGATCCTGAAACCATCGGATGTCTCGACATGAGGCGACTGGCCGTCATCGGTGGCTCCGGTTTCACCACCATGTCGGGACTTGAGGTCCTCGACCGCCAGCAGCCCGATACCCCCTATGGCCCGCCTTCGGCGCCGGTCGTGCGGGGCCGGTTGGACGGTGCCGAGCTCTGGTTCCTGCCCCGGCACGGGACCGGCCACGACATACCGCCGCACCGGATCGATTATCGTGCTAACCTGTGGGCGCTCAAGGTCTGTGGCGTCGAGCGGGTCGTCGGATTGGCTGCGGTCGGCGGCATCGGTAATGCCTTCGGCCCCCAGGTCCTCGCCGTTCCGGACCAGATTATCGACTATACCTATGAGAGGGCCCAGAGCTTTTACGATGGGGATGGGGGCGGGGTTATGCACATCGACTTCACTTGGCCCTATTGTGAGGACCTGCGTCGGGCCCTGCTCGGGGTGGCTACTAGGAACTGTGATCCGGATGTGGTGGACGGTGGGACCTACGGCGTGACCCAGGGCCCGCGCCTCGAGACAGCGGCCGAAATCAGGCGCTTGGAACGAGACGGCTGCGACCTCGTCGGGATGACCGGAATGCCCGAGGCGGCCTTGGCCAGGGAGCTGGGACTCTGCTATGCCTGCTTCGCCTTTGTGGTCAACTGGGCGGCCGGTAAGTCGAGTGGAGAGATTCACATGGAAGAGATCGAGGCCAACATCACGGCCTGCAGCGCCCGCATCGAGCGCGTGCTTGCGGCCTTAGCTGGATCAGGCAAAAACTCGCTGCCTGCGAGTGAGCACGGATAAGGGAAGCCTGAAAAAATGCCTTCCCAGCAATTTTTCACGACGCGAAGTGAACACGCGGTTTCCACTTCGCTCTTGTAACCACTTGTAAGATAAAACAAAGCTGCCGGTTTTAGGATGTCATCGACTTGAATCGATTTGTAGGTTTTGAAAAGATCCCGCTCCAGGAATCATAGAGATACATCCAAAAGTGCCCCAATTGACGCAGGTCTCTATACAATCCTACAGATTTTGAGCCCGGCCATGTGCGAAAAATATTGCTGAATCGGATGGTTATCGATGTGGACTACGATCTAAGCCATCCCGACTAAAGGCACTCTCGTACAGCAAGAGTTTGGCACGAGACAGGAAGGGTTTGACATTCTTGAGAGTCCATCTGGGACACTCCACTCGTGAGCCGCCAAGCACCCGAGTGAGGGGAGGTCCCGATGGACGATATTCCGAAATGTCGGCGCTGGATCTTGTACGAGCAAGGGCACCTGATGCCTGACCATGTTCATATGCTGATTTCGATCCCACCAAAGTATGCAGTGTCGCAAGTGGTCGGGTACATCAAGGGGAAAAGCGCGATCCACGTGTCCCGAGTCTATGGTGAGC
>Ga0209144_1000189_pt1 | contig 13069 bp, 12 predicted proteins | sample WorMettrBAHAMAS1_FD_187392 | JGI IMG/M metagenome (GOLD analysis project Ga0209144, IMG submission 187392) | Marine gutless worms symbiont microbial communities from Max Planck institute for Marine Microbiology, Germany - Inanidrilus... | ecosystem: Host-associated > Annelida > Digestive system...
CTTGCCATCATGGGCCGCCGCATCGGTGACCTGGAAGCCGCGGATGAAGCCATGCGCCCGGTCGATGTCGATAGGGTTCTTATACCCGAACACCGGGATCGCCAGCTGCGGCACGCGGCGCGGCGCGTCCTTGTTGCGCGGGCGACCGCTCTTCATTGTCCATCGAGCGTCCGTGTCCTTTTGCGCGGCCTTGTGGGGATCGTCAGGCCAGATCTCGGCCGCTCCCTTGCCCGCCTTGATGGCCGCCTTCTCATCCTCCGTGTTGCGTTGGCGCGGCGCGGAAACCAGCGTGGAATCCACGATCTGGCCACCCATGGCCAGGTAACCGGCGCGGTGAAGCCGGCAGTCGAATTCTTCGAACAACGCCCGGATGGCACCCGCCTCCGTCAACTTCTCGCGGAACAGCCGGATCGTGTTCTCGTCCGGCGTCGGCCGGCCCAGCTCCAGGCCCAGGAACCGAAGCCAACTCAACCGGTCGCGGATCAGAAACTCCATCCGGGCATCGCTCACGTTGTGCTGCGCCGCCAGGATCAGAACCTTGAACATGGCCACCGCGTCGTACGGAGGCCGCCCTCCCTTCAAGCCGTCCGAATACTGCAAGGCGGCCTCAAGCGTTGGCCGGAACGCCTCGAAATCAATAACCCGCAACATCTCTTCCAGCGGATCGCCGGTCTCAGACAGACGTCGCATATGATCCGGAAGGTCGAAAAATCCAAGCTGTTTCATGGCATCCCCCTCGGAAAGCCATCGAATCACAAAACCGTCAAATTGGCGAGGTTAATGGGGGTGTCCAATCGGAAATACTGTTCTTCGCGCTCTCCGCATTGGTTCTGCGTCTGTCTGTTTCATTGGATGGTCCAGGATACCGGCGTTTTGCGATGGTCGCCGCGATGGTGCCTCTAATTGCACTTGCCATTTGGGTGCGGTCCATCGGCGTCATGCTCCTCGCGGCCGCGGCCGTCGCTATCCTCGTGGCCTGGACGGGGAGGCTGGATGCCCTATCGAGTATTGCGTATGGCGGCGGCCGCTCCCGGTTTATCGCCGCAGCCGCTTTGGTCTGTGCCGTTGTGGCGGCTTTTGCCGTGGCGAAACTCGGCGCCCCAGTCTATGTCGGTCAGTTTGAGGCCCGTGACCATTTTTTTGAGCCTTCTGCCTTGGCAGGTCATGCCGCGGCCAAGGCAACGATCGTGTTCCAAGTCCTGTTCAATGTTCCGGGCCGGCTGATCGACAGCGTCCCATCGTTTCTGGCGGTGTGCGGTGGTGGCCTTGGGTTGGTGTTGGTCGCACTCGGCTTTTATGTCAGCCGCCGTCGGTTCAACGCTGTCGACGCTTATGCTCTGGCCTCAGTTTGCCTGCTGTTGGTTTGGCCATACTATCAGCCGCGATATTGGTTTCCCGTGCTGCCGTTCCTTTTCTTGATATTGATTCGGGGCGCACGCGTTCTGCCGTGGGTTCCCCTTGTGAAAGGCGTTTTGCTTGTTTGGGTCGGAGGGTTTTTTAGCTTGGGGGTCACCTCCTTCGTGTTCACGACGTGGTTGACGATGTCAGGTAACGCATTTCCCGAACGGTATACAAGCGGTGAGCTTCGCACGGTCTATCGTGCCGCTTTCGATGGCACGTGTCCGCAGTCGCTGACTCCGCTTAGCCAGTTGACCTATGACACGCTTTTGCGGTTGGAGACGAATGCGGTTCCCTGCATTCGTTGAGCCTGTCTGGTCTTCTCGTCTTTGCGGGCTTGGCGAATCGGTCGTCACCAGGCGTCAGTGGGGTGACGATGCCAATCTAGTCATCCGAATCTAAAGTTCGACGCATAAAGTTTTCTCTGTTTTCTGGCAGAAGCGTTTTACGGCGGCGAGGATTTCGTCGGCTGATTTCGTCCATCTGTAGGGCTTGGGGTTTTCGTTGTGCCTGTCGATGAAAGCGCGGATGTCGGCTTCCAGCTGGGTTGTCGATGTATGGACGCCGCGTTGTAACTGTTTCCTTGTCAGTTCTGCGAACCATCGCTCGACTTGGTTGATCCACGAAGCCGATGTCGGCGTGAAGTGGACGTGGTAATGGGGACGTCGCGCCAGCCAAGACCGGATCGTCTTGGTTTTGTGGGTGGCGTAATTGTCCATGATGATGTGGATGTCGAGACCCTCCGGAACGCGGGCGTCTATTTCCTTCAGGAAAGCCAGAAACTCCTTCGCCCGATGGCGCTTGTAGCATTTGCCGATGACAAAGCCGGAAGCCACATCAAGAGCGGCGAACAGAGAGGTCGTGCCATGGCGGATGTAATTGTGGGTGCGCCGCTCGGCCATGCCCGGCATCATCGGCAGAACCGGCTGTTCGCGGTCGAGGGCCTGGATTTGGCTCTTCTCGTCCACACACAGAACCAGCGCCCGGTCCGGCGGCGACAGATAAAGCCCGATGATGTCTCGCACCTTCTCGACGAACAATGGATCGGTGGACAGCTTGAAGGTCTCGGTGCGATGCGGCTGCAGGCCAAAAGCCGTCCAAATGCGGCGAACCGTCGTATGCGACAACCCGACTTCCTTGGCCATGGAGCGGATCGACCAATGGGTTGCATCCGCCGGCGTCGTGCGAAGCGTCCGCTCGATCACCATCGCCACCTGATCGTCTTCTATCGTCCTCGGACGACCGGGGCGAGGATCATCCAACAAGCCATCAAGACGGTCCGCGACAAACCGTCGGCGCCACTTGCCGACCGTGTGTTCATGAACCCCAACCTCCGCCGCAACCGCCTTGCTCGTCAGCCCATCAGCACATCTTAGAATGATACGGCAACGCTCCGACATTGAACGCGCAACACGGTGACGCCGAACCTGGCCTTGCAAAAATCTCCGCTCTTCTTCGCTCAATTCAACGACCGGCGCTTGCCGGCCCCTGGTAGGCGTCATGACACCCCCCTCGATGATCCGTCTCGAGAGAAAACCTTATTATGAATTGAACTTCAGTTCCAGATGACTAGCGGCGCAAGGTGGACATCTCGAAAAACCTCCCCTTTGTCGCCGGTTTCTGATTCATTGAGGGAAATGGCCATGGGAGAGAGGAATGAAGGGTCAACTTGGGTTTTTCGATCTTGACGAACGCTACGCGCAGCTCAGTAAGTCGGGCGATCGGCTGGAGCGGCTTTTCGAAGCGGTTAACTTCGAGGCCTTTCGTTACCGCCTGGACAAGGCGCTAAAGCGCGGCGACGGGGCCAAGGGCGGACGTCCGCCATATGACCCGGTTTTGATGTTCAAGGTTCTGGTCCTGCAGGCGCTTTATAATCTCTCGGACGAGCAGACGGAGTTCATGATCCGCGACCGACTGTCGTTCATGCGGTTCCTGGGGCTTGGGATGAAGGACACGGTTCCCGACGCCACGACGATCTGGCTGTTCCGCGAGCACCTCACCCAGGCCAAGGCCATCGGGAAGCTTTTCAAGCATTTTGATAACGTCCTGACCAGGCAGGGCTATCTGGCCATGTCCGGACAGATCCTGGACGCCACCATCGTCCCGGCGCCGAGGCAGCGCAACAGCGACGGCGAGCAGCAGGCGATCAAGGAGGGGCGGGTTCCGGAAGACTGGCGGGACAAGCCGGCCAAGCTCCGCCAGAAGGACCGGGATGCCCGTTGGACGGTGAAGGTCTCCAAGGCCAAGCCCCGCGAGGATGGAGTGGAGCAGCGGGATCTGGCGGTCCCGGCGTTCGGCTACAAGAACCATGTCTCGACCGACCGACGCCATGGCCTGATCCGCAAATGGACGGTGACCGACGCGGCCGCCCATGACGGGGCGCGGCTGAAGGATCTGCTGGACAAGAACAACACGGCATCCGCTGTCTGGGCCGACACGGCCTATCGGTCGAAGAAGAACGAGGCCCTGATGGCGAAGAACGGCTTCGTCTCCCAGGTCCACCGCAAGAAGCCCAAAGGGCGCCCCATGCCCGAGCGGACGTCGAAAGCCAACGGACGCAAGTCCAAGGTCCGGGCCAAGGTGGAACATGTCTTCGCCGCCCAGAAACACCGCATGGGATTGTTCGTCAGGACCGTCGGCATCGACCGGGCCACGACCAAGATCGGCATGGTCAACCTGGCCTACAATATGAAGCGCCTCGTCTGGCTCAACGCCCGAAGTGCGCCCGGATAGAGGAAAACCCGCTCCGAAACACCCGAAACCGACATCAAAAACCGGAAAACCGGCCCGAAAGGCCGACAAGGCAGGCCGCCCGATGCCAACTCCGGCGTCACGCCGCCAAAGGTTAGAGTTTTTCGAGGTGTCCAGCCTCTGACGTCCTTTGATTTCGGCCAGGTGGCTGCCAGCAAGGACCTGTTTGACGTCGTTCAATACTTCTTTGCTGAGGCGGTAGTATTGGTGGTTGGCATCAGTAAGCACGGTCGTGTCTACGTGTCGGCAGTCAGCGGATGCCGGCGACCTTGTGGGTGGGAAGGTTGTCCATGACCACGATGTCGCCGGGGCTGAGCTCGGGCACCAGGACCTGCTCGACATAGGCTCGGAAGGCGGCGGCGAGCATTGGCACTGCCGTCATGGCGACCCGGATCCAGTCGCATCTGAAACGCCACGGAGCAAATCTACGAGCTCGGTTGTTAACAAATTCGCTCATGAGCTGCTCCTTGCCTCAGAGAAGTTTGAGTGCCGCAATCACCAAAGCCACCACGCCCAGGTTGGTGCCGACCATCCATTTGATCAGCTCGGTCTTCGCGACCTCGATGCCCGCCTCGGTCTCCTGGCGCAGCGTTTCGATGCTGGCCTTGGTTTCCTGACGCAGCGTCTCGATATCGGCCTTGGTGGCGAGGTTGTGCTCGAGGATATGGGTCTGCTCGCGCACCACGGCTTCCGCCTGGGGCTCGGGAATGCCCGCCTCCGTGAGCCTGCGGACGGCCGCATGAGTGTCATAAACGGGGCCGAAGGTCTGTGCCATGACCGCAACTTATAGCGTCCTTTCGGCCGTCAGGGAACACGCCCTTTCGGCCGTCAGGGAACACGCCCCTTGTACCGGGCCCGGAACCGGGGCCAACGCCGGCGGCCTCGGGTCCATGCGCGTCATGGCGACGGCGGCTGGGCTTGCCTGGAGCATTGGCCCAGGGCCTGTCGCAGTGTCCTGGAGACGTGGTCGGCGGCGTCCTTGACCGGATCGGCGGCGAGATGAGCATAGCGGGCGGTCGTCTGCACCTGGGTGTGGCCGAGAAGCTTGCCGATCATGGGCAGGCCCTGACCGGCGGCCACCGCCGTGGAGGCGAAGGTGTGGCGCAGGTCGTGGATGCGGACGTCCTCGATGCCGGCGCGCTCGCGGATGCGCCGCCACGGCGGCTGCAGGTCGGTCAGGTGCGCGCCGGGGTTCTTGCCGGTGATGACCCAGGGATTTTCGTCCAGCCGTTCGATCTTGGAAAGGACCTCGATCGCCGGAGCGCCGATGTGGACGGTCTTGGCGCCGGTCTTTGAATCGGGAAGGTGCAGCGCCATGCCCTCGAAATCCACGTAATCCCACTGGAGGGTCATGATCTCGGAGAGGCGGCAGCCGGTGAAGATCAGGAGCCGCAGGGCATTGATGGCTGACCGGCTCTCGATACCTTCCTGCTCGCACTGGCGCAGGGTTTCGCCGAGCCGGGCCAGCTCCTCCTTTGAGATGTAGCGCTCGCGCTTCTTCTCCGGGTACTTCTTGATGTGCCGGCAGGGGTTGGTGCCGTCCGGGCGCAGCCCCCAGACCTCGGCGAGGTTGAAGGCCTTTGACAGAAACTGGAGGCATCGGTTGGCCTGGATGGGGGCGAAGCGGAGGTCGTGATGAAGTTTGGCAATGTCGGACCTCGCGATCTCGCTCACCCGCAGGTGGCCAATCCGATCACGGATGTAGGCCTTCAGGTAATAGCGATAGCCGTCAACGGTGCGTGGTTTGCAGTGATGGGCCGCGTGCTCGTCGATGACGCGGCGTCCCAGATCGTCGACGGTCAATTCGGTCCGGGCCCTCTCGCGGGCGCCGGCCGGGTCCTCGCCGTCCTTGACGCGGCCGAGAACCTTGATCGCTTCCCCTCGAGCTTTCTCGGTGGTGGGGATGCCGTGGAGGCCAAGGCTCATGCGCCGGAACTTCCGGCCAACCCGATATTGAACTAGGTAGGAGCGCTTACCGCTCGGCAGGATGCGGGCCCCGAAGCCGGGGATCTCGCTGTCGAAGATGATGTAGTCCTTGTCCCGGACCTCGGCCGCCTCGACGAGGCGTTTGGTGATCTTGGGCATGGAGCAGGGGCCTCCGTCCGATGTCGGTTCCGATTAACCCGCTGCGGTCCGCCGATCATCCATGGACTCACCATGGACACATGAGGGCGAAAGTCGCCGCGCGGTGCTTCGAAACCAATAGAAGGTTGGCCGCGCTAAATATCAAGTAAATTCAATAACTTACCGTAGTTCTGCGCAATCATTCGAAGCGCAGAGAACCTTTCATGAACGGTCTCATAACCTGAAGGTCGCAGGTTCGAATCCTGCCCCCGCAACCAAATTAAGCCGCTAAGTCAAAGACTTAGCGGCTTTTTGATTCCGTCCAAACATAAACATAATCGCCATGGATCGCTCATGGACTCAAGAGGCAACGAAACTCCGTGTGGTCCTGGGTAGGAACGAGTCCGTTACTTGGGCTTCGCGAAAATAACGATGTCGTTACCAAGTGGGCTTTGGACCGGGCTTCCAGCCGCTGAACTGGGATGGCAAATCAGCAGGTTTACAAAATCGTCTTGTTTTTATAATATGTAAACCGAAAGGAGGCCGCCATGTTCAGTGAACGTTTGAAGCTCGCCAGAAAGCGCGAAGGTCTGTCGCTTCGCGACCTGGCATCCCGTATCGACGGCGTCGTCTCCGCGCAGGCCATCGGCAAGTACGAGCGCGGCGAGATGATGCCGAGTTCGACCGTGTCCATTGCTCTGTCGAAGGCCCTTGGGGTCTCGATGAGCTACCTCTTGAGTCCGTCCGATGTTTCGCTTGAGGGCGTGGAATTCCGAAAGCTCGCCTCGACCAAGGCGCGCGAACGGGCCATGGTCGAAGGGGCCGTCCTCGATCACGTGGACCGCTATCTCCAGGTCGAGGAACTGCTCGATATTTCCAGTGCCCAATGGGAGGAGCCTGAGGGGGCGCCCTTCCCGGTCCATGCCATCGAAGACGCCGAGGATGCCGCAGAGTCCGTTCGCGCGGCCTGGAAGCTCGGCGGCAATCCCATTCCCGATATGACCGAACTTCTTGAAGAGAGGGGAATCAAGGTTCTCAAGCTGGACTTCCCATTGTCGGTCGATGGAGTGACCTGCAATGTGCGCCGACCCGGTACCGAGGGGGTTCCTGTCGTGGTTTGCTCCACCGGCAAGTCAATCGAGCGCCAGCGGTTTACCCTCGCCCACGAACTCGGGCACATGCTCCTCGATGTCAGGGGTGATCTCAACGAGGAGAAGGCATGCCATCGGTTCGCCAGTGCCTTTCTTGCGCCCAAAGAAGAACTGTTTGATGAGGTCGGGCGGCGGCGACATGCGTTCGGTTATGCCGAACTCATCGAGATCAAGCAGATGTTTGGCGTCAGCGCAGCCGCCCTGGTCGTTCGCCTACGTGATCTGGGAATCATCACCGAGGCAACGCTGCGTGGGGTCTTCTCGGGTGTAGGTCGGGGATGGAGAAAAGTAGAGCCAGACCCCCTGGAACGCGACGAACCGACCCGTCGGTTCCGTCGCCTGTGCTTTCGGGCCCTGGCGGAGGAGGCGATTTCCGAGTCGAAGGCAGCCGAATTGCTGGGCCTGCCGGTGAACGAGATCGAGCGGATCATGTCCGGTCCGGCGGGGTAAGGAATGGTGCGGATCCTCGTCAGCGACAGCTCGGTACTGATCGAATTCTCCAAGCGGGGTCTCCTGGAGGAGATGTTCCGCCTGCCTTTCGAGTTCGTCGTGCCGGACCTGTTGTTCGAGGAGGAACTGATCGATCTCGGGCAATACAGCCGCGATGACCTTGTTCACTTCGGCCTCGGTGTCGAGGCGCTCGATCCGATCGGTGTTACGACCGCGCTGTCCTATCAGTCCCGCCGCCGTCGCCTGAGCTTGGTGGACTGCTTTGCCCTCGCGCTTGCCTCGGGCAGGAAATACGCGCTTCTGACCGGCGACAAGGCGATGCGGACATTTGCCGAAGCCGAGGACATGGAGGTCCACGGCGTGTTGTGGGTCGTGGACCACATGCTTGCCGAAGACGTCGTGCCGGCGCATGCCATCCTGGCGGCGCTCGAAGCCATGCGGGACGACCCGCCGGGTCCGGAGTTGGCGCGACGAATTCGACAGCTATCCGAGTGAAATTCAGACCGATGCCAAGGGCGATGCAAACCGGGCATATGGGAAGGTGAAGATGGTAGACAACGAAGAAACCGAAACTCCGGAAATCACGATGAGCGGCGGCGGAGCAAAAGCACATCACAAGATCCAGGCCGTGGAAGTATCCGGCGGCTTTCTCGACGGCACGAGGCTGGAATTCGTGGATGGTCTGAACTGCATCATCGGCGGTCGCGGCACCGGCAAGACCACGGTCCTGGAATTCATCCGCTACATTCTGGGATTGATGCCCGACCCGGCCGAGGGGAAGCCGCGCGCGAAAGCCGTCGAGGGGATCGTCCGAGGCAACCTTGGCAGCGGCACCATCCGCTTGGACGTGGAAACCAAGCACGGAACCCGTTACCGGGCCGAGCGGCCATGGGACGACAGTGCCCAGGTCCTCGATGCGGACGGAGACCCGGTTGCCGTTTCCCTGGACCGGGATTTGGTCTTCAAGGCGGATATCTACAGTCAGAACGAGATCGAGGAGATCGCCACCAATCCGCGCTTCCAGCTTTCCCTGATCGACAAGTTCGAGGAGGAAGCCGTCCGCGAAGCCAGCGCGGAAATCCAAAAACTCAAGCGGGCCATCGAACAGAGCGCGGTCGACTTGAGGCAGCTCGACCGCAACATCCGCGAGATCGAAGACGTCGTTCCCAAGATCGACATCGTCGGCAAGCGCCTGAAGGAAATGCAGGTGGTCGAGGGGCCGGAAGCCGACCTGATCAATACCGCCCATACCCACAAGGCGTTGCGGACGCGGGAATCCGAGGCTGTTCGGGAGCTGCAGGCCGTGGTTGGCGAGGTTGCCGACGATTTCGAGCGGTTTGCTGCCCGGGTTGCCGAGGAATGCCAGAATGCCCTGGGCGAAGGGTTCGCGGAGAGCCCGAACGCCGCCATCTTCGAGGAGGTCTCCACCCTTGTCGCGGATTTCGTCGGCGTGTTCCGGGATGCGGTGCCGAAAATCCATGGTCGGTGCGACAAGGCATCGAAAGGCCTGGCAGACCTGTCCGGGCGTCTGCAGGACGAGCACGCGCGCCAGGAGCAGCAATACCGCGAGATCATTGCCCGTTCGGCCCAAGAGCAGGAGCGGGCGACCGAAAGGGCGAAGCTCCAGCAGAGGCATTTCGAACTGTCCAAGGCGCGGAGCGAACTCGACGCGTTGAAGCAGAAACGGAAGACCCTCGAGGGCGAACACCGCAGGATGACTTCCGACCTGTCCGAATACCGAGATCGGCGGTTTGCCCTTCGCAAGGCCGTGGCGGAACGCCTGACGACGGCGCTCGCACCAACCATCCGGGTCAGCATCACGCAGGCCGGGGATCGGTCAAGCTATGAGGACCTTCTCAAGGAAGCCCTCAAGGGGTCCGGGACCCGGTACAACCATCTGGTTTCGCGGATCGTCGATAGCCTTTCACCAGAGGAGTTGTCGCCGATCATCCGGAGGGGCAATGCGGAGCGGCTGTCGGAGCGCGCTGGTATCGGCGAGGACCAGGCGGTTCGCATCGTCAGCCACATCCAGGACAGCGATTATGCGTTCAAGTTGGAAACCGTGGAACTGGGGGATGAACCGTTCATCGAGTTGAAGGACGGCGCGGACTACAAGAACTCGGCCGACCTCTCCACCGGGCAGCGCTGCACAGTCATCCTTCCCATTCTGCTTCTCGAAAGCGAACGGCCTTTGTTGATCGACCAGCCGGAAGACAACCTCGACAACGCCTTCGTCTACGACACGATCGTCAAGAGCCTGCGCGACGCGAAGGGCGGGCGCCAGCTGATCTTCGTGACCCACAACCCGAATATCCCGGTCCTCGGGGAAGCCGAGAGAGTTTACGTGTTCAGTTCGGACGGCCGGCGAGGCACGGTGACCCATGTGGGAACGGTGGATGACGTGAAGGCCGAGGTCGAGCATCTTCTTGAAGGCGGTGCCGAAGCCTTCCTGCTGCGCATGCGGAAATACGGCCACTGAACCGGGCCATCATGGTGACGGACGAGACACAGACATTGTTGGATGATCTCGATGCCCGGGACTGGGTTATGGTCCAGGACGCCGTCGACATGGCCGGCGACTGGCTGCGGCATCGCAATATCGATGGCGGCTTTACCGATGAGGTCGCGGCGCGATTTGTCCGGCTTGCGGCCCATCCGAAATGGGAAGTGCGAAAATCCGTCGCGCATGCCCTCCTTTTTCTCCGCCACGAGCAGTTCCATGCCGCGCTCGCCAAGATCATCGATGACGAGAACGCCTGGGTCCGCGAGGCGGCGCGAAAGACGCTGCAGCGGCGAACCGAACTCACTCGGGCCGACATCAACAGCGATGATCACGGCGACAAGATCCTGGGACTGCTGACGGACCTCGAATCCCGTCACGGCAGCCAAGCGCGACGGGCGGCGCTCAAGATCGCCGACAATCTCCACACCCGGTTCGTTCGGCTGGCCTATCACGAAATCGTCCGGGTCATTTCTCCCCTGGACGCATCGCTGATCAACCTCGAACGCGAGCTTCAAGAGATTCCCGGCGTTCCGACGAGGAGCCGCTCCCACATCGAGCGTGCTCGGGGCCGCGTTCAGTTGCTTTCCGGCATCCTCGATAATCTGCGCGAATTCACGTCGGAGCCGGTCGGCACCTACACTTCGGAAAAACTGCTGCCGCTCGTCAAGGAGGCGGAGGAACTGGCGCTCAGCAACATCGATCACCCGGCTGCGGGCCTGGTCGTCCATTCCGATGTGGATACGGCGTTGCTGGTTGAGGCCAACCGTTCGCGCCTTCTCCAGGCCATCATCAACATCATCGTGAATGCCATCGAGGCCTGCCAGGGGCTGGATCGGAAGGCGGAAATCAACATCGCGGCGCGGAAACAGGCCGAGTCCCATATCGCCATTTCCATCTCGGACAACGGCTGCGGCATGGGCGAAGAGACGCTCAGGGACTGCGTCCAGCTGTACACCTCCGGGAAACGCAACGGCATGAGGTTCGGGCTTCCCCTGGCAAAACGGATCATCGAGATCGACCATCAGGGCACCCTGTCCATCGACAGTGCCGAGGGAGAAGGAACCACGGTCGTGGTCGTCCTTCCCGTCGAGCAGATGCGCGTGGAGGACTGAGACGGTGTCCAGGCAGCATGTTGCATTGATCGTCGAGGACGAGCCGGAAATGGCGGCAGAGATCGCGGATCTGCTACGGTCGTTCGGGCATGATCATATTCATGTGGAGACCAAGTCCGCCGCGATCGGGGCGCTAGATGCGGGCGGTTTTTGCTACGTTCTTTTAGACCTCAAAATCAAAACCGATGAAAAATCCATCAAGCCGCGTGTCGAGGCCGGCATGTCGCTGCTGGAAGAAATCCGCCGGCGATTTCCCAGGCGCAATTCCCACGACATCCATTTGATGCCGGTCCTCATTGTCAGCGGGCAGGCGAAAGAACACGAGGACGTGGTCAAGGCGTTCCAGAAAGGGACCGATGATTTCATCAGGAAACCCTTGGGGCTCGACAACCAAGACATTGAAGCAAAAATCCGGCAGTGCCTGGAGCGAAGTGGTCGTGACGACCACGGCGTCTGTGATTCCATGACCCAACAGGCTGCCAGAGGAACGGGAAATGGGCATTTGCAAGACCCAGCATTTACACACACTGCCGACTATTCAGAGACTGCCCTGAACGGGGAGCCATACTTTTTCGACGGCCCTATCCAACGGAATGTGATCCGCATTCTCCACGAGGCGGAACAGCGGGGCGAGCCGTGGCAGTCAGGGAAGGCCATTCTCGCTGAGGCAGGCTCACGTGACACGAAAATGGCCAACCTATTTCGCCGCCATCCTTGCTGGGGCCCGCTATTGGAATCTAACAAGCGCGGCCTGTACCGTCTAAGAACCGGGTAGTTCTTCGAAAAACCATCCATCAGTCATCCGCCGCCGGCCCCTTGGCCGCCCTCCTTCAATCCCCCGACAGTCCCGCCGACAGGCCCAATAAACGCGGCCATGCTTTGCCCAGGCTTTCAATAGCGCCTGAAGGGGCAAGCAATGACCATCAAGCATCTCAACCAGATCGATCTGGCCGACCGCTGGAACATCTCCGAGCGCACGCTTGAGCGCTGGCGGTGGCTGGGCGAAGGGCCCCGCCTACCTGAAAATCGGCGGCAGGGTCGTCTACCGCTTGGAGGACGTCGAGGCCCACGAGGCCGAGAACCTCCGCGCCAGCACCTCGGCGGCTGCCGGGTCCCGGTGATGGCCGCGATGACCGCGCTGATCTCCCCCGTGTCGGCTGTGCCGCCTCTCCGCTCCCTGATGATCCGGAAAGGCGACTTCCTGAAGTGGATCGATCACGCGCGGCCCGGAGATCGTCTCGAATACCACCGGGGCCATCTCGGCGCCGACCGTGAGGCGGGGAGTTCGCTTCCCGAGGCCATGCGGCGGGAACTGGGCCGGATCGCCGACCGCGCCATGGATCTCGCCCTCGAGGGCCGCCTGCACCTCGTCCAGGAGCGCCGCGGCACAGACGTGACCGCCTACCTGGTGGTGATGGGGGGCGCCGGCTGATGCTTGCCCTGAACCCCTTCGAGGCCTACGCCGACGCCTACACGCCGCGCCCGGCCGCCGCCAGGGCCAAGGCGTCCAAGAACAAGCGCCTCGAGGAACGGGGCAAGCTCGCGACTCACTATCGGCGCGAGGAAGCGCGGAGGACCGCCGAGGCGCTGGCGTCGCCCCAGGGCAAACGCCTGAGCGCCCTTCTCGCCGGGTTCGAAGC
>Ga0209144_1000190_pt1 | contig 13046 bp, 15 predicted proteins | sample WorMettrBAHAMAS1_FD_187392 | JGI IMG/M metagenome (GOLD analysis project Ga0209144, IMG submission 187392) | Marine gutless worms symbiont microbial communities from Max Planck institute for Marine Microbiology, Germany - Inanidrilus... | ecosystem: Host-associated > Annelida > Digestive system...
CGGGCGACCACCCTTGGACCCGTCCGAATAGCCCAACGCCGCTTCAAGCGGCGCGCGGAAGATCTCGAAGTCGACAGCCTGCGCCAGCACTTCCAAAGGATCGCCCGTCGCCGAAAGCCTGCGCAGACGATCCGGCAAACCAAATAACCCCGCCTGCCTCATCACAATCCCCTACCGAACCCATCATCCGCAAAGAATCACAACGCAGCAAATTCGGCCAGGTAAATAGAGGTCTCCAGGTGTTTCAGGAAGAAGTCACCGGTATCTTTGCGACCCTGCTTCGAGTTGCGAAAGTGCAGGTCGTGCAGCCGGGCCGCCTGATGCGGGTCTTGATCCCCTCGGACTCGCTGTTCCACGTCGGCGAGGCACGAATCCGTGAGGCGCGTTATGAGCTGCTCGACCGGATTGTCGCTGCGGTCAGTGCCCGGCCTCCGGGGCTGCGGTTTGACGTCGAGTTCCTGATCGGCACGTCGGCGGCGCCGGCCGAACCGGTACCGGAGGGACAAACGCTGGAGATCGCCCGGGCAGGGAGCTTTGCGAGAGAGATGCACGACCGCGGAGCACCGCTCGATAGCCTTGCGGTCGCGCTGAGGCCGGGTGATGCCGAAAGCGTCGTCATCCGGTTCTACGTGCGCACGGTCGAAGAGACCCGGCTGCGGTTCCGGCTCCTCGAGGAACAGGCCGAAGAAGGCCTTGCGGCGGACGCTCCACCAGCTCCGCCTCCGGCTCCGTCGGCGCAGCCGCAGCCGCAATAGCGCAGTTGGGGGGTGGGCAGCACATCTCATGGTGACCGGCGAAGACAATCAGGCGACCCCCCCGGCGATCACCAGCCGGGCGTGGCTGATCACGTTCACCGACCTGGTATCGCTGATGCTGGCGTTCTTCGTCATGTTGTTCGCCATGTCCAGCGTCCAGGTCGACCGCTGGGAATCGACCATCGATTCGCTGTCGCAGACCCTCAATCCATCTCAGGTGCATACGGTCTCTCCGGCGACGGCGCAGCTCAACATCGGCACCATCTTCCGGCGCCGGGCGATCAATCTCGACTATCTTGCAGCTGTTCTCGACGAGACCATCCGCGAAGAGCCCCTTCTGGCCGAAGCCCAGATCATGACGCTGGAGGACCGCCTCATCGTCTCGCTGCCCGGTGATCTGCTGTTCGAACCGGCGCGCGCCGAATTGTCGGGCGGCGCACGCGAGGCGCTGTCCGGTCTCGGTGGGCTGCTGCGCAACATCGGCAACCAGATTGGTGTCGACGGGCATACCGATCCGCAACCGCCTGACGGTGCGGCGTATCCGTCCAACTGGGAACTGTCACTCGCCCGGGCTGCTGCCGTGGCAAATGCGCTCAAAGCCGCGGGGTACAACCAGGGCATCGTCACCTTCGGTTTCGCCGACAGCCGCTACCAGCAACTGCCCGACCTCGACGCGGCGGCGCGCCAGGCGATGGCGCGCCGGGTTGACGTCGTCGTGCTGCCCGACGTGGCGGACGAGTGACCGTGTCGTCGGCAGGCCGGACCTTCCTTTCGGGGTTCGCGATCGTCCCGTCGCTCGGATTGGGACTGCTCGCGGCGGCCATTCCTGCAGCGGCCGAGCCCGTCCGGGTCCGTGCGGCGCCGCACGATGGCTACGGCCGTATGGTGTTCAACTGGTCGTCGCCGGTGCGGTTCGAAACCGAAACCGCCAACGGCCAGCTGGTGGTGCGCTTCGCCAGGCCCATAGAGGCGGATTACTCCGCTGCCGTCAGGTTGCTATCGCGTTACGTTGCAGCGGCCTAGCCGGGCGCCGACGGCCGTTCGGTCACGTTCACACTGCGCCGCCCCTTCGCGGTCCGCAGCTTCGATCTCGGGAGCGCGGTCGTCGTCGATCTGGTCGAACCCGGCACGGCCAGCGCTGACGCGGGCTCGGAAGGCACCGAGCCGACCGATGCCCCGGCGGAATCAGTAGGCGTTCGCATCGGCGAACACGAGGGTTACAGCCGATTGGTGTTCGATTGGTCGCGCAACGTCGGCTTTAGCGCCGGCAAAGAGGGCGGTCGCGTAGCGGTTCAGTTCGACCGGCCCGCCCGCATCGATCTCGGAGGGCTTCGTGGGCGGCGGATGCGTTACGTGAGCGGGGCGGCGTCACGTGTCGAGGCGAACGGAACCGCCGTTACCCTGACCGTTCCCGCGGATGTCGGGCTGCGGACGGCCAGACTGGGCACCCGCATCGTTGTCGATGTCCTCGCACCACGACCGGCGGAAGCGGCCGAGACGCCGCCTGCGGTGTCAACGCCGACGCCGAGCGCCGCCACCGCGCCCGCGGAGGCTCCTGCTCCCGCTCCCCCGCCACCGGGAGAGATCGCCGCCGCCGAGCCGGCACCGGACCGGCCGACGCTGCTGATCCCCGACAAACCGGCGGGCGCAACCGCAGCGCAAGCGCCGACGCCTGAGACCACATCGGTCGCGCCGGTCGAGTCACAGCCGCTCGGCGACGGTGTCGACAAGGTGGTGTTGCGGTTCGACTGGCAGGAACCGACGGCGGCCGCCGTGTTCCGGCGCGCCGGCTACGTGTGGGCGGTCTTCGATCGTCCGGCGGAGCAGGACGTGCAGGCGTTGAGGGCCGTCGGCGGCAACGTCGTCCGTGCGGTCGAGCAGCTCCCCAATGCCCGCGCGACCGTCGTGCGCATGGATATCATCGGCGATGTCAATCCGACCGTCCGACGCGATGGGCTGGCGTGGGTGTTGGAACTCCGCCAGCAACCGCTGGCCCCCGAAACCGAAATCGAATCAAACGCCCAACCGAATTCGCCCGCCGGGGCGCGACTGTTTCTGCCTGTGGCCGAACCCGGCGACGCCATTCCCGTCGCCGATCCCGAGGTCGGCGATACCGTTGTGATGGTGCCCGTCGTGCCGCTGGGACACGGCATTGCGGCGGCCTACGACTACCCGCAGCTGCGTATCCTGCCGAGTGCGCAGGGTACCGTCCTGGAGCCGCGGATCGACACCCTTCGGGTGAGGCCGCTGCGCCAGGGCGTCGAGCTGACGGCTCCCGGCGCCCTCCTGATGACGCCGGTATCCGCGCGCACCCGCGCCGACGCGAAGGCGGCGGGACCGGCCGTGCTCAGCCGGGCGATCGACATCGGCCGTTTTCGAGGCCGGGATTTGTCGACGTTCAGCGATGACAAGCAGGCCCTGCAAAACGCCATCGTCCGATCCGTCGGCGCACAGAAGGAAAAGGCCCGCCTCGATCTGGCGCGGTTCTACTTCGCCCACGGATTCGCGCCTGAGTCGCTGGGCGTGTTGGAACGAGCGGCCGACGAGCGGCCCGAACTGCGCAACGAGGCGGAATTCAGGGCGATGAGCGGCGCAAACCGCTACATGCTCGGCCGGTATAACGCGGCGCGAAGAGACCTGACACACGAATCTCTGGACGGCAATGACGAGGGCGCGTTCTGGCGGGCTGCCGTCCAGGCCGCCGAGGGCGACGTGGTCGGAGCCACGGGTGAGCTGAAGCGGCCGGGCAGCATTATCCGCCGATATCCCAAGTCGTTTAAAATCCCGTTGGGCTCCATGGTCGCCGAGGCGGCCATCGAGGTCGGCGATATCCGACAGGCCGGCCACTTTCTCGATCTCCTGCTGGTCGACGAACCGGATGAGCGTCAGCAGGGACGGCTCGACTACGTCGAGGGCCGATTGCTGGAGCTGAGCGGCGATTTCGGCGGTGCCGTCGGCAAATGGGAGCAAGCCCAGGTCTCGCGCCATCGCCCGAGTGCCGCTGCCGCCTCCATGGCCCGGGCGGAGCTGCTTCTGAAGCTGTGGCAGATCACCCAGATGGAAGCAATCGAGGAACTCGAGAAGCTTCGCTTCGTTTGGCGCGGCAACGGCTTCGAGTTCAATCTTTTGAAACGCCTCGGCCAGCTCTATCTCGACGAAGGTGACTATCGTGCCGGGCTTCGTTCGTTGAAGCAGGCGGCAACCGACTTCCGCGACAATCCCGAAACCGCCGACATCACCCAGCAGATGGCCGATACGTTCGAGAAGCTGTACCTCGAAGGCGGCGCCGACGAGATGCCTCCGGTCACGGCGATCGCGCTCTATGACGAGTTTCGCGAGCTCACGCCGGTCGGCGACAAGGGCAACGAGATGATCCGCAAGCTTGCCGACCGCCTCGTCGGCGTCGATCTCCTCGACCGGGCGGCGGCGCTGCTCGAAGACCAGGTGCGATTCCGCCTGAAAGGCGAAGAGAAAGCACAGGTCGGCGCGCGCCTTGCTTTGGTTCGCCTGCTCGGCGACAACGCCGAAGCCGCGTTGGCGGCGCTGGAGCAGTCGGAGATGCCAGACCTGCCAGAAGCCCTGGCGGTGCAAAGGCGGCACCTGCGCACGAGGGCTCTGGCAGAAACAGGGAGTATAGAAGACGCGCTTCTCCTTCTCGAAGACGACGAAACCCCGGACGCCGACCTGATCCGGGCCGACGTCTTCTGGAGCGTCCGGGATTGGAGCCGCACCAGCCAGGTGCTTCGCCGTATCGTCCGCGAAACGGGTGCCCGTCCCGGCGAACCCCTGGAAGACAATCAGGGGCGCCGCATCCTCGATCTCGCCGTGGCATTGACGCTTTCCGGCAACGAGCGGGGCTCGCCCGCGTCCGCAGCAACTATGGCGGCGCTATGGACGCCAGCCCGTTCCGTGATGCCTTCAGATTGATTGCCACGCCCGAAGCGGCCGCGCCCATCGATGTCGCGGCGGTGGCCAAGAAGGTCACCGATGTGGAGAACTTCCAGGCGTTCATGACCACCTACTGCGAACGGTTGCGGGAACAGCAGCTCAGTGCGATGAACTGAACCGCGCTCGAGCGCTGCCTAAAATCGCATTGGCGCTTGCATTTGCCGGCGATCGCTTCTATCTACCCGGTCTTTTTCGCCGCAATGTCGGCCGGACCGGGGATGGCGATGCCGAAGGATTCCAACACGAACGTAGCCGCGCCTTCCGACAATGCCGCCGGACCGGTCGTCGGGCCCGACTTCTTCGTCGAGCGGGACGGAGTCCGCTACGCTGGCGGCCACCTGCTGCTCGACCTGTGGGGCGCGAGCAACCTCACCGATCCACAAGCCATCGAGACGGCGCTCACCGAGGCCGCCACGGCCGCCGGGGCGACGGTGCTCCATTGCCACCTGCACCAGTTCGGCGAGGGCGGCGGCGTCTCCGGCGTCCTCATGCTTGCCGAATCCCACATTTCCATACACACGTGGCCGGAGCGGGATTTCGTCGCCATCGACATCTTCATGTGCGGTGCCTGCGATCCATACCGTTCGGTCCCTGTGCTGAAGGCCGCATTCCGCCCCGCCAGCATCCAGCTTTCGGAGCATCGGCGGGGACTGCTTCCTTGACTACTTCCGAGGGCTGGTTCGACGAGGCGCTGCACGACGGCGTTACCGGCCAGGGCTATAGCCAGCGCTTCGAAGTCACCCGGATCATCCATCGCGAGGCGAGCGAAATCCAGGAACTGCTGGTCTTCGAAACGCCGCGGTTCGGCCGCGTGCTCGCCCTCGACGGCGTCATCCAGACGACCGAGGGTGACGAATTCATCTATCACGAGATGCTGGTCCACGTGGCGATGGTCGCCCACGGCAATGCCCGGCGCGTGCTGATCATCGGCGGCGGCGACGGCGGCGCGTTACGCGAGGTGCTGCGCCACCCAGTCGAACGGGCGACGATGGTCGAGATCGACCACTCGGTGGTCGATCTCTGCAAAGAGCACATGCCAAGCCTCAGCGCCGGCGCGTTCGAGGATCCCCGCACCGACCTGCTCATTGCTGACGGCATCCGCTACGTGGCCAAGAGCACCGACAGTTTCGATGTGATCATCGTGGACTCCACCGATCCGATCGGCCCCGGCGAGATGCTGTTCACCGAGGCCTTCTACGCCGACTGCAAGAAGCGCCTGACCCCCGGCGGCGTACTGGTCACGCAATGCGGGGTGCCCTTTTTCCAGGGCTCGGAAGTCACCGACAGCTACCGCCGGCTCACCCCCCACTTCGCCGACGTCGGCTTCTACGTCATCGCCGTGCCCACCTATGTCGGAGGGTTCATGACCCTCGGCTGGGCCAGCGACGACAGATCGTTGAGAACTCGAAACGTCAGCGAAATCGCCGATCGAGTCAGCGACATCGGACTCGATACCCGCTACTACACGCCGGGCGTCCACGTCGGCGCCTTCGCGCTTCCCGGCTACGTGGCCGAACTGATCGACTGACTCAGCCGCCGAAGCTGCGGACCAGGTTGCCGACGACCAGGTACCAGCCGTCTACCAGCACGAAGAAGATGATCTTGAACGGCAGCGCGATGATGATCGGCGGCAGCATCATCATGCCCATGGACATCAGCACCGACGCGACGACCATGTCGATGATCAGGAACGGGATGAAGATGAGGAACCCGATCTCGAAGGCGCGGCGCAGCTCGCTGATGATGAAGGCCGGGATCAGCACCCGCAACGGCATGTTGCCGCGGACCTCTTCGTCCTCCATGCCGGAGATGTCGACGAACAGCACGAGGTCCTGATTGCGCACGTCATCCATCATGAAGTCGCGGACCGGCACCGTGGCGCGTTCGAACGCCTCGAACTCGGAGATATCGCCATCGATCATCGGCTTGAGGCCCTCGTCGTAGGCCCGCTCCATGGTCGGCATTATGATGAACAGAATCAGGAACAGCGCGAGGCTGATGACAACCTGGTTGGGTTGTGTCTGCTGTGTGCCCAACGCCGTCCGCAGGAACGACAGCACGACGACGATGCGGGTGAACGACGTCACCATCACGAGCAATGACGGCGCCAGACTGAGGACGGTGATCAGCGCGACAAGCTGAACGAGCCGGCCCGTAGCGGCGCCCGAATCCTCGCCGAAGTCCAGAGAAAGCGATTGTGCGGCGGCTGGGTCAGCACCCAGCGCCGCGAAAGCGACCAATGCCGCAACAACCAAACAAGCCGGCGCCCGAGCCGTCATCTGTCAGGTTCCGGCGGCTGGGTCGCCGTTTCCAAAGCGGCGGCGAAATCGTCCGCGGCCGGAATGCCCCGTTCGACCACCGTTTCGGAACCGGGTCCGAGGATGACCAGATGCTCGATTGCGTCGCGGCGCAGCAGCACCAGCTTCCGCCGCCCATCCAGGGGCACGATCTCGGTCACGGACAATCGCCGCTGGCGCGGTCCCTTGGATGGCGTCGCATAGCCGAACCCGAACCGGCGCGCCAACAGGGCCAGCACCCCGATCAGCGCCAGCACGAACATCAGCGCCAGCGCGAACTGCATATAAGATGCGAGGTCCATCATCGCTGGATGCGCCGGGACAGGTTGGGATCAGGCCTCGTCCGGTGACCGGGCGTACGCGCGCGCCGCTTCGACCCGTGCGCCGGCACAAAATCGGTCCTGGAAGGCGCGGAACTGCGCGTCGACCTCATCGCCGAGGACGTGCAGGGATTTCTGCACCTCGGCGACGGCATCGACGAAGTCTTCCGCCAGATCGGCAGGCGCGGACATCGCTGCAGCATGGAGGTCGTGGACTTTTTCCTCCAGCGCGGTGAGGTCGACCAGCTTGCCTTCGGCCAGCCGCTCGCGGGCGGTGGCGATGATCGCCGCGACGCGATCGAGGTGTTCGGCAATCTCGGCGCCTTGGTTCGCTTGAGGGTCGCTCATATCTTTGCTCCCGAATTCTTTAGGCGGGGGGTTGCGATGACGGGCCGCCCGGAATCCGCTCGAGAATCTCCGGCAGCATGCCGTTGGCGCGGTAGACGTAGACGAGGATTTCGGCGACGGCGGCGAACGCTTCGAGCGGGATTTCGCTCTCGATGTCGAGCGTGCTCAACAGCTCGGCAAGGTCGGCATCCTCGCGGACCTTTATGCCATGCTCGAAGGCGAGCTCGATAATCTGTTCGGCGATGGCGCCGCGGCCGCCAGCGACCACCCGTGGCGCGTCCTGGCCGTCGGGAACGTAGGCGAGGGCTATGGCTACCGCGTCCTTGCGTGACTTCGGCCGCTTTTCCGACGAAGAGCCATCGGCGTCGTCGCCTGTGCCCTCGGCGTCGCCGCGCTCGTCCCGGTCATCGGCGATGACGGTCATCGTTCCACACCACAGCGAATACCCACCCGGTTCGATTGTTGGGGCTCATGACTAAGAAATGGTGAATCGTCCCCGCTCGCGACAACCGTCGCCGGGTACCGCGGCGTGCCCGAATAGAGCGACGCGGAGTCATCACGGGTCGCAGAAAAAATTTGCGCGGCCCGAAATGGGGCCGCTAACGGACCAAAAAAAGCGGCAGAAAATCTCGGTTTCAGCCGCGATCGACTCGCAGACGCAAAAAGTGTTCGCCGTATGATGGCGGTCACAGCGTACCCGTGTGAACGCCGCTATCCTCAAAATCAGAATTTGGGCTCCAGGAAACGGATATCGGGGGCATTGAGATGTCGGAACTTCGTGATTCTCTTCCGGGCGCGAACGGGCAGGTTGCAGCGGCGCCTGAGGGCGTGACCGGCCAGCCGATCGGCCATGCCGAGACGGTGCAGGGCGAGGTCGTCGTCATCCGCACCGACGGAACGCGCATGACCCTCGAGATCGGTGATCCGGTTTTCCAGGGCGACGTGCTCGAGACCGGCGCCGACGGTGCGGTTGGTCTGGTTCTCGCCGACGGGACGGTGTTCTCCATGGCTGACGACGCCAGCATGGTGCTGGACGAGATGGTCTATGACGCCAGCGGCCAGGACGGCAGCCTCGCCGTTTCCGTGGTCAAGGGCGTGTTCACCTTCGTCTCCGGCGAGATCGCCAAGGCCGATCCGGAGGCGATGAGCATCCAGACCCCGGTCGCCACCATCGGTATCCGCGGCACCCAGGGCGGTATCGACGTCGGCAACGACGAGACCCTGACCGTCGTGTTGATGCCCGAGGCCGACGGCCTGCTGGGCGAGATCGTCGTCATGGTCGGCGGCGAGGCCTACGTGCTCAACAAGGCCGAGTTCGCCATCACCGCCAGCGCGATCACCGGCGAGATCGTCGAGCCTTACAAGATGACGGTCGAGCAGGTCATCGGGACCTTCGAGAAGGCCCTCGGTGCGGCTCCGTCCTCACACGGCGGCTTCAACAGCTACGGCGTCGCCCCGAGCGGCGACAGCGCCGATGCCGGCGACGGCGAGGACCTGGCCGACTTCGACACCGCTGCGGGTGCGGAAGACGAGACCGAGGCCACCGGTGGCGAGGTCGTCGAGTTCGCCGTCACCAGCGAGGACTACACCGACACCGGTGAAAGCCTGATCATCGGCGAGTTCGAATTCGCCACCGAGCCGGCGGATGAGAAAGAGAGTGGTTCCGGCGGCGGCACCGGCGAAGAGTCCAGTGGCGAAGAGGAAACCGGCGGCGGCGAAGGCGGCTCCGGGTCGGGTTCGGAAGGCCTGATCGAGAGCTTCGAGGCTGGACTTGGCTTGCAGTCGAGCGGCAGCGTGGACGTCATCGCGCCCTACCAGAGCGATGGCGGCGGTTTCGGCGAAGGCGATTTCGGTCCTCAGGACGAAGGCGAAGAAGACTAAGGCGGGTACAGCGACATGTACCTGCCGACCGACGGCGAGCAGATGGCGATCCTGACGGCTGGCGGTTTCTCCGAGGGTGGCATCGACGCGCTCGAGGACTTCCTCGGCCTCGACGAGGGCGACCTGGAAGAAGAGTTCGACGCCACCGAAGGCTCGGCGATCAAGGTCACCATGGACGTCGAGGCGGGCGACGAGATCTCCTTCGACTGGATATTCGATGCCACAGACTATCTGCCGTACAACGACTTCGCCGCGTTGACCACGTCGGAAGGCGACCTGTTCGTGCTCGCCGATGTCGACAGCGTTGGCGACTACGGCGACAGCGGTTGGCTGACCTCGGTGTTCACCGCCAGCCAGGACGGCCCGCTGACCATCGGCCTGGTCGTCGCCAACGTCGACGACACGGCAATGGACCCCAGCCTGCTGGTCGACAACGTGCAGGTGAACCGGGATTTCGACGAGAGCTATTAGGTTGTCGACAGCCAGGACGATAGGGCCTTCGTGACCCTGGCCCAGGCGGCCTGAGCGCAGCGATCAATCCCCTCAGCAAGACAAGCGGCGGTCCTTCGGAACCGCCGTTTCCATTTTTGTATGCCGTCTCAGCTAGGCGCTCGCTGCAAGGCAAGAGTCGACGGCGTCGACGAGGTCCGATCACGAGATGGGCTTGCCGAGCACGTAGGCGGCACCGAATTCGCGAGCCGCTTCGAGGGAATCCAGGTTGCCGATCGGCCGCCGACCGGAAATGGCGATGATCTTGACGTCTGGGTCGCGGCGGCGGAGCTGCACGATGGCTTCCAGGCCCGGCAGCACCGGCATGATGATGTCGGTGATCACCACGTCGAACAGCCCGGACCCGAAGCAGTCAAGGCCTTCGCGGCCATCCGCGGCGGTGGTGATGTCGTGCCCGACGTCTTCGAGAATCGAGCGCAGGGTGAACAGCACCAGCTCTTCATCGTCGATGATCAGGATGCGGGCCATGGCGCTTCGGCCTTTCTTTCCGGTTCGGTGCTCGGCGCACCCGTATCTGTCGACGCCGCCTGCTGGTGGATGCAGTCGTCTGCAAGCCTGTCGGCGTCTCCAGTGGCGAGCGGCAAATACACTTCGAACATTGATCCGCGGCCGGGTTCGGAAATCACCCGGATCGTACCGCCGTGGGACTCGACGATACCGTGGACGGTGGCCAATCCGAGTCCGGTTCCCTGACCGACACTCTTGGTGGTGAAGAACGGCTCGAAGGCGCGCGCCTTGACCGCCGGTGTCATGCCCATGCCATCGTTAGCGACACGGAGCAGCGCGTAGCTGCCGTCGGCCAGGCCTTCCGGCCGCTTGTCCCCGTCGGTGAAATCGGTGCGCCCGCAGGAGATATGGATCCTTCTGGGACTGTCCTGGAGGGCATCGCGCGCGTTCGCGACAAGGTTCAACAGCACGGTTCTGAGCTGCTGGCGGTCGGCGACGATGACACAATCGCAATCGAGGTTGGCCTCCAGAGCGACCGAGGTCGGCATGGTCAATTCGACCAGCGCCAGGGCGTCTTCGAGTGCTTCGTCAACGGCGATGGGTTCGCGGGCCCCAGGGTCAGCGCGGCTGAAATCGAGTATCTGCTTGACGAGATCGGTGGCTCGGATAGTCGCGGTCGCCACCCGCTCCAGCCGCTCGCGGTCCTTGCTGCCGGGCGCCAGGTCGAGCATCGCCAGCTCGGTCAAGCCGAGGATCGGCTGCAGCAGGTTGTTCATCTCGTGGGCGATGCCGCCCGCCAGCTCACCGACGGCTTCCAGCTTCTGGGCTTGACGCAAGGCGCGTTCGGCGGCGATCCGGTCAGTCACGTCGTGGGCAATGCCGACCATCCCGGTGACCGCGCCGTCGCCGTCCGCAACCGGCGAGCCGACGATATGGAAGTGGTGGGCGTCGGTGTCGACGATCGAGGCGACGGACTCACCCGCGAGCGCACGTTGGCACAGACCGGCGACCTCCGGCCACGGCGCGAAGACCTGTGAGCACCGTTGCCCGACAATGCCATCGCCGCCGACATCCAGGTTGGCAAGGCCACGGCCGCGGAACAGCGTGATGACGCCATTGCCGTCGAGGGCGAACAGCACCGCCGGTGCGCTGTCCAGCAAGGCGCCGAGGTAACCTTCGGTCCGCTCCAGGGCGGCGTTGCGCTCGGCCAGTTGCGCCGCATCCCGTGTCGTCTGCTCGGCGACTCGGCGCACCCGGTATAGGAACACACCGAGCGCTCCCAGCATGAGCACCAGACAGATGGCGATCAACGGCAGGGCATCGCGGACGACGGCACGGCCCGGCATCCGCGGTTTCCACGTCGCCCAGCCGAGCACGCCGCCGCCCGGTCCCTTGAGAGTCACGCCGGCACCCTTTGCAGGTTCCGGCGCGCTGGCGACGCCGAGTCCGGCAAGGTTGTGGTCCACCGCGAGCCGATTCATGTAGGCGTCGTCGAAGGCTTTGAGCAGCACCAGCACGACCTTTGGGTCCGGAGTCGCGCGTGGCGGCTTCATGTCTTCCGGCATGATCAGGCTGGCGGCGGCGAAGTGCAGCGCGCCGTCCAGCATCACCATTGCCGAGACTGGTGTCGGTTCCTCGGTGTCGACGGACGCTCGCGCGTCGCGCAGCAGATTGGCGAAGCCGGGACCGAACCGCCCGAGGTCGAAATCCTCGACCGGTTTCCCGGACAGGGCCGCGAACACCGGCCGTCCGTCGCCGCCGATCACGACCGTTGCCGAGACGTCGAAGGCATCGGACAGGTAGTCGCCGATGTTCTCCTCGATCCACGCCGGATCGAGCTGGTCAAGTACGTGCTCGATGGTCAGGTCGTACCAAGCATAGTCCTTGGCCAGCCGGCCAAGAGACCGCCGTTCGGCCCGCAGCAGCGAGGCGACGGTGCGTTCCGCGACGGCGACGGCGGTGCTGTCCTGGATTCGGCCGACGCTGAACAGGATGCCGACGATCAGCACGCCGCTGACGAAGACGATGAGCACGACGGGAAGCACCAGGCCCAGGTCGCTGACCCGTCCTCCTGCCGCAGTCGATCCGCCGTCTCCCTGCCGTCGTCCCAACACGGCGCCAATCCCCCGGTTCCCGGCGCGCGATTGTTCATTTGTAGCGCGGCCGGGCGCCTAAACAACCAATGATGCGCCTCAGTGCGCCATCCCCGCTGTGACGGCCGTCACAAGCGGTGATCCGGCGTGCAACAGGCTCCGCACCGCCGAATGACGCGTTTGGCCTGTCGACCAGCGTTACAGCTTTGTGAACTCGAAATCAGTTGATTTTCAGTTGGTTGTTTGCGGCTTAAAAAATCATCACAAAATCTATGTCGGGGTATTTGACAGACTATGATGGGTTGATTGGCTTAGCTAAATGTCCTCTTAGTCTTCTTTCCATGCTATTTTGCGTTGAGAGGAGGACCGCATGGGACCCACGGGCAAGTCAAGGAAGTCTGAGAGCATCGGCAAGCGGGATGCGGAGAGCAAGCTTGCGGAGCATCG